>Ga0073899_10001669_pt1 | contig 20221 bp, 18 predicted proteins | sample KloWWTmetaKNB5Ph_FD_88975 | JGI IMG/M metagenome (GOLD analysis project Ga0073899, IMG submission 88975) | Active sludge microbial communities from Klosterneuburg, Austria, studying microevolution and ecology of nitrifiers - Klosterneuburg... | ecosystem: Engineered > WWTP > Aerobic digester >... | reverse complement strand
TGGTCGACCCAAAGGCGGCCTCCACTGGCCCGATTTGGTTGCCCCGAAGCAGTCGATCGGGCCAGGCTACGGTGCAAACGATTTGGCAACGCCTTCGCTGTTGTTGCGGGTGCTCGATGTGCCGTCGCTCCCACCGCAACCTCTGCGGCGCGCCTTGGACTTGGAGCCACTGCTGGGTGGTCGATCTCCTCGGCCGTGATAGCCATGCCGTAGACGGTCTCAGCCGATCTCCGGGGAAACTCAACACTCGGTGGCATGGCCCAGCCCGCGAGCGCGAGCGCGACCACAGGCGCAGACCCGCGGCCGCGCCGCGCGACCGTCACCCGACTGCATGCCGTCGCATGCCGCGTCACGTGCACAACCCTCCTCGCGGATCTGGTGGAAGCCTCACGAGTCCACCTTCTAAGATGCTGACTTGATCAACTGCTGGAGGCCGGTCCCTATGAACCCGCTACGTGCCATCGTCACAGCGACCGACTTCTCTGCGCCTGCGAGGCACGCAGCACAACGCGCTGCGCTGCTGGCCCAAGCAAGCGGGGGCGCACTCACGCTGATGCACACGGTCGGCGGCTCGGCACTCGAGGATCTGCGCCGTTGGCTGTCCGACGACAGCGTGACCGGCGGCGCGATCGAGGCCGACGCCCGCCAACACCTGCAGCAACTGGCGGGCGAGCTGGGTAGGTCCCACGGCCTCAACGTCGAATCGCACCTGAGCATCGGCAACCCCGTGGAGCAGGTCGTCCGGCATGCCGACGAAGTCGATGCGGGACTTCTCGTGACCGGAACCCGCGGAGCCGGCTTCTTCCGTGGTGTGGTGTTCGGATCGACTGCCGAACGCATTGCCAAACGCTCTTCACGGCCGGTGCTGATGGTGCGTCAACTGCCCCACGAGCCCTATCGGCGAATCCTGGTGCCCGTGGATTTCTCCGAGTGGAGCCGCAGCGCCATCAAGCTGGCCCGGCAGATTGCGCCCCAGGCCTCGCTGGTCCTGATGCATGCCGTCGAGGTGCCGTTCGAGGGCAAGATGCGCACGGCCGGCGTGGCCGAAGACACCGTGATGCGTTACCGGGACACCGCCCGGCGCGAAGCGCAGCAGCGTCTGCGGGAGCTTGCGGCCGACGCCGGGCTGGACACGGAGCGCGTGCGCCTGAGCACCCCCAGCGGTGCGGACCCCTGGATGTTGATCGTGCAGGAGGAGCAGGAGCAGGATTGCGACCTCGTGGTCATCGGCCGCCAGGGTCGCCACGCGCTCGATGAGTTCCTGCTGGGCAGCACGACGCGGATGGTCGTGGCCGACGGCGCAGCCGACGTGCTGATCTCGACCCGGCAAGCTCGCTGAGCCGGGCCGCTGGCCCGGGTTGCCGCTGGGGTCGAACTTAGACTCGCGAGCAATGTCGCTACTCTTCCTTTTCTCGCTGCCTTTAGTCGGCAGCGCGGTCGCCGCGCTGTTGCCCACCAACGCCCGCAACCTGGTGTCATTGTGGGCAGCAGCCGTGGCGCTGGTGGTCGCCGTGCAACTGGCGGTGCTGTACCCGGACATCAGTGCCGGCACCGTGGTGACGGAGCGCCTGGCCTGGGTGCCCAGCCTGGGCATCGACGTGGTCGTCCGACTGGACGGCTTCGCGTGGATTTTCGCGATGCTGGTCAGCGGCATGGGCCTGCTGGTCACCATCTACGCACGCTACTACCTGTCGGCCGACGACCCCGCCGCGCGCTTCTATTCGCTGCTGCTGGGCTTCATGGGCGCGATGCTGGGCGTCGTCGTGTCGGGCAATCTGGTGCAGCTGGTGGTGTTCTGGGAGTTGACCAGCGTCTTCTCGTTCCTGCTCATCGGCTACTGGACGCACCGCAAGGATGCCCGCCGGGGCGCCCGCATGGCCTTCACCGTCACGGCCACCGGCGGCCTGGCGCTGCTGGCCGGCGTGCTAATCATCGGCCACATCGTCGGCAGCCTGGAGCTCGACGCCGTGCTGCGCTCGGGTGACGTGGTGCGCGCACACCCGCTGTACCCCTTGGCCCTCGGCCTCGTGCTCCTGGGTGCGCTGACCAAGAGCGCGCAGTTCCCCTTCCACTTCTGGCTGCCGCACGCGATGGCGGCGCCGACGCCGGTCTCGGCCTACCTGCATTCCGCCACCATGGTCAAGGCCGGCGTCTTCCTGCTGGCACGCCTGTGGCCGGTGCTGTCGGGCACCGATGCCTGGTTCTGGATCGTCGGCGGCGCGGGCCTGGCCACGCTGCTGCTGGGCAGCTACGTGGCGATGTTCCAGAACGACCTGAAAGCCCTGCTCGCGTACTCGACGATCAGCCACCTCGGCCTGATCACGCTGCTGCTGGGCTTGAACAGCCCGCTCGCCGCCGTGGCCGCGGTGTTCCACATGATGAACCACGCCACCTTCAAGGCCTCGCTCTTCATGGCCGTGGGAATCATCGATCACGAGAGTGGCACGCGCGACATGCGTCGGCTCGACGGCCTGTTCCGCTTCATGCCGATCACCGGCACGCTGGCCATCGTGGCCTGTGCGGCGATGGCCGGCGTGCCGTTGCTCAACGGTTTCCTGTCGAAGGAGATGTTCTTCGCGGAGACGGTGTTCGTCAGTGCGCACCCGTCCATCGAGTACGGCCTGCCGGCGGCGGCCACGCTGGCGGGCGTGTTCGCGGTGGTCTACTCCTTGCGCTTCGGCCACGACGTGTTCTTCGGCCCGCCGCCCACCGACTGCCCGCGACAGCCGCGCGAGCCGGTCCACTGGATGCGGGTGCCGGTGGAGTTGCTGGTGCTGGCGTGCGTGGTTGTCGGTACCCTGCCGGCCTGGTCCATCGGCCCGGTGCTGGCGCTGGCCGCGCAGCCGGTGGTTGGCGGCATGCTGCCAACGTACAGCCTGGCGGTCTGGCACGGCTTCAACACGCCGCTGGTGATGAGCCTGATCGCCACCGTCGGTGGCTTGCTGGTGTACTTGCGCTTCGCCGCCCGCTTCAAGCAGCGCCGCGGACGCGGCGCTCCGCTGCTTGAAAGCCTGGACGGCAAGCGCTTGTTCGAGAACCTGCTAGCCCGCGCCTCCGACGCCGCGCGACGGCGCGTGCGCTGGCTGGGCACGCGCCGGCTCCAGCCGCAGCTGTTTGCGATGCTGCTGATCGCCGGGCTCGCGGGCCTGGGATCGGCGCTCATCGTGCCGCTGACCTGGGGCGACCGCGCACGCGTGCCGGTAACGCCCGAGTTCGTCTTGCTGTGGGTCATCGCCGGAGCCTGTGCCATCGGCGCCGCCAACCAAGCCAAGTTTCACCGCCTGGCAGCGCTGGCCATGCTCAGCGTCGTCGGCCTGGCACTGTGCATCACCTTCGCGTGGTTCTCGGCGCCGGACCTCGCGCTCACCCAGCTGGCCGTAGAGGTGGTCACCCTCGTGCTGTTCCTGCTCGGCCTGCGCTGGATGCCCAAGCGCCTCGTGCAGGACGATCCACGCACGGCCTCACGCGCCTGGTGGCGCCGTCGCCGCGACCTCTTGCTGGCGCTGGCCATCGGTGGTGGCCTGTCGGCGCTGTCGTACGCGCTGTTGACGCGCCAGGCGCCACAGTCCATCTCGCCCTTCTTCATCGACAAGGCATTGCCAGAAGGCGGCGGCACGAACGTGGTCAACGTGATGCTGGTCGACTTCCGTGCCTTCGACACGCTGGGCGAGATCACCGTGCTGGGCATCGTCGGGCTGACGGTGTACGCGCTGCTGCGGCGCTTCCGGCCGGCGCGCGAGACGGTCGATGCGACGGGCCAGCAGCAAGTCTCCGCCGACACCGCCGGCGCCGACCTGATCGATCGCGACGGGGACGGCGACGATCACCTGCCGCCTTACCTGGAGGTGCCGGCCGTGCTGGTGCGGCTGCTGCTGCCGGTAGCCGGCCTGTTCGCCTTCCATCTCTTCATGCGCGGCCACAACGAACCGGGCGGCGGATTCGTCGCCGGTCTGGTGGTGGCCATCGCCTTCATCACGCAGTACATGGTGAGCGGGACGCGTTGGATCGAGGAACGAATGCACCTGCTCCCCACGCGCTGGATCGCGATCGGCTTGCTGATCGCACTGGCCACCGGGCTGGGCTCGCTGGCGCTGGGCCACCCCTTCCTGACCACGCACACCGCGCACGTCACCTGGCCGCTTGTCGGCGAGGTGCATCTGCCGACGGCCGCGATCTTCGATCTCGGGGTGTTCGCGGTGGTCGTGGGCTCGACCCTGCTGCTGCTGACCGCCATCGCCCACCAGTCGCTGCGCGCGCGCCGCCGACAGGGCCTGCCCTCGGCCGAAGGGAGGGACGGCTGATGGAAGTGGTGATCTCGATCGCGATCGGGGTGATGGCCAGTGCCGGCGTATGGCTGGTGCTGCGGCCGCGGACCTTCCAGGTGCTGATCGGCCTGACGCTGCTTTCGTACGCGGTCAACCTGTTCATCTTCAGCGTCGGCAGCCTGGCGATCGGGCGCGAACCCATCGTCAGGGTGGGCGTGGCGGCCGACCTCGTCAACTACAGCGACCCGCTGCCGCAGTCGCTGGTGCTGACGGCCATCGTCATCGGCTTCGCGACGACGGCGTTGTTCCTCGTCGTGCTGCTGGCGCTGCGCGGCCTGTCCGGCGGCGACCATGTGGACGGGCAGGAGGAACGTCCATGACGGCAGCAATGAACCACCTGCTGGTAGCCCCGGTCCTGCTGCCGCTGGCCACGGCGGCACTGATGCTGCTGCTGGGCGAGGGCCGACGCCACCTCAAGGCCGTCGCCAACGTCCTGTCAACCGCCCTGGGCCTGGCGATTGCCGTGAGCTTGCTGGTGGGGGTTGCGCAGCGTGAGGCGCCGGCGGCGTTCGGCGTCTATCTGCCCGGCAACTGGCCGGTGCCCTTCGGCATCGTGCTGGTCGCTGACCGGCTCTCGGCGCTGATGGCGGTGCTCACCGGCTGCGTGGGCCTGGCCTCGCTGCTCTATGCGCTGGCGCGTTGGCAGCACGCGGGCGTGTACTTCCACGTGCTGTTCCAGCTGCAGCTGATGGGTCTGTACGGCGCCTTCCTGACCGCCGACCTGTTCAACCTGTTCGTCTTCTTCGAGGTGCTGCTGGCGGCCAGCTACGGCCTGCTGCTGCACGGTGGCGGCGGCGAGCGGGTGCGCGCCGGGCTGCACTACATCGCCATCAACCTGGTCGCGTCGCTGCTGTTCCTGATCGGCGTGGCGGTGCTCTACGGCGTCACCGGGACGCTGAACATGGCTGACATCGCGCAGAAGCTGCCGGCGGTGCCGGCCAGCGACCGCGGCCTGCTGCACGCAGGAGCGGCGATCCTGGCCATCGCCTTCCTGGCGAAGGCCGGGCTGTGGCCGCTGAACTTCTGGCTTCCGCCGGCCTATGCCGCTGCCAGCGCACCGGCCGCGGCGGTGTTTGCGATCCTGACCAAGGTCGGCGTGTACGCCGTGCTGCGGCTGTGGACGCTGTGTTTTCCGGCCGGCGCGGGTGCATCGGCGGGCTTCGGCGGCGACGTGCTGGTCTGGGGTGGCCTCACCACGCTGGCCTTCGGTTCAATCGGCATGCTGGCGTCGCAGCAGTTGGCGCGGCTGGCCGGCTATTCCGTGATCGCCTCCTCCGGCACGCTGATCGCCGCAATCGGCTTCGATGCCCCGGCGCTGGGCGGCGGCGCGCTCTTCTACCTGGCCAGTTCCACCCTGGCCGGCTGTGCCTTGTTCCTGCTGGTGGAGTTGCTGGAGCGGGTGCGCCAGGTCGAGGTGGGCCCGCCGCAGCTGGATGACGGCAACGACGCGCTGCCCGCGTTCCTGGATGCCGAGCCGCCCGCCGGCACCAACCTCGACGACAACGAGGAGGCGCTCATCGGCCGCGCCATTCCGGCTGCATTGGCGTTCCTGGGCGTGGCCTTCACGGTCTGCGCGCTGGTAACGGCCGGCCTGCCGCCGCTGTCCGGATTCGTTGCCAAGCTGGCCATGCTGTCGGCGCTGCTGGAGCAGCGCACGCCAGCCGCCTGGACCTTGTTCGGCCTGCTGATCGTGTCGGGCCTGTTCGGCACCATCGCGCTGATGCGGGTGGGGATGCGCCACTTCTGGACCGCCCAGGACCGCCCTGCGCCGCGCCTGCGCGTGATCGAGACGCTGCCGATCGCGGGCCTGCTGGCCGCCTCGATGGCGCTTGTGCTGCAGGCCGACGCCGGACTCGCCTACTCCCGTGCCGCCGCTGACTCCCTGCATGCGCCCCGCCTGTACATTGATGCAGTGATGGGTGCGCGCCCCGTCGCACGCAGCTCCGGGGCCGCACCATGAAGCGCCTGCTGCCCTCGCCCTGGCTGTCGCTGGGTCTGTTTGGCGGCTGGCTGCTGCTCACGCGCAGCTTCAGCGTGGGTCAGGTGCTGCTGGGCATCTCCGTCGCCGTGGTGATGCCGCTGCTGATGGCGCCGTTGCGGCCGCGCCCCGGTCCGCTGCGGCGCTGGGGGGTACTCGTGCGCCTGATCCTGCGCGTCGGCCGCGACGTGCTCTGCTCGGCCGCGCAGGTGAGTGCCGGCATTGTGCGCGCGAAGGCGGATCCACCACGAGGAACCTTCGTCGTCGTGCCACTCGAGTTGCGCGACGTGCATGCCCTCGCAGCGCTGACGATGATCACGGCCGTCGTGCCGGGCACCGTCTGGTCGGAGCTGGCGCCCGACCGAAGTGCCTTGCTCATCCATGTCTTCGACCTCGACGACGAGGCCGCATTCATCCAACACTACAAGAGCGACTACGAACAGCCCCTGAAGGAGATCTTCGAATGAGCGATGTGTTGTCGCTGGCGATCACCGTCACGTTGATCCTGTATGCCGTCGCCATGGGCATCGGCATGGCGCGCCTCTTTCGTGGCCCGAGTGCACAGGATCGCGTGCTTGCCATGGACTTCATCTACGTCGTCGGCATGCTGGTGATGCTGGTGCTGGCCATCCGCTACGACAGCGAGATGTACTTCGAAGGCGCGTTGCTGATGGTGCTCTTCGGCTTTGTCGGGTCGGTGGCGATGGCCAAGTTCCTGCTGCGCGGCGAGGTGATCTGATCATGCCCTCGGTCATGCCGCCATTGAGCGAGATCCTGGTGGCGGTGCTGCTCCTGGCCAGCGGTGGCGTGGTGTTGGTGGCCGCGCTCGGTCTGTGGCGGCTGCCCGACTTCTTCCTGCGCATGCACGCGCCGGCCCTGGCCTCCACGCTCGCAGCGTGGATCGTCACCCTCGCCTCCATCGTCCACTTCAGCGCGCGGGGTGCGAGTCTTGCCTTGCACGTCTGGCTGATCATCATCGTGCTGTCGATCACGGCCCCGATCACCACCATCGTTCTGGCACGCGCCGCTCTGTTCCGACGACGCCAGGCGGGTGATCCCTTGCCCGCACCGCTGCGGCGGCAAGCCTGAACAGTGGCGGCAACTGCAGCCCAGAGCATGTCGGAAGTGCCGTGGACCACCTTGTCCGTCCACATTCAGCCAACCAGCAGCTATTCGGTGACCGACTGAGCGGAGCTTCCGTACTGGCCGTGCGTGCATGCACGATCCGATCACGGTCGAACGGCCGACCCTTCGCAGCATCTCTCGCCGCTGCCGGAGTCAGTCCCTTCGAAAGGTCACTCATTGGCCTGCAATACGCCTACGCCCCAGTGCGACATGCACTGCGAGATTTGCTTGAACCGCCCAGCGGCAATAAACTCGCCCTATGAGTTCTACCCTTTCCCAATCCGCGTTCGGCGGTGCATTCTGCGAGGCGGCCTGTCGTGCTGCTGTGTCGCTGTGCACGCCGCAGTTGCGTGCCGGGATGGGAACTCACACCCGTCAGCCGGCCGCACATCCCTAGGCCCGGCGATCACCTCCACACCATTTGCGCAAACTTCAGATCGCCGGGCTCCTAGCCCGCGCGTAGATGCGTGTCTCCGACCTGGAGGCACTCAGCTTGACACTGAAGGAATGCCTCGTGGAAGTGATCACCCTTGAGCGCACGCTCACTGAACTGGACCATGTCCGCCTCCTGAACCTGCTCCGCCGCGATGCACGCGGTGACGGTTTACCCCCGCAAGTTCGTGCCATTGAAGACGTCTTGGACGCCTCTGCGCTCGTGCCTTCGCGAGAGGTGGCGCCCGACGTCGTGACGATGTATTCGCAGGTCCTGCTGCAGGACACCCAGACCGGCCAGCGAAACACGCTCACGTTGTGCTACCCCGCGGATGCCGAGCCGGCGGTCGGATTCGTCTCCGTGCTGTCCCCGGTCGGCAGCGCCCTGCTCGGCATGCGGGTCGGCAGGATTGCTCGCTGGTCGACCCCTGCCGGCGATGAAAAGGCGGCCGAGATTCTGGCCATCCTCTTCCAGCCCGAGTCGAGCGGCGACTACGCGATGTAGCCGCCGCGTGCAGCCTCCGGACTGCACATCACGATCGTCGCGACGGCGGGCCTGAACTTCACCTCAGGAGCGATGCACATCGCTCCGTAGGCACACGCTCGTCTGCCGCCTGTCGGAACACGACGGTTCTCGAGGAGACACAGATGACGTTACTCACATCCATTCTGGTAGCAACCGATTTTTCGGTTGACGGAAACAATGCGGTGCGCCGCGCAGCGTTGTTGGCGCATGAGCACGGAGCCCGCCTTCGCATCCTTCACGTTCTGAATGCGGCAGGCTGCAAGCCTCTGCGCGACTGGTTCTCACCGACACTGAACTTCGATCTCAAGGCAACTCAGGCGCGCGACGCACTGCGCCGTCTGGCCGTCGAGATATCAGGTGCCTACGACTTAACTGCCAGCATCGAGGTCATCGTCGGCGACCCGTTTGAGACCCTGATGCAGGCGTCGGAGCATGTCGACCTGGTGGTGCTCGGACGGCGCGGCCACGGCCGCTTCAAGGGATTGCTCGTCGGCAGAACCGTGGATCGCATGCTCCGAATCTGCCGGCGTCCTGTCCTCGTCGTCAAGTCGTCGGTGCAAGGGACCTATCGGCGGGTCCTGGTGCCCATCGACTTCACGGCGTCGTCGGATGCGGCGATTCGCGTCGCTGACCGGATGCGCCGCGACGAGGGCATGCATGTGTTCCACGCCATCAACTCCCAGCGCGAGGCCGTGCTGCGCGATGCCGATGTGCCCGAGCACGTCATCAGGGAGACGCGCCTGATGGAAGAAGGAGCGATCAACGCTCGCATGCGTCGCCAGGTCGCCAGACTCGGCCTGGACAGCACGCCCATGAAATATGCGCTGGCGTACGGGCCCCCGGTGCGCTCGACCCTGCGTCACGCCCAAAGGCTCGGCGCCGACCTCATCGTCGCCGGGAAACAGGGTCGTTCAACTTTGGGCAGCTTCCTTCTCGGCAGCGTCAGCAGCCGCGTCCTGTCCGAGGCGACCTGCGACATGTTGATCGTGCCGCTGCCTCGGGACAGTACTCCGCCACAGGCTGTGGAAACGGTCGCGCCTCGACTGAACTCGGAGCCCTACATCGACAACGCAGCCATCGCCCGGAGCGCGGCAGCGCATGCCGGGGCATTGACTCAGGGCCATTGGATCCACAACAAGGCGCAATTTGTGTCGCGGAGGGCGTCATGAACCTGATGGCACTTCCGTGGACCGCCCTGATGGACATGCAGCCGCAGCGGAGTCACCAGATCGCATGGTTTGTCTATGGATGGATCGAGCGCGAACACGTCCTGAACGTGACCGCCTGTGCGGACTGGTGGACGCGAGCGCTTGGGTTATCGGCGGCTCAGCTCAAGGTCCCTTCGCAGCGCATTGGGAACACTGTTCCGCAGGTCGAGCCCCAGGTGTTGGTCCACGACAGTGATCGAGCCAAGACCAAATGGCACGGATCTCTGCGTCAAGTGGAGTCGCTCTCATGAAAATCTCTTCAACCGCGCTCAAGGCAAAGCGTTCATGTGCCAGCGGCTACCGCTGGTTCGCCCGGCGATTCAAGAGCCCGGCCGAGTACCAGAGCGTGATCGACGCACTGGTCGCCGACGGACGCGTCGACGACGCCTGCTGGCTGTTGGACCAGTTCGGGCCCATCAAGTCCGTCCTCGTTGTCGATGCCATTTCGGCGCAAGCCTTCGTCTATGCGGGCTCGGTCGAGGTGCGTGGCGAGGTGGATGTTGACGCAGTACTTCGCACGGGGGGTTCGTTGAGAGCAGGCGGCAGCATTCGCGCCGGCAGCACGGTCTGGATCGGCAACGACCTGCAAGCTGGTGCGGGACTGCGCACCCTCGGTCCGTTGCGCACCGGGGGCGACCTGGTCTCGTCCTGGAGCGTCGAGGTGCACGGCGCCCTGACGTGCGGCGGCGACCTGCGTGTCCGAGGGGCCTTGTCCTGTGGGGCGGCTTTGCGTGGCCAGGGCTCGGCCGTGGTTGCCCAGGACCTCGAAGTCAACGGCATGGTCCATTGCGACAAGAGCCTGCAGGTCGGCGGCCGTCTGGTGTGCACGGACGGGCTGCGGGCCGGGCACGGGATCCAGGTCGGGCAGTCGATTCGCAGCGGCATGCACATCGATGCCGGCTGGGGCATCGTTGCGGGATCGGACATCACGGGCGAAGGTGCCATCCGGGCCGGCGAGTGCATCGTCAGCGGCGGCAACGTTCGGCCGGGCGCCGGATTCAGTCTCTACGCTGGACTGAGTGCTCGCCGCGATGCATGGCCATCTTGTGGTCGTGTGGTGTCGCGGGCGCGCCCAGAGAGCCTGCTGAGCGGCTTCTGGGACTGCGTTCCGTGCGGAGTGACAGCATGATGGCACCGCTCGGACCGATCCTCGTTGCGACCGATTTCTCCGGACTTGCCCGCCATGCCGCCACGCGGGCAGCGCGCCTGGCGCACGACACCCGCTCGGCGCTGACCCTGATGCACGTTCTGCCTGCCCAGCCGGTGACGAAGGTCCGCGAATGGCTGGGAGCCTCGAGTGCGCACGAGCCGAAGATGTGCGATCAAGCGCACCGGCAGTTGCGCCAACTGGCCTCGGAACTCACCGGCGTGCGGCGCATCGAGCTCGACATCGAGGCTGCTGCCGGCTCCGCCCCGGACGAGATCGTGCGGACGGCCGAGCGCGTGGATGCTCGGCTGCTGGTAGTGGGCGCACGCGGCGCCGGATTCCTCCGTCGCCTGGTACTGGGCACCACCTCGCAGCGCTTGCTGCGCCGCACGGACCGACCCCTGCTGGTCGTGCGGCAGATGGCGCATCGGCCGTACCGGCGCGTGCTGGTGGCGGTCGACTTCTCACCACAGTCGCACCATGCTTTGATCCTCGCCCGGCACGTCGCACCCAGCGCGAAGCTCGTGATCCTGACGGTGTTCCAGGTGCCGTTCGAGGGGAAGCTTCGCTATGCCGGCGTCGATGACGCGACGTTCGAGATCTATCGCAAGCGAGCGCGCGCGAGAGCGCTGCGACAGCTGCACGCACTGGCCCACGAGGCCGGTCTCTCGCCCTCGCAGTGGGAGCTCTCTGTGGTGGAGGGGGACGCTTCACGACGCATCGTCGAGCAGGAACTGTCACGCAACTGCGACTTGGTCGTGCTGGCCCCACACACTCAGTCGGCTGTCGCGGACGTGCTGCTCGGGAGCGTGACCAGGCACGTGCTCGCCGAGGGCAAGGTCGACGTGCTCCTGTCCACCCTGCGTGAAAGTTGAGCGCGTCATCGCCACCGCGGCGGCTCAGGCGAGGGAGCCGCCCGACGTCGCCAGAACAGCTTGCTAGCTGCAGGCATACCTCTCCGCGCTGCCAGCGGACTCAGCAGGTCCGGTACGCCCCCTGAATGCCTGGTCAGCCAATCTGCCCATGAGGATGAAGATGCACCCACCCTTCGTTTCGCTGTGTCCCGAGATCACCCGGTCTGACGCGCTCAATCTGATCGACTGGCTTCAAGACGAGTGCGTGACACGCTACCTCAGCGATTCGCGCCATGTCTCCCGGTTCATCGAGCAGGTCATCGGGCGGGTTCAGTTGCCCATCCTGACCCATCTGTTCAACCAGGGCGGCCGGTTCCTCATGCTCTGCGACGGGCATGACATACCGGTGGGGTTCGTACGTCTCGTCAAGACCGGACCGGTCTGCGAGATGGTCCTGGTCATTGGCAACCGCGACAACTGGGGCCGCCAGTTCGGGGCCAGCGCGGTCCGCGAAGCACTGAAGTTCGCCTTCTTCGAGATGCGCGCCGAGCGGCTCATCGCCAAGGTTCACCCGGACAACACGCGCTCGCTGAAGCTGTTTGAGCGCTCCGGATTCCTGCTTGAAAGCCAGACCCCAGCACTGCGGAGCTTCGCGATGACTTCGGAGCGATATCTCCGGCTCTTGCGCAAAAGCCCCGCAGGTCATGCCGACCACATCCACATCACCGAGACCGACCAGGCAAGGCTCAGGAATCTGCTCGCGTTCGGGCAGGCATCGGCCACTTTCGAACTGGAGCACGAGATCGAACGCGCCATCGTCGTCGACTCCCGACAGATGCCTCGGGATGTCGTGACGATGAATTCGCACGCCTTGCTGCACCTGGACGACGATGTGGTGGAAGTGGCGCTGGTCTACCCGGACGACGCGGACGACAGTACCGGCAGGCTGTCGGTCTGTGCTGGGATCGGCACCGCGATCCTGGGTTACCGAGAGGGCGATGTTTTCAACTGGCGACTTCCTGACAGGACCTGCTGCATTCGGATCGCGCGAGTGCTGTACCAGCCGGAGGCTGCGGGGGACCTTCACCTATAAGCGGATACGCAGAGCATCCCTGTCGCCGCACCCGTCGCCCTACCGAGACGCCTGACAGCTGCCCGTCGAGAATGGCGGCTTCTGGCCGACTCCTGGAGGCTACGGGCGTCAGCTTCCTGGACGCGAAGTGCCGAGCGACGAGGCTTTGCTGTCCGGCAGCTTCCGGGAAGCTCGAAGGACAGCTGAGGGTCGGGGGATGCCGGTCACCTTCCCAGGTTCATTGCCGGAAAGCGGCCCTTGAAGCCGTGCCCCCCGGAAGCAGCCGGTAGCCACCGAGTGCAGTCGCCGCGCAGCCGGCAATCGCATCTCAGGATGCGGGCCCACTCAGGCCAGCATGGCCAGCAGCTGCGGGGTCGTTCGGACGCCGAGCTTGCGCAGCAGGCGCGCGCGGTGCATCTCGACCGTGCGCGGGCTGAGCGACATCAGCCGCGCGATCTCCTTGCTGGTCAGGCCCGCGGCGAGCTGCGCCACCACCTCGCGCTCGCGCGGACTCAGCAACGCCGTCGATCGCGGCGCGTGCGGGATCTGCTCGAAGGCCCAGATCGCCTCGCGTGCCGGGGCTGACGCGTCGCTGGTCAGGCCGCTGACGCGGCACCAGATCAGTTCGTCGTCGCGACGCCGCATAAGGCGCTCGTCCTCGTAGCGGCGACCCTGCTGCATGCGCGGATAGCCGCGGCGCCCGATGCTGTAGAACTCCTGGCGCGAGGGGTAGAGCAGCGCCATCGAGTGGCCGACGAGCTCGTCGACGCGGTAGCCGAACAGCCCGCCAAAGGCCCGGTTACAGCCCGCGATGACCCGCTGCCGGGTCACGCACAGCGCTACGGGCGCACCTTCGAAGCCGATCGTGGCCACGGTATGGGAATCGTTCATGGCACCAGATTACGGTATTCATACCGTATGGAAAAGTCTGGCACGCACCGCTATCGTTGTCATCACCGTCCACGCTTGATTCCCCGCGGTAGCCCCCTCCTTTCCTTGCGCGACGACCGAGCCATGACACTCGCCAACCTGCTTGCACGCCAGGCCCACGTGGCCGCCGATCGCCCCGCCATCTTCGAAGGCACGCGGGTGTGGGCGACACATGCCCAGTGGGCCGCGCGCAGCGCTGGGCTGGCACAGCGCCTGCGGCTTGCGGGCCTGAGCCCTGGCGATCGCGTGGTCCTCTTCATGCGCAACCACCCGCGCTACCTCGAGATTCTTTGGGGCGCCTGGTGGGCTGGCCTGGTGGTGGTACCGGTCAACGCGAAGCTGCACCCCGTGGAGGTCGAGTGGATCGCCGATAACTCGCAGGCCCGCTGGGCTTTCGTGACCGGGGACGTCGCGCCTGCCGCGCTGCTCGGGCTGGACCGGCAGGTGGACGTGGAGTCTGCCGAGGCCGATGCCCTGCTGGCCCCTCTGGCCGACGCCGAGCGGGCAGGTCCGGCCGAACGCCGGCCCGACGACCTCGCCTGGCTGTTCTACACGAGCGGCACCACCGGCCGGCCCAAGGGTGTGATGCTCACGCACCGCAACCTGATGACGATGGGGCTGACCTACTTCGTGGATGTGGATCCCATCGGCGCAGGGGACGCCATCGTCTATGCCGCGCCGATGTCGCACGGCTGCGGCATCTACGCGATCCCGCACCTCATGGCAGGTGCCCGCCATGTCGTGCCGGCTTCGGGGGGCGTCGACGCGGGCGAACTCGTGGCGCTGGGGCGGGCCTTGGGACCCTTGTCGACCTTTGCCGCGCCGACGATCGTCAAGCGCTTGGTCGATCACGCCGAGGCCAACGGGTTGACGCCTGAAGACGCAGCGGCCGCGTTCAAGACCATCGTTTACGGCGGCGCGCCGATGTACGTGGCCGACATCCGCCGTGCGCTGAAAGTAATGGGGCCGCGCTTCGTGCAGATCTACGGGCAGGGCGAGACGCCGATGGTCGCCACCGCCTTGTCTCGCTCTCATATCGCCGACGCCGCCCACCCACGGCACCTGGAGCGGCTGGGCTCGGTCGGCGTGGCGCAGACACCCGTGCAGGTCCGCGTGGCCGACGAGGCGGGCCGCAGCCTGGAGCCGGGCGAGATCGGCGAGGTGCTGGTGCGCGGCGACACCGTGATGGCCGGCTACTGGCGCAACCCGTCCGCCAGCGCCGCCGCGCTGCGCGACGGCTGGCTGTGGACTGGCGACGTGGGCGCCTTGGACGCCGACGGCTTCCTCACGTTGAAGGACCGGAGCAAGGACCTGCTGATCAGCGGCGGCTCCAACATCTACCCGCGCGAGGTCGAGGAGGTGCTGCTGACGGCTCCGGGCGTGGCCGAGGCGGCCGTCGTCGGTGCGCCCGACCCCGAGTGGGGCGAGGTCGTTGTCGCCTTCGTCGTGCCGCAGCCCGGCGCGAAGTTGGACGAAGTCGCACTCGACGCCCACTGCCTGGAGTGCATCGCCCGCTTCAAGCGACCCAAACGCTATGTCTTCGTCGATGCCTTGCCCAAGAACCACTACGGCAAGGTCCTGAAGACTGAACTGCGCATGCGCCTGGCCGCCCCCGACCTGAACTGACGAACCACCGAGGAGAACCCGCCCCATGAACACGACCCTGCTGCAAGGACGGCGCGCCCTCGTGACCGGCTCGGTGCAAGGCATCGGTCTGGCCATCGCCAAAGCGCTGGCGCGCCAGGGTGCCACCGTGCTGCTGCACGGCCTGCCCGACCTCCACGCCCAGGAAACTGCGCGCCAGGCCATGGCCGGAACTGCAGGCATGCCGGTCGACATCCTGAGCCACGACTTGAGCGATCCCGTCCAGGTGCAGCAGATGATGGACGAGGTTCTGTGCGCGGGGCCGCTCGACATCCTCGTCAACAACGCGGGCATCCAGCACACCGCGCCGTTGCCCGAGATGCCGCGCGCCCGGTGGGATGCCATCCTGGCAGTCAATCTGTCGGCCGCCTTCGACACGATGCGCCTGGCGCTGCCCGGCATGCAGGCACGCGGCTACGGCCGCATCGTCAACATCGCGTCGGTGCATGGGCTGGTCGCCTCCCTGAACAAGGGCCCCTATGTGGCCGCGAAATTCGGCCTCGTGGGCCTGACCCGCGTGGCCGCACTGGAGGCCGCGCAAGCGGGCAGCCGCGGCACCGGCGGCGTCACGGCCAACTGCATCTGTCCCGGCTGGACCGAGACGGCGATCATCGAGCCGCAGATCCAGGCGCGGGCCGCACAGTTCGGCGGCGACCGCGACGCCGGCATCCGTGATCTTCTGCGCGAGAAGCAGCCCAGCGGGCGCACGTCGACGCCCGACGAGATTGCGCAGACCGTGGTGTGGCTGTGCGACCCGGCCGCCCACAACCTGACCGGCGCGGCGATTCCGATCGACGGGGGCTGGACGGCTCAGTGAGCCTGACCGACGCCCGGTGTGACCCACTGTCGCGGTCGCGACCTGTGACGGCGGCGGGGTTACCTTGGCCGGGTCGCTCGACTGTGCTGGCCGCTCCGACAACCGATACGGGCACATGACCGATAGACAGATCCTGGCCGAGCCGACCCGCCGCCTCGATGGATCGCCGGATACCTGCCACTCGACGGCGCTGCGCGCCGAAATACCGCGCGGGAGGCGAAGGACGGCTCTTGGCCGGGACGACCTATTCGCGGTCGGTGCTGAAAGCTGCCAGTCGACTCAACGAGGACTGGCTGGACCTTTGACCACGGCCAGCCCGAGCTGATGCAGTTCACCGCAGCGAAGCTCGAGCGTTTCGACTTCGGCAAGGTGGATGCGATGTTGGGAGGGTGAGCGCCAGGGCGCTTCCAGCATCACGGGGTCTGCCGGGCCACCCCGCAGCTCAGCTCGGCAGGCCGCGCAAGTCCAGGCAGTAGGCGCCCAGCGCGTGGCCGGGTGCGGCCCGCGGGGTGCCGGTCGCATCGCGGGGAACCACCTCCAGCGCGACGCGCTCGGCGCGGCGCTGGCTAGCCTCTGCCAGGCCCTCCGGCAAGCCCGTGTAGGCGCCACCGTCGGGTCGCCATTCATGCAGGCTCACCCGGTGGTCCACCACTTGGCTGGGATGGCGCAGCAGCAGGCGCACCGGCGCCTGCGCGGGCAGTGACGGGTGCAGGCCCCAGCTGGGGACGAAGCTGCGATAACGCACACCGAAGACCTGCACCTCGCCGCGGGCGTCGGTCTCGTGGCGCATGGGCAGCGCGACCCCTGCGGCATACACCTGCCACGCGCGCCAGTCTGCGGCGCCACCGGGCTCGGCGCGCAGGCGCAACTCGACACGCGCCGTGCTGGCGTCCACCATGCGAAAGCTGCCACCCTGTTCGGGGCTGGCGGCGTCCCCCAGGAGCGGCCAGAACTCGAGGCCGCGCCGGACTTCCAGGGTGCAGCCCGGCAAGGCGGCCTGCCCCAGGCGCCGAAAGGACTCGCGCAGGAGCACGGCGCGAATGCTCTCGTCCAGCCCCAGGCCGGCCGATTGCAGAGCCTGCAGCACCGCGTCGAGATCCTGCTCCAGGTAGTAGGGCAAGGCGAAGCGCTGGTGCAGTTCGCGGCCCCAGTCGATCAGCGGCAAGGCATCGTCGGTGCAGGCCAGCATCGCCACCACGCTGCGCAGCAGGCAGGCCAACGCCGTGGCCCGCTCCGGCGTGTGCTGCATGCGCAAGGCGCGGAACTCCACCAGGCCCAGCTGGCCGCGGCCGGCCAGGAAGGGGTTCCAGAGCTTTTCGATGTTCATCTCCGCCCGGTGGCTGTTGCCGGCGGCGTCACAGAGAAACGGCGCCAGGCTGTGCCAGAGCCGTTCAGGCGGCAGGTGTTCTTCGCGCGCCAGCAGGGCCAGGGCGAGCGCCAGTTCGTCGAAGGCATCGGTGCCACGCTCGTCGGCGCGCACCGACTGGCCGCTGCTGCCCACGAAATCGTGCGAGAAGAGATAGGACAGCGCCGGATGGCGATTGAGAAAGCGGACCAGGCGCGGCAACAGCCGCGGCTCCAGCAGGAACGGGCTGTCCTGCGGCGATGGGCCCCCCAGGGTGATCTGCCCGCCGCCGCCGGAATCGGCCACCGTGCCGTTGAAGTAGAGCCGGTACGGGGACAGACCCTGGTCCGCGGCGGCCGCGTAGATCTCACGGATGCGCCGCAGGAAGTCCTGGCCATCGACACTCGGGGCGGTGTTGATCTCGATGACGGCCGGGTCCGGCGTCACGGTGGTCAGCTCGACGCTGGCATCCACCGGCGGCAGGTAACCGGCCACGCGCAGCGTCGCCAGACCACAGGCCAGGCTGGCCTGCTCCAGGCCCTCCAGCAGGGTCAGGCAGAGCGGCACCTCGGGAATCTGGGGCAGCTCGATGCGCGGTGCCAGCCGTCCGAGCGCATCGGCCATCTGCAGGACGAAGAGGTAGACCCCGGCCTGCGCGAGCTCGTCACGCAGGCCACCGGCGGGGGAGGCCTCCTCGTGCACCGAGGGGCGGGCCAAGCATGGATCCGCCGCATCGGGAAGTTCCACCTCGGCATCGACGCGCACCACGAGGCGGCGTTCGAGCGAGGACTGCGCACTCAGCAGCGTGACCTGAAAGCCGCGCGCCTCGAACGCAGCGCACAAGGCCGCGGCCCAGGCCTCCAGCCCGGCTGTGAGCTCGGGCTCGGGCCAGGGTTCCAATTCGGGTGCGGCCGCTGGCGCGGCCAGGATCGGGTCGACCGGCCCATGCCAGATGGCCACGCCATCGCGCCGGCAGTACAGGCCCAGGTTCCACCGCCGGTGCGTTTCACCGGGGTATTGCCGCCCCACGCTGCGCAACAGCAGGCCCCCCGGGAACCGCCGGCACAACTCGCCCAGCAAGGCTTGCGCCCTTTGTTCCTTGGCGCCGCCGACCGCTGCGTTCAGCCACTCGGGCGTCTGTGCGCTGCGGTCGGTGAAGGTCGGCTCTGAGCCGACCCAGACCGTGAGGCCCAGGGCGGCAATCCGGCTGTCGTGGCGGCGCACGGCCGCGTCGAATTCCTCAGTCGTCGACATGGGTTGGACTCCGTGGCCCGACGGCTGTCGGGCGTGCACGGGCAAGCATTTGCCATGCCCACGCCCTGGCTCGGCACGCCCAAGCTGAAGGACAACGATGTCCGTGCGCGCCGCTCGATCAGCCCGCTGCGCTGGCCTTGGCTTGCACAGCGCCGTCTGGTTTGCCTTCCGTGCCCGGAGCCGTCAGCGTCATCAGGATGTCGGCGTACCACGCCACGTTCAGGCCCAGCGACTCGTCCTGCACCAGATCGCGCGTCTTCATGTCCAGCCGGCCGGAGTGCACGCCCAGCAGCTTCCAGGGCAGGGCGGGGTCGGCGCCCGCGCGGGTGTCGCGCATCACCACGGGTGCACCACTGGTGCCGCGGTGCGTGCGCGCATCGGTGAGGAAGAAGCCTTCGCCCTGGAAACGCAGCCCGTATGCCGAAGCCAGCACGGCCTGCCGCACCACGGGCAGGTGGTGCAGGGTGTCGTGAAAGCCCAGGGGAAAACCGACGATCAGCAGCGAACTGCCGACCTCGACCCCGGCATGGCCGGCCTGCGCCGGATCCGCCCCGACCAGGTGGGCTGGCGTGAACGCGCTGAGCAGGGCACCCGCGGGCAAGGCGCTGCGGTCGAGCTCGATCACCGCGACGTCGATTTCGCCCGCGGCATCGCGCCCCTGGCGCCAGCAGCTCTTGCCATCGGCGAACAGCAGCATCGACAGGCCAGTGGACTTGCCCAGGTCGGCGGCATCGGTGTGCAGTTCGATCTCGATGCGATAGGGGTGGTGCTGGCTGGGTTCGTCGATCAGCACGTGCCGGCTGGTCACCAGGAACAGCTTTTCGTCGCGCAGGAAGAAGAAGCCACTGGCATTGGTCAGTCCGCGGTCGATTTCAAAGGTGCCGATGCGGGCGGCGGCAAGCAGCAGGGAGTCGATCACGGTGGCGGCGTTGGTTGGTGTGCAGGTTGGCTCTGCAGCCCACATTAACACCGTCGCCTTCGGCTGGGGGCGGCACGGCCACGTCGACGCAATGGCCCCCGCGCCTGGGGACGTCAGGTCGGCGCGCGACGGCGAGCCGGCTGCAACGGGGCCAGATGCTGGCGCAGCATCGGCGACACCACCTCGCGCACCAGCGCCGCACGGCCGCCTGGGGGCAACTGCATGTCGAACTGGCCGGCCAGCATCAGGTTCGCGAAGCCGTGCACCATCGACCACGTGGCCAGCAGCGCATGTTGCTGGGCCGGCGCCAGCGGCGCGCCGGGCGGCAGACCGTACAGACCGCGGATGCCGTCCTCCAGCACCCCGTAGGCGGTCTGCGCGCTATCGGCCAAAGCCGCGTCCTTGAACAACTCGGTGCGGAACATCAGCGCGAAGCGCCCCGGCCAGGCCAGCGCGAAGCCGACATAGCCCACGCCCTGTTCGCAAAGGCGTTCGAGGGCGTCGACGCCGCCACGGGTGTTACCGGCCTCGAGGGCCTCGCTCAGGCCGTCGAAGGCGAGCTTGGCGACCGCCGCCAGCAGCCCCGCTGCATCGCCGAAGTGATGGGCCGGCGCCGCCGGCGAGACGCCCGAACGACGCGCCACC
>Ga0073899_10001666_pt1 | contig 20272 bp, 21 predicted proteins | sample KloWWTmetaKNB5Ph_FD_88975 | JGI IMG/M metagenome (GOLD analysis project Ga0073899, IMG submission 88975) | Active sludge microbial communities from Klosterneuburg, Austria, studying microevolution and ecology of nitrifiers - Klosterneuburg... | ecosystem: Engineered > WWTP > Aerobic digester >... | reverse complement strand
GCGTCCTGGCGCCCGAGCAGTTCGTCGATGCGTGCCGCGATGCGGTAGCTGTCGAGCGGCGCCGCGAAAAAGGCCGCGGCACCGGCGCGCAGGGCCAGCAGGCGATGGGTCAGATCACGGTCCGGTGACAGCACCACCACCGCCGGCGGTGCCGGGGCGTCCTTCCAGCGCGCGATCAGTGCCGGCAGCGCGCGCAATTGCGGTGCCGGCATCACCACCGCGCCGGGCATGGTGGTGACCAGGAATTCGCGCAGACCGATGGCATCGCCGAAGTGATGCAGGTCGTAGCCGCGTTCGGTAAGCGCAGCCTGCAGGCCCGGGGCCAGGCGGTCGCCGATGCCGAGCAGGCACAGTGCGTTGCGTGCCGTGCGCGGACGCACCGCAGCTGCGAGTGCGCTCTGGATCGACCTGACGTTGTCGGCGTTGGCGGCTGGCGGCGTTGCCGCGCTGCGTTCAGACACCTCGCGGGCGCCCGCGCCCGGAGGGGGCGGCCCGTCGGCGAGGCGGCTGACCAGTTCTTCCAGGCGGATGCGCTGCGCCGTATTCGGTTCGCGCCCGGCTTCGACGAAACTGGCGAGATAGGCAGCCAGGTCGCCGAGTCGCGTGACCTGCTCCCCGTCGGCAGTCTCGAACCAGGCGTCGATCTGCTCGGCCAAGTGCTCCGCTTGGGGTTGCGACCAGTTCTCGGCCAGCTCGGACCAGATCGCGGCCACGGCGCGTTGTGGCGGGTCCGAATCGACTGGTGCGGGCGAGGGCGACATCATGGGCAGATGCTAGCAGTCCGTTACGTGGCCTTCGGAGCGGAATTCTGTCACTGGTGTCGCAGGAATCGTGCCGGAGTAGGCTTACTCTGAAGCACCCCGATCCCAGGAGCTCCGGTGAAACTGCGCAATTTCCAATGGCTGATGCTGATGACCCTGCCGGTGCTCGGCAATGCCCTTTATGGCTGGGGTGGATTGACCCAGGTCGCCGACCTTGGCCCGATTGCCGAGCTGTCGGCCAAGCGTGAAGGAGCGCTGACCTGGACCTACATGCAGGGCGGGCGCTGGTTGATCGAGCGCGCCGGCTGGCAGGACGCGGCGCGGCTGCATGCCGAGGCCTTGTTCTCTCCTTCGCGTTCCATGCTCGTGGCCAACCCGGTACTGGCGATGGATGTGTTGCATCGCCAGACCTTCGGCTTCCACCACCGTCTGCTGCAGTGGTCGCATTGGGGTGCCCCACTGCTGCTGCTGTTGACCGCAATCGCCTACGTGCGCCGACAGAAGGCGGTGGTGACCACGCGCCGACTGCGCTGAGAAGCGGTTCCGCGGCTGCGGATGCTCGGGTAGGCTTCGCGCCTCGATCCTTGCCGGAGCCCGCCATGCCCTCGTTCGATGTCATCTCGGAAGTCGACAAGCACGAACTGACCAATGCCGTCGATCAGGCCAACCGCGAGCTGTCCAATCGCTTCGACTTCAAGGGCACCGATGCGAAGTTCGAACTCGACAAGCTGATCATCAAGGTCCAGGCGCCAAGCGAGTTCCAGCTGCAGCAGATGCAGGACATCCTGCGTGCGCGACTGGTCGCCCGCCACATCGACGCGCGCTGTCTCGATGCAGCGGACCCGGAAGTGAATCTGGCCGGCGCGCGTCAGCAGGTGACGGTGAAGCAGGGTATTGAGCAGGCGGTCGCGAAGAAGATCATCGCCACGATCAAGGAAGCCAAGCTCAAGGTCGAGGCGCAGATCAACGCCGACAAACTGCGCGTCAGCAGCAAGAAGCGCGACGACCTGCAGATCGCCATCGCGCTGCTGCGCAAGAGCGAGTTCGAAGTGCCGCTGCAGTTCGACAATTTCCGCGATTGACGTTACAGGGCGTCGCCGTCGAGTTCCCCGGTGCGGATGCGGATGACACGATCGAGGTCGTGCACGAAGATCTTGCCGTCGCCGATCTTGCCGGTGTTGGCGGCGCTCTGGATCGCTTCGACGACACGGTCGCACTGGTCCGAGGTGACCGCGACTTCGAGCTTGATCTTGGGCAGGAAATCGACCACGTACTCAGCGCCGCGGTAGAGTTCGGTGTGGCCTTTCTGGCGACCGAAGCCCTTTACTTCGGAGACGGTGACGCCAGTGACATTCACCTCGCTCAGCGCTTCTCGCACGTCGTCGAGCTTGAACGGCTTGATGATGGCGGTAACCATTTTCATATCGTTGCTCCGGGTCAGATGATGTAGCCGCGTTCGTTGTGCAGGGCCAGGTCGAGACCCTCGGTTTCGGCCTCGGCGTCGACGCGCAGGCCGACGACCCGGTCGACCAGCTTCAGCAGCAGCCAGGTGACGATGGTCGAATAGACCAGAGTGAAGGCGACGCCCTTGAACTGGATCCACAACTGCAGGCCGATGCTCTCGACATTGCCGAAGCCGCCGAGCGCCGGCGCTGCAAACACGCCGGTGAGCAAGGCACCGACGATGCCGCCGACCGCGTGCACGCCGAACACGTCGAGCGAATCGTCATAGCCAAACCTGCGCTTGACCACGGTCGCGGTGAGGAAGCAGATGACGCCGGCGGCGAGCCCGATGCACAGCGCACCCATCGGTCCGGCGGTGCCGGCAGCGGGGGTGATCGCGACCAGCCCGGCGACCGCGCCCGAGGCGATGCCGAGCACGCTCGGCTTGCGATGCGTCAGCCACTCGACGGTCATCCAGGCCAGTGCCGCGGCCGCGCTCGCGATGTGGGTGACGAGCATGGCCATGCCGGCGGTGCCATTCGCCGCGACCGCGCTGCCGGCGTTGAAGCCAAACCAGCCAACCCAGAGCAGACTGGCGCCGACCAGAGTGAAGCCGAGGTTGTGCGGTGGCATCGCCGTGTTCGGGTAGCCGCGACGCTTGCCGAGCACGAGTGCGGCCACCAGTCCGGCCACGCCGGCATTGATGTGCACCACGGTGCCGCCGGCGAAGTCGAGCACGCCCCAGTCCCACAGCAGCGCGCCGTCGCCGCCCCAGACCATGTGCGCGATCGGTGCATAGGCGAAGGTGAACCACAGCGCCATGAACAGCAGCAGCGCCGAGAACTTCATGCGTTCGGCGAAGGCGCCAACGATCAGCGCCGGGGTGATGATCGCGAAGGTCATCTGGAAGGTCACGAACACACTTTCGGGGATGGCATAGCTCAAGCTTTCGGTGGTGATGCCGGCGAGCATGGCCTTGCCCAAACCGCCGATGATGCTGTGCAGGTTGAACGCACCCTTGACCATGCCGGTGGTGTCGAAGACCAGGCTGTAGCCGTAGAGCACCCACAGCACGGTGACCAGGCCGGTGATCGCGAAGCACTGCATCAGCACCGAGAGCACATTCTTGGCGCGCACCATGCCGGCATAGAACAAGGCCAGCCCGGGGATGGTCATCAGCAGCACCAGCGCGGTGGCCACGATCATCCAGGCGGTGTCGCCGGTGTTCAGGGTGGGTGGCGCGGCCGCGGCAAGCGCGGGCAGGCCGAGCGAGGCAAACAGCAGGGGGACCGAGAGCATTCGGGGCATGGCGCTTCTCCACTGGGGGCGCCCCGACAATGTTGCAGTGCAACTTGAGCGGTTGCTCGAATCTTCAATGTTCTAGTCGAAGACCCCTGACGCAGGGCAACATCACCGCCCCGTCAGGAGCGCAGTCACGCCGACTCGAAGCGGTTGGCGTCGCGGTTCTTGCGGACCTTGAGCGGGTCCCAGATGCGGCCGTTCATGGTGATGTAGACGCCATCGGGCAGGGTCTGCACGGCGCCGACGGCGCAGCCGATGTTGAACACCGCGTCCGAGCCCTGGAAGCGCGCGGGATTCAGCGCGCCGGTCATGACGATCACTTTGCCCTGGATGCGCGTCAGCACGCGTGCGGTCTCGACCATGGTGTCGGTGCCGTGCGTGACCAGCACATGCCGGCCCGGTTGCGCTTCGATCGTGCGTGCGATCAGGTCGCGGTCGTCGTCGCTGATGTGCAGGCTGTCCTTGCGCAGCAGCGGGATCACCAGGTAGCGGAAGCCGACGCCGAGCGCGGTCAGGATGTCGCCGATCTGCGGTGCGCCGATCTGGAAGTCCGACTTGTCGTCGAAGTAGATCTTGTCGATGGTGCCACCGGTGGTGACGATGGTCAGGTAATCCATGTTCCGGCCTCAGGCGTAGATGTCGCTGGACAGCGTGCGTGCTTCGATCGCGACGGTGTCGGCGAGTCGGTTGCAGCCGAGGCGCGCGAAGCGTCGCGCCGCATGCAGCGTGCGCGGGTCGTGTTCGTTGCGGAAGCTCCATTCCGCGTGCTGCGCGAGCAGGGCCAGGGCGAGCGTGCGACCCATGGTCAGCGCCAGGCCGCGGGCGCCCGCGGGCAGCTCGTCTTTGCTGCGCGAGCGCTTCTGGATCCACTCGGCCACCGCGGTGGCGGTCTCGCGCACCTGCTTTACCGCGCCCTCCAGTTCCGGTTGCGAGACCTGTGCGGTCAGCGCGCGGATCGCGGTCAGCCAGTGCTGCAGACCGCCGATCTGCTTCAGCGCCTTGACCACGTCGAGCGCCAGCACATTGGTGGTGCCTTCCCAGATCGGCAGTACCTGGGTGTCGCGCAGCAGCCCGGGCAGTCCGGTGTCTTCGCAATAGCCGGCACCACCGAAGGACTCGATGATTTCGCTGAGCGCGGCCACTGCGGCCTTGCCGGTGGCGAGCTTGATGATCGGCGTGATCAGCCGCAGCAGGTGCACGCTGGCGTCGTCGTGCTGGCCGTTCTCGACGCGGCCGGTGAGTTCGACGGCGTAGAAGGTGAGGTGAAAGTGGGCCTCGAACTCGGTCTGCAGGTCGGCCAGCGTTTCCTGGTGCAGCGGCTGGTCGATCAGCGGTTGGCCGAACACCACGCGCCGGGTTGCGAAGTCGCGCGCCAGGGTCAGACCGCGACGCATCGCGGAGACTGCGCACACCGAGTTCCACAGGCGCGTGACATTCAACATCGGCGCGATCGCGCGTACGCCGTGGCGACTGTCACCCACCAGTTCCGCGGGCGTGTTCTCGAGCTGGATCTCGGCCGTTGGCAGCTTGCGCGTGCCGAGCTTGTCCTTGAGCCGGTCGATGCTGATGTTGCGCAGGCGCCCGTCGGATTTGCGCGGCTCGATGTAGAACAGCGCCAGGCCGTCGGCTCCGACCGGATTCTTCTCGGGTCGCGCCAGCAGCAGCGCCATGTCGCTGTGGATCGCCGAGGCAAACCACTTGCGACCGGACAGGCGCCAGCGTCCGCGTTCATCCTGGCGCGCGATGGTCTCGGTGCCGCTGACGTCGGAGCCGCCACTGGTTTCGGTCATCCACTGCCCGCTGATCCAGAACTGCTTCGGATCGCGGCTCAGCAGGTGCGGCGTGGCGCGCTCGATCAGCGCCTTGTTGTCACTGTCGGCGAGCGCACGCAAGGCGCCGTCGCTCATCGCCAGCGGACAGGTGAACAGCTCGCTGGAAGGGTGGAACAGGTAGTTGAAGGCGAACTGCAGCGGCCGGCCATGCTCGGCAAGCCATTCGTCATGGCCGAGTGCAACCAGGCCCCAGTGCGCGGCGATTGCCGGCGCCTCACGCCAGAACGGGCTGAGTTCGATCTGGTCGACACGTTGGCCGAACGCATCGAAGGGAACATGTCGCGGCTCGAGATGACGCTCCGCGAGTTGGCGCGGATACCACTCATGCGCCACCAGTTCGCCGAACTCGCCGAGTCGCGCCTCATGCTCGGCGAGTATCTGCGGTGGCAGCACGCGGCGCAGCCACGAGCGCAGCACGCGGTCGTCGAGATAGGTGTTGGCCAGCATCGGCGCGGTCTGTATGAAACCCATGATTCTCCCCGACGCTCAGGCGCCGCTGCTTGCCGTGCAGCGCCGTGAACTTAGCCGCTGGTCGCAAGATCGACAAGCGATGGAATGCGGCATCACGTCGTCCGGGGCATCTTGCGCAGCCCGAAAACGGCCAGCAGGGCGAACACGATTTCAGCGCCAGCGAGTGCGCGCAGCGGCGGGTTCGACCAGAACTCCATCACGCCGTGACTGAAATAGAGCAGCGAAACGATGCCGCCGACCAGCAGCACGCGGCGGCGACTGTGCAGCGCTGCCGGGAGCAGCGCCAGCAGCGGTAGCAATGCAATGCCAAGCACCAGAGCCACCGGCAGCAGTTGTGGCGGGCGCAGTAGCACGTACCAGGCGATCTGTAGCAAGGCCTGCGCGCACAACGCCAGCATCGGCAGCGTGTCAGGTCCGGTCATGCGGGACGCCGAAGCGTCTGGAAGGCGGGGGTCAGCGAGGTCGGTCATGGCCTGTTGCGCGAAAACAACGCGACTTGCGGGAGCGGAACCATCCGTTCATGCCGCTGTCGGTAGATTTCGCTGCATCGTAGCGGCTTGTGCAGGGAGTGCCCATGAAATCCTGGATTCTGGTGCTGGCGATGTCGTTCGCTGCGGTTGTGTTCGGCGCCGAACCCGCGGACGTGGCGAAGCCTCCCTCTCTGGTCGTGACCACGCTTGATCACGGCGAGTTCGATCTCGCCAAACAACGCGGCAAGTGGGTGCTGGTCAACTTCTGGGCGACCTGGTGCGCGCCCTGCCTGAAGGAAATCCCGGACTTCTCCGAATTCGACCGCACGCGCGAAGACGTGGTCGTGATCGGTCTCGCGTTCGAGGAAATCGAGATTGCCGACCTGCGTGCGTTCCTCAAGGAGCATCCTGCGTCGTATCCGATCGCGTTGGTGGATGTCTTTGCGCCACCTGCAGGCTTCGAAGTGCCGCGCGGATTGCCGACCAGTTGGCTGATCGCGCCCGATGGCCGGGTTGCGGAGAAGTATCTCGGCCCTATCACCAGTGCTGATCTGGCGCGCCGGATCGCCCAGGACGCGCAGTGATGGCCGCCGCACGCTTTATCGTTCGCGGGCGCGTGCAGGGCGTCTACTACCGCGCCTCGACCCGCGACCACGCGATCGCGCTCGGTTTGGTCGGCAGCGCCCGCAACCTCGACGATGGTTCGGTCGAGGTGACTGCCGAGGGCACCGGCAATGCGCTCGCCGAACTCGAGCGCTGGCTCTGGCAAGGCCCCCCTGCCGCCAACGTGGCCGAGGTCCGGCGCGAGGAGATCAAGGGGCCATCGTGCTTCCGCGACTTCGTGACCGGTTGAGCGCATGTTGCGTCGCGCGGCCATCGTCTGGGCTTTGCTGCTGCTGACCGCGGCGGTTCCGATCACGGTGCGTGCCGAGGCGCAGTGGCTGGCGCCGGATTTGCCCGGCATGCGTCCCGGCGTGATCCGGATGGACGGCAGCGAGGACGCATCGGCGGCATGGTCGGCGCAGTTGCTTGCGCGTGGATGGTGGTACCTGAACTGGCGCGAGTCGGAGCCGAGCCGGGGTGCCATGGAGCGTTTGCTCGCTGGCAGCGTACAGGTTGACCCTTCGCATCTGGTGTTGATGGCCGCGGGCGCCAAGGCGCGCGCTGCAGTTGTGCTGGCGTTGCAGTTGCAGCAGGCGCCGGTGGCGGCAGTACGATTGCGCGGGCTGATCCTGCAGATCGACGGCGAGAACGAGTGGCCGCAGTTGCCGGTCTCGACCGCATGGCCGGCGTTGCTGCTCGGTTACGAGGCCCGGGATGCGAGTTCGCGCCAGTCGGCCTTTGCACTTGCGCGTCGCGCGCGTGCCGCGGGTGCTGCGGTCTGGTTGCTGCCGCTGGCAGACGGCGCCGATCTGGCCAACGAAGCGTTGCTGCCCGACTGGTTGGCGGCGCTCGACATTACGCGAGCGCGTCGCTTCGAGGATGCGCTGCTGCAGGCCTACGCCGGGCCACGCCGCGCGGCGATCGAAGCGGCGTTGTCGAAACGCGCGCAGCAGTTGCAGGACAAGCCTGCGCCTGCGGGCAGCGTCGAAACGCAGGTCTTCGATGTCGACGGCGGCGTGACTGAGTTGTTCGTCGATGCGCAGGAGCGGTTGATGCGGCGAGACGGATTGGCTGCGGAGCTCGAGTTCGATGCGCGCACCGCGCTCCAGGCGGTGTACGGCGACGTCGGATCAATGCTCGAAATCGATATCGCCGCGACCGTGCCGCTGCTGCATCCTGAAACCGGGGGTGAAGTGCTGGCGATTCCGGCGTATTGGTCAGCGGTTTCGGGGGCGCGCAGCGTGCTGTTGCTGCGCCATGGCGATGGCAGTTACGGCTTGCTCGATCTGGGCGACAGGCGTGCGGTTGAGGCGCTGATGGCTTCCCCGGATGCTCGCGACCACGGTCACGTCTGGTGGGCGTGGATGGAGAAGGCGGACGCAGGCGGCAGCCGTCTGCTGCGCATCGAACTGCAGCCGGTGCAGCCGCGCCGAGGCCTGTGGTGGGATCCGAGCCATGCCGGTCACGCGCTCGACCTGCAGCCGGTAGCCGGTGGCCACAGCGTCGTGTTCGCAACCTATGACGCGGCCGGCGCGTCGCGCTGGTATCTCGCGAATGGGCGCATCGAGCGCGGGCAATTCGCGACCACCGCCGATGGACTGCAGTTGCTGCGGCGCGATCCGGTGCTGTCGGGACCCAAGGCCGACCGCGCCCACGCGGGCAGCATCGGCATTGATTTTTCGGTCGATGCCAGCCATCCGGTCTGCCGCAAGCGCGATGCCACTGCGGCCCAACTTGCGCTCCTGTCGGTGCAGCATGCAGGCCGCACCGAGATCTGGTGCATCGAGCCGGTGGCGCTGCCCGCGGGCGTGCCGGAGCAGGACGTCAATGGTGTCTGGTACGGCGGCAGTGGCGATTCCGGTTGGGGCCTGAGCGTGCTCAGCTCCGGCGAGGTCGGGCGAGGGCTGATCTCGGCGATGCTCTACTTCCACGACGACGCAGGCTGGCCGCGCTGGGCCATGGGTGCGGGTGCCCATGGCATCGGCGGCGCCAGCCTGACCATGCACAGTTACTCACTGGCCTGTCGTGACTGCCCGGACGCGTCGCCGCGTGCGCAGGCGCTGGGCGATCTGCGTGTGCGCGTCGGCGGCTGGTGCGGTGCTCCCGAGTTGCGCGCCAGCTTCGATCTGGGTGGCGCCGATGCCATGCTGGCCTTTGAGCGCGCGGACATGCCCTTGCAGCGGATTTCGCAGGCGCGCTGCGACTGATCAGAACTTCGCCCGCACCGTGCTCGCCTTGGCGCCGATGATGTCCTTGCCGAGACGCTTGCGCTTCAGTGGCGGCAGTTGCAGCGGCTCCGGCGCGAGTTGCTGGTCCGGTAGTTGCTCAAGCAAGTGTCCAATCATGTTCAGGCGCGCGCGCTTCTGGTCGTTGGCATCGACCACGAACCACGGCGAGTGGCGGGTGTGGGTGGGCTTGAAGAAGGCATCGCGGGCGGCGGTGTAGTCGTCGTACTTGTCGCGCGCGGCGATGTCGATCGGCGAGATCTTCCAGCGCTTGAGCGGATCCTCGACGCGCTCCGCGAAGCGCTGCTCCTGTTCGGCCTGGTCCACCGCGAACCAGTACTTGAACAGCAGGATGCCATCGTCGACCAGCATTCGCTCGAACACCGGCGCCTGCGTCAGCCAGCGCTGGTATTCGGTGTCGCTGCAAAAACCCATGACGCGTTCGACGCCGCCGCGGTTGTACCAACTGCGATCGAACAGCACGATCTCTCCGGCAGCCGGCAGGTGCTCGACATAGCGCTGGAAATACCACTGGCTGCGCTCGCGCTCGCTTGGCTTTGGCAGTGCAACGACACGACAGCTGCGCGGGTTCAGCACCTGCGCGATGGCGCTGATGGCGCCGCCCTTGCCGGCGGTGTCGCGGCCCTCGAACACCACTACCACACGCTGGCCGGTGCTCTGCACCCACCGCTGCATTTCGCACAGCTGCACCTGGAGCGGTTGCAGCAGTTCCAGGTAATCCTTCTTTTTCATTCGTGCCACGGGCGGCTCCTCAGCATTCGCGCAGCCTCGGCTTCAATCCGGCGAGGTTGCAGGGTTGGGTGCGGGCATCCAGTTGCGCCTGCAGGATGTTCTCCCAGGCGGTCTTGCAGGCCGAGGTCGAGCCAGGCAGCGCAAACACGAAGGTGCCATTCGCGAGTCCGGCAAACGCGCGCGACTGCAGGCTGGCGGTGCCGATTTCGGCTACCGACACAGCGCGGAACATCTCGCCGAAGCCAGGCATTTCCTTGTCCAGCAACGGCCGCAGCGCTTCCGGTGTCGAGTCGCGACCAGTGAATCCGGTGCCGCCGGTAACCAGGACTCCATCGACGCTGTCGTCGGCGATCCACTGCGCGACGATGGCGCGCATGCGATAAACATCGTCGCGCACCAGTTCGCGCGCCGCGAGCCGGTGACCGGCAGCGTGCAGCGCCTGTTCGAGGTAGTCGCCGGAGCTGTCGTTGGCGCGCGTGCGCGTGTCGGACACGGTCAGCACTGCCAGCTGCAACGGGATGAAGTCTTCCAGTGCGCTCATGCAGCAGCCTCGGTGATCAGCTTGAGTTCGTCGGTCTGGTGCTCGCGTGACAGCGCTTCGATGACCGCATCGAGTTCGCCCTCGACGATGCGGTCCAGCGAATAGAGCGTGAGACCGATGCGATGGTCGGTCAAGCGCCCCTGCGGGAAGTTGTAGGTGCGGATGCGTTGCGAACGATCGCCCGAGCCCACCTGCACGCGGCGCAGTTCGGCTTGCGCTGCGTTCTGCTTGCGCTGCTGTTCATCGAGCAGGCGCGCCTTCAGCAGGCTCAGTGCACGTGCGCGGTTTTTGTGTTGCGAACGCTCGTCCTGGCATTCGACGACGATGCCGCTCGGAAGATGCGTCATGCGGATCGCCGAGTCGGTCTTGTTGACGTGCTGGCCGCCAGCGCCCGAGGCGCGGAAGGTATCGACCTTGAGGTCGGCCGGATTGATCTCGACCTCTTCGATCTCGTCCACTTCGGGCAGTACCGCGACCGTGGCCGCCGAGGTGTGGATGCGGCCCTGGGCCTCGGTTTCCGGCACCCGCTGCACGCGGTGGGTGCCGCTTTCGAACTTGAGCCGGGCGAACACGCCACTGCCTTCGACGCGCGCGACGACTTCCTTGAAGCCACCGTGTTCACCGACGCTGGCCGAAATCAGCTCCACCCGCCAGCGCCTCGACTCGGCGTAGCGCGTGTACATGCGGTAGAGGTCGCCGGCGAAGATCGCGGCCTCGTCGCCGCCGGTGCCGGCGCGAATTTCGAGGAACACCGGCGCGTCGTCGCGCGGATCGCGCGGCACCAGCAGCAATCCGAGCGAATCGTCGAGATGAGCGCGTTCGCGCTCCAGCGCTTGCAGTTCTTCGGCCACCAGTGTGCGCAGATCGGCGTCGGCGTCGCCCTGAAGCTGACGCGCCGCGGCGATCGCGTGCGCGTTCGCGGCGACGGCGGCGAGGCCGCTGGCGATCGGTTCGAGCTGGGCGTACTCGCGCGACAGTTCGCGGAAGCGCTTCTGGTCCGCATGCAGGTCGGGTTCGGCGAGCAGGCGTTCCACTTCGACCTTGCGTTCCGCCAGGACTTCGAGCTTGCGCAGCAGCGAAGGCGTCATCGTCTGCGCTCATCGGCGCTGAACAACTGCTCGGCGGCGCGCAGCAGATCGCTGTCACCGCGCAGGGCGGCAGCGCGCAGATTGCTCGATGGCGCGTGCAGCAGCTTGTTGGTCAGTGTGTTCGCGAGGAAGCCGAGTGCTTCGGTCGGATCGCGCCCGTTCTGCAGCATCTGGCGCGCGCGTTCGAGCAATTCGTCGCGACTGCGCTCGGCTTCGGCGCGGAGCTTCTGGATCGGGCCCTGGCCGTCGACCGCGCGCAGCCAGGCCATGAAATGCTCGGCGGCGAGCGCAACGATTTCCTCGGCTTCCAGTGCGGCTTCACGACGTGAGCGCAGCGCCTCGTCGATCGAACGACCGATGTCGTCGACCGTGTACAGATACACGTCCTCGAGTTCGGCGACATCGGCGGCGATGTCGCGCGGTACCGCGAGATCGAGCATGAACTGCGGTCGGTGGCGGCGGGCCTTCAACGCCTTCGCCGCCATCGCCTTGGAGATCACCGGATCGCGCGCCGCGGTGGATGCGATCACGATATCTGCCTGCACCAGCGCGTCCGGCAGATCGCTGAGTGCGATCGCCTGACCATGAAAACGCTCGGCCAGACCGCGCGCATTCGCCAAGGTCCGGTTTGCGACCACGATGCGCCTGGCGCCAGCCTCGTGAAGATGGCGCGTACACAGTTCGATGGTGTCGCCGGCGCCGATCAGCAGCACGCCCGTGTCGGCAAAGTCGGCGAAGATCTGTTGCGCCAGGCGTACCGCGGCGAAGGCCACCGAGACCGGGCTGGCCCCGATGCGGGTTTCGGTACGCGCACGCTTGGCCACGCTGAAGCTCTGCTGGAACAGGCGTTCCATCGCCGAATCAAGAGAGCCGGCATCGCGCGCGAGGTGATAGGCGGTCTTCACCTGGCCGAGGATCTGCGGCTCGCCGAGCACCATCGAGTCGAGACCGGTCGCCACCCGGAACAGGTGGCGCACCGCAGCCTCGCCTTCGTGTTGATAGAGAAATCCTTCCAGACGCCCCGGTGCCAGCTGGAAATGGCGATGCAGCCAGACGCTTGGTGCGGATTCGGCGCCGGTGGCGACACGGCAGTAGAGTTCGGTGCGATTGCAGGTGGAGATGACCGCTGCCTCGCGAACGCCGGGTTCGGCGCGGAGCTCGCGCAGCGCGTCGGCAGTGCGCTCCGGGGCGAGCGCGATCTGCTCGCGCAGCGCGATCGGGGCCGACTGATGATTGAGTCCGAGCGCGAGAAGAGTCATGTCGTGCGAAAATGAAACGATGCGAATTGTCGGTGCGACGCCCGTGATGGGCAAGAATCCAAGGACGCAAGCCTACCCGGTGGCGTGGTTCCCCGGGTTGATTGTGGTCATCTGCGGCCTTTTTTCAGCCTGTGCGGTCGGACCGCGAGCGGTGCGCGAGCATGAGCCGGCGCCTTCGCTGGCGGCAGGCGATCTGGCCCTGCTCGAGCGCGTACAGGCCGAATATGCCGCGCAGGGTGGTCGTCGCGACGAAGCCGCCGAGCGTCTGGCCAAGGCTGCGGTGCTGAGCGACGATCCCAAGCTGAGTCTGAGCGCGCTGCGTGCCGCGCTGGGTGCCAATCGCTTGACCGCAGCGCAGGCGTTGCTGGCGCGTTGGCGCCAATTGGAGCCGGATGCGGCTGCCCTGAACGCCTATGTCGCGGCGTTGGCGCTGGCCAGTGGCGACAGTGCCGGCGCACATATTGCTGCCGATGCGCTCGGCAGCGACGCCGATGCACGCCGCAGGTTGGCTGAGGCCTTGCGCTGGCTCGGTTCGCTGGAGCGGGTGTTGCCGTTTGTCGAGGCGCGGGTCGAGCGCGATGCGGCGCCCGAGGCGTGGATGCACTGGGCCGCGTTCGCCCGCGACCGTCGCGCCCCGGAAACCGCGATGCGGCTGGCGGATCTTGCGATACTGCGCTTCCCCGCAGACGCCCGCGTATTCACCTTCCGTGCCGCACTGCTCCGCGAGCGCAATCCAATTGGTGCGGTGACCGACCTCGAACGCGCGCTGGAGCTTGATCCGGCTTCGGTCCTGGTGCGCATGTCGCTGGCGCACGCGCTGGATGCCACCGGCAACGCCGCGCGGGCGTCGATGGTGGTGGCAGACATCCGTCCGGCCAGCGACGAGAGCGTGACCGCCGCGATCGCCTACGCCGCGCGCGCGTCTGCTCCGGAGCTGCTGTTGCACAGTTATCGCCAGCTCGAAGCGCTGCCCGCACCGCGCTCGCCGCAGCGGCTGATGTTGCTTGGCAACGTCGCCGAGATGGTCGAGCTCACCGCCGAGGCCGAGCGTTGGTATCTGCGCGTGCCGTCCGGACCGCAATATCCCGCGGCGCAGTTGCGCGTGGCTGCGCTGCGCTACTCGGCAGGCGACGCCGCCGCGGCTTTGGCTTTGCTCCTCGAATTGCGCGACGGCGGCCTGCCCGGGCGTGACGCCCTGATTCGCAGTTATCTGCTCGAAGCCGAGATCCGCCAGCGCGTCGAAGGGGTCGACGCTGCGGTGCGCGTGCACGACGCCGGCCTGCACATGCTGCCGGACGATGGCGAGCTGATGTACGCGCGCGCCCTGCTGCTGGCCGAGGCCGGGCGTTTCGATGAGATGGAGCTTGACCTGCGGCGCATGATCGATCTCGACCCGAGCGACGCCGACGCACTGAATGCGCTCGGCTACACCTTGGTCGATCGCAATGTCCGCCTCGACGAAGCAGCGCAATTGCTGGCGCGGGCACAGCAGATCTCGGCTGACAGCCCGGCGCTGCTCGACAGCCTTGGCTGGCTCGCCTACCGCCGCGGTGACCTCGACACCGCGTTGACCAAGCTGCGTGCCGCGCATGCGCTGCTCAAGGACGCCGAAGTGGCGGCGCATCTGGGTGAGGTGCTGTGGCAGAAGGGCGAACGCGAGGAAGCGCGGTCGGTGTGGGAGGCGGCACGCAAGCGCGAGCCAGAGCATCGCGCCCTGCGCGAGACCCTGCGCAGGTTTCTGCCGTGAGCCGGCGGGGCGGCAGTTGGCTGCTGTTGGCGCTGTTCTTGCTGCTTGCCGGCTGCGGCAGGCAAGCCGCCCGGCTGGAAGTGGGCGACGACGACCGCCACTGGCGACTGGAAGGGCGGCTCGCGGTCTCCGATGGGCACGATGGTGGCAGCGGCACGCTGACCTGGGAGCAGGATGGCGTGTATTTCATGGTCGACCTGCGCGCGCCGATCAGCGGTCAGAGTTGGCGCCTCTCCGGTGACGATCGCTTGTGCACGCTGGAAGGCGTGCGCTCCTATCCGCTGACCGCGAATTCACCGGAGGAACTGCTGCAACGCGAGTTGGGCTGGCATCTGCCGGTGGCGCAGCTGCGTTCCTGGCTGCGCGGCAGACCGCTGTCGGACGACGTTGTGCTCGATCACGACGCCGCAGGGCAGGTCAGCGGATTCACCGAAGACGGCTGGATTGTCAGCTATCGCGATTTTCGCGAAGGCCGGCCGCTGCGCATCAGTGCGCGCAAGTCGCCCTATCAGGTGCGCCTTGCGATCAAGTCCTGGATCGCATTGCCGTGAACGAGGCGGCGTCCAGCATCTGGCCGGCTCCGGCCAAGCTGAACCTGTTCCTGCATGTCGTCGGTCGCCGCGCGGATGGCTACCACTTGCTGCAAACGGCGTTTCAGCTCATCGACTTGTGCGACATGCTGACCCTGGAGCCGCGAGCGGACGGACGCCTCGAACGCATCGATCCGCTGCCTGGACTGCCTGCCTCGGACGACCTCTGCATGCGCGCCGCACTGGCCCTGCAGCGCGAGGCGGGCGTACGCGCCGGGGTTGCGATCCGGCTCGACAAGCGAATTCCAATCGGTGGGGGCTTGGGTGGGGGCAGTTCAGATGCAGCGACGACACTGGTGGCGCTCAATGAAATCTGGGAAGCCGGGCTGAGTGTCGATGAGCTGGCGGCGATCGGAGCCCGTCTCGGTGCCGATGTTCCGGTTTTTGTGCGTGGTCACAGCGCTTGGGCGGAAGGTATCGGGGAAATCCTGCAGCCGATTGACCTGAAGGCGCAGTGGTTCCTGGTGCTGTCGCCGGGCGTGGCGGTGGCGACACCGCCGGTTTTCGCCGCAGCCGAATTGACACGGGACACGCCACTCACCACAATCGCGCGCTTCGTTTCGGGTTGTCCGACACGCAATGACCTCGAACCGGTCGTGCGTGCGCGCCACCGTGAGGTGGATTCGGCGCTGCGTTGGCTTTCGGGTCATGCGCCGAGCCGGATGAGCGGTAGCGGTTCCAGCGTGTTCGCGGCCTTGGCCGATGAAGCGCAGGCACGGCGGATCGCCTCGGCCTGTCCCGAACCGTGGCGCGCCTTCGTGGTGCGCGGGTTGGCGCAGTCGCCGCTTCGAGACGCTGTCGATGCGTATCGGGTGCGCCGAGTCGGCTGAAGGATTTCGGTTACGCACTGGGACGTCGCCAAGTCGGTAAGGCACGGGATTTTGATTCCCGCATTCGAAGGTTCGAGTCCTTCCGTCCCAGCCATATCGTCCCGTAGCGGGGGCAACATGGCGCCAGCCGGGAATATTGCTTCCTGATCATGACGCGCGGGCAACCGCAGCGGGTGAACGATGAAGACCGATGGAATCCTGGTTTTTTCCGGCAACGCCAACCGGCCGCTGGCCAATGCCGTATGCAAGCAGCTCGGCATGCCGCTCGGCAAGGCGCTGGTCGGCAAGTTCTCCGATGGCGAGGTGCAAGTCGAAATCGAGGAGAACGTGCGCCGCCAGGAAGTGTTTGTGATCCAGTCGACCTGCGCGCCAACCGCAGAAAATTTCATGGAACTGCTGGTGTTGGTGGATGCGCTGAAACGCGCATCGGTGGCCTCGGTGACGGCGGTGGTGCCGTATTTCGGCTATGCCCGCCAGGATCGGCGCCCGCGCTCGGCGCGCGTGCCGATCACTGCCAAGGTTGCAGCCAAGATGATTCAGGCGGCAGGGTGCGACCGCGTGCTCACGGTCGACGTGCATGCCGACCAGATTCAGGGATTTTTCGACATTCCGCTCGACAACGTCTATTCGTCGCCGGTGCTGCTGGCGGATGTGTGGCGCAACCACGGCACCAAGAACATTATCGTGGTATCGCCGGATGTCGGTGGCGTAGTGCGTGCCCGCGCGATCGCGAAGCGGCTCGATGATGCCGAGCTTGCGATCATCGACAAACGCCGGCCGCGCCCGAACGAGGCGACGGTGATGAACATCATCGGCGAGGTCGAGGGCAAGACCTGTGTCCTGGTCGACGACATCGTTGATACGGCCGGGACGCTGTGCGCCGCGGCTGCTGCGCTCAAACAGCGCGGTGCCGCCAAGGTGGTCGCCTATTGCACGCATCCGGTGCTGTCCGGCCCGGCGATCGCGAACATCGGTAATTCCGCCATGGACGAACTGGTCGTGACCGACACGATCCCGTTGTCCGAGGCGGCGAAGGGGTGCGGGCGGATCCGCCAGCTCTCGGTCGCAGAATTGCTTGCCGAAACGATGCGACGCATCAGTTTCGGCGAGTCGGTCAGTTCGCTCTACATCGATTGAGCGAACGCGCCAAGCCGCTCCGCTGGTCGCGGCGGAGCAATTTCCACCGTGAGGTGGGCATGTCGAAAAACTGTGAGAAAGCAACATGGCAAAGAAACAAGAAATCAAGGCCGAATCGCGTGGTGTCGAGGGCAAGGGTGCGAGCCGCCGCCTGCGTCACGCTGGCAAGATCCCGGCAGTGCTGTATGGCGCCAAGCAGGATCCGCAGAACATCCAGCTCGAACAGCTGAGCACCCAGATCCTCGCCCAGCAAGAGTGGTTCTACTCGTCCGTGCTGCAACTGAACCTGGATGGCAAGGCGCAGAAGGTGCTGATGCGCGACATCCAGCGCCATCCGTTCAAGCCGATCATCATGCACCTCGACTTCCAGCGCGTTTCGGAGACCGAGAAGCTGCGCCTGGCCGTGCCGCTGCACTTCCTGAACCAGGAAAAATCGCCGGCGGGCAAGAAGGCGGGCGTGGTAATCACCCACGAGCTGAACGAGGTCGAGGTCTTCTGCCTGCCCAAGCACCTTCCCGAGTTCATCGAGGTTGATCTTTCCGCGCTCGAAGTCGGAGACATCGTCCACATGTCGAGCCTGAAGCTCGCTGCGGACGTCGAGATTCCGGCGCTCAAGCTGGGCAAGGAACACGATCTGGCAATCGTCATCGCCAAAATGCAGAAGGCCGAGGTCGAAGGCGAAGCCGATGCTGCGGCTGGCGACGTTCCGGCGACCAAGGCCGCAGCTCCGGCCAAGGGTGCTGCCCCGGCCAAGGGCGCGGCTCCGGCCAAGGGCGCGGCTGCGGCCAAGGGTGCTGCTCCGGCCAAGGGTGCGGCCCCGGCCAAGGCGGCACCGGCGAAGAAGAAGTAATCACGAGCGCGGGTTGTGGGCCATTTGCCCGCAGCCCGCGCGATGGGTGCTTCCATGGCTGCATTGCGCCTCATCGTCGGCTTCGGCAACCCCGGCGCCGACTACGCCAGAACCCGGCACAACGCCGGGTTCTGGTTTTTGGACGCGCTCGGCGAGTCGCTGGGTGCTCGCTTCGGCGTGGACGGCAAGTTGCACGCCGAGACCGCCAAGGCGGAGATCGACGGTCATCCGGTCTGGTTGCTCCGGCCGACTACATTCATGAATCGCAGCGGCCAGTCGGTTTCGGCGGCACTGCGCTACTACAAGATCGAGCCGGACGAAATGCTGGTTGCGCACGACGAGCTGGACCTGCAGCCAGGAGTGGCGCGGCTCAAGTTCGATGGCGGCCACGGCGGCCAGAATGGGCTGCGAGACACCATCGCGGCACTTGGGCACGGCCGATTTCACCGCCTGCGCCTGGGTATCGGTCATCCCGGAGATAGGCACGAAGTCACGAACTGGGTGCTCGGCCGCCCGGGTCGCGATGATGAGAACGCGATCCGCGATGCGGTGACGCGTAGCCTCCAGGTCCTGCCGCAGGCGGTCGCGGGCGATGTCGGTGGTGCGATGAAACTGCTGCATACGCCGCCCGGGGCGGCACGGCCTTCGACCGGTAGTCGTCCGGTTCTGTAACGAATTCGAAAAAGGAAACAGCATGGGTATCAAGTGCGGCATCGTCGGCCTGCCGAATGTCGGAAAATCTACTCTTTTCAATGCCTTGACCAAGGCCGGCATTCCGGCCGCGAACTTCCCGTTCTGCACCATTGATCCGAACATCGGGGTCGTCGCGGTGCCGGACGAGCGCCTGCAGGCGCTTTCGTCCATCGCCAAGCCGCTCAAGATCATCCCGACCCTGATCGAATTCGTGGACATCGCCGGCCTGGTCAAGGGCGCGGCCTCGGGCGAAGGGCTCGGCAACAAATTCCTCTCGCACATCCGTGAGGTGGACGCGATTGCGCACGTGGTGCGTTGCTTCGAGCACACCGATATCGTGCATGTGTCTGGGAAGATCGATCCGCTGGATGACATCGACACCATCGACACCGAGTTGGCGCTCGCCGACCTCGATTCGGTCGAAAAAGCGCTGAATCGCGCCGAAAAGATGGCAAAAGCCAACGATAAGGACGCGATCGTCAAGAAAGAGGTCTTGACGCGCGTGCGCAATCATCTGAATACCGGAAAGTCGGCACGAAGCGCGGGTCTGAGTCCAGAGGACAAGGCGGTGATCCGAGATCTCTTCCTGCTGACGTTGAAACCGGCCATGTACATCGCCAACGTCCAGGAAGACGGATTCGTCAACAATCCGTTCCTGGACGCCGTTCGTGCCCGCGCCGCCAGCGAGGGCGCCGAAGTGGTTCCGGTCTGCGCCGCGATCGAGGAAGAGTTGTCGCAGCTGGAAGATGCCGACAAGCTCGCCTTCCTTGCGGACATGGGGCTGGAGGAGCCGGGCTTGAATCGGGTCATCCGTGCCGGCTACCGCCTGCTGGGCCTGCAGACCTATTTCACGGCCGGCGAAAAGGAAGTCCGCGCCTGGACGATCAGGGCCGGTTCGACCGCACCGCAGGCGGCCGGAGTCATTCACACCGATTTCGAAAAAGGCTTCATCCGCGCCGAGACCATCGCCTATGCCGATTACATCGAATACAAGGGCGAAGCCGGTGCCAAGCAGGTAGGCAAGCTCCGGCTGGAAGGCAAGGACTACATCGTCAAGGAAGGCGATGTTCTGCACTTTCGATTCAATGTCTGAGCCGGTCGGATGCCTGAGGGCGAAATTTATCATCCCGACCGTTGACGGACGGCGGGCTCGCCGTCAGAATGCCGGGCTCGTTCGCTGGAGGAATACCCAAGCGGCCAAAGGGGACTGACTGTAAATCAGTTGGCTCATGCCTTCGGTGGTTCGAATCCACCTTCCTCCACCAGTCGAACCGCTACCGACGGGGCGACTGGCGCAGTGGAAACGCTGCACCGAAGCGGGAGTAGTTCAATGGTAGAACTGTAGCCTTCCAAGCTACTAGTGCGGGTTCGATTCCCGTCTCCCGCTCCATTGGCGGCTTTCGCACGAACACAATTTGCTTTGCTCACGTAGCTCAGCCGGTAGAGCACTTCCTTGGTAAGGAAGAGGTCATGGGTTCGATTCCCGTCGTGAGCACCACCCAGTTCCCAACCACCAAAACTGATTGACCGGAGTCCGCAATGGCAAAGGGTAAATTCGAACGCACCAAGCCGCACGTAAACGTGGGGACGATTGGTCACGTGGATCACGGCAAGACGACGCTGACGGCGGCGCTGACGAAGATCGGCGCGGAGCGTTTTGGTGGCGAATTCAAGGCG
>Ga0073899_10001664_pt1 | contig 20286 bp, 16 predicted proteins | sample KloWWTmetaKNB5Ph_FD_88975 | JGI IMG/M metagenome (GOLD analysis project Ga0073899, IMG submission 88975) | Active sludge microbial communities from Klosterneuburg, Austria, studying microevolution and ecology of nitrifiers - Klosterneuburg... | ecosystem: Engineered > WWTP > Aerobic digester >... | reverse complement strand
GCGCAACCGCACCGAGCTGGCCGTCAAAAGCGCCGCGCGGCGCAGCCCCTTCAGCCCAGCCCCAGGCGCGCAGACACCAGGCGGCGCAGGCCATTGAGCAGCAGCGCCAGCAGCATGGACGCCACAAGCACGGCCAGCACCACGGCGGCGGACAAGGGCGCCGTGATCACGCCGCTGAGCGCCACGCCCACGCCGATGGCCAGGTCGGCAGCGCTGGCGGCGACCAGCCAGCCGCCAGGCAGCGTCTCCCACAGCAGCCCACGCACGCGCACCGCGTAGATCGTCGCCTGGCCCGCGCAAACCAGCGTCAGGAAGGCCAAGGTCATCAGCGCCGATGGCGACAGGGCCAGGCCATAGGCTCCCCAGGCCAGCAGCGCCAGCGCAAACGCCAGCTGCGCCAGCCCCAGCACCACGGCCACGGCCGTGAGCGCACCGATGCGCCAGACATTGGGCAGGCGCACGGGCGTGACCCGGTCCGTGGTGATGGCCATGGACAGCAGGTCGCCCACCACCAGCAGCACGATCATCAGCAGCGGGCTCAGGATCGCCCGGCCCGTCATCATGAAACCGGCGGCGATGAACAGCACCGTGGTCACCTTCTTGATGATGGAGTTGAGCGCATAGGTCTGCACGCGCTGGAAGGCGCGCCGCCCCTCCTCGATCGCGCTCAGTATGCCGCCCAGCCCCGGCTCGGTCAGCACCAGCCCGGCCGCGGCCTTGGCCACGTCGGTGGCCTGCGCTACGGCGATACCCATGTGCGCCTGGCGCAGCGCCGGCGCGTCGTTGGCGCCGTCGCCGCACATGCCCACCGTGTGGCCCGCCGCCTGCAGGCCCTGCACCAGCTGGAACTTGTCCTGCGGCAGCACGCCGGCAAGCACGGCGCACTGCTCGGGCTGCTGGCGCGCCAGCTCGCTGCCGGCGGTGCAGACCGGCCCGGTGATGCCCACCTTCTGCGCCACGGCCGCCGCGGTCGCCGGGGCATCGCCCGTGACCATGATCACGCGCACGCCATGGGCGTGCAGGCGCTCGACGAGTTGCGCCGCATCGTCGCGCGGCGGGTCGCTGAGCGCGATCAGCCCCACCACGCGGCTGCCGCCGCCATCCTGCAGCGCCACGGCCAGCACCCGGTGGCCCTGGGCCTCCAGCGCCTCGGCCGCCTGGCGCTGCGCGCTGCCGGCACCCACGGCATCGGCCAGCGTGGCAAAGGCACCCTTCATGACGCGCAGCTCCTGCCCCTGGGCATCCGCCACGCGCGCCTCGGCACGCCTGGTCTGCGGATCAAAGGCCTGGAACGCCAGCCGCCGGGGCCAGTCGGCCGCGGGTGCGGCCATGCCGCGCACGGCCGCATCCACCGGATCGCTGCCCCCGTCGGAGCTGGCCAGCACGGCCAGCATGCGCAGCCTTGCTTCGTCACAGCCATCAAAAGGCTGTAGCCGCACCACCTGCAGCGCATTGCGCGTGAGCGTGCCGGTCTTGTCCGAGCACAGCAGATCCATGCTGCCCGCCTCGTCCAGCGCCGACAGCCGCGTGGCCAGCACGCCGCGCCCGGCCAGCGTGTGTGCCGACAGCGCCGCCGCCATGGTGAAGGTGGCCGGCAGCGACACCGGGATGGAGGCCAGAAACGCCGTCAGCACCAGCGGCTCTATGGCCCGCAGGCCCAGGCCCTGGTGCCAGGCGTACAGCACCAGCAGCAGGATCACCACGCCGTTGAACAGCGCCAGATTGCGCACCACATGCAGCACCGCCTGCTGCTGCGTGCCCACCACATGGGCCGAACGCACCAGTGCGGCCGTGCGCCCGAAGCGCGTGCCCTCGCCCGTGGCCGTCACCAGCGCCTCGGCCTCGCCACGGCGCACCAGCGCCCCTGCGGCAGCGTCGGCGCCCGCGCCCAGCTCCACGGGCACGGACTCGCCCGTGAGCATGGACTGGTCGACCAGCACCTCGCCCGCCGTCAGCCGCGCATCGGCCGGCACGACGGCGCCCAGCGACAGCTTGACCAGGTCACCGGGCACCAGCTCGCGCGCCGGCAGCGTCACCCAGGCGCCGTCGCGGCGCACCGAGGCGTTGAGCGCCAGGCGCGATTTGAGCGCCGCCAGCGCCTGCTGCGCGCGGCCTTCCTGCATCAGCGCGATGAGCGCGTTGAGCAGCACCAGCGCCGCGATGATGAGCGCCTCGGCATGCTTGCCCAGCGCCAGTTCCAGCAGCACCGCCGCCTCCAGCATCCACGGCACGGGCGCCCACAGCTTGCCCAGCGCGCGGCGCAGCAGGCCCTCGCGCCGCTCGGCAATCTCGTTGGGGCCGGTGCGCGCCAGCACTTCGCGGGCCTGGGCGCTGCTCAGGCCCGCGGCGGCGGTGTCGGTCGGCGGTTCAGGCGTCATGGCGCCCTCCACGCCTTCAGGTTCTCAGCGCATGGCTGTCGATGTCCTGGCCACCGGCCTCGCCCAGCAGCTGGCGGATGCGCGCCTGATCCTGCTCCTGGGCGTGCACGGTGACCAGGAACTGATCGGCCTTGAGCGCCTGGTCATAGCGCAGCACCGTGTTGTGCGGCAGGCCCAGCGCCATCAGTGCGCCGGTCAGGGCCGAGGCGCCGCCGGCGAGCACCGCGCCTTCGAGCCCGCCGACAATGGACGAGGTCAGCGGCCCCAGCACCACCATGGGCCCGATCGCCGGCACGAAGAAAAAGCCCGAGCCCAGCAGCAGGCCGGCGAGGCCGCCCCAGAAGGCGCCCCATTTGCCATAGAACAGCGCGCGCTCGCCCACGTTGAAGTAGCCCACGGGCTGCTCCTCGCTGTGGTAGTTGCGGCCCACGACCGAGATCGCCGACAGCGGCACGCCGCCCGCATCGAGCTGGCGCACCGCGCCGTCCGCGGCCTCATGCGTGGCAAACAGCGCCACGACGAGCCAGTTGCCCGGCGGCTGGGCTGGCGATGGATTGGCGTTCATTACAGCCTCCTGTCACAAGTGGCATGCCTACTTCTTCTCGGTGGCCGCCTTGGCTGGCGCCTTGGCGTGGCCCTTGGCCTTGGCGGCCTTCTCCGATGCCATGCTGGTCTGCATCACATGCTCATAGGCCGACTTGGTGAGGTTGAGCTTGCAGAACTGCTCCAGCTCGGGCTGTATGGTGTCGGTACCCGCAATGTCCAGCACCGCTTCCGGCCGGCCCTTGGCGGTATGCCCGACAGCGTAGTAGATGAACTTGGGCTTGATGGTCTCGTCCATCGCGAGGAAGTCCTCGCAGCTGGTCTTGACGATGGGCTTGGCCGGGGCCGGCGCAGCCGCAGTTTGGGCCATGGACAGGCCGCTGGCAAGCACCAGGGCCAGGGCCGACAGGGTTTGGACGACTTTCATTTTCAGGCTCCTTGAACGGCGGAGTGAATGACCCGCAACCGGCGCCTCCGCAACGCACCGGAAGCGAAAAGAACTCATTGCATGAACCAGCCGTGGCTGACGACCAGCGACTGCCCGGTGAGCGCATTGCTCGGCCAGGCGGCAAAGGTCAGCGCCGCCTGCGCCACGTCGTCCACCGTCGTGAACTCGCCGTCGACGGTGTCCTTGAGCATCACGTTCTTGATGACATCGGCCTCGCTGATGCCCAGCTCCTGCGCCTGCTCGGGAATCTGCTTTTCCACCAGCGGCGTGCGCACGAAGCCGGGGCAGATGACGTTGCTGCGTATGCCGTAGGCCGCGCCCTCCTTGGCGATCACCTTGGCCAGGCCTTCCAGGCCGTGCTTGGCGGTGACGTAGGGAGCCTTGAGCTTGGACGCCTCCTTGGAGTGCACCGAGCCCATGAAGATGATGCAGCCCCCGCGCCCGGAGGCGATCATCTGCCGCATGGCCGCGCGCGCGGTCAAAAAACCGCCATCGAGATGCACGGCGAGCAGCTTCTTCCAGTCGCTGAACTTGAAGTCCTGCAGCGGCGTGACGATCTGGATGCCGGCATTGCTGACCATGACGTCCACCGCGCCGAGCTGCTGCTGCACCCGCGCAAAGCCGGCGTCGACGGCCGCCTCGTCGGTCACGTTCATCTCCACGGCCAGCGTCTTGACGCCCTTCTTCGCGATGGCATCGGCCGTGGCCTGGGCGTCGGCCAGCTTCAGGTCGGCGATCACCACGTTCGCGCCGGCGTCGGCAAACACCTCCGCGATGCGCTTGCCCAGGCCGCTCGCGGCACCGGTGACCAGCGCCGTTTTCCCCTTCAGACTGAGCCGGGTACTGGCATGAACTTCAGTCGTTTGCATGATGCGACTCCTTTTCCATAAAAACCGCCTTGAGCGCTTATGCAACAAGCGCTGGCAGCTATCAAATTATTAGTTCTTGTGGCGTACGTGGCGCGCAGCGCTGGCATCCGGCCGGTAGTCAAGCACCCGGAACTCACCCGGCTGCGCCGGGCCATGGTGTCGACTCCTTGTGCGGCAAGTTCAAGGCGCCTCAAAAGGCCCAGTGGAAATTGGCGTCCAGCCCCTTGGGGCCCAGCTGCACCAGGCGCGTCAGCGTGTCGGCCTTGTAGCTGGCACTGATGCGGTATTCACCCTGCGGCAGCTGCACATAGGTCATGGGCCCCGCATCCTTCAGGCGCAGCACGGCGCGTCCGTCCTTGTCGAAGACCTTGAGCTTCACGCCGGCGATGAACTCGTTGTCCGTCCGGCTCGAAAACGTCACGCGCAGCGGCCAGTTGCGCGCATCCTGGTGCATGCGCTGCTGCTCGTCCTTGCCAATGCCGCCGTTGAGGTAGAGCGTGCCAGGCACGAGCTCGAACACCGTCACATCCTCCTGCACCACCGCGGGCTGCTCGGCCTTGGCCGGGCCGCCCGCGCAGGCAGACTGCGCCAGTGCCGCGCCCAGTGCCATGGTCAATGCCAGGGTGACGGCGCGCACGCCGCTGCGTGGGAATGTGCTTGTGATCATGGCCGACTCCTTGTCCCGCGTCATGCGGGCATGGGGTCAACGATAGGCATGGGCGGCGCATGCGCACAGTGCCAAACGTCACGACTTCAGGTGCCGCAGGTCACTGTCGATCGGCTGCCACCGGCACGGGTGCGGGCGCAAACAGCAGGCGGGCGCACAGCCCGCGGCCCTGGGGGCCGGCACCCAGCTCCAGGCGCGCGCCCAGCAGCTCCGCATAGCGCTGCACGATCGCCAGGCCCAGGCCTGCGCCCTGGCCCAGACGCTCGCCCTCGCGCCCCTGGGTCCAGCGCTGCTGCAGCTGCTGGCGCTGGGCGGGCACAATGCCGGGGCCGTTGTCCAGCACCGAGAGCGCCACGCATGCCTGCGCACCACTGCCCTCGCACGCCAGCTCCACGGTCACCTGCGCCAGCTCGCCCGTGCTCGGCCTGCCATAGCGCAGCGCGTTGTCCAGCAGATTGCCCAGCACACCCTCGATCAGCAGCGGCTGGCCCAGCACCGTCACGGGCTGCTCCAGCCCCAGCGCGCCCAGGTCCACGCCCGCCGCATCGGCACGCGGCAGAAAGCGCAGCACTGTCTCGCGCGCCAGTTCGTCGAGCTGCACCGGCGCCAGCGGCATGGAGCCGCGCGCCTCGTCGGCCAGGGCCAGCGCCAGCAGCTGATCGACCAGATGACTGGCGCGCGCCTCGCTCTGCAAGATGCCGGCCAGCTGCTCGCGCCACACGGCCGGATCCTTCTGCGCCAGGCCATAGCTGGCCAGGGCCCGGATGCCGGCCAGCGGCGTGCGCAGCTCATGCGCCACGTTACCGGCAAACTCATGCTGCGCCTGCACGCCGCGCGCCACGCGATCGAGCAAATCGTTCACCGCGCCGCCCAGGCGCTGCAGGTCGTCAGTGCAAGCCTGCACGCGCAGTGGCGCCAGGTCGCGCGCGTCGCGCCCGTCGAGCGCCTGCTGGAAGGCGACCAGCGGCCGCAGTTCATTGCGGATGGCGCGCCCCAGCCACAGCGCCAGCACCAGCAGCAGCAGCAGCTGCGAGGCCAGCGCATACAGCAGGGCGCTGCGCAGCATGATGCTGCGGCTGTGCACGGTCTGCGCCGTGATGACCTCGAAGGGCTCGGGCGTGCTCAGCAGCAGGCGCACGGCACGCAGTGCGCGGCCATGAAAACTGAGGTCGGAGAACCGGTACACCTGCTCGCCCTGCGACGGCGGCGCAGGCAGGCTGGCATTGCCCGCCAGCAGCGACCCGTCGGCACGCAGCACGGCAAAGTACACCGTCTCCACCTGATCGAACAGCACCGCCTTGACCTCGCGCGAGCTGAGCGCAAACTCCAGCCCCTCAGGCCCCTGGCGCACGTTGGCGGCAATGGCGTAGGCGTCATCGAGCAGCGAACGATCAAAGGCGCGTTGCGTAAATCCATTGGCCAGCAATGCCGAGGCCACCGTGCCCACCAGCCAGATCAGCGCCAGCGGCCCCAGCACATGGCGCAGCAGGCGCTTGCGCAGCGAAGGCAGGGGTGCAGCGGTGGCAGCAGGCGCATTCATGGCGGCGGCTCGCCCGCCGGCGCGGCCTGCGCCTCCAGCAAGTAGCCCAGGCCGCGCAGCGTGCGTATGCCCGCGCCGCTGCCCGCCAGTTTCTTGCGCAGGCGCGAGATGAAGGCCTCCAGCGCGTTGTCACCCAGCGCCTCGTCGAAGTCGGAGAGTTTCTCCGACAGGCTGCGCTTGCTCACCACGCGGCCGGGCGGCGTCATCAGCTCCCACAGCACCTCGAACTCCCGCGCCGGCAGCACCAGGGGCTGGCCATGCAGGGTGAAGCGGCGCGCATGGCGGTACAGCACCAGGGCGCCGGCGGCGGTGCGGTCCTGCGTGCCCTGACTGCGCCGCACCAGGGCGCGCAGCCGCGCCTCGACCTCGGCCAGGTCGAAGGGCTTGCCCAGGTAGTCGTCGGCGCCAGCGTCCAGGCCTGCGATGCGCTCGGGCGTGCGGTCGCGCGCCGTGAGCACCAGCACGGGGGTGCGGTCGCCGCGCGCCCGGGCCGCGCGCAGCACCGTCAGGCCGCTGCCCAGCTGGGCGCCACCGGCGCCCTCGTCGGCCGCATCCAGCGGCAGGTTCAGATCCAGCAGCACGGCATCAAAGGGCTGCACGCACCAAAAATGGTCGGCCTCGGCCACGCTCGTGGCTACATCCACGCGGTGGCCGGCGTCGGTCAGGCTGCGCTGCATCACGCCGCGCAGCACGGGGTCGTCCTCGACGATCAGGATTCGCATGGCGGTGGACAGGCAACGGGGGAGATACGCATTTTTACGCAGCGTGCTGGTCAGGCTGCGGTCAGGCAGTGCCAACGATAAACGGCTGGTATGAGCATACGACAGCTGTTTTCACTTTCCGCCCTGGCCTGCGCCACCACCATGGCCGCCCCCGCCTGGGCGCAGGCCGCACCACCGCCCCCCACGCTGACCCTGGTGCAGGCGCTGACAGCCGCGCGCGACAACAGCGACGTCGCCCTGGCGCGCCATGCCCTGGCCGCCGCGCGCGCCGACATACTCGCCGCCGACCATGCGCCTGCCCCGGTGCTCAGCGCCAAGACCGCATCCATCGACCTGCAGAACGGCGTGGGCCCGGGCAACATCGTCTCGCGCAAGCGCATCGACAAATCCATAGGCATAGACTGGACCTGGGAGCGCGGCAACAAGCGTGCGCTGCGCACGCTCGCCGCCCAGCGCACCAGCGAGGCCGCGCAATCCGAGCTGCAGGAGACGCAGACCCAGCAGCTGCAGGCCACCCTGGCCGCCTACTACGACCTGCTGGCGGCACAGGAGCGCCTGCAGGAAACGCGCGAGATCGAACGCGGCATGGCCGAGCTCGGCCGCGTCGCCGACCGGCGCGTGCGCGCCGGCGACCTGGCACGCCAGGACGCCGAGCGCACCCGCATCGAGGCCGAGCGCGCGCGCGCCGACACCCAGGCCGCCGAACTGGCGCTGGAGCAGGCAGCACTGGCGCTGGCCCAGCTCACTGCGCGCGGCCCCGGCCTGGCGGCCTGCGCCTGCGACTGGCCCGCGCACCTGGACGGCCCGGCACCCGGCGGCGACCTGCAGGCCTGGGCCGAATCACGCCCCGACGTACTGGCGGCGCTGGCCCGCGTGCAGGCCGCGCAGGCGGGGCTGGACAACGCCATGGCGCTGCGCAAGGCCGACGTGACCATAGGCGCCTCCTACGACCACTACCCCGGCACCTCCAACCGGCTGGTGGAGCTGCGCGCACAGATCCCGCTGCAATGGGGCTACCGCTTCGACGGCGAAATCGGCCGCGCCCAGACCGAGCTGAGCGCCGCCCAGGATCTGCTCGACAAGACCCGCCGCCTGGCACTGCTAGACCTGCAATCGCTGCAGCAGCAGGCCGCCAACGCCGCGCGCCGCGCCGCCGGCTATGAGGGCGGCATCCTGCCGCGGGCACGCGAGGTCGCGCAAAGCGCCGAACTCGCCTATGCCAAGGGCGCCATCCCGCTCACCGACCTGCTCGATGCACGCCGCACGCTGCGCGCCACCGCGCTGGAGGCGCTGGCCGCACGCGCCGACCATGCCAAGGCCCAGGGCCTGTGGCTGCTGCGCACCCAGCCCCAGGCCCTGCTGCCCTGACCACCCCTTTTTTCGATCCGAAGTTCACCATGGTGCAATCCATCCCCGCGCGCCTGCGCACAAGCCGTTCAATCGCCGGACGCCGCCTGCTGGCCCTGACCCTGTGCACAGCGGCACTGCTGCAGGCCTGCCACAAGCCCCAGCCCCCCGCCGCCGAGCCCGAGGCGCCACCACCCCTGCTGCAATCGGGCCAGCTGCATTTCGCCCCCGGCCACCCGCAGCTGGCGCTGCTCACCGTCACGCGCGCCAGCCATGCGCAGGACCTGATCGTGGAGCTGCCCGCCAAGCTGGTCTGGAACGAGGAGCGCACCCAGCGTATCTACCCGCCGTTTGCGGGCCGCGTGCTCGCCATCCGTGCCGACCTGGGCCAGAGCGTGCGGGCCGGCGCGCCGCTGGCGCTGCTGGCCTCACCCGACTTCGGCCAGGCCCAGGCCGACACCGCCAAGGCCCACGCCGGCCAGCAGCTGGCACAGCAGGCGCTGGCGCGCCAGCGCGAGCTGTTCGAGGCCGGCATCGTGGCGCGCAAGGACCTGGAGCAGGCCGAAGCCGAGGCCGCCAGCGCACGCGCCGAATCCGCCCGCGCCGCCGCCCGCACCCGCCTGTATGGCAGCGCAGGCGCGGTCAACCAGCAGCTGGCCATCAGCGCCAGCATCGCCGGCGTGGTGGTCGAGCGCCACCTCAACCCCGGCCAGGAGCTGCGCCCCGACCAGGCCGCCCCCGATACCCCGGCGCTGTTCGTCATCACCGACCCCGCCACCCTGTGGGTGCAGATCGACGCGCGCGAGAGCGATCTGGCCTCGCTGCGCCCCGGCGACGGCTTCACGCTGCAGGTGCCGGCCTACCCCGGCGAGAGCTTCACGGGCCGTGTCACGGCCACGGCCGATGCCATCGACCCGAACACGCGCACCATCAAGGTGCGCGGCCTGGTGCCCAATGCCGACCGGCGCCTGAAGGCCGAGATGCTGGCCACGGCGCACATCAGCCAAAACCGCAGCAGCGGCGTGGTCGTGCCCGCCAGCGCCGTGGTGCTGGGCAACAACCGGCATACGGTGTTCGTGGAGCGCGAGGCGGGCGTGTTCGAGCCGCGCAGCGTCACCCTGGGCCATGAGGGCCCGCGCGACGTGGTCATCGCCAGCGGCCTGCAGGCGGGCGAGAAGGTCGTCACGCAAAACGTGCTGCTGCTGGCGCGGCAGTTCCAGGCGATGGCGCAAGACGCGGCCGCGAAGAAGGATGGGCAGCAATGAAGCGCCTGATCCACTACGCGCTGCACCAGCCGCTGTTCATCGTGCTGGGCGTGCTGCTGTTCGCCATGGCCGGCGTGATCGCCTTCAAGAACCTCTCCGTGGAAGCCTTCCCGGACGTGACCGACACCCAGGTGACCGTCATCGCGCTCTACCCGGGCCGCGCCGCCGAAGAGGTCGAAAAGCAGGTCACCCTGCCCATCGAGGTGGCGCTGTCGGGTCTGCCGAACTCCATCCGCGTGTTCTCGCACACGCAGTTCGGCCTGTCGTTCACGGTCGTCACCTATGACGATGCGGCCAATGTCAACCTGGTGCGCCAGCAGGTGGGCGAGCGCCTGCGCGGCGTAGACCTGCCCCCCGGCGTGGAGGCCGACATTGCCCCCAACGCCACGCCCGTGGGCGAGATCATGCGCTACCGCCTCAGGGGCGATGGCCACAACACCACCGAGCTGCGCAGCACCGAGGACTGGGTGGTCGAGCGCGCGCTGCGCCAGGTGCCCGGCGTGGCCGACGTGGTGGCCATGGGCGGCTCCATCAAGCAGTACGAGGTGCAGCCCGACCTGGACAAGCTGCGCGCCTACAAACTCAGCTTCCAGAACCTGCTGGACGCGCTGGGCCGGGGCAATGCCAACGCCGGCGGCAGCTACGTGGCCCAGGGTGCACAGCAATACGCCATCCGCGGCATCGGCCTGCTGCAGTCGGCCGATGACATCGGGCGCGTCGTCGTCGCCGCGCACGGCGGCACGCCGGTGCTGATCCGCGACGTGGCGCAGGTCAAGGTGGGCGCCGTGCCGCGCCTGGGCGTGGTCGGCCAGGACGATGACGACGACATCGTCGCCGGCATCGTCGTCATGCGAAAAGGCGAGAACCCCAGCGTGGTGCTCAAAGACGTGAAGGCGAAAATCGCCGACCTCAACGCCCGGGGCCTGCCGCCCGGCATGCAGATCGTGCCCTTCTACGACCGCACCTGGCTCATGGAAAAGACGCTGACCACGGTGTTCCGCAACCTCGTGGAGGGCGCGCTGCTGGTCTCGCTGGTGCTCTACCTGTTCCTGTCCAACCTGCGCGCCAGCCTGGCGGTGGTGGTGGTGATCCCGCTGTCGCTGCTGGCCACCTTCATGGGCCTGAAGGTCATGGGCGTTCCGGCCAATCTGCTGAGCCTGGGTGCCATGGACTTCGGCATCATCGTCGACGGCGCGGTGATCGTGGTCGAGAACATCATGCACCGCCTGGCCGAACGCGGCGAGAACATGGACGAACGCGACCGGCGCGACGCCATCATCGACGCCGCCAGTGAAGTGGGCCGGCCGACGCTGTTCTCCATGCTCATCATCATTGCCGCGCACATTCCCATCTTCGCGCTGCAGCGCCACGAGGGGCGCATCTTCCAGCCCATGGCGCTGTCGGTAACCACGGCACTGCTCGGCTCGCTGGTCTTCTCAATCACCCTGGTGCCGCTGCTGGCCTACTGGATGCTGCGCAAGCGGCTGCCGCACGGCGACAACCGCGTCGTCACCTCGGCCAAGCGCCTGTACGCGCCGGTGCTGGACTGGGCGCTGACGCGCCGGCGCACGGTGGTCGTGATCTCCCTGGCCGTATTCGCCCTGGCGCTGGCCGCCGCATCGCGCCTGGGCTCAGAATTCCTGCCCGAACTGGACGAGGGCACCATCTGGGTCAACGTGCGCCTGCCCGCCAGCGTGTCCAACGGCGAGGCCGCGCGCGTGCTGCGCCAGGTGCGCCAGGCCCTGCGCACCGTGCCCGAGGTGCGCACCACCGTCTCCAAGGCCGGCCAGCCCGAGGACGGCACCGACCCCAAGACCATCAGCATGGCCGAGGTGTTTGTGGATGTGAAACCCGCCGACCAATGGCGCCCCGGCCTGACCCACGAGCAGCTCATCGACGAGCTGGACCGTGCCGTCTCCAACATTCCCGGCATGGAGCCCGCGTTCTCCCAGCCCATACGCGACAACGTGCTGGAATCCATCTCGCAGATCGACGGGCAGATCGTCATCAAGGTCGCGGGCGACGACCTGGTAGAACTCAAGCGCGTGACGCAGGCCATAGAGCGCGAGATCAAACAGGTGGCCGGCGTATACCGCGCCGAAATCGACCGCCTGGGTGAGCTGCCCCAGTTGGTCATCGACATCGACCGCGACCGCGCCGCCCGCTACGGCCTGAACGTGGGCGACATCCAGGACGTGATCGAGGCCGCCCTTGCCGGACGCGCCAGCACCAGCCTGTGGGAGGGCGAACGCAGGTTCGCCGTGGCCGTGCGCCTGCCGCAGGAGCGCCGCAGCATCGCCCAGCTGCCCAATACCCCCATCGCCACGGCCGACGGCGGCTACATTACGCTGGGCAGCGTGGCGCAGATCCGCGAGACCACGGGCGCAATGAACATCGCCCGCGAAAACGGCCGCCGCACCATGGCCATCGGCATCTTCATCAAGGATCGCGACATGGGCTCGGTGGTCAAGGACATGCAGGCCCGCGTGCAGGCGAATGTCTCCCTCCCGCAGGGCTACCGCATCTCATGGTCCGGCGAATTCGAGAACCAGGAGCGCGCCATGCAGCGCCTGTCGGTGGTGGTGCCGATCTCGCTGCTGCTGATCTTCGTGCTGCTGCTGGACGCCTTCAAGTCCTTCAAGGCTGCGGCGCTGATCCTGATGAACGTGCCGCTGGCCCTGATGGGCGGCTTCATCGCCCTGTGGCTGCTGGACATACCGCTGTCGGTGTCGGCGGCGATCGGTTTCATCGCGCTGTCGGGCCAGGCCGTGCTCAACGGCGTGGTCATGCTCTCGGGTTACCAGCAGCTGCAGGCCGGCAGCATGAGCGTGATCGACGCCGTGCGCCAGGGTTCCATGCAGCGCCTGCGCACCGTGCTCATGACGGCCCTGCTGGCCGCGCTCGGCCTGCTGCCCATGGCGCTGTCGCAAGAGATCGGCGCCGAGACGCAACGCCCCCTGGCCATCGTGGTCATCGGCGGACTGTTCACGGCCACGCTGCTGACCCTGGTGGTGCTGCCGGCCCTGTACGTGGCCTGGTTCAGGCCGCACAAGAGCGGCGCCGCGCCCGCGACGCCGTCCGTCATCGCCTGAGAGTGCACCCGGGGGCTGGGCAGCGCCGCACATGTCACGGGCCTGTCATGGCACACAGGCATTGTGTGGCATGACGGCTGTTTTCAGCCGCCGCACGCCCAGTCGGGCCGGCGACAATGAACCGGTCCTGCGCGAAGTCGGCGACTTCCTGAAGGCACGTTGATCCCACCCTGTTTTATCCCAAGGCCTATTCATGACCATGAAAAAACACCTGGTGCTGTGCACCCTCGGCGCCGCCGTACTGACCGCCTGCGGCGGCAGCGACAAATCGCCCCTGCTCACGCTCGACGGCAAGCAACCAATCGTGGTGGCCCACCGTGGCGCATCGGGCTATCTGCCTGAGGAAACCATGGAGGCCTACGTCAAGGCCATAGAACTGGGCGCCGATGTGATCGAACCCGACCTCATCTCCACCAAGGACGGCGTGCTCATCGCCCGCCACGACCCCAACCTGGCCTACAGCACCGACGTGGCCAGCCACCCCGAGTTTGCAAGCCGCAAAAAGACCGTGCAGGTCGATGGCGAGACGCAGACAGGCTGGTTCGCCAGCGACTTCACCCTCGCCGAGATCAAGACCCTGGGCGGCATCTCCACCGACGCCGAACGCCCGCAGCAGTACAACGGCCTGTACAAGATCGTCACCTTCCAGGAGATCATCGACGCGGCCAAGAAATACTCGGTCAATGGCCGGGTGGTGGCGGTCTACCCCGAGACCAAGAACCCGACCTACCACCGCGAGCTGGGCCTGCCCATCGAAGACAAGCTCATCGCCATGGTCAAGGCCGCAGGCTGGAACAGCAAGGACGCACCCATCTACGTGCAAAGCTTCGAGCCCGGCAGCCTGAAATACATGAAGGCGCAGGGCCTGAACACCAGGCTGATCCAGCTCATCGACGCCGACGACGTGGACCTGGCCACCGGCAAGCTGACCTATGCCGCCCCCTACGACCGGCCCTACGACTGGTTCAAGGCGGGCGACAAACGCCTGTTCAGCGACATGGTCACGCCCGCCGGCCTGGCCGAGATCAAGACCTACGCCGACGGCATAGGCCCCTGGAAGCCCTACATCATGTCGGTCAAGGGCCAGCTCGACGCCAACGGCAAGGTCAAAGACATCAACGGCGACGGCAAGGTCAACTACGCCGACGCCTCCAGCCTGCCGCCCACCACCTTGATTGCCGACGCGCACAAGGCTGGTCTGATGGTGCACGCCTACACCTTCCGCAATGAGTCGCGCCGCATTCCGGCCGACTTCAAGGGCGACCCCAAGGCGGAATACAAGGCCTTCTACCGCCTGGGGCTGGACGGCGTGTTCTCCGACTTTGCCGATACCGCCATCCAGGCACGCACCGAGTACCTGCGCGAGATGGGCCGCTGAGTTCGCAACGCCCCGCCTCCTGCGGGGCGTTGCTACTTGGCGCGCCAGCGCTTGAGCAGCAGCGCATTCGTCATCACGCTCACCGAGCTCAACGCCATGGCCGCGCCCGCCACCACCGGGTTCAGGTAACCCAGGGCCGCCAGCGGAATGCCGGCCACGTTGTAGGCAAAGGCCCAGAACAGGTTCTGGCGGATCTTGGCCACGGTGCGGTGCGAAATGTCGAGCGCCGCCGCCACCAGGCGCGGCTCACCGCGCATCAGCGTCACGCCGGCCGCGTGCATGGCCACATCGGTGCCATTGCCCATGGCCATGCCGACATCGGCAGCGGCCAGGGCCGGGGCGTCATTCACACCGTCGCCCACCATCGCCACCACCTGCCCTTCCTTCTTCAAGCCCACCACGGCCGCCGCCTTGTCGCCCGGCAGCACCTCGGCCATGACCTCGCCGGCCGCAGGGTCGAGCCCCAGGCGGCGCGCCATGCTTTCTGCCGCGCCACGGTTGTCGCCCGAGATCATCACGCAGCGCACGCCCTGGGCCTTGAGTGTCGCCAGCGCCTCGCGCGCGCCGGGCTTGGGCTCGTCGCCAAAAGCCAGCAGGGCGCGCGCCGCCAGCCCTTCGGTGACCCGCTCGGCCACGGCCGACACCGTGGCGCCCTGCGCCTGCAGTGCGGCGGCCTCGCCGGCCAGCGCATCCATGTCCACGCCCAGTTCCTGCATCCAGCGCAGGCTGCCCACCAGATAGCTGCGGCCGGCCAGCTCGCCCTCGGTGCCGCGGCCGGGCACGGCGCGCACGCCCTCGGGCTGCGCCACGCTCAGGCCGCGCTCCTGGGCGGCGGCCACCACGGCGCGGGCCAGCGGGTGCTCGCTGCCGCTTTGCACGGCAGCCACGGCGGCCAGCAGGGCCGACTCATCGGCGCCCGGCGCCACCTGGAAGGCCGTCAGCCGGGGCTTGCCCACGGTCAGCGTGCCGGTCTTGTCGAAGGCCACGGTGCGCACGCGGTGCGCCAGCTCCAGCGCCTCGGCGTCCTTGATCAAGATGCCATGCCGCGCCGCCACGCCCGTGCCGGCCATGATGGCCGCGGGCGTCGCCAGCCCCAGCGCGCAGGGGCAGGCAATGACCAGCACCGCCACGGCGCGTATCAGCGCTGTCTCCAGCCCCACGCCGGCCCACAGCCAGGCGAGCAGCGTGATGAGCGCAATCACCATCACCGTCGGCACGAACACCGCCGAGACCTTGTCCACCAGCCTCTGTATCGGCGCCTTGGCGGCCTGGGCATCCTCCACCAGGCGGATGATGCGCGAGAGCACCGTCTCGCCGCCCACGGCCGTGACCTGCATCACGATGCGCCCGTCGCCGTTGATGGAGCCGCCCGTGAGCGGCCCGCCCGCCTCGCGCAGCACGGGCAGGGGCTCGCCCGTCAGCATGGATTCGTCCACCTGCGTGTGGCCCTCATGCACCAGGCCATCGACGGGAATGCGCTCGCCGGGGCGCACCACCAGGCGGTCGCCGGCCATGACCTCGGTGATCGGCACATCCACCTCGCCGTCGCGCGAGAGCAGATGCGCCACCTCGGGCCGCAGCGCGTGCAGCGCGCGAATGGCCGCCGTGGTCTGGCGCTTGGCGCGGGCTTCCAGCCACTTGCCCAGCAGCACCAGGGTGATGACCACGGCCGAAGCCTCGAAGTACAGGTGCGGCGCATGCCCCGGCTCGGCCGTGAGCCACAGCCACAGCGACAGCCCATAGCCCGCGCTGGTGCCCAGGGCCACCAGCAGGTCCATGTTGCCGGTCAGCGCCCTGGCCGCATGCCAGCCCGCCTTGTAGAAGCGCGCGCCCAGCCAGAACTGCACCGGCGTGGCCAGCAGAAACTGCACCCAGGCCGGCAGCATCCAGTGCTGGCCGAACAGGTCGCCAAACATGGGCAGCACCAGCGGCGCCGACAGCAGCAGGCCCACGGCCACGGGCATGAAGCCGGCCCAAGGGCCCTGGGCGTCCTGCTCGGCCTCCTGCTCCGCCAGGCTGCGCGGCTCGTAGCCCGCGTTGCGCACGGCGCGGCGCGCCAGCTGGTCCATGTCGGCCTGGGCGGGGTCAAAGGTCAGGTGCACGGATTCGGTCGCCAGGTTCACCGCCGCGTCCTGTACGCCCGGCACCTTGCGCAGCGCACGCTCCACGCGGGCCACGCAGCTCGCGCAGGTCATGCCGCCCACGCCCAGGTCGAGCTGGCCGGCAGGGGTTGCAGTCGTAGAAGTCATGCTGTGCCTTTGTTGATTCAACGCAATGGGGCTAGCCTAAACCTTTCCATCATGTCAAAGTCAAGCCCTGTGCCGCGCTTGACTTTGACACCGTGTCAGGGTTCAAGATGCAGCCATTCACCACCACCAGGAGCATCAGCATGCAATACCAATTCACCGTCGACGGCATGACCTGCGGCCACTGCGAGCGCGCCGTGGTCCACGCCGTGCGCGAGGTCGACACCGACGCCATCGTCAAGGTCGACCTGGCCACCAAGCAGGTCAGCGTCGAAAGCGACAAAGCACGCGAAGTCATCGCCAACGCCATCGCCGAAGAAGGCTACAAGGTCGTCGCATGACAGGCAGCGCCGCGCAGCGCTGGCCCGTGCCCATAGGCCAGGCCGCAGAGCGCGCCGGCGTGTCGGCGCGCATGGTGCGCCACTACGAGGGCCTGGGCCTGCTCGCCGGCGTGGCGCGCACCGACAGCGGCTACCGCCAGTACACCGAGGCCGACGTGCACACCCTGCGCTTCATCCGCCGTGCGCGCGACCTGGGCTTCTCGATGGAAGAAATCGCCCACCTGCTCGGCCTGTGGCAGGACAAGGCCCGCGCCAGCAGCCAGGTCAAGCAGATCGCGCAGAAGCACATCGCCAACCTGTCAGAGCGCATCGCCGCCATGCAGGCCATGCAGCGCAGCCTGCAGGCGCTGGTGGGCTGCTGCCATGGGGACGAGCGGCCGGACTGTCCGATATTGGACGACCTGGCCGGCCCGGTGGGCGGCAGTCACTCCTGAGTTGATAGCTGCTTGCGCCTGATTGGCGGGCGCTGCAGGCCAAAACTGCCCCCTGGGAGCGCCGGCATCCTGCCGGCATTCCCCCCGGCACCGATCGCCCCAGGCTGCCGGCAAGATGCCGGCGCTCCCACCCCCATGGCAGACTCGCAGGCTTTCCCCACCCCCTGCACCCACCATGCTCACCGGCGACCTGCGCAACAAAGTCGATCAAGTCTGGAACGCCTTCTGGTCCGGCGGCATCGCCAACCCCATTGAAGTCATCGAGCAGATCACCTACTTGCTCTTTCTGCGCGCGCTCGACAGCGACCAGACACGCGAAGACAACAAGGCCCTGCGCCTGAAAACCCAGCCCGTACGCCTCATCCCCACGGGCCTGGACGCCCAGGGCCGCCCGCATGACGCCATGCGCTGGTCGCGCTTCAAGAACATGGCCCCGGCGGAAATGTTCGACGTGCTCAGCCAGCAAGTCTTCCCCTTCCTGCGCGGCCTGCAGGCCAGCGGCGGCCCGGCGGCAGAAAGCGCCTTTGCCCACCACATGCAGGGCGCGCGCTTCACCATCCCCACGCCCGGCCTGCTCGCCAAGGTGGTGGACCTGCTCGACACCATCCCGCTCGATGAGCGCGACACCAAGGGCGACCTGTACGAATACATGCTCGGCAAAATCGCCGCCGCCGGGCAGAACGGCCAGTTCCGCACCCCGCGCCACATCATTGATTTGATGGTGGCCCTTACCGCCCCCACACCGCAAGACACCATTTGCGACCCGGCCAGCGGCACCTGCGGCTTCCTCGTCGCCGCCGGCGAATACCTGCGCCGCACCTACCCCGACATGCTGCGCGTGCCCGCGCAAAACCGGCACTTTCACAGCGGCATGTTCCACGGCTACGACTTCGACAACACCATGCTGCGCATCGGCAGCATGAACATGCTGCTGCACGGCGTGGAACACCCCGCCATCGAATACCGCGACTCGCTCGCCGAAGGCGCGGCGGGCGACGCCGGGGCCTACAGCCTCATCCTGGCCAACCCACCCTTTGCCGGCAGCCTGGACTATGAAAACGTGGCCAAGGATTTGCAGCAAACCGTCAAGACCAAAAAGACCGAGCTGCTCTTTCTGGCCCTGTTCCTGCTCCTCTTGAAGACCGGTGGCCGCGCCGCCGTCATCGTGCCCGACGGCGTGCTGTTCGGCAGCAGCAAGGCCCACAAGGAACTGCGCCGCAAGCTGGTGGAAGAACAAAAGCTCGACGCCGTCATCAGCCTGCCCGGCGGCGTGTTCAAGCCCTACGCGGGCGTGTCCACCGCCATCTTGCTGTTCACCAAAACGCAAAGCGGCGGCACCGACCAGGTCTGGTTCTACGACTGTCTGGCAGACGGCTGGAGCCTGGACGACAAGCGCCAGCCGCTGCTGGATGCACAGCTTTTAGGGCTGCAGCGCTTTGTGGACGGGCGCAACCAGCTATCAGAAGCAGAGCACTCCAAGAACAACCTGCCCGACGTGCTGCAACGCTGGCGCTCTCTGCATGCACACCCTCTCCCTCTGGGAGAGGGCAGGGGTGAGGGCTCCCCCTCCCCCGAACTCAGCCGCCCCCGCACCGCGCAAAGCTTTTGCGTGCCCAAGGCCGAGATCGAGGCCAACGGCTACGACCTGAGCATCAACCGCTACAAGGAAGTGGTACACACGCAGGTACAGCACCGCGCGCCGGGGGAGATATTGACCGAGCTGCGGGCGCTGGAGGGCGAGATTGCGCGGGGGATGGGGGTGTTGGAGGGGATGTTGAAGTGAGTTCATCCCTTGTAAAAGTCAGCAATGTTTGCGAACAACTCCGTGGAGTCAGCTATTCAGGTGGCGAGGCCATCGCTGTTCCTCAGTCTGGCTATTTGGCCGTGCTGCGCGCAAACAACATCACCGATGACGGTTTATCACTCGACGACCTAACCTATGTCCCAGAAACACGCATATCGGCGAAGCAACTCGTAATCGCAGGTGATGTGGTTATCGCCGCGTCAAGTGGGAGCCTGACTGTTGTTGGAAAAGCCGCGCCTGCAATGCAAAACCTCAATATGGGTTTCGGCGCTTTCTGTAAGGTCCTGCGACCGAATAGCAAGGTCGATCACGCTTACTTCGCTCACTTCTTTAAAACGAGAAGCTACAGGCAAAAGGTTTCTTCTTTGGCCGCTGGTGCGAACATCAATAACTTGAGGAACGAGCATTTGGATGATTTGCCGTTTCCTCTGCCCCCGCTCCCAGAACAACGCCGCATCGCCGCCATCCTCGACCAGGCCGAAACCCTGCGCACCCAACGCCGCACCGCCCTGGCCCTGCTCGATAGCCTCACCCAGTCCCTCTTTCTCGATATGTTTGGGGACCCTGTGGCGAATCCGAAGGGGTGGCCGATCAAACCTATTTCGGCTTTGGGAAAAGTTGTCACTGGCAACACGCCTTCTCGGGATGTTCCCGAGTACTACGGTAATTCGGTGGAGTGGATCAAGTCGGACAACTTAAACACCCCTCACTACTACGTGACCAAGGCAACGGAGGGTTTGTCAGAAGCAGGAAAGGCTGTTGGCCGGGTGGTTCCACCGAACTCAATCTTGGTGACCTGCATCGCAGGAAGTCCGGATTGCATAGGTAATGCCGCCATGGCGGATCGTGAAGTTGCGTTCAACCAGCAAATCAATGCCTTCATTCCCGTTGAACTAGACGCACACTTTGCCTACGCACAAATTGTTGTTGGCAAGAAATTGATCCAAGCCGCATCAACCAACGGAATGAAGGGCATGGTTAGCAAATCGCGGTTTGAAGCCATAGAGTTCATGGTTCCCCCCCTCCCCCTCCAACAAACCTTCGCCACCCGCATCGCCGCCATCGAAGCCCTCAAAGCCACCCACCGCCGCGCCCTGGCCGCGCTCGATGCGCTGTTTGCCTCGCTGCAGCAGCGGGCGGTTACCGGAGCCTGGTAAATGAGTGACCTCGCCACCGCGCAACTACAGCGCCAGAACAGCCTGAACAACCGCT
>Ga0073899_10001662_pt1 | contig 20323 bp, 16 predicted proteins | sample KloWWTmetaKNB5Ph_FD_88975 | JGI IMG/M metagenome (GOLD analysis project Ga0073899, IMG submission 88975) | Active sludge microbial communities from Klosterneuburg, Austria, studying microevolution and ecology of nitrifiers - Klosterneuburg... | ecosystem: Engineered > WWTP > Aerobic digester >... | reverse complement strand
GGGGCCTTACAGCCGCTCGTTGCGCACCCAGGGATTCCAGTTCCGAGTCGGAAGCAAGATCCAGCGTGTCTACGTTGGTCCCTACGACAGAACGTTCGATGCTTCAGTCGGCCCCAGTGATAAGCAGGTTTCGGTGCGCGAGATCAGTTTGAGCGGCGCGTCGAAGTGGAGTGTCGCTAAACGGGCACCCAAGGCCTAACTAGATACGCAAAGGCCGGGCTGGAGACAATCCGGCCCGGCCTTCGCGTGTGAACGTTCTAGAACGCAGCCTCGTCGAGGTCCATCAGCGACATGTCGACGCTCTCGGCGATGACGCGCTCACCGGCGATCTTCGGCAGGTTGTTGGTGGCGAAGAATGACGCAGCCGCGACCTTGCCTTCGTAGAAGGCCTTGTCGGCGGGCGACAACTCTCCACCCAGTTTGCCAAGCGCAACCTCGGCGCCGCGCAGCAACAACCAGGCGCACACGACATCGCCGAGCACCATCAACACGCGGGTGGTGTTGAGCCCCACCTTGTAGACGTTGCGTACGTCGCCACCGCTGTTGACGTCAGTGCTCATCAACGTGTTGACCATGTGGCCCACGATGGCGTTGGCGTCGGCAAGGGCGCTAGCCAGAAGTTCGCGCTCCACCTTCAAGCGACCGTTGCCAGCCTCGGTGTCGATGAACTTCTGGATCTCCGCCGCCAGGAAGCCCAGTGCCTTGCCCTGGTCCTTGACGATCTTGCGGAAGAAGAAGTCTTGGCCCTGGATCGCCGTCGTACCTTCGTAAAGCGTGTCGATCTTGGCGTCGCGGACGTACTGCTCGATGGGGTACTCCTGCAAGAAGCCCGATCCACCCAGGGTCTGGAGTGACTCCGTGCCCAGCAGCACCCACGAGCGCTCCGAGCCGTAGCCCTTGACGATCGGCAGCAGCAGGTCGTTGACCCGCGAGGCCAAGTCGTCGTGCTCGCCGTTGGCCTCGGCGATCATCACCGAGTCTTGGAAGCTGGCGGTGTAGAGCACCAGCGCGCGCATGGCCTCGGCAAATGACTTTTGGGTCATCAAGCTGCGGCGTACGTCGGGGTGGTGGGTGATCGTGACTCGAGGAGCCGTCTTGTCGGCGGCCTGGGTGAGGTCTGATCCCTGCACCCGGGTCTTGGCGTATTCGAGTGCGTTGAGGTAGCCGCTGGACAGCGTTGCGATGGCCTTGGACCCGACCATCATGCGAGCGTTCTCGATGACCTCAAACATCTGCGCGATGCCGTTGTGGACCTCGCCGAGCAGCCAACCTTGAGCCACCTCGCCGCCACCGACACCGGAGTCACCGAAGGTGAGTTCGCAGGTGTTGCTGACCTTGATGCCCATCTTCTTCTCGACGTTGGTGACGTAGACGCCGTTGCGCTCACCGGTCAGTTCGCCAGTCTCGTGGTCGAAGTGCCACTTGGGCACGATGAAGAGCGAAAGGCCCTTGGTGCCAGGTCCGCCCACGCCCTCGATGCCGGCGGGGCGAGCCAACACCAAGTGGATGATGTTGTCGGTCAGGTCAGATTCACCGGAGGTGATGAAGCGCTTGACACCGGTGATGTTCCACGAGCCATCTTCGTTGAGCGTGGCCTTGCTCCGACCAGCGCCGACGTCCGATCCGGCGTCAGGCTCGGTGAGCACCATGGTGGTGTGCCAGCCCTTGTCGATGATGAGTTCGGCGATGCGCTTGTCGCGGTCGTTGCCGTTTCGGTGCACGATGCTGGCGAAGGCCGGGCCTGCGGCGTACATCCAGATCGGAGCGTTCGAGCCGAGCACCATCTCGCCCAGCGCCCACACCAGCGAACTGGGTGCGCGGGTGCCGCCGAGTTCGGGGCCGATTTGTAGGCGCCAGTACTCCGCATCCATCCACGCCTCGTAGCTCTTCTTGAAAGCAGGGGAGACCGGTGCGGTGTAGGTCTTGGGGTCGAAGACCGGGGGCTTGCGGTCACTCTCTTCGTAGGAGGCAGCGAGGTCTTCGCGGCTGAGTCTGTCGACCTCGCCGAGGATGTGGCGGGCGGTCTCGCTGTCGATCTCGCCGAAGGGGCCAGTGCCCAGGATTTCGTCGCGGCCAAGCACCTCGAAGAGGTTGAATTCGATATCGCGAAGATTGGACTTGTAGTGACTCACGATGCACCTTTTGGGTCTGATCGGGCCGCAAATGCGGGCTGTCTGCCGGCGATTACTTGCCGGTAACATAATTGTGCTTCGTACTGCGCTGATACGCAAGCAGAACCGGTGAGTGAGCCTGACCACAGCGGGGAAAATCGCGGCCGTCCCGCACAGAAAGAGCCCGCAGGTCATCGGCGTGGGAGACTTCTCGCCATGCGAGTCTCAGCCAAGTCTGACTACGCCTTGCGGGCGTTGATCGAGATTGCGGGCCGCATTGATTCCCGACCGGTTTCGGCCGAAGAACTAGGCCGCGCCCAAGACATCCCGCACGGGTTCTTGCAGGCGATTCTGGCCGACCTCAGGCGCGCGGAGATCCTGATCAGCCAGCGGGGCCAGTCAGGTGGATGGCGCCTGGCTCGCGATGCCGCGTCGGTCTCCGTGGCCGATGTGATCCGGGCAGTTGATGGCCCGTTGGTCAGTGTGTACGGCGTACGCCCTGAAGCCGTGAGCTACTCCGGTGCCGCAGCCTCCCTGCAAGAGGTGTGGATCGCGGCCCGATCAAGCCTGCGCGGGGTGTTTGAACGTGTGAGCATCGCCGACCTTGCCAGCGGCACATTGCCCGCTGAGGTCGTTGAGTTGACCCGCGATGAGGATGCCTGGCAGGCCCACTAGGCGGCCGAACTCCCATCGTCGACTCGAGGCTCGTCGGCTTTCAAGCGACGCTTGAGTTTGCGGCGCTTGCGATCGAGGCGATCGACTTCGTGGCGAAGTTCGAGGTTCTCCGCGCGAAGTCGAGCCACCTCCGCAACCGCCAAACCCAGCGCGTGAGCGCTGTCGATGCTCTCGTCGGCCCGGCTCAGTTGGAAGGTGCGAGGCAACAGACTGCTGACCAACCAGTTGCCAACAACCTCACGCAATTGGCTCGGGGTCAAACCGTCGCAGGTTTCCCCGACCACTTGGTGCAGGAGGTTCATCCCGTCAAGGGTCAGTTGACTGGGCTCGACCGCGGGCAGAGGCAGCATGAAGCCAGCAACTTCGCCGAGTTTGTGCCAAATCGTGTACGGATCGTCGGCCTCGATGACGTGGGTCTTCACGCTCTTGTGCCCACGCATGCGCAATGTCCAGGCCGAGGTGATTGCCGCCAGGTCGTGGCCGGCCATGAAGGCGTCGGCTTGCGGGTGGCCAGGTTGGTTGAGCACGCGGTCGACGTACTTGCTGGGCCGCGTGGTGCCGCCGGTTTCTAGATTGGCTTGGGCTGCCGCATAGGCCTGCTCGGTCTGGTTGCGCATCACAAACACCAGATGCAGGTGTACGCCGCGGAATCCGTCCAGCGCCAAATCCACCTGGTCAGGGGTTGCTGCGGCCAGGCCGGGCATGCTCACGATCGAGACACCTTTGTGCTTCCAGACGCGGCGCGCGATGGTGGCGCACTGTCCTTCGACCTCGGCGCGCTTCCAGCCCAGGTCCTTGTGATTGCGACGCAGTTCGGCGGTTGCTAGCTGCCATGCCGTGGGTGTGCCAGCGACTTGGATGCCAACTTCACCGAGTTGAACACGTTGTTGATCCAAGGCGTCCGCGATCCAGCGGAGCCCGAGGTCCTCAGCGCCGACCACCCACACGAGGGTGCGTTTCTTGCGAGATTCGTCCACGACCTCACAGTGGGCGGCGCGAGCGACAAATTGGTGACGAGATCGCTAACGCCGGGTGTGGTGGGGGTGAAAGGTCCTTAGTCGGCCATCTCCCCCCGTCGGGTCCAGCCCCGAAGACCAAGACACCCAAAGAACCTAAGCCAACCAGGGGAGCGAGGGCTATCAGTGCGCCACTGCGAGGATCGCGTCAACCGCGGCCCTGGCTCGGGTCGCCAGCACATCTGCCTTGACGGGGTCATAGAGCAGTTGGGTCGCCGCGCCCTGGGCCAGAGCGAGGAAGGCCCACGCAGCGGCCTCGGGCGACACCGCAGCAGGGACCTCTCCGCGTGACTGTCCAAGTTTTACAAGCGAGGCGATGAGTTCGCGCAGACCTGCGTCAGACTCCGCGAGGGCGGCGGCCAGGTGGGCGTCGTACGCCGCTCGCTCGCCGAATGCGGCCCCTTGCAGGGTGAGTGCCCGGCGGGTCTCGTCGGTGGGGAGGATGCCCAAGAGGAGTGCGGTGAGCCAGGCAGCGACATCGGGTTCGCCGGGCGGGAGGCTGGGCGCCAAGCCGGCGCTCGCGCGCAACCGGGTGAACATGGCGGCCAAGAGGTCGTCCTTGGTGGCGAAGGCCTTTTGCACCGCACCGAGGCTCCACCCCGACGCTGCCGCGACCGACCGGAAGGTCACGGCCGCGATCCCCTCCTTGGCGAGCACGCCGAGGGCGACGTCGGCTAGTTCGCTTTCGCGGGCGGTGAGTTCCATGGGCGACAGCCTAGGCAGGTTGGGAGGTCTGGTCAGCGGGCAGTTGCCGCCACAGGTATACCGCGTAGCCGGCAAGGACGACGACGGCAAGGCCCAGCCCGATCAGGGTGCGGGTTGTGACGACGTCGCCGCCGAGATAGCTGACCAGGTCGTGTGCGAAGTGCCAGGCCATGGCCGGCCACAGGCTGCGGGAGAGGACCACCACTAGCCCGGCCACCAGCCCGAAGAGGAGCGCGAAGGTGAGTTGCAGCGCGGCGTACGTCGGGCTCTTCCCACCAGCGAGGTTGGCGAGGTGGAGGACCCCAAAGAGGATTGCCTGCCCGATGACGGCAAAGCGGGCGCCGCGGGGGCGCAGCGCTGCGAGCACGAGACCGCGGAACCACACTTCTTCGTTCAGAGCGGCGCCCAGGGCGACGAGGGCGTAAGCCGGGACCAGCGCCGATGCGATGGATACTCCGCCGCTGATGAAGACGAGCAGCACGGCCACTAGGAGGGGGGCAAAGCCCAGCAGTGACCGCATGGCGGTGGGTCGGCGCAGACCGAAGTCGGTCATTGGCGGACGGGCCAGGCCCATGACCGCCAGGCCAACGAGTCCGCCGAGGACCATCGTGGCACCCGTGATGAGTAGGCCGGTGCGTTCGGGCAAGTGCTGGGCCTGAGCGGCGCCGAAGCCGATCGATGCGAAGGCGACGGGCACTAGGGAGAGGAGGACCGCCACGAGTCGCGGGCGCCGGAGGACCCAGTGGGCGCCGCCGGGCTTTAAGGATGCGGAGGGGTCAGTGCTGGTGGCGGTACGGCGGGGGCGGTTGAGAGCTGACATCGGAGTCTCCTCACGGGGGAATACGTTTGTATTCCTGAACCGTAGAATACAAACGTATTCCAGTCAATCTCTCGGCCTCGAATGCGCGCGATGCACCTTTGTGCAGCGGTCGCGCGTCAGATCGTCTAAGACTCCGAACGCATCGTGGCGATGGCTCGGTCGGGGTTCCAATAGGCCCGCATGCTGGCCACCAAATCGTCCTCAGTGACGGTGTAAATCATCACCAGATCGGTGTCGACTCGGGTGGTGCCGATGCGGGTCGTGATGGTGCCGACGTTGGCGCACACGTTGCCGTTGGCGTGGGAGTCGTTGATGGTGAAGTGGAAACTGTCGACCATCGAGATCGCGGCATCCCAAAAGGCACCGATGCCCTCCGCGCCATGGTGTCCTTTGCCCTCCGGGTCGAACATCGAGGGGCCTACCGGGTCCTCCACAACGCCATCGGGGGCGAATAACGCGACCCACTGTTCCTTCGTGCCGGTGCACACCGTCATCGCGCTGCGCATCGAGGCGAGTCGGGCCGGGTGCTGGTCGTCGACCGGGGCATTCCAGGTGATGTAGGCGGGATCTATTGGCAGCGACGTCATGGCTGCACCTTAGAGCGCTGATCTAGAGGTACTTCGCTAGCCACTCCACCAGCGGGCGGGCATGTCGCCAGTCGCTGCGTACCTGGTCGAGGAGTTCGGGAGTGTGAATGTAGGGCTCGAACCCGTAGTTCTTGTGCACGGTGAGCCATTTGTGTCGCAACAATTCGATGCGCGGGTGGTCGGCGTCGTACCCCCGAGGTGTGGTCTTGAGTTTCTCCCCACCTACCTCAAATCCGTGCTCCTCGAGGTCAGCGAGGATGCTGCGCAGTTGTTCACCGGGGATCACCTCGTCGACCGCAGCGCGGAAACGGGCCAGTGATTCCGCGCCGATGCCCCAGCAGCCTGCTCCGGTAAAGACTCCGGCTGCTGAAACCTGGAGATACCAACCCGACCCCGAGTCGTAGGGAACCTCAGCGCCTTGATGGGTTTTGTACGGCGTCTTGTCCTTCGAGAAGCGCACATCGCGATAGGGCCGAAACATCTTGGCTTTGCCAAATTCCGGGGCCAATTCGGTGAGCAACGCCTCGAGTGGTGCCTTCACGGCATCGTCGTACACGTGCTTGTGGGCGGTCCAAAACGACTTGGTGTTGTCTAGTTCGAGGTCGTCAAAGAAGTCCAAGGCTGCTTCGGGGATTCCGGTGAACACCAGGCCATTCTCACCTACCTAGGACCGAGGGGTCATTGACAGTGACTCAGGCCGCGGGTCTACTACGCCCGTGACTGAAACACGTTCTAGTCGGGTCCTGTGGACCGTGCTGGCCTGCTCATTGCTGGCGATCCCCGCCAACTTATTGCCGCATGTGATCCCGGCGCTGCACGCCAACGCCGATGTGATGAGTGGCTACGGCGCCGCGGTCTTGCTTGGTTCGGCTGTGCTGGCGTACTTCCTGGCGCTGCGCAAACTCCCGAAGAGTCCGTGGCGTCGCTACTCGGTCTTCTTCGCGGTGTTCATGTTTGCGGCCGTTATTGATGCCCTGATCGCGATCACGCTCTTTGGCTGGAGCGACGTGATGAGCTTCTATCTCGCGGACGCCGAGCCCTACCTCAGCACTGGCTACGGCTTTGCCGCGAACATGTGGGACGGCACCGTTCACTTCGGGCTCTACATCGCGATGGTCGCCTGGATCGCTCGCGGTTGGGTGCCGCGCACCGCCGCACTGTTCTGGGCTGGGTCGATCTTGTGTTCGCTGGTGGTCTTCATGCCGGGCAACCTGATCGGCAAGTACTCCGAGGAGGTCACCTCTGCGATCGCTCTCAACGTCGTCTTCCTCGTCGTACCCATGTTTGTGGCGGCCCGCGTGCTGCGCGGCGAATCCTCACCGAGCGTGCCCGACAGCACTGAGCGCCGGAACCCGATGACCGGGCTCCTCGCGCTGGGTTTGCTGGCGGTGGTCGCGGTTGGGAGTTTCCGGATGCTGGCGGGTCTGCGCCCCGACATCTCACTGACGTCGTCGTGGGCAACCAACGTTGACCCCTACGTGCAAGACCCCACTCGCTACGGCCAGTTGTACGTCGTCGTGGCCGGTGCGCTCATGGTCGTCTTCGCACTGATCGCCTTGTTTGCTCTGCGGCATCCAGCGCGAGCCAGCTTGCGCTCTTGGAGCCTGATCATGACCGGGTTCGCGACAGCTGGCGCATTCACGCACCTGGCAGGGTCGGCGTACGTTCGCCACGAAGGTGGCCACGTTTCGTTGTGGGCAGCATCGCTGTTGCCAGCGCTGGTCTTCGGTGTGTTGGCCTGGTGGCTCAACAGGGGCGCCTTGCGGCCCGAGCCGGTGCGCATTTCATAAGTGGAGCGGATGACGAGATTCGAACTCGCGACATCGACCTTGGGAAGGTCGCGCTCTACCAACTGAGCTACATCCGCATGCCGGGCTAAACCGACCAGAGCGATAGTACCGGAGCCGATCAGTGCTCAGTTGCCCAGTCCTGGAGGGTGCAGGGGCCGATCACCCGGTGCCAACAAGCGCGGGGACAAGTAGGGTGAGGCCGTGCTTCTCTCAGATCGCGACATCCTCGCTGAGATCAATTCCGGCCGGGTCCAACTCGACCCCTTCGACGCTGGCATGGTGCAGCCTTCAAGCATCGACGTTCGGCTCGACCGGTTCTTCCGGACCTTTGAGAATCATCGCTATCCCCACATCGATCCGGCCGAAGATCAACCCGATCTGACGCGTGAGGTCGAGCCGATTGGGAATGAGCCATTCATCTTGCACCCCGGCGAGTTCGTGCTTGGGTCGACGTACGAAGTTGTTGGCTTGCCCGACGACGTCGCGGCTCGCCTCGAGGGCAAATCGTCGCTAGGCCGGTTGGGGCTGCTCACTCACTCGACTGCGGGATTCATTGACCCGGGCTTCTCTGGTCACGTCACGTTGGAACTCGCGAACGTCGCGAACCTGCCGATCAAACTGTGGCCCGGCATGAAGATTGGCCAACTGTGCTTCTTCCGGTTGTCTTCACCTGCTGAGCACCCCTACGGCTCGCAGAAGTACGGCTCGAGGTACCAAGGTCAGCGCGGCCCGACTCCCTCACGCAGCCACGCGAATTTCCACCGAACTGAGATCTAGTTCAGTCGGTTGCTCGGTCGACCAAGCCCGCGATGGCGGCGTCGTACTTCGCCTTGTTGAAGTTCCAACTCTGGCAGTGACCAGCACCTGCGAACTCGATGAGTTCGACCTGGTCTGAACGCCTGGCCAAGGCTCGGCTGGTTGTGAGCGGCACAGTCAGATCCTTGGTGCCGTGCACGATCACGGTCGGCACGGTGACCCAATCGGGCTTAGACAAGTAGTCCATCGTTGACCAGTCGAGGCCAAAACGCATCGTGGCTAGGCGCTCGCCGACCCAGGTGATCGTCGAAGGGATGCTGCGCTGTTCGGCGCCCCACTCGATCGTGCGCTCGAAGTTCAGCATCGGAGCGTCCAAGGCGAGTCCGAGAACGTCTGAGTCGTGCGTACGACGCATGTACGACGCCGTGATCGCCCCGCCCATCGAGTTGGCGCCAATGATGAACTTCTGGGCGCCCTTGCCTCGGGCGTAATCAAGCGCCGCAGCCAAGTCGCGCCACTCGGTAGTGCCAAAGCCGTACTGCTTGGACTTGTCTTGGGGCTGACCAGGGTCATTGCGGTAGTTGATGATCAGCGTGGGCAGATGGCGCTGGGTCATCACCGCAGCCATCCGCTCCATCTCGGGAGGTCGGGCTCCCTTGCCGTGAACGAGAACCGCCCACGTAGTCCCGTTGCCTCTGTAAAAGCGCGCATCCATGGTGCCCAGTGGACTGGGGAATTCGACCATCTGCTCGCCCGGGTTCAACGTGGCTTCGAACTTGGTGTTTTGGTCGATCGAGGCTTTGGTCCCGACCGTGGCTGCACTTTGCACCGGAGTCCAGTGGCGAGTGACTAGGTCACCGCTGATCTTGGGTTTGCCGCTGATCTCGCCGTAGCCACCAGGCCACTCGAGGCCAAAGGTGGCACTCGAGCGGGCTTGGATGTTGGGGTCGTCGGGGTCTTTGAGAGTGATCGAGGTGGGGCTGACCTGGGTGATCTTGAGGTCCATCGTGATCGGCCACGGCCGAACGTCGAGGCCATCGCGTTTGAGCAGGTCAGCGGCGTACCAACCGCCGCCGATGTGCACCAGCCCAGCCAAGAACACCAACACCAGCACGGCCCGACGCAGCAAACGCATGGGCGAACTGTGTCACACGCTCCCTAGAGATCGAAGAGCGAACCGAGTCCCTCGATGTTCTTGTCGGTGACTGGCTTGTTCTCCTCGACCTGGGCCTTGTCGGCTGCCGCGGGTTCCGCTGGCGCGGATTCCGTTGCGGCAGGCTGTGTCGATGCGGGCTGTGTCGATGCGGGCTGTGCCGTCGCGGGTGCGGACGATGCGTCGACATCGAAGAGCGAACCCCCGGCTGGAATTGCCACCGCAGGGGTGAACCCGGTCGCTGTCGCTGCGGGAGCCTCGGTTTGAGGCGGAGTTTGGGCCGGGGGTTGGGTCGGTGTTTCGGGTACGTCGAAGAGTGATCCGCCCGTGGAGGCCCGGCCGGTGCGGGGGTTTCTGGGACGTCGAACAGTGAGCCGCTGGCTGCGGGCTTGGGTGTTTCAGGTACGTCGAACAGCGAGCCACCTGTGGAGGCAGGAGCCGGTGCAGGCGGTTCGGGGGTGTCGAACAGCGACCCACCTGTGGACGCAGGAGCCGGAGCAGCTGGCTCGGGGGTGTCGAAGAGCGATCCACCTGCGGCCGGTGTTGCCGGGGTGTCGAACAAGGACCCACCAGACGCCGGAGCCGTGTCGAACAAAGATCCACCTGCAGCAGGGGCAGCGGGCTCAGGTGTGACAGGGGCGGGCGTGACGGGAGCGGGTGCGGTCGCCGTACTCGTGGCTGCAGGCTTGGGTGACGAGGCACTTTCGCCCTTGACCGAGGCCAACAAGAGTTGGGCTACGTCGAGGACCTCGACTTCGGCGCGTGCTTGGCCGGTGCTCTGCGCTGCGGTGAGGCCATCGGAGAGCATCACGCGGCAGAACGGGCAACCGACCGCGATCTGGTCGGCGCCAGTCTCGACGGCTTCCATGGTGCGGTTGTCGTTGATGCGGGTGCCGATGGTCTCTTCCATCCACATCCGCGCACCGCCAGCGCCACAGCAAAATGAGCGCTCGGAGTTGCGAGGCATCTCTTTGAACTCAGCGCCCGGGAGCACCTGAAGGAGTTCGCGCGGTGGGCTGTAGACCTGGTTGTGGCGACCCAAGTAGCAGGGGTCGTGGTAGGTGATCGACCGCTTGCTTTCACCACTGGCAACAGGGGTCAGCTTCTTTTCGCGGACAAGCCGGTTGAGCAGTTGGGTGTGGTGAACGACTTCGAGTTCGTAGCCAAGTTGCTTGTATTCGTTCTTCAACGTGTTGAAGCAGTGAGCACAGGTCGAGACGACCTTCTTAACCTTGTACTCCTTGAACGACTCGATGTTTTGCTGAGCCAGACCTTGGAAGACAAATTCGTTGCCGGCACGACGAGCCGAGTCGCCGGTGCAGGTTTCGCCGTTGCCCAAGACGGCGAACTCGACGCCAGCCATGTGGAGGAGTTCGGCCACGGCTTGGGTGGTCTTCTTGGCGCGGTCTTCGTAGGCACCAGCGCATCCGACCCAGAACAACCACTCGACGTCGTCCATCGACTCGACGTCTTCGCCCACGACGCGCACGGGGAAGTCGAGGCCCTTGGCCCAGTCCATGCGCATCGATGGGGAGAGGTTCCAAGGGTTGCCCTTGTTTTCGAGACCCTTGAAGAGACCGTTGAGTTCGGCCGGGAAGTTTGATTCGACCAGCACCTGGTAGCGGCGCATGTCGAGGATGTGGTCCACGTGTTCGATGTCGACAGGGCACTGCTGCACGCAGGCGCCACACGTGACGCACGACCACAGCACGTCGGGGTCGATGATGCCGCCGCCGGTGGGGTGCCAGGCTTCACCTTCGGTGGGCCCGACCAGAGGCCGCTCGTGTTCGGCGGTTGCCTTGGCGTCCGGCGTCGCGCCGGTGAGGTACGGCGCGGAGGCGAACGCGTGATCGCGCAGCCCCATGATCAGCATCTTGGGGCTCAAAGGCTTTTCGGTGTTCCACGCCGGGCATTGGGACTGGCAGCGGCCGCACTCGGTGCAGCTGGCCATGTCGAGCAGGCCCTTCCAGGCGAAGTCTTCGATGGAGCCGATGCCGAGCTTCGCGTCCTCATCGAGTTCGTCGATGTCATCGAGAGTGATCGGCTTGCCAGCGCTGGTGAGCGGCTTGGCCGCACCCAACGCGACAGGCTCGCGCTTGAAGGCCACGTTGATGGGGGCGATGAAGATGTGGAGGTGCTTGCTGTTGAGCACCAAGATCAAGAACACCAGCATGATGCCGATGTGCAAGAGCAACCCGACACCTTCAAGGGTGTGCAGCGCGCCTTCACTCATGCCACTAAAGAGCTTGCCTAGGCCGTACGACGCAAACGCCGCCTTGCCGTAGCCCAAGTTGCCCAACGCCGAGGATGCACCGCGGAACAAGAACATCGTCCAGATGACGTTGAAGATCATGAAGAGGACCAGCCAAGCGCCACCGAGGTGTGAGCCCTTGAATCGTGACTTGCGGCCCAGCTTGGCCGGGGCGTTCTTGAACCTGATGATCGCGAAGGTCGCCAGACCAACTAGACACAGCACGCCGATGAGGTCTTGGAGGAACCCCAGGGGGCCCCAGGCGTTGAAGACGAGGAATTTCCAGGCTGGGTTGCGCGAGATCAGCACGCCGTAGGCCTCGACGTACACCGTGCCAAGGATCAAGAAGGCATACATCACAAACGAGTGAGCGATGCCGGGGATGCTCCACTTGAGCAACTTCTGCTGCCCAAAGACCTCAACCAGTTGGTTCTTAATGGTGTTGCCGATGCGGCTGGTCACGCCCTTGATTCGCTCGGGTGCAGGCTGGCCGCTGGAGATCAGTTTGTAGAGCCAGACGACGCGTTTGGCTGCGATTGGCAGCGCAATGACGTTGATGAGCAGGCCGACGAGCAAGACCCAGAGACGCATGTGAAATCACCTCAAGTGGAAACGGGCGTACGCCGTTGGGCGCCGCTGGTGATGACCCTACGGGCAACCTGGGGTGATGGTCAGCAGTAGGAGGGTGTGACAAATGCTACGCGCGGGTAACTAACGGCCCGCCAGGCGAGCGCTCAGCGCCTTTGCCGCCTGCTTGACGTGCTCGACCAAGGTGGCCGGGTCAACCGATTCTTCGCTGGGAAAAGTGACCGCAATCCCCGCAACCGGGTGCCCGTTGTGATCAACCACTGCCGCCGCAACTGAGGCAAATCCCGGGGTGACCTCACCGTTTTCGTCGGCATAGCCACGATTGCGGGTGTCAGTGAGCAAGTCTTTGAGCTTGGTCGGGGTCAACTCCGGTCCGCTGCGACTGGTGAAGGCCGCCTTGTCGGGATAGAGCGCCCGCACCTGGTTGGCAGGAAGGCGCGACAAGATCGCTCGCCCGCTGGCAGTCAGGTGGGCGGGCAATCGCACGCCGACATCCGTGACCAGAGGTGACTTGCCAGGTGCGCGCTCCTCGACGACGTACAACACGTCACGGCCGTGGAGCACCGCCAGGTGTGCGTTCTGTTGGGTGCGGTCGACCAGACCCGTCATCACCCGCCTGGCCATCCGCTGAAGCGGCGCTTGCCGGGAGTAGCCACTGCCCACCTCGAAGGCCGCCAGTCCCAGGCCGTAGGTGCGCTCGTCAGGCAGATGAACCACGAAGCCCTGCTCGATCATGGCGTTGATCAAGTGGTACGCCGTTGAGCGCGGCAAATCCACTGCCTTCGCGATCCGATCCAAGGGCACTGGGGTCGGTTGGGACGCCAAGAACCGCAACACTTTGAGTGCTCGCGTCGCGGCGGGGACTTGGGTCATGGGGGTAATTATCCGGGGGGTGGAGAAGTCACAAGTAAACCTGTGACTTTGACGCCTTGCGGGGAGGATCTCCCGGGCAAAGCGCACAACTGCCGGGCAAAGCAGGGGCAGGTGGTGAAGGCGTTACTCGACCCAGTGTCATCACCCCCTCAACAAGGCCCCTCGGCTAACCTGTGGCGATGCCCAGACCCAGCACGAGATCGACCGCGCTTGCGGTGCTCGTGTGGCTGGTCTGCTCGCTGGTGATGTTTGCGGCGTTCTTTTTCAACAGTTCGCGTGAGGCGCAGATCGCCGGTCACAACGCGGTGATCAAGCCCTTGCCAAGCCGATTCGCAGTGCTGCGTTTGGGCCCAGTTTTGCCCGACGTACGTCTGCCAAGTGGCAAGCCGCTGGGCGTCGACGTGACCTTGGGAAGCACGTCGGTCGCGAGTTTGGACGATCTCTTAACGAGGTACGCCGTGGTGGCCAGTCACCCGAAGGGCCAGGTCGCGATCATCGAGCGGTCGATGAAGTCGATGGCCATCTCTGCGGCGCTGCGCGGCGCGGTCGTGGGTGCTGCGGTGCCCTTGCTGTGGTTCTTGGTGGGGCACCGTCGCCGCCGCGAGTTGCTGAGCAGGCTCTCTCAGGTTCAGGTCATCGGGGTCTGCCTCGCCCTGGTGGTCGCGACCCTCGCCATCTGGCAGCCCTGGGTGGCGAACGACTCGAAGGCTCATTGGGTGCGGTTGGGAGCGTTCGTCGACGTACCAATCCCCAAAGACCTTCAGTACGTCGAGATCAACAGCGACGTCACCACCGAGCAGTACAAGAAGTTGGTGACCTCGGCGTTGTCGATCTATGACAAGAGCGAGGTCCGATACTCCGCCGCCATCAAACGTCTCGCCGACGTCGAGGGCATCCGGGTGCCAAGTGCTGACGAGACGGTCGCGATCTTGCTCACCGATCGACACGACAACATCGGCATGGATGCGGTCTCGCGGGCGGTGGCCGACAAGGCCAAAGCCAGCGTGGTGTTCGACGGTGGCGATGACACCTCAACTGGTGGCTCGTGGGAGGCGTTCAGCCTGGATTCGCTGGATGCGAATTTCAAGGGCTTTGAGAAGTACGCCGTGGCTGGCAACCACGATCACGGCGGCTTCGTAACGAAGTACTTGAAGAAGCGCGGTTGGCGTAATCCCGCGTTGACTCTGATCGAAGGCCCGGGCGGGTCGACCCTGACTGGGCTCGACGACCCGCGTTCGAGCGGCCTGGGGGATTGGCGCAAGGAGAAGGGGGTCACCTTTAAGGCGACCCAAGAGCGCATTCGCAAGGCCGTGTGTGAGGCCGATAGGCGGGTCAACACGTTGCTGGTGCATGACGCCAACATGGGACGACTGGCCCTCGACAGTGGCTGCGTTGATCTGGTCATCGGTGGGCATGTGCACGTGCGGATTGGTCCCCAAGCGGTGCTTGGCTCCAACGGGCAGGTCGGATACACCTACACCAACGGCACGTCCGGTGGTGCTGCCTATGCGATTGCGTTGGGGCGGATTCGCCGCGATGCGACCCTCACGTTGATCACCTACCGCGATGGCCGACCGGTCGGCATCCAATGGGTCGTGCTTAAGACCAACGAAACTTTCCAGGTGGGTGAATACCAGGAACTGGTGTACTCCGCCCAAGAACTTCCAGCCCATCCCGAACTCACGGTCTCACCGAGTTCGACCCCCACGCCGCCCCCGTAAACTCGGAGCAAATCTCAAATCCGAGACTGTGCCCACCCTCCAGGTGATGCGGTGACTCGGTCGAACTGGCGCAATGGACCTCATGATGGTGACGGTGGGCGTCGGCCCGGTTTCGTTCGAGGATGTTGTGGCGGTTGCTCGCCACGGAGCCGGTGTGCAGTTGGGTGCTGACGCAGTTGCCGCGATCGGCCGAGCACGCCAAGTAGTCGAAGATCTGGCTGCCTCCCCGACGCCGGCTTACGGCATTTCAACTGGCTTTGGGGCCTTGGCCACCAAGCACATCCCCACCGCGCAGCGCGAGCAATTGCAGCGCTCGTTGGTTCGCTCACATGCGGCCGGCACCGGACCAGAGGTCGAGCGCGAGGTCATCCGGGCACTGATGTTGCTGCGGTTGTCCACCCAAGCCACCGGCCACACCGGCATTCGCCTCGAAACTGCCCAGCTCATGGCCGACCTGTTGACTCACGGCATCACCCCGGTGGTCAGGGAGTACGGCTCCCTGGGCTGCTCAGGTGACCTGGCTCCCCTCGCGCACTGTGCGTTGGCGCTGATGGGAGAGGGCGACGTACGCGACTCAAAGGGCGACCTCATGCCTGCCGCTGAGGCTCTGCGCAACGCGGGCCTGACGCCGCTCACCTTGGCTGCCAAGGAAGGCTTGGCGCTGATCAATGGCACCGACGGCATGCTCGGCATGTTGGTACTGGCGATCGAAGACCTGCGGGTTTTGTTGCGTACGGCGGACATCGCTGCAGCCATGAGCGTCGAAGGCCAACTGGGCACAGACCGAGTCTTTGCCCCCGAGTTGCACTCGTTGCGTCCCCACCCCGGTCAGCAGAGTTCGGCAGCCAACATCGCCGCGTTGCTTAAGGACTCCGGGGTCGTTGATTCTCACCGCGGACCCGACTGCAACCGAGTCCAAGACGCCTATTCGCTGCGGTGCAGCCCCCAGGTGCACGGTGCCGCTCGGGACTCCATTGATCACTGCGCGCTGGTGGCTGGCCGAGAGCTTCAATCTGCGGTCGACAACCCCGTGGTGCTCGATGACGGTCGAGTCGAGTCCAACGGAAACTTCCACGGCGCCCCGGTGGCCTACGTGCTCGATTTCGCGGCGATCGTGGCAGCAGATGTCGCCTCGATTAGCGAGCGACGTACTGACCGATTCCTCGACAAGTCCCGCAACAACGGGTTGCCACCCTTCCTGGCCCACGACCCGGGCGTCGACAGCGGACTGATGATCGCGCAGTACGCCCAGGCCGCAGTCGTTTCAGAAATGAAGCGCCTCGCCAACCCCGCCAGCGTGGACTCGATCCCCAGCAGCGCGATGCAAGAAGACCACGTGTCGATGGGATGGCATGCGGCTCGCAAACTGCGCAAGTCTGTCGATGGGCTGACCAGGGTCTTGGCGATCGAGGTTTTGACCGCCGCGCGTGCGTTGAACCTGCGGGCCCCGCTCGAACCCGCACCCGCCACCGCAGCCGTCATCGCCACCTTGCGCGAGGGTGGCGTCGGAGCGCCCGGGCCCGATGACTACTTGTCCCCACAAATCGAAGCCGCAGTCGCACTCGTCGGATCAGGCGCGGTGCTCGCGGCAGCCGAATCTGTGCTCGGCGAACTGAAATAGGAGTTGTAATGAACCACCGTTTGCCCATCCACGCCCCCACCGGCACCGACCTGAGTTGCGGCTCCTGGCAGACCGAGGCCCCGCTTCGGATGCTGATGAACAACCTCGACCCAGACAACGCCGAGCGGCCCGAAGACCTCGTTGTGTACGGCGGCACCGGCAAGGCTGCGCGCACCTGGGAGGCGTACGACGCCATCTTGGCCAGCCTGCGCACCCTCAAGGACGACGAGACCCTCTTGGTGCAAAGCGGTAAACCCGTGGGCGTTTTCCGCACCCACGAGTGGGCGCCGCGCGTGCTGATCGCCAACTCCAACCTGGTCGGCGACTGGGCGAACTGGGAAGAGTTCAGGCGTCTCGAAGACCTCGGCCTGACCATGTATGGGCAAATGACCGCCGGGTCGTGGATCTACATCGGCACCCAAGGCATCTTGCAGGGCACCTTCGAGACCTTCGCTGCCGTTGCCGACAAGCGGTTCGGTGGCACCCTCGCTGGCACGATCACCCTCACCGCCGGACTCGGTGGCATGGGCGGTGCCCAACCGCTGGCCGTCACCATGAACGACGGTGTCGCCATCTGCATCGAGTGCGACCCGCACCGCATTCAGCGCCGCCTCGAAACGCGCTACCTCGACGAACTAGCCGACTCCCTTGAAGACGCCGTCGCCCGAGCCCTCGAGGCAAAGGCCGCCAAGCGAGCCGTGTCGATCGGTCTGCTGGGCAACGCCGCCGAACTTCTCCCCGCCCTCCTAGAGATGCACCACGACCGCCTCGAAGCCGGCGACGGTCCGCTCATCGACATCGTCACCGACCAAACCTCGGCCCACGACCCGTTGTTCTACCTGCCCGTGGGCACCCCCTTTGAGAAGTGGGAAGAAGAGCGCACCACCGACCCGCGCGGATTCACCAAGCGCGCCCAAGAAGCTATGGCCATGCACGTGCGGGCCATGGTGGAGTTCCAAGACGCAGGCGCCGAAGTCTTCGACTACGGCAACTCGATTCGCGACGAAGCCCGCAAGGGCGGCTATGACCGCGCCTTCGAGTTCCCAGGCTTCGTGCCCGCCTACATCCGGCCACTGTTCTGCGAAGGCAAAGGCCCCTTCCGCTGGGCAGCCCTCTCAGGCGACCCGGCCGACATCGCCGCCACCGACCGGGCCATCTTGGAACTCTTCCCCGACAACGAGCGCCTACACAAGTGGATCAACATGGCTAGCGAACGCGTCGCCTACCAAGGCCTCCCGGCGCGGATTTGCTGGCTTGGGTACGGCGAACGCCACCTCGCCGGCCTCAAGTTCAACGAAATGGTCGCCTCAGGGGAACTCTCCGCTCCCATCGTCATCGGACGAGACCACCTCGACTGCGGGTCCGTCGCATCGCCGTACCGTGAAACCGAAGGGATGATCGATGGCTCCGACGCCATCGGTGACTGGGCAGTGCTCAACGCATTGGTGAGCACCTCCTCGGGCGCCACCTGGGTCTCCTTCCACCACGGCGGCGGCGTCGGCATCGGCCGCTCGCTGCACGCCGGCCAAGTCTGCGTCGCCGACGGCACCGCTCTTGCTGCTGAAAAGATCGAGCGCGTGCTCACCAACGACCCCGGCATGGGGGTTATCCGGCACGTTGATGCTGGCTATGACCGCGCAGTGGAAGTTGCCGCTGAGCGGGGCGTTCGTGTGCCGATGAAAACCCTGTAAAAGTCACAAGTAAACCTGTGACTTTGCCGCTTTGCGGGGAGGATCCTCCCCGCAAAGCGCCAAACATCCGGGTGAAGCACGAGGGTGATCGTGGCCCCAGGCGGCCCATTGCTCGCGGCTGACTTCAGATGCGTCACCTCGAAGGCGAGTGGCGAAGTCCACCGCGGTGGTCGTCGTACTCCATCAGCGGGGCCTACTTCCCATGCAAAACTTGCGCTTCCCATGTGAAGTTTCACGTGGGAAGCGCAAGTTTCACCGGGTACCCGGTGAAACTTCGCCCTCGCGAAGCTAGGTTGCGCCTATGTGCGACACGCTCGTCACGATCACCGACGCGGGGGTTCTGTTTGCCAAGAACTCCGACCGCGACCCAAACGAAGCCCAGATCATGGAGTTTCACCCCGCGGGAGCAGGGGAGACACAGCTGACGCACACCGCGATTGAGCCCGCGCCAAGTTACGCCGTGTTGATCTCTCGCCCGTGGTGGATGTGGGGCGCGGAGATCGGCGCCAATGAGCATGGAGTGACCATCGGCAACGAGGCGGTTTTCACGCGCGGGGTCGGCAAGCGCGATGGCACGTTGTTGGGCATGGATTTGCTTCGGCTTGCGCTCGAGCGCGCTGCCAATCGGCATGAGGCCGTCCAGACCATCGTGTCGTTGCTCGAGGCCCACGGCCAAGGTGGGTCGTGCAGTTATGAGCACCCCAGTTTCACCTACGACAACTCCTATTTGATCGCTGATCGTGAGGGCGCCGTCGTACTCGAAACCGCCGGTCGCCACTGGGCCACCGAGGAAGTTCGCCACAGCAGGTCGATCAGCAACGGGTTGACGATCGCAGGGTTCGCGCAGAAGTACGCCGACCCATTGCGTGGCCGGGTCGCCCAATGCGCCGCACGTCGAAGTCGCACCGAGGCGAGCGCCAAAGCGGCCACCAACGACCTGGACTTGATGGCGGCGCTGCGAAACCACGGCGGCGACCAGCCCGCCTATTCGCTTGCCAACGGGGCAATCTCGGCGCCCTGCGCCCACCCTGGTGGTCTTCTCACGAGCACCCAATCCACTGCCTCGTGGGTCGGCAATGCGAGCACCGGCAAGCATTGGGTGACAGCGACGAGCGCGCCATGCACCTCAATCTTCAAGCCGGTCGAAGTCGCTCCGCTACCACTCTCTGAGGCGTTCGAGGTCACGAATCGGTTCGACGAACGCAGCATGTGGTGGCGCCACGAGAGAGTTCACCGCAGGTGGGTGGCCAATCCCGCTGAGTACGACGACGCCCGCGCACAACGCGACCAACTCGAACGTGACTGGGTCAATGGAGAGTCAGATCAGGCCTGGGAGCAGGCGTCGCTGTGGGAGGAGTCGCTCGCAACAACGGCACTCGTCGACCAGCGGCCGGCCTTAGTGCGGAGGCTTTGGGCCAAGTGGGACAAGCAGGCAGGAGTGTGGGCGTGAGCGTCATCGTGGTGGGGGCAGGACTCTCAGGGCTAGCTGCGGCTCGGTCGTTGAGGAGGGCTGGCACTGACGTCGTCGTACTCGAAGCGCGTGAGCGAATCGGCGGACGCGTGGAGGGTGGAGCGATTGATGGCTATCCCCTTGAACTCGGTGGCACCTGGCTGGGCGAGGGCCACACGCGCATGTATGAACTGGTCGACGAACTTGGCCTAGAGACCTTCCGCACCTATAACGACGAGGGCCAACTGCTGGTCGATTTGCTGGGCAAACAATCGCGGATGAAGTCCTCGAAAGGGGCCGTGCCCAAGCTGGGTCCCTTCGCGCTGGCCGATCTTGGGCAGGGTCTGCTCAGGTTCGCTCGGATGGCCAAGACGGTGCCACTCGATGAGCCCTGGGCGGCGGGGAAGGCTCATGTGTGGGACGGGCAAACGTTCGAGTCATGGATTCGGCGCAACCTGCGAACCCCCAGTGGCCGCGCCTATTTCCGAATTGCCTGCGAGGCCGTTTTTTCGGCT
>Ga0073899_10001661_pt1 | contig 20324 bp, 17 predicted proteins | sample KloWWTmetaKNB5Ph_FD_88975 | JGI IMG/M metagenome (GOLD analysis project Ga0073899, IMG submission 88975) | Active sludge microbial communities from Klosterneuburg, Austria, studying microevolution and ecology of nitrifiers - Klosterneuburg... | ecosystem: Engineered > WWTP > Aerobic digester >... | reverse complement strand
TTGGCCAACACGATGCGCTGACCACCAACCGCAGCCTCCAGACGGCCAAGATCGTGCAGCGCCCGATCGATCGCCACCCGATCGGCGCACGACGCGTCAACCGCGAATGCGCCACGGGTCAGACCGACCAGCCAAGCGACATCCACCACGACACCCCCCTTACAGCGCAACCGCACCACACCCCCCGACTAGAACCAGGGGACGCAGCCGTCGAGTTGTTCACGGCCACCGATCAACGGCAGCAATCCGGCAGGGACGCCGCAACAGAAACGCTAGCAGCCAACCAGCACCGGATGCAACACCAGTTCGACTACTATTTCGCCTTACGTGTCGCGGTCCACCCGCCACCCAGCAGGTCCATCCACCGATCAGGAGTGTTCGACATTGCGACAACCCTGTCGCAATGTTAAGCTGCGCCGCATGGCATTGGTCGAACTTCACTGGCGTGGAGACGTCGCAGTAATCACCAACAACCGTCCGGAAAAGCTCAACGCGACCTCCGACGAGTTCAACCGGCAACTGTGGGAGTGCTTCTACGCCGTGTCCGTGCGACCGGGCGTACGTGCCGTGGTCTGGCGGGGCGAGGGCAAAGCGTTTTCAGCGGGCCGTGATCTGGCCGAGCTGGGCGGCAAACGCGATGACGGGATGTCGCATCTGCAACACATCGAACGCGGCCACGGCTGGACGCAGATGCTGCTCACCTGTCCGGCACCGATCATCGTGGCAATCAAGGGCTGGGCGATCGGCGGGATGTTCGAGCGGGCCCTGCTCGCCGACCTACGCGTCGGTGGCCGGTCTGCGAAGTTTTTCCTGCCCGAAGCGAGCCTCGGTTCCGTGGTCGACTCCGGCGGGTTGGCCCGTCTGTTCCAGATCGCCGGGCACGGCGTCGCCAGCGACATGGCCCTCACCGGCCGGATCATGGAAGCTGAGGAGGCCTTCAACCACGGCATTCTGGCCCGCCTGGTCGATGACGACGACGTCGATGACACCGCCTTCGCGATGGCCGAGAAGATTGCCGAAGCTCCGGCGTTCACAATCAAGATGATCCGCCGGGACATCGCTCACATCGGCCATCAGCTGGTGCGTGACTCGATCGAACACGAGGCGATTCTCCAGGCACAGGCCTACGCATCCGACGACTATCGAGAGATGAAGGCGGCCAAGGCCGAGGGCCGCGCACCGGTGTACCGGGGCCGATAGCGATGTCGACACAGGCGACCGGTCCCGGCGTCCTTCCGCTACGTGACGCAGCGTTCTGGCAGGACCCGTATCCAGCAATCGAGGAAGCTCGCCGACGTCATCGTGTCGCCCGCTCGCACTCGGGTGAGTTGATCATCCTGTCGGCCGCCGACGCAGAAGAGGCGTCGGCACGTGCGGACCTCGTCCCCCTTGGCGTCGATGCACTCGACCGCCTCGGCGTCAAAGACGGCCCGTTTCGCAGGTGGCGAGCGCTCTCGCTGAATGCTCAAGACGGCGACAACCACACCCGCCTGCGGTCGCTCGTGATGGCGGCGTTCACTCCTCGCCAAGTGGAGCGGGTACGCGAAACACTGACTCGCTCCACCGAATCACTGATCGCTGCGCTGGGCGACGCCCCTGTCGAGGTGCACAGCGCGATCGGTCGCGAGGTTCCCCTCTCGTCGATTTGTGTGTTCCTAGGGATCCCAGTCGAGGATCGCTACCGGATCGAGAAGTTCATGGTCGGAACCGAGGAAGGCTTCTCCTACCCGATGACGCAGGAGAAGCAGGACCGCGCCAACGGCGGCATCGTGGCGATGTACGACTACACCACGGAGCTTGTCGAGCGACGTCGAGCCGAGCCAGGCGACGATCTGGTCTCGGCCCTGATCGCTGTCGAGGAAGCTGGCGAGCGCCTGTCGCACGACGAACTGATGGCAATGGTCGTCAACCTGATCGGCGGGGCGACGGGGTCCAGCGATGCGGGCATCGCCAACCTGGTGCACCTGCTGGCAACCGAGCGCGGCGTGCATGAGGAACTGCACAACAACCCGGCACTGGTCGAGGCCTTTGTGGAAGAGGCGCTCCGGTTCCGACCGCCGTTCCGCTCGACCCGGCGCAAAGCGGTCAACGATCTGGAGCTCGCCGGTGAACACCTCGCCGCGGGCGAGACCGTCTACATCAGCCGCCAGGCCGCAAACCGTGATCCGGACCGGTTTGTCGACCCCAACCGCTTCGACGTTCATCGCCCTCGCAAGCGCCATCTGAGCTTTGGCTTCGGGGCCCACTACTGCCTCGGTCAAGCCCTGGCCCGGGTCAACCTGAACGTCGCCGCGGCGGTGATCACCCGGCGATGGGAAGCGATCGAGCTTTTGGATGAGCCGCGTCGGGTTCCGTTCGAACCAGCCGAACGGTTCGAATCACTGCGCGTTCAACCGCGCCTGGCACCGAACCGCAGCTAGCGCAATGGCCAGACCTGCGCTGTCCGCAACCCGGGCCCTCGACATCATCAGCTTCCTCGCCGAACATCCCAACGATGCGTTCACGATGGCACAGCTGACTCGGGCGTTACGGCTGAACCAGGGCTCTGCCCACGCAGTCCTGACGGCGATGACCGAGCAGGCCTTCTTGATCCGACACCCCGAGCACCGCACCTTCCGGCTCGGTCCGGCACTGGTCAACGCGGGTGAAGCGGCTGCGTTGGCCAACCCAATCATCGCCATCGCCCGAGCCGAACTCCAGTCGCTGACCGATCGGTTGCAGCTCCCGGCGCTGGCCTCGATGCGTGCCGGGAGCGAGCTGCGTGTGGTGGTGCGGGTTGGCCCGCAGGTAGCGGTCGGCCCCAGCCGTCGTGTTGGGCAGCGCTATCCGCTGGTGCCGCCGCTGGGCGCGGCGCTCGTCGCCTGGTCGCCGCCCGAGGACCAGGAGGAATGGATCGATTCCCGACCGGCCGACCTGGATGGCACTGCACTGCGCAGGCTGCTCGACGAGGTTCGCAGCCGGGGCTACGACCTTGGCGCCGGCGTCGCCGCCCGGCGGGAACTCGGCCGAGCTGTCAAGCACCTGGCCAACGAGCCGCTGGACGAGCGGGCCAAAGCTACAGTCCGCGCCAGCGCCAGCCGCGTCCCAGCGGCAGCCCCCGACGATGTTGCCGTGGTGACGGCGCCGGTGCTGAACGCCGCGGGATGCGCCGTCCTCGAATGCTCGGTGCACGGCTTCGCCTCGCCGCCCACGGCTGACACGTTGACCCGGGTCACCACGGCACTGCGCGACGCGTGCACGGTGATTGCCCGCCGTGTCGCCGCCCACGGCAACGTCCACATCGATTCCCAACGATCCCAGGAGGTCGGATGACCACTACCGCACCGCTGATGATGTCCGCTGACTCACATGTCATCGAGCCACCCGACCTATACGTCCCACTCAATGACGAGTTCGGCGACCGCGCACCGCACGTCCGTCGCGCCGATAACGGAACCGACTGGTGGTGGGTCGGCGGCGAGCGCACCAACTCCTTCGCTGGCGGGTCACAGGCCGGGCGGCGCTTCGAAGATGCCGGTTCGCTGGTGTTGGCCGACAGCATCGACAACGTCCGCGAAAGCATCTGGACGCCTGATCGATATGTCGAGGAGAACCTGTTCGATGGCGTCGGTGCCTCGGTGCTCTACCCGACCCAGCAGCTCCAGCACTACGCGGTCCGCGACACCCCGCTGGTGTCGGCAACGTGTCGGGTGTACAACGACTGGCTGGCCAGCTTCTGTGCTGCGGTGCCGTCACGGCTGCGCGGCATCGCCGCGCTGAACATCGACGATCCTGCCGAGGCCGCCGCCGAACTCGAACGTGCTGCGGGGCTGGGTTTGGCCGGAGGGCTGATTCCAGTTGGCCTTCCCCACGGACACACCTACGCCGACCCGCGCTACGAACCTCTGTGGGCGGCGGCCGAGTCGACCGATCTCCCGCTGTCGTTGCATATCGGCACCTATCGCGCCGATCCGACCAAGCGCAAGGCGGTGGCGATCGCTGGTGCCCAGCGCGCCGATCACCGGCCGGTGCAGTCGGCCTTCGCCAACGCCGATGGCTATGTCCGTTCGGTGTTGGCCGACCTGATCTTTTCCGGGGTGCTGGAACGACACCCCGGTCTGCGGATCGTCTCTGCCGAGCACGAGGTCGGATGGTTCGCTCACTTCGTCGATCGGATGGATCACACCTACACCGAGCGGGCGACGCGCGGCCACCGCTTCGCCGACGGGGCGCGGCCCAGCGACTTCACCAACCGCCAGGTGTGGGTGCAGTTCTCCGAGGACCCGATCGCTGCGGCGATGATCGCCGAGTTGGGCGAGTCGAAGATGATGTGGGGCGGCGACTACCCGCACAGCGAGGGCACCTACCCGCGGTCACGCGAGATCACGGCGCGCATCCTCGAGCGCTGCAGCGATGCGACGCGCACGGCCGTGCTGACCTCGAATGCCGCCGCGCTGTACGGCGTCGACGAGGCGGCGCTCGCCCCGTGAGCGAGCTGCGCTTCGACGGGTGCACCGTGATCGTCACCGGCGCGGGGCGGGGCCTTGGGCGGGCGTACGCAGAACTCCTCAGCAAGCGAGGCGCATCGTTGGTGGTCAACGACATCGACGCCGACGTCGCCGCGGTGACCGCGGCCGCGTTGCCGGGCGCGGTGGCCGCGTCGGCAGACGTATCGATGTCCGATGGTGCCGCCAGCGTTGTCGACGCTGCGCTGACCGCCTTCGGCCGCGTCGATGCCGTGGTGGCCAATGCCGGAACGTCTTCGCACGTGATGTTCGACGACATGGATGGCGACGATCTTGAGGCGGCGCTGTCCACCAATCTGTGGAGCACGTTTCACATTGTCCGTGCTGTCTGGCCGCACCTCGCTGAATCTGGGCGCGGACGTGTCGTCACCACCGCCTCCGGCGCTGTGTTCGGCTTCGTCGGACGGGCACACTACGCCGCCGCCAAAGGGGGTGTCTTGGCATTGACGAACACGCTGGCCATCGAAGGCGCGGCGCACGGCATCCACGTCAATTGCGTACTTCCACAGGGCCATACGCGCCTCGCCCGACCTGGGTCGAACGCTCCGGATGCGTCGTTGGCAGCCCCACCACTGGTCTGGCTGTGCCACGAGACCTGCATCGAGAACGGCTCGGCGTTTTCGATCGGCGGTGGCCGGATCGCCCGCGTCCGTCTCACCCAAGGCACGTGGGTCGATGTCGATGGCACAACACCCGAGGCCTACCGCGACGCGCTAACCCTGTAGTTGCCACCGTTGCCACCGCATCGCCGGGCTGCATCGTCCCTCGCGGGCAGCAGTTTGCCCGAAACTCGAGCAGACCTCTGCCCGCGCTCGATCAGGCTTGGCTGAGCATGGCCAGGTCGCGGCGGATGTAGCGCAGGTGGGCCCACTCCTCTTCCAGGATGACGCGCACACAATCGCCGACGGTGGGGTGCCAGTCGTCGCCACCCCATGGATTGTCGCGCTCCTCGGCGAGTAACTCCGCTGTCGCCGAGGCCAGGAAGTCGGTCACCATCTGCTGCCGCTCGGTGCGCACCGCGAGAATCTCGTCGAAACCCGGCGAGTCCGTCCGGAAATCCGCCAGGTCGGAACCGATCCCGCTGCCGCTGGTGAACAGCAGGCCGATCTCGTGGAACGGACGCTCATGCCGGAATATCGCCCGGCCGAGCCAGGCGTCGGTCGCCAAGATCAAGTGGCGCAGCGTCTGGGCCAGCGACCACTCCTGCTCAACGTGGGCGTCGACCAGATCCGCCGGGGTCGACTCGACCGTCTCCCGCCACGCAGACTGGACAGCCACCCATGCGTCGCGAAGGCCTTCGGGCGTCTGCGCCGCTTGCAGCTCACGGCCAGGGAACTGGCGGTTCAGCTCGGCCTCGACGAACGGTACGACGTTGACCCCGTTGACGATCAGGGTGCCAAAGAACAGATCGTGACTGTCGATATCCAGCCCGTCGACATCGACGCTTCGCATCGTGACACCACGGACGTCGGAGAACCGCATCGTCGCGCCCTTGAAGCTCGCCCGAACGAAGCGTGCACCCTCGAACTCATTCGTGCCGGAAAAGGTCGTCATCGCCCAATTCTTACGCCACGAATTGGCCAGCGAAACCGTCGGCGATCACGAGTCTCGGGCGGAGCTGCATAGGGTAGGAAGAGATGGCTCCCCCCGCTGACGACACGCTGTGGTTCAAGGATGCCGTCATCTATCAGCTGCACATCAGGGCCTTTGCAGATTCGGACGGCGACGGTATCGGCGACTTCGAGGGCCTGATCGGCAAGCTCGACTACCTCGCTGAACTCGGCGTGACTGCGCTCTGGGTGCTGCCGTTCTATCCCTCGCCGCTGCGCGACGACGGATACGACATCGCCGACTACGACAACGTCAACCCGACGTACGGCACGCTGCGCTCGTTCCGGCGCTTCTTGCGCGAGGCACACGCCCGCAAATTGCGGGTCATCACTGAACTCGTGATCAACCACACCTCCGACGAGCATCCGTGGTTCCAACGCGCCCGCCGGGCCGCCAAGGGAAGCCCGCACCGCGACTACTACGTGTGGAGCGATACGCCACAGCGCTACTCCGAGGCGCGCGTCATCTTCGAGGACTTCGAGACTTCGAACTGGACGTGGGACCCCGTGGCGGGCCAGTACTTCTGGCACCGCTTCTATTCGCATCAGCCCGACCTCAACTTCGACAATCCAGCGGTTCGCGCCGCCGTGTTCCGAGCGATGGACCGCTGGCTCGGCATGGGCGTCGACGGAGTGCGCCTCGACGCCATCCCCTACCTCTACGAACGCGAAGGCACCAATTGCGAGAATCTGCCGGAAACTCACGAGTTTCTTCAGCAGCTGCGTGCTCATGTCGATACGAAGTTTCCGGGGCGGATGCTGCTCGCCGAGGCCAACCAATGGCCGGAGGACGCAGTCGAATACTTCGGCGACGGCGACGAGTGCCACATGTCGTTTCACTTCCCACTGATGCCGCGGCTGTATATGGCCCTGGAGATGGAGGACAGCCGGCCAATCATCGACATCCTGGCTCAGACACCGCCAATCCCGGACACCGCCCAGTGGGCGATGTTCCTGCGCAACCACGACGAGCTCACACTCGAAATGGTCACCGACGACGAGCGGGTACAGATGCGGCGGGCATACGCGCCCGATCCACGGATGCGGATCAACCTCGGTATTCGCCGCCGGCTGGCACCTCTGGTACAGAACGACCGACGGCGCATCGAACTGCTCAATGCCTTGCTGTTCAGCATGCCCGGCACACCGGTTATCTACTACGGCGACGAGATCGGCATGGGCGACAACGTGTATTTGCCCGATCGAGACGGCCTGCGCACCCCGATGCAATGGAACTCGGGTCGCAACGCGGGGTTCTCCGAGGCCAACCCGCACCAGCTGTATCTTCCCGTCATTTCTGACCCGCAGTACCACTTCGAGACGGTCAACGTCGAGAGCCAGCAGGCGAATCCGACGTCGTTGTGGTGGTGGATGCGCGACATCATCGCGACCCGTCGCCGACACTCGGTTTTTGGGCGCGGCAGCATGACGTTCATCGACACGGACAATCCGCGGGTTCTCGCGTTCGTGCGCAGCGCCGGCGATGAGCACATCCTCGTCGTCGCCAACGTTGCCCGTCATGCCCAGCAGGTGCGGCTCGACCTCGGCGCCTTCGCCGGTGCCGAGCCGGTCGAGTTGTTTGGTGGCACCGTCTTCGAGCGCGTCGGCGCCGATCCCTACCTGCTGAGCCTTGGTGCTTACGCGTTCATGTGGTTCGTCCTCGGTCGCTCCCCCACCGCCACACGTACGGAGCCGCCATCGATCGTTCTTGCTGGCCGATCGCAACACCTCGATTTCACCGATCGTGACCTGAGCGACGCGCTGGAGGACGCGCTGCGCATCTGGCTGCCCCGACAACGCTGGTTCCGACAGGGTTCGCCCGTCCGCGACGTGGACATCAGGCGGATGATCCCCTTGGCCGGCAAGCGCGGCGGCGACAGCGGTGCGATCGCCATTGTCGCTGTCACGTTCACGAACGCGGAGACGGCGGCCTATGTCGTGCCGCTGGCATACGGATCTCGGGCTGTACCCGTCGATCTGCCAGCCGACCGGGTCATCGCCACCCGAACGGCCTCCCAGGTGTTCTTCGACGGCATGGCCAGCGCAGCGGTGGCTGGCGCGCTTGTCCGGCTCGCTTGGGAACGTCCGCAGGCCGACGACAGCCTGGGCGGATGGCACGACGGACGTCAGCCACGCATAGACGCCACCGTCCCCGTCGAGTTGATTGGAGTCGGGCGAGCGACGACCGTGTCTCGATTGGGTGATGTCGTCATCGAGGTCCGCCACCAACTTGCCGGCGGTGTAGCCGACGACCCCGAGACAGTCGCCGCACTGCGTCGCGTCGGTTTCACCGCCGTGGCTCCGGTGCTCGCCCGAGTCGACCTTCTCCCGACCCAGGGCGAGGCAACGACACTGGCCGTTGTCCGCCCCAATCTCCCGCACGACGCCGATGCCGCGTCGGTACTGGCCAGCCGCCTGCGGGCCTACTTGGAAACCGCCCGTGCGCTGCCCACGCATGCAAAGGCGCCAGTGATCGATGACCTGCTGGTCATCCTGAACGCCGAGGACCGCCAACGTGTGAGTGAGGCATACGGGATCGGGATTGATATGGCGGCACAGCTTGGGAGCGTCGTCGGCGGCCTCCACGCCGGCCTGCTCTCCATCCATCCACCCACCCGCTTTACCCGCCTCTACCAGCGAGCGTTGTATCAGACGGTTGCTTCGGCGCTGACCGCCGCACTTCACGTCGTACGTGACCTTCCTCTCGGCACGTCCGCCGATGGGGTCGCCGAAGTCGCAGCACGGCTCGATGACGCGGACGTCGAAGCTGCCAGGTCACGGGTGATGGAAGTGCGTCACCACCTCGTCGACGTATCGCGCTGCCAGATCCATGGGAATTTGCACCTCGGCCGCGTTGTCTACGATGGCTCACAATTCGTCCTTCTCGACATCGCCGGCGACTTGACCTTGCCGGTAGAGAGCCGGCGAATTCCGCGCTCACCATTACGCGACGTGGTGACACTGCATGCCAGCCTGACGGAGATCACCCGCCAGGTCGTCAGCGACGTCGGCGGCGACGCCGCGGTCCGGGCAAGGTCGTGGTTACGCGCCGCTTCGGCGGTCGGCTGGTCGGCCTACGTCGAAACTCTCCGGGACGCCGGGAAGCTTGATCTGATCGTTCCTGCCGACGCCGCCGAAACCCGCCTGCTGATCGACATCTATCGACTCGACGCAGCCTGCCGAGCGGTGGTGGAAACTGCCAAGCGCGGTACCGACAGCATTGTCGAGCACGTCAGCATGCTTGCCGAGGTTGTCGCCAGCGTGGCCCGACGGGCGCCGGTGGCCAAGGTCGCCCGGCTGTCGGGGGGCGACGCTCCCGGTGATGCACTCGTCGGCGAACACATCGAGAGACGATGACGAGCATCGACGCTGCCCTTCACGCGGCCGTCTCCCGCCTCGCCGAGACCCCAACGTTGGTCGTTGCCAGCGATTTCGACGGCACGTTGAGCCCGATCGTCGATGATCCGCATGCCGCGGCTGGATTCCCGCCGTGCGTCGCCGCCTTACGTACGCTTGCCTCGCTTGCCGACACTCATGTTGTGATCATCTCTGGACGCGAGCTCGCCGTGCTGCACCGGATCTCCGGCCTCGGCCCGCCGGTTGAGTTGATCGGATCTCACGGCGCCGAACGAGCCGGCGCAGCACCCGCGCCGCGCAGTTCACACGCCGCGCCATTGGACGAGTTGATGGCCACGCTTGCCGAAATCATCGGTCGCACCGAGGGTGTCCTACTGGAACCGAAGCCGACGGGTGCTGCTGTGCACGTCCGCAACGTCGCCGACCGAGCTGCGGCCGCAGCCGTCGTCGCCGCGGTGCGCGCCGGACCCGGTCGTCTTCCCGGCGTCCGCACGATCCTTGGCAAAGAGGTGGTCGAGTTCACCATCGCGACGGAGAGTAAAGGCTCCGCTCTCGCCGAGCGCATCGCCAGTCTGATGCCGGACGCGACTCTGTTCGTCGGCGACGACGTCACCGACGAGGATGCGTTTGCCGCGCTCGGCCCTGACGATGTCGGCATCAAGGTCGGCGCGGGTCGATCGCTGGCCGGTTACCGGGTTGCCGATGTTCCTGCAGTTGGCGAGGTGCTCGCACTCCTCGCTGATCTTCGATCAGGCGCAGTCGAACGCCGACCACCAGCAATACGTCAACGCCCCTGCCGCGAGTAGCGGCAGCGTTGACAATCGGTCAGGGCCGGTGGAGCTCGGAACCAGACCGCTCCACGCCGCCGCGCCCTGCAATTGCGTCCAGCTGTTGGCCGAGCCAGTGGTTTACGTCGTGGTGGTGTACCCGGTTGGCCATCGATTTGATCGCCCGGCGGCGCTGATCATCGGGCAGGTTGAGGGCAACTTCCAGCTGACGGGACAATCCGGCAACATCGAACGGGTTGCACGGGACCGCTGCTTTCAGTTCGTTGGCGGCCCCGGTGAACTCGCTGAGAACGAGACACCCGCTGGCTTTTCGTGCCTGTTGCACAACTACGAACTCTTTGGCCACCAGATTCATCCCATCGATCAGCGGGGTGACCAACATGACGTCAGCGATCGCGTAATACGGACTCAACTGCTCCGGCCGCAGACTGCGGTACAAATAGTGAACCGGCACATCATCTCCGGGCACCGTAAAGCGCCCGTTGATCCGTCCGACGAGGCGCTCCACGGATTCCCGAAGCTGGCGATATTCCACAACATCATCCCGGCTCGGCACGGCGATCTGCACCAGCGCCAACTTGCGGCGCAGCTGAGGGTTGCGTTCGAGGAGCAATTCGAAAGCCAGCAGCCGTTCAACGATGCCCTTCGTGTAATCGAGCCGGTCGACGCCAAGCAACACCCGCCGTCCAGCAAACTGCGCGTTCAGCTCGTTCACCCCGACGTCCACGGATGGCAAGGTCGCTGCGTGAGCGAGCCGCCGAGCATCGATCGAAATCGGTGACGCCGTGGTCCGCACCGCTCGACCCTCGGCCAGCACGACATCACTACCCCGAACAGTCACCCCATCTCTGCCGAGCAGCCGACCACAAGCTCGTTCGAAATTCTTCCGGTACCGCTCCGTGTGAAAGGACACGATGTCCGCCCCGAGCAGCCCATGCAAGATTTCGTTGCGCCAAGGAAGACGCGGATAGATGTCCAACGACGGCCAAGGCACATGCAAGAAGAATCCAATTCGCTGATCAGGGCGCTCGGCCCGAACCAGTCCCGGGACCAACATCAAGTGGTAATCATGAATCCATAACAGGGCTTCGCCACTTTTGTCGAGGGTATCGATCACCACCTCGGCAAAGCGTTGATTGACGTCGCGATACGAGTCCCACCACGATCGCTCGAACACCGGGCGTTCGATCGCATTGTGCAACAGCGGCCACAACGTCCGGTTCGAAAAACCATGGTAGAAGCTGTCGATGGCGCGCTTGGGCAGACGAACAGAGCGCAAACCGATCTTCATCGACGGAAGCCGCTCCGGAGCGGCCGCCTCACCACCATCCCAGCCAACCCACACCCCGTCACGAGCTTCCATCACCGGTCGCAGCGCCGTAACCAGACCACCGGGAGCAAGATCCCAACCCGAGCTCGTGCGTTGAACCGGCAGGCGATTAGCAACAGCCACGACCGGAAGACCAGGACTCGACGGTCCTTGGGATGCGTCGTCGCCTCGCCGAAGAGAGCGATCCTCAGACGTTCGATCTGGGGCGTTCATAACGCAACCGTACCCTCGAACCCGCACTAGCGAGTACCAGACCTCATCACACCGCGGGCCTGTACGTCAGCCAAACGGTAGGGATCGGGCGAGGTCCTCACGTTTGACGGCATCACGTCGACCAGAATTCCCGGCCACCGGGAGCACTTCAATCCCGAGCGACTCCGTTGCAGGAATGTTGATGGGATTCTGTCGTCATTTCACGATCCGTCGACCGGTGTACCGGGCCGCGTCCTCGACCGAGCCGGCGTTGACGGCCTTTTTGATACCGAGCTGTGCCATGCGCTCGATCGCCACCCCGGCGCGGTTGCCCGAGCGGCAGTAGACGACATACGACGCCTCGCGGTCCAGCTCGCCGATCCGCTCATCGAAGTCGGCGGCCTGGATGTCGATCAGCAACGCACCATCGAGATGGCCCGAGGCGAACTCCTCTGGCGTACGCACGTCGATCACGACGGCCTCGCTTCGCCTCCCGCCGATCCGGCGTTACCCGAGTCGCTCGAACACGCCCCGAGCGCAGCGAACCCGACCAGACCCACCAACGCGGGGACCAACCACTTCAAAGCCTTCGTGAACCGAGCGCTGACCATCCCCACATTTTATACCCCGGAGGGTACCGCTTCGGCGATCTGCCTAGGTCATACACGTATTCAGCTTCGTGACCGTGCTCGACGATCTCGTCGTAGGTGACGCCGGCAGCGAGCAGCGAGAGCACATGGTCACGCAACTGCTGAAAAGTGACCTGCCGGCGCCGCTAACTCGGGCCCCATAGAGCCGCTGCCCAGGGCATCTGCCCTGATCAGGTGGTGTCGGAGGGGGGACTTGAACTCCGAAGAGTGGACGTTTCGCCTCGTGTCGGACCGTGTCCGTTGGTGCGCGTTCATACTGGTCAGCGCGATCCTTCTGGCGGGCATAGTGCCGGTTGGTAACGGCGAGAATCACCTGACTTCGCCTCGTTCGCGGACAAACTGAGAAATCTGATGACACGTTCGCAGGTATCGGTTGGAAGAGTTCGTCGTTATCGCACCCACGGTCCCCGCGACCCGAGTTTGCTGGACCCGGACGAACAAGCGCTGCATCTTCGGGAGATGGCATCCGTTGCCGCTGCGGTCCAGCGAGCCGTCGGGGCTCCGAGGATGAACTACGAGGCCTTGGGCAACTCCGTGCTGCATCTGCACTGGTGGCTTATGCCACGCCGCTCGCCAACGAGTCCGTAGCGATCGAGCGCTACTTCATCAGCCACCAAGCTTGATTCACCGGCCGGCCCACGCGTTTCGCCCGATTACCCTCAACGCGATGACGTCGGATCCAGCGCTCGAAGGAGCCGTGACCGACCAAGGGCTCGTCGTACCGCGAGAAGCACTCGACAAGATCGGTGCCCATCCCGGCGACCGCGTCGTCGTGAGTCTCCGCCCTGTAGTCCGGGTCAAGCCGATGCTCGGCCTTGGCAAACGGGCCGACGCCACTCCGTTCACTACTACCTATCTGCGCGAACTCCGTCGAGAGATCGGCGACGGCCTCGGCAACGACCTGACCCGCTGAGCGCTGGCCCGAATGCTGCGGTCTGACGTTGGCAAGACGTTCGGGTTCACGCGCGCGGTCGGCTCGTTTGCCGTCGTTCGGTGGCTACCGGAGGAGGGTGCTCGCGGCCGCCTCGACGTCACCGAAGATCGGCGCTGAGGAACGTGCGCGATGCGTGCGATCCTGGAGGATCGGTTCGATCGCACGTCGAAGTCGCTCTCGATCGCTTGGTGCACGCCGACCTGATCGTGTCGACGACCTCGGCCGGCCCATATGCCACAAGGGACAGGAGGAACACGAGATCGGTCTGATGCTTGAGCCGGTCGGCCGGCGCAAGCGAGACAATCTCGACGGAGCCAGCCGCCGTGGCGACAATTGCGCCGAGCAGCGTTGGGCATCGCACCGTCACTGTGGCGTCGGGGCTGATCACTCGCACCAACTCCGTTCGCGCTAGCGCTTGCGTTGATCCTGGCGCCTGCACCGCATAGCCAGGTGGGATGGTCTCTACCCTTCGCCCGATGCCTTCGGGTGCCAGTAGATCGATCTTGGCTCGGTTGCGCTCGAATCGGGTCACGCCCCCAGGCGACACCTTGGTGATGAAGCCTGCCGACGTCAGCGCACTGGCGACAGCGGACATGGCTTCGCGCCCATAGGTCCGAACGTCCACTACGACGTCACCGTCATCGGTGGTTCGAGGTGGTTCGCGTCCAGCGATCGCGGCGCGAATCGCTACCATCTGCCCGCCGACCACAGTCCATCGATCCGTCGCGACTGCTTCGGCCAGTTCGGCGAGCGCCGTCCAGGTTGCCGCGCCGTCCAGGTTGCCGCGCCGGCTGGAGTGAGCAGACCGAGATCGACGATCGCATCGACATGGTTGCCGTCGCTCTCGAGACTCACGCGAACTCCCGAAGCGCCTCGGCCGCGGAGCGATCGTCGCGCTCGTCGACGAGGTCGACCATCGCCACCAGAGGCGGGGCCACGAGCCCGGCACCGAATATCCACGCATCGCGAGGAGCGACGCGAACGATGAGGTTGGCGTCCGCTGAGACCTCGCGCGCGCCATGGCGGCGAACGAACGAGTCGAAGTCCGATTCGGAGACATACAGCTGATACGGCGGTCGATCCTGAACGGCGGCACCGTGCTCGACGGCGGCGCGCGCACCTGACACGACGACCGCTGGATCGCTCAGCACGCGTTCGATCGATCCAGGCAGAACGCGCATTTCGTGCCGTTGGGCGCGCCTTCTGGACTCGATCGCCAATCGCTGCAAACCGGCGAGATCAAGCGCTCGCCCGACGTCTCCACCCAGTAGTCGCCACGCGACATCGGGCTCAACCGGGCGTCCGGGAGCGGGCCGCAGATCCCGATAACGCTGGAGGGAGTCGAGATCGATCTGCAACGCGTTGCCGAATCGCTCGCTCTTCACCTCACCGGCAGCAACGAGCCTGGAGATCTGCATGCGCGACACACCGAGCAACTCGGCCGCTTCCTTCGCGCTCACATTCATCTCGCCTCCCAAAGCCACGATTACGTGATAATCATAACGTATTTATCAGCCGATTAGATTCCCGGCGAATCCGATGGCAATGCAGGGCCGTGCAATGCTCCGGCCAAGTCGTGGTCGTCGTGAGCGCGCAGCCCTTTCGTGACCAGCAGAGACTCCAGCCCCCGATTGGTCCGTCCTGAGATGGGTTCTCAGACTCCGCTCTCGTACATCTCGACCCACTCGTCGTTCAACCCGTCGGACTGCCGAATCGTCCGGGGATCCGGAATCCGAGTACGGACGTCACCCAGCCCAAGCCCGCGTGACGTTGCTGACAAATCGCTGACGAATGGCCTTCCGAGCCCTTCCAACCAGAGCCCCAGATCGCCATGACCAGCGGGTTTGCCCTGATCAGGTGGTGTCGGAGGGGGGACTTGAACCCCCACGTCCTTACGGACACTAGCCCCTCAAGCTAGCGCGTCTGCCTATTCCGCCACTCCGACAAGTGGATGTGAACGATAGCCCGGGGTTAGACGCGGACCAACAGGAAGCCGAGGGCAATCACGGACATGAACCAGATCACGGCGAAGACCGTGGTGATTCGGGTCAGGTTGCGCTCTGCGGCCGCCGAACCGAGGGCAGTGGTGCCACCGCCACCGAACATGTCCGACAGACCACCGCCGCGGCCGGAGTGCATCAGGATTCCGGCGGTCATCGCAACCATGCTGAGCAGGTTGACCACCACCATGACGTACATCACAAAGTCGCGCACGGGTCAAGATCCTATCGACTTAGCGGGACACCGAGACGGGCACATCTTCGGCAAGGCCGACTTCGACGACCTCGGGGAAGTGGCAGGCGACGAAGTGATCGGGTTCCAGTTCGGCCAACGGTGGCTCGGTGGTGGCGCAAACCTCTTCGGCCTTCGGGCAACGCGTCCGGAACCGACAGCCGGACGGCGGATTGATCGGGCTCGGTACGTCGCCGTGCAAGACGATCCGCTCACGTTGACGCTCCAGGGTCGGGTCCGGAATGGGCACCGCGCTGAGCAAGGCCTGGGTATAGGGGTGCATCGGTCGCGTGTACAGGTCGGCCGATGTGGCGACCTCCATCAACTTGCCCAGGTACATCACCGCAACACGGTCAGAGATGTGGCGCACGACCGACAAGTCATGGGCGACGAACAGGTAGGCGATGTTCAGCCGTTCCTGCAACTCGCTGAGCGTGTTCAAAACACCGGCCTGCACGCTGACGTCCAGCGCCGACACCGGCTCGTCGAGAACCATGAACTTCGGCTCCAACGCCAAGGCCCGAGCGACGCCGATCCGCTGGCGCTGCCCGCCAGAGAACTCGTGTGGGTAGCGGTTGCTGTGTTCTGGACGGAGCCCAACCTCGCGCAGCAGCCCGGCGACCTTGTCCGGCCCGGATTTGTCCCACAGCCCGTGGACCTTCAACCCTTCGGCGATGATGTCGTTGATCGGCATCTTCGGGTTGAGCGAGGCATACGGGTCCTGGAACACGATCTGCATGTCGCGGCGCACATCGCGCAGCTGGCGATCGTCGAGGGTGGTCAGTTCACGACCTTCGAAGACCACCGAACCCGACGTCGGGCGCTGCAGCTGCAACACGGCTCGGGCGGTGGTGGTCTTGCCCGATCCGGACTCCCCCACTAAACCAAGGGTTTCGCCAGCGCGAATCTCGAACGACACGCCCGACACGGCATGGACGTGACCAACCGTGCGCTTAATCAGCCCACCGCCGCGAATCGGGAACTCCTTGACCAGGTCGCGCACGACGATCAGCGCCTTGTCGCTGGGTGGCATAGCGTTGGCTGGGCGCAGTTCAGCGTCGGTCATGTCGCCACCTGCTTGCGGCGGAAAAGCAACCGGGGTTCGGGGTCATCCACCAATTCCTCCCAGCGATGGCAGGCAGAGAAATGTTCGACCTCGTCGGTGCTCGCCAACCCCGGTTCGGTGTCGATACACACCTGTTGCACCAGCGGACAGCGCGGCGAGAACGGGCAGCCCTCGGGCATGTGCACCAGCGACGGCGGGGACCCCGGGATCGGAGTCAACAGCGTGGTGTCCTTGCTGGCCGACGGGACGGACCCAAGCAGGCCAGCGGTGTACGGCATCCGTGGCCGATCGAACACCTGGAACGCATCCCCCGATTCGACCGTTCTACCGGCGTACATCACGTTGACCCGATCGACCATCCCGGCGATCACGCCAAGGTCGTGGGTGATCATGATGATCGCCGCGTCGACTTCGTCTTTGACCTGCAACAGCGTCTCCAGGATCTGGGCCTGCACGGTGACATCGAGCGCCGTCGTCGGCTCGTCGGCGATAATCACATCGGGGTTGTTGATGATCGCCATGGCGATCATCGCCCGCTGGCGCATCCCGCCAGAGAACTCGTGCGGGTACGACTTGGCCCGCGACTTGGCTTGTGGAATGCCAACCAGGTCGAGCATTTCGACGGCGCGCTTGTGGGCCGCTCCCCAGGAGACGTCGTGGTGCGCACGGACCGCCTCGGCCAACTGCTTGCCCACCTGGTGAACGGGGTTCATCGCCGTCATCGGGTCCTGGAAGATCATCGCAATGCGCTGCCCACGGATCGAACGGATCCGCTTGTCCTTGGCCCCGATCAGTTCTTCACCGCGGAACTTGGCCGACCCGCTGATCCGGGCAGTGCCGGGCAGCAGGCCGATCAGCGCCATCGACGCCACCGACTTGCCCGAGCCGCTCTCGCCGACGATGCCGAGCACCTCGCCAGGGGCAAGGTCGTAGCTGACACCGCGGACCGCATGGACGACCCCGTCGCTGGTCGGAAAATCGACCGACAGGTTGCGCACCTTGAGGACCAGCTCCTCGGGAGCAGCAGCTGGAGACATCGTCGCCGGCGCCTCGGGGATGTGGGTGGAAGTCTGCTCGTCGTTCATTGACGGACTCGGGTCTGCTTGGGGTCGAACGCGTCGCGTAGACCGTCACCGATGAAGTTGATCGTCAGGGCGATGATGATGATGAAGATGCCCGGATACCAGAACAGCCACGGGCGGGTCTTGAAGGCCTGCTGGTATTCGGAGACCTGCTTGCCCAGCGACCAGTCGCTACCGCGCACACCGAGGCCCAGATACGACAGCGCGGTCTCGATCAGAATCGCCGCCGAAACCAACAAGGTGGCGTTGACGATGATCGAACCGGCAGCGTTGGGCAACAGATGGCGACGAATGATCCGGCTGTTCGGTGTACCCAGAGCACGGGCGGCTTCGACGTATTCCTTTTCACGTAGCGACAGGAATTCGCCGCGCACAACGCGCGAGATCGAGAGCCACGACGCCAACCCGATGGTCAGTGCCAGGAGGTAAATGCTGTTCGCTCCGAAGACGTCTTTCAAGATCGGCAGCGACTGCGTCCGCCGACCGAGGACTGCAGCGACCAGCAGCAGCGGAATCGTCAGGGCGACGTCGACGAAGCGCATCAGCACGTTGTCGACCCAACCGCGGTAGAAGCCAGCCAGCGCGCCGACGATCGTCCCGATCACCGTGGCCAGAAGTCCAGCGACGAAGGCGATGATCAGGCTGCGCTGGGCGCCGCGCATCGTCAGTGCGAAGTAGTCACGGCCGATCTGGTCCTGCCCGAATGGGTGATTGCCCAGGCCGAGACCATCCCCGTCCAACCACGGGATGAGGTCCAAGGTGGGGCGACCGCGGTTCGTCAACGGCATCGGGGTGGAGTACGAGTATTTCCACAGCGCCGCACCGACGAACGCCAGCAGGATGACCAACCCAAGGATGATCATCGAGATCACCGCAAGCTTGTGTTGAAAGAACCGCCGACGGATCAACTCGCCCTGTGAGCGGGCCTTGACGGTGAACTCGCGCTCGGGGACGACCAGACGCGGGTCGGGTTCGACCACTGGATCCGGTTCCTGGGCGATGGAGGTGTTGATCTCAGACAACTCGGATCCTCGGGTCGAGATAGGCGTACAGGATGTCGGCGACGGCGTTGAAGAAGATGATCGTCAATGAGACGATCAACAAGAAGCCCATCACCGGGTACGGATCCACATCGGTCAGACCCTTGACGAACAAGGTGCCCATTCCCTTCCAGGCAAAGACCCGTTCGGTGATCACCGCACCTTCGATGATCGAACCGAAACTGAGCGTGATCAGCGTCGTAACTGGAATCAGCGCGGTGCGGAAGGCGTGACGCATGATCACCTGGGTTGGCGCCAGGCCCTTGGCCTTGGCCGTGCGCACGTAGTCGGAGTTCAGCGTCTCGAGCATCGAAGCTCGGGTAAAGCGACTGTAACCGGCGAAGCCGATCAGCGCTAACGCCAGCGAGGGCAGGATTTGATGACCGGCGTAGTCGATCATCCGCGGCCAGAACGTGCCTTTCAGGTTTGGTGTCTGCGGACCGACGGTGGCGATCGTCCGGCCTGGTCTCCAGGCCGAGATGAACTCGTCGAACAAGATCACGCCGCCGGTGAACAGCGCAGCAAACGCCGACGCCCGAGCCGCAGCGGCACGGTCGATGCCGCCCAGGGCCAGGCCAACGGCGATACCGAACACGGTGGCCATCAGCGCCATCAACAGCAGACGAGTCCAGTCCGGCCGGAACAGCCAGTCGCCAAGAAAATAGGTGGACAACACGCCGCCACCTGCGGCGAGCAATGACGGAACGAGCACGCGCCGATTGCTGGGAGCGGCGAACATCGCCGTCGCCGCAATAGCGCCGAGCGCAGCAAAGATCGCGATCACGGGCCGCGAGAAACCTGGATTACGCAGCCAGTGCTTGTTGTCGATCAGCCCGAAAATGACGAAGCTGGCAACCAACGCCGTGGCACCGCCGATCGCCCGGCGTTTCCAGGTACCGCCGACTGCACCCCAAAAGAACAGACCGCCGATCACCGACAACAGGATGATCCCGGCGGTACTTAAGCCGGGTTTGGTGAGGTAGTTGTTGAACTTGATTGCTCCGAATTCCTTGAGCAGCACGGCTAACCAGAAAACGGGTAACGAAAAACATAAGAACGCGGCGAAGGTCGCCCCGTAGTCGAACAAACTGTACTGGCGAACCGCGGAGAGAATTCCCACAGCCAGCCCGATCAGTACCGAGAGCACCACGGCCAGCACCACCAGTCGCAGCGTGGTGATCATTGCCTGCTTCAGGATTGGCCAGACCTCCTGGCCATCGCGCGTCTTGCCGAAATCGAGCTTTGGTACGCCCTTCAACCAATTGACGTACCGCTCGGGCACCGATTTGTCCAGGTCGAGGCGGTCGCGCATCGCCGCGATCTGCACCTCTTTGTTCGGGCTTTGCGACTGGCGAAGGTCAGACAGCGGGTCGCCGGCCATCGTCGTCAAACCGAACACCAGGAACGTCGAAGCGAGCAGGATCGGTATCGATACCAGCATTCGCCGAACTATGAAAAAGAACACCCGCTGCCTCCATAGGGGAAGGGTCGGTGCGCCGGAACGCACCGACCCTTCGTGTCGTAATGACGAATCAGTT
>Ga0073899_10001659_pt1 | contig 20331 bp, 17 predicted proteins | sample KloWWTmetaKNB5Ph_FD_88975 | JGI IMG/M metagenome (GOLD analysis project Ga0073899, IMG submission 88975) | Active sludge microbial communities from Klosterneuburg, Austria, studying microevolution and ecology of nitrifiers - Klosterneuburg... | ecosystem: Engineered > WWTP > Aerobic digester >... | reverse complement strand
TGCCGCCCTGTCGGGGCGCAAGTACTTTCGTGGCACTTTGAAGCGGGTGGGCACAGGGTCGCTGCCGGTGCTGGTCAACGGCAAACGGGTCTTGCTCCCAACGATTGAGACCGCTGGAACCCTCACTGTCGGAAGCGACAGTATCGACAAGAAATTCTGGTGGCTGGATGATCCGGACAACAGCCTGATCTTGCGCAGTGAAAGAGATCAGTCATCGTGGCAGGTCGTGCGTATCGATTTTCCTGCACCGCAGCCGCAATCGGATGTGCTCGCACGCGCACTTTCCGCAGGCGACTGCCGCACTGGCCTGAGCGGCATCTACTTCGATACCGCCAGTGCTCGTCTCTTGCCCCAGTCAGGCACCACGCTCGCGACGGTGGCCAAGTTGATGCGCGACAACGCCGCATGGAATCTCGCGATCGAAGGGCACACCGATAACGTCGGCAAGGCCGATTACAACCTCGACCTTTCGCGCCGCCGTGCGCAGGCCGTAAGCACGGCGCTGGTGTCCGACTACGCGATTGCTGCCAGTCGCTTGTCGGCAGATGGCTTCGGCGCCACTCGCCCGATCGCTGCCAACACCACGCTGGATGGGCGCGCAGCCAATCGACGGGTTGAATTGGCGCGCATCTGCCACTGACATCGGTACCGCATGTCGAATGATCGGCGGCACGCGAATACTGCGGTGTCGCCGGTCATCACGGCGTCATGTCAGGATCGTTGAAGCGCTGCAGTCGCCGCTTCTCGAGTTCGTCCATCGCGTCCAATGCTTCCTTCGCGGCCGCGTCCATCTTGCGTTTGCTGTCGGCGACATCGGCGGGGATCAGCGTTTCCTTACCGTCGATCATTACCGTCTTGCCGGCGATGTCCTCACCGATTTCCCAAACCGGTGCGTTGCTTGCTGGCGACGGCGACGACGCTGGCGACGCTGCCGATGGAATCGACGCCTGCTGATCTGGCTGGTCGGAACAGCCGGTCGCTGTCAGCACCACGACCCATAACACCGCCATCATTGCTTTCATTTCTACCTCGTCATCTCAGTGTAGATTTTGTTGTTGAGAACACGTGTTGCGCAACGCATCGCGAGTTCTTCGCGAGCGTTGCTTTGTGCTCGCACAGACGAATCAGATCGTGTCGTGGCGTCTTTCATGCGCTATTGCGGCGCCGATCGTTGCCCGTGTCGGTGATCGCCGACACGGGCAGACAGCGCGTCATGGCGTCTTGGATGGCGTCTGCTTGGCTTGGCCCTGTTCCCACCAGGCTTTGACGCGGTCGATGCTGGTGGTACTGCATGCCGGACTGCACAAGTCCACTTCGACATCCCAGCGCAGACTGATGTCGCCGGTGTCTTCCGTGCGCGTGAAGGTGTTTTTGAGATGCTGCTCCTTGCCCACTGTGGTCAGGTGCAGCACGGCATCCTTGCGCATGCCGCGGGTCAGGATGTAGTGCCCGCCTTGCATGGGCAGCATGTGGTAGTCGAGAACGGGAATCAGGCCGCCGCTGAACACGTTGATGACCAGGGTGCGGTTGAAATTCGGGCTCATGTCGCGCAACGGCGCTTCGTCGAAATTGACGATGACCTGGTCTTCCTTGCGCTCGCCGCGCAGGACCGACTGGAAGCCCAGCGGATGAGTGATGGCGTTGAACAGGGCGCCCATCTCGATCGGGGGCAGTGAAATTTCTTCCGGTGGCGAAATCGAACGGTGATAGATGAGGCTGCCTCTGAGCGCGGGGTTGAGCTTGAGTGTGTCCTCCATGACCTGGTAGCCCATCCCCGAACCATCGACGCGCCCAATCATCGTGCTCCCGGACTTTCCATCGAACGATTTCGGCTGGCTCAGGCTCATCCTGCCGCCTACCTTGGTGGTGTAACTCCAGTACGGATCGCGCTTGCTGGAGTCGGTGAAGAAATCAATTTTCAAGGTGCCGGTGAACGGCCCTTCGAAGCGCGTGCAGACCTTGGTGTAGTAATCCTTGACGATGTAGTTGATCAGGTCCAGCCCCAGGCCGGGCACGCTTTTGACCAGGTTCTGGCCCCTCTGCGCGGCGGCGACGTACACTTTCCCGGTCTCGGCCTGGACGAACTTTGCACCCTCACTGGTGCTCTTTGGATGCAATTCGATCAGCGCAGGCACTACTTTGTCGGTGAAGTGATTGATGAGAACTTCAGTATTCTTCGCCAAGAAATTGCTGAATGACGATGTGAAATTGAGCGCCTCCACCGCCGTGTCCAGTCGTTGGCAGATTTCTGCTCCGGCGCGTGATGCCTCGATTGCGATGCGCACACGATCGGACTCCACGGTGAGCGCGCGGGCGTTTTCGATAATGGGCGACACGATGATGATGCGCCACTTCCGCGGCGTATCTGGCGGCAATGGTTTGGGCAGAGGATTGGGCAGGGTGTGGCGAACTGCTTTCAGTTTGCTGTCGATGATGTCGAAGCGCCGACGCGTCTCTTCTCTTTCACTGCCTTCGGGCAGACCCGCGATCAGTTCGTTCATGTGTTCGGACAGCGCGCCGAGCGTCGCGTCCACACTTTTCTGCATGGCAGCAATCTGTTCCTGCGCCCCGTCCTCGTACGCCTGATCGTCGACAATATCGAACTGGGTCGCCGCCTGACCTTTGCCGTCCGGCGCCGTCACCGCAACCGCATAGCGGCCGATGGTCGCAGTCTCGTTCAGCGTCAACGACCAGGCGCCCTTCGCATCAAGCTCGGCTTCGCGCTTGATCGGTTCTGGATCTTCGCTACCCGCGGCTGACGTCGCCGGCGTGATCGTGATGACGAGGCTGACTTTGGCGCCCGGCTGCACCGGTGGCGTTTCGCCGGAGAGCGTCACTTTGGTTCCCGGAAGACCGAGCGCCGGGTTCGCTGCGGCCGTGATCGGCGCGCTGATCTGCTCGACCTGTGCCTGCGCAAGGCCGACCAGCAGCAAGCAGCCCGACAGAATACGGATCGTCGGAGAGATCATGGTTTCGCTCCTGCGTCGATGCGGTCAAAGGCATGGCCGAGGATCGCGCGGATCTGCTCGATGCTCATGCTGCCGTGGCGCAGCGCGATCGAGGCGTCGTGGCGCACCGCATTGAACTGGATCGGACCGTCCTCGGCCATTTCCCACGGTCCCTCGACCGCCTTGCTCGAGCGCAATTGAACACTGCCGTCATTCGAGGTGTTGATGCCGCGTGCGAAGCTGGCGTAGCTCGCGTTTTCGCTACGGAAGGTGCGGTAACCGTTGCGTGGCGTCACCGTGATCGACATCTCGTGACCGCCGCGTGCGTCGCTGAAGTTGATGTGGCAATCCTGGCCGCTGGTTTCAACGACAGGCGCCTCGGCACCTCCCAGCAACTGCTGGACGTCGGCAACCGTCCAGTAGGCGCAAGGCTCGCTCGGCGCATAGCGCGCTTCCTCGCGTTTCTGCGCGGCGGCGTTGCCGGCGATGCCGCTGATCGCGAGCGGTTGCGAGAGGCGGGCGAGCGCCTTGTTCGCCAGTTCCCCGGCCTGCTCGGGTGTTGCCAGGCTGCCGGCAAATTCGATCTCGACCGAAGCGTCGCCCAGAATCGTATAGAGCGCGCAGCAGCCACGCATGCGCGCTTCGTCCCAGTCACCCGTCAGTTCGGTGCCGTCCTGCAGCTTCAGCATGTGCTTGCTGGCGCCTTCGGCCTTGGCCAAGGCGTCGCTGACACCGGCGGAAATGGCTCCGGCGTTCGCCCAGTCGGCCTGGATGGTGAGGTTGTGGTTGTCTTTGCCGACGTACCAGCAGACCGAACCGTTATCCGACGGCCAAGGCGCTGAGTCGCCGATCGGGTTGGAGCCGCGATAGGGCGGTCCGACCAGCTTCGAGCCGAGCACTGACTCGACTTCCGCCGCAGTCAGTAGCCCGCACGGATCATGCGGGTCCGGCGCGGCGCTCGCGGGCGTACTCGCCACGTCGGCGCTGACTGTTTCGGTCGAGCCGGCAAGGCCGGTGGTGTCGTCCTTGTTGCACGCGACGAGGGCGAAGCTCAAGAGTGCAAGCGAGGCAAGGAAGATGCGTTGGCGTTTCATTTCGTGCGCTCCGGAAAATTCGAGATAGTCGCCGTTGCCCTGCGGATCAGGACGGACGCGTTGGTCGTCGCCGTCGGCAAAGGTCGGTTCATTCCCAGTTACGCGAAACGGGCACGAATCACGACATCGCGATTGCGAGTCATCGAAACCAGGCGCCGCCGCTGGGCCGAAGCCCGGATCCCTCAGCGCATCCGATGCGCCGTGACCCAGGGGTGCGTGTCACCCAGTGCGGCAATCAGATGTGCAAGCGCCGGCGCCGGCGCTGGCGAAGCAGGCTGTGTAAGCCGCGCGGACCAGAGCGCAAGTAGACTGGGATCCATCCCGTCGCCGGTAATTTCATCGCCAGCAATATCGATCGCAGTGCGCGCAAGCGTCTCGGCGTAAACAGGCTTGCCGCGTGCGTCGACCGTTTCGGCAAGCACTAGCAAGGTACGCACGGCGTTGCGGCGCGGAAGGGCGCCGGCCTTCGCGGTGTCGGTCGCCACCGTAATGACGCGCTTGAGCGTGGCGTCATCCGGCGTGAGCAGGAAATCCAACAATGCAGCGAACGAGTTGCCAGCGGCCAACAGCGGCTGATGTGCTGCTATCGCTGGCTGGATGGCTGCGAGTTCGGAGCGCGCGCGGGCACTCTGGCCAGCGATGTAGAGGGTGTCGATTGAACTCAGGCGAACACGAAGGCAATCGAGGCTTTCCGAGCCGACGGCATCGCACATATGCGCCACGGCGGAATCGACCAGGGTGATGGCTTCAGCACGTCGGTCAAGTAGCGCCAGCGCCTTGGCCTGGGTGATGTCGCGCGCCGCGCGTGATGGCAACGACTCAGTGGTGCTGGTGTCGGCGTTAATTGACGCCATGCCGGCCACTGCTGCGAGCAGTTCGCCGCGCAAAAAAAGCGCATTCGTGCGTACCGTCGCGACATTGCGCATTGACGCGTTCGCGGTCACACCGGCGTCGCTCCAGACTTGGTCTGCCTGACCGGCAAATTGCGCCGCCGCGTCCAGATCACCGAGTTGTAGGAGCGCCACTGCGGCACTGCCGAGTATCGCGCCGCGCTCGAACTCGCTGATGTCGGTCGCGGCCGTCGCCAGTGCAGCCGAGCGCCGCGCCGTCACTGCCGCTGCAGGCAACTCGCCACGCGCTCGCTGCAACTGCCCGCGCAACATTTCCAACCGCGCGCCGAGTCCGCCACCGTTGCGCTGTTCCGCACTCATATCAGTTTCAGCGCTATTGATCGACGCATCGGCAAGTTCGAGGTTGCCGACGCGGACGGCGGCGAACGCACGATCAGCCGCAGCCATCGCGCGGTAGCGTCGGGGCGCGTTGCGCAGGCGCGGCTCGAGTGCATCGAGCAGCGTCAAGACCCGTGGAAAGTCGCCGCGCACCAGGAAGAAATCAATGACCGCGAGATCAAGGGCGCGTTGCAGATCGGGATCTTTGTAGGCACCGAGCAGATGGGGATCGGTCACCAGTGCAGTCAGTTGTGCCGGGGTGATCGACTCACCCAGTTCGCTGGCGCGGCTCAATACCGCAACGAAATGTTCGCGCAGCGCGTCTTGACGCTGGCTTTCGTCACGTGCCGCGTCGCGTTCAAGGCGGGCGATTTCTGCTGCCTCATTGGCGCGGGTGGATTCAGAACGCGCCGACGCAGCCGCGACATTTGCGCGTTGTGATTCGCGCTCGGCGCGTCGCGCTTGGGTGATGCTGACGGCGGTGATCGCGAGCAAGGCGCTCACCGCCGCCGTCGCCAGCACGACACCAACGCGATTGCGCTGAATGAATTTCTGCGCGCGATAGCCGAGAGTGTCGGGACGCGCGCGGATCGGGTGTCCGCCCAAATGTCGGCGAATATCTTCCGCCAGGGCTGTCGCCGATCCGTAGCGGCGTCCAGGTTCACGCGCCATCGCGCGCTCGACAATGTGTTCGAGATCGCCGCGCAGGTGCTTCGACCACGCTTCACTGTGCGCTACCGCCAGGTGGTTATCGCTTGGCACGATCGTCTTGGCGGCTTCGACCAGTGACGGGCGCGATTCTTCCAGCACTGCGCGCTGGACATGAAATGGCGTCACCGTGCCAGCGCCAAAAGGCCGGCGCCCGGTCATCAGTTCGAACAATACGACGCCCAGCGCGTAGACATCGGTCGCCGTGGTCACGGTCTCGCCGCGAATTTGCTCTGGCGCGGCATAGTGCGGCGTCATTGCGCGCGCATCGGTGAGCGTCGCATCGCCTCCGGTTTCGTCAAGTAGCTTGGCGATACCAAAGTCGAGGAGATGTGGATTACCGCTGGCGTCGACGATGATATTGGAAGGCTTGATGTCGCGATGCACGACCAGTTTGCGATGCGCAGCGGCGACTGCGTCGCAGACTAGTGCCAGCAACTGTAAACGCTGCGGAACGTCGAGCTGCTTCTGCTCGGCGTAGTGGGTGATCGATTCGCCATCGATCAAGGTCATCGCGAACCAGAGCTCGCCCTGTTCGGTGACGCCACCATCAATGAAACTTGCGATGCCAGGATGATCGAGGCTTGCGAGAATCGCGCGCTCGCGCCGGAAGCGGTCGCGCAGCAGCGCGTTGGGCGCGCTCGACCGAATGATTTTGAGCGCGACAGTTTGTGTGAAGTCGGCACCAATACGCTCGGCGCGATACACCGTGCCCATGCCGCCTTCGCCAAGCAATGCGACGATACGAAAGGCGCCGATCATGTCACCCTCACGCGCTTGTGCCTCGCCTTCCATGAGGCGGCCGGCAAGCGCAAGCACCGGCTCGTCGAATGCACTGCTGTGCGCCGTCGCGCGACTGAGCAGCGCGTCGAGTTCGGCACGCAACTCGGCGTCACCGGCACACTCACGATCGAGAAATGACGCACGCTGCCCGGTGTCAACGTCGAGCGCATCGCGTAGCAACAACACCGCGCGTGCGGCCTGATGCACCTCGCTCATCGCACGCCCTCAAGATCGCGCTCAAGCAACACCCGCGCCGCCAGCCAGTCACGCTGCACAGTGCGCTCGGTGACACCGATGAGGTCCGCAACATCGTGGAACGAGAGGCCACCATAGAAATGCATCTCGACCACGCTGGCCAGTCGTTCGTGGACACCGCGCAATCGATCGATTGCCTGTTCGAGTGCCAGTACCTCGATACCATTGCTTGGTTTGTCGTCGTGTTGTGCGGAATCGAGTGTGACCATCGCGACGTCGCCGCCGCGCTTCTCGGCCAGCTTGCGGCGTGCCGCGTCGCTCAGGATCTGCCGCATCGCACGCACCACCAAGCTCACGAAATGCTGGCGATCCTGCACCCCGGCATCACCGCGGATGAGCTTGATGTAGGCCTCGTGCACCAACGCCGTCGTGCACAACGTGCGCGGCGCACGACCGGCGAGCTGAGCGTGCGCAAGCCGCTTCAGCTCGTCGTAAATGCTCGCAAAGAGCTGCTCTGGATCGGCGGGTAGCGACATGGGCGGCTCAGTGTACACGTGGCATTCGCCAGGCAGGGGAGGGGGATTCGCTTCCGCGCCGCATCGGGAGGCGGCTGCGATCGCGTACCATCAATCACCGAACTGCGCGCAAAGGGGCTGCGGTGTCCGAGTTTTCCTGCTTCACACGTCAGTTTCGAAGCGCGCGTGCCGGCGATGTGGCGGCGCTCGATGCGTTGATGCCGACCGTCTACGGCGAACTCAAGCGCATTGCGCGCGCGCAACTCGCGCGTGAACGACCCGGCCACACCTTGCATGCGACCGCGCTAGTGCACGAGGCCTACCTGCGTTTGCTCGGCGTGGAATCGGTCGACTGGTCGGATCGTGCCTGGTTCATGGGACTTGCAGCCACCATGATGCGACGCATCTTGATCAACCATGCGCGAGATCGCCTCGCGGATAAACGCGGCGCGGGCGCAGCCCATGTCGAATTGTCCGAGGCCAAACAGGTCGACGTCGCCGACATCGATGTCATCGGTCTGCATGAGGCGCTCGATGCGCTCGCCGTGCTCGACCCGCGCCAAGCGCGAGTGGTCGAACTGAAATATTTTGCTGGTATGGAACTCGCCGAGATCGCGCATGTCCTTGATGTCTCGACGGCTACCGTTCGCCGCGACTGGGCAGTGGCGAAGCTGTGGTTGGCACACGAACTGAAGGGGTAGCCGGATGGATGCACTTGCCTGGTCCAAACTTCAGTCGATCTTGGCTGCGGTCATCGACACGCCCGCGCCGCAGCGCGAATCACTGCTTGATTCGCTATGCGGTGACGACGCGCAACTGCGCCATAAAATCGAAGCACTGCTGGCCTGCGAGGGGGATTTGCCGGAGCAACTACCGGCGGCAACGTGGATGGCGCTGGCGGACGAGGAACCGCAGCCGACGCGGATCGGCGAGCGAGCCGGTCCATTCGAGATTGAGTCGCGACTGGGCGAAGGCGGCTCCAGCGTCGTCTATGCCGCGCGACGGGTGACCGATTTCAGCCAGCGTGTCGCCATCAAGCTCTTGCGTTCCCACGTTGGCGCAGCGATGGCGACGCGCTTTGCGCTCGAACGCGAGATGTTGTCGCGATTGAATCATCCGAATATCGCCAAGCTGTTCGATGCCGGTGAACTGGTTGATGCGACGCCTTACCTGGTGCTGGAGTTGGTCGAAGGACGAAATTGGTCGCAGTGGTTAGCCGAAGAAAATCCGTCAAAAAATGAACGCTTGGCAAAGTTCTTGTCGGTTTGCGACGCGGTTGAACATGCCCACCAGCATCTGTTGGTACATCGCGATATCAAACCATCCAACATCATGATCGACGGTGATGGACGCGCCAAGTTATTGGACTTCGGCATCGCCAAACTGCTCGATGGCGTGCCCTTGGGCACGTTGACGCGCGAGGGCGGTTTCGTATTGACGCCGTCGTACGCGGCGCCTGAGCAACTACGCGGCGAACTGGTGACCACCGCCACCGACGTGTTCGCGCTCGGCGTCGTGCTTTACGAAACCTTGACCGGGGAACGGCCGCACAAGCGCGGGTCGAACGCAGACGTGGCGCAGTTGGCGCTGGACAGCACCGTGCCGTGTCAGCGCCCGAGCTTGGTGCGCCCGACGCTTGATCATGCTTTGGCCGGCAAATCATTGCGCGGCGATCTCGAAAACATCGTGATGAAGGCGCTGGAGCCGGAGTTGAGCCGACGGTACGCAAGCGTTACTGCGTTCGCCGATGACTTGCGTGCATATCGTGATGGGCGGCCGGTTACGGCGCGCGCACGCAGTTGGCATTACGTTGCGGGCAAGTTCGTGCGGCGCCATCCACTCGGCACGCTGATGGCGGTGCTGGCATCGATCGCGATTGGCGTATCGCTCACGGTTGCAGTGCAGGAAGCGCAACGGGCGCGCCGCCATCTCGGCGAGGCGCGCGCATTGGCGCACGATATTTTGATCGACTATCCGGAAAAAATTGCCGAGCTACCGGGCTCCTTGCCGATCCAGTCACGCATGGTGCAAGACGCCATGCGTTACCTCGACTCGTTGCGTGAAGTCGCCGGTGCTGATGCGGAATTGTCGCGCGAACTGGCATCCGGATATTTGAAGATCGGGGATATCCAAGGCAATCCTTACCGGAGCAACCTCGGTGATAGCGACGGCGCCGAGGCCAGCTATCGGCAGGCGGCGCTCGCACTTGAACATTGGCAACGACTGGCGCCTGACGCTGCCGGTGCACAGTTGTTCAAAGCGCGATTGGCGTCGCGGATGGCGGCCATCGATCATCAGCAAACCGAGTTGGAAAATGCTGCAAGCGGATTCCGCAGCGCACTTTCGGCGTTCGCAGCGCTGGATGATGCCGAGCGCGATGTCGCCACCGTGCTCGAACATGCCGACACCCTCGATTTTTACGGCGATCTGCTTGGAAATTCGGGTCAGACGTCGTTGCTCGACGTGCCGGCCGGAGTGCGCAACCACGCGGCGGCAAAAGCGCTGCGGGTTGATGCGATGGCCCGGTTTCCGGAAGATCAAGCGGTGCGCTTTGCGTACGCGTTGTCGCTGGAACGCGAAGGCGATGACAGGTTCATGGCGCGCGAACTCGATGCTGCCCAATCGGCCTATCGTGCGGCGATCGGGCAGGTCGAGGCACTCCTGGCCCAGGCCCCGGATCAGGTCGCATTGAAGACCGAGTCAGCGGCGTTGCACGCGCGTCTAACGCAGACGCTGGAAATGAATGGTGATCTCAGCAATGCCACGGCAGCAGCAACACAGTCGGTGGCGATGATCGAGGCGTTGCTCGCGGCAGATCCAACCAACGACCATTATCGCCAAGGTGCCGGCGCCGGTCTCGGCATCCTCGCGAAACTGCTGATTCGGCAGCAGCAATTTGCCGCCGCCGCGCCATTTATTGACCGTCAAATTGCTGTCAATCAGCGCCGTCTCGATACGTCGCCGAACAATGGCGAGATGGCGCTCGCACTATCGCTTGGCTATCGCCGCCGGGGCGAACAACTGATGGGTCAAGGCGACTTCGCCGGAGCAATCGAAGCACACACCAAGGCGCTGCAACTACAAACCCGATTCGCGCAAGAAAGTGCGGACTTTGAATCTCATCGCGCACTCACACTGCTGCATCTCGGTCGTGCCGAAGCGCGCAATGGTGCACGCCAATCCGCCGAGGACCGGTTGCAAGAGGCGACGACCGCGATGACAGTACTGGTGACCGCACATCCCGATATCGCGGTATTTCGCGAGGATTTGATCGACGCTGAAGAAGCGCTTGGCGATGTCGTCGAGGTAGCGTCGGCAGGGGCGCATTATCGGCGTGCGATCGAACTGATTGATGCGTCCGGCGTCGACGTCGCGATTGCGCCGGCATATGTCGATCGCCGCCGCGCGCTGGTCGATAAGGCTGCATCCAGGCCTCGACCGCAGTGATCGCCGGATTTACGCGCGCGTCAGTCGGGCAGCAACTTCCTCGCCGATCGCCAAACTCGATGTCAGCCCCGGCGATTCGATCCCGAACAGGTTGATGAGGTTACTGATGCCGTGTGTCGTCACATCCTGGATCACGAAGTCACCACTGGATTGGCCTGGGCCGACCAACTTCGGGCGGACGCCGACGAAATCGGGTTCCAGCTGATCGTCGCGCAGGCTTGGCCACCAACGACGGATCGAGTCGGCAAATGCAACATGCTGGCTGTCGTCGAACTGGTAGTTCGGTGCATCAATCCAGCGCACATCGGGGCCGAAGTGGACCTGACCGGCGCTGTCCATGCCGAGATGTACGCCGAGTCCGGCCGCTTGTGGCATCGGGTAGATCAAGCGCGAGAACGGCGACTTGCCGCGTAGACGGTAGTAGTGGCCTGACGCATAGAATTGGCGCGGAATGTGGTGCTCAGCGAGTTCGTCGATCGTGCGCGCGACCTGCGTCGATGTGAGCCCAGCAGCATTGATCAGACGTCGACAACGCACGCGATCGCCACCCGCAAGCGCAACGTCGAACGCGCCAGCTTCGCAGCGCACTGCGGTGACCCGGGTTTCGCAGGCGACGCGCCCGCCGGCTTGTTCCAGTTCGCCGATCAACGCCATCACGTACTCGGCCACATCGACGATGCCGGATGCCGTCGATTCGATCGCCGCTACACCATGCAGCGACGGTTCGATCCGCCGGACTTCGTTCGCATCGATCAAGCGCAATCCATCGACACCGTTCGCTTCGGCGCGTTGCAGCACGACATGTAGCGCCTCGCTTTCGAGCCAGTCGGTCGCCACGACCAGCTTGCCGGTGCGGCGATGAGTAACGCCGCGCTTCGCACAGAAGTCGTACAACAGATGGCGGCCACGCACGCACAACCGCGCCTTCAACGAACCTTGCGCGTAATACAGCCCGGCATGAATGACGCCCGAGTTGCGCGACGAAATGCCTTCGCCTGCGCGGGCTTCGGCTTCGAGCACGAACACCTCGCGCCCGGATTGCGCCAATGCCCGCGCCACCGCCAGTCCGACTACTCCGGCGCCGATGACGATGCTGTCGATGTCCACGCTGGGTGCGTTCATGGCAAGCGCCTTGCTGCAATGTGGGGTGTTGCGGTCGCGACGCGCGCGCCTCGCCACTACGAGCTTCGATCGACCGAGTAATGCGCGAGATCACGCAGGTGCTCGGCACGCGCGTCGAAGATCGATAGTGCGGCAATCGCTTCCGAACGCAATTGTTCGGCCAGTGCACGCGATGCGGCGAGGCCGAGAATGGCGGGGTAGGTCGGTTTGTTCTGGGCGGCGTCGGAGCCTTGCGGCTTGCCAATCACAACCGTGTCACCTTCGACGTCGAGAATGTCATCGCGGATTTGGAACGCAAGGCCAACGGCATCGCCATAGCGCACCAGCGCAGCAATGTGTTCGGCACCGCATCGGCCGGCGGCCAGTGCGCCAAGTTGAACCGACGCGCGAATGAGTGCGCCGGTTTTGTGTGCGTGCATGCGTTCGAGTTCGGCGCGCTCGAGTGGGTGACCGACGGCATCCAGATCGAAGGCTTGACCTCCAGCCATGCCGTGCGAACCGCAGGCGGACGCCAGTACCCGCAACATCTCAACCTGCTGCAGAGCGGTGCGATCCGAATTCAGATCGGTCGCAAGCACCTCGAACGCGAGTGCCTGCAATGCGTCTCCGGCGAGAATGGCGGTCGCTTCGCCGAATGCGATATGACAGGTTGGTTTACCGCGCCGCAAATCGTCGTCGTCCATCGCCGGGAGGTCATCGTGGATCAACGAATACGCGTGAATCATCTCGACTGCGGCGGCGGCTGCATCGGCGTGGCTGAGCGTGCCGCCGATGGCCAATGACGCGCTGTAGGCAAGACAAGGACGTAGGCGTTTGCCGCCACCGAGCGTGCTGTAACGCATCGCGCGGTGCAGGTTTAACGGCGCCTGTGACGCGGCCGGTAGCAAGCGTTCAAGGACAGATTCGGCGCGCGTGGCCAGCGCCATTAGCGCTGGCGTAAGGTCACGGCGTATCGGGGTCGAAGCGGGGTGCGCCATCGAGATCGTTCGGGTCGATGATCTGGCGCACGCGCAGTTCCGCTTGGTCGAGTGCACTGCGGCATTGCCGGTACAAACCGACGCCGCGTTCGAATGCGGTCAAGGAGTCGTCCAACGACATATCGCCTTTTTCCATACGTCCGACCAACAGCTCGAGTTCATCGAGCGACTGCTCGAACTCGGCAACACGGCTGGTTTCTGTGGACTCGGGGGGAGACATGCGCGCACATTATCCCGAGTGCGGCGGCGTTTCAATTCGCCAGACGTGTCCGGCCGCCTGTAATTGCGCCGCAAATGCCGCATCGAGGAACAGATCGCCCACCGCGAGCAGGCGATCGCCCTGCCACACATAGGGCAACGCCGCACGCTGCCACGGCGGCACGCCATATTCCTGCAGCAACAGCCGCACCGGCCGCCGCGACGCGGTCGCGTGCAGACGAATCTTCTCGCCGCCGCGCCGCGCTGCGACCCGCAGCGGTTCGTCGAACAGTCCCGCCAGCGCGGGCAGTACCCGCGCATCCGCGAGCACGAATGGCGCACTGGTTGACCATGCCTGTTCTACGACCGTAGTCATCGCCAGCGGTCGTCTGGCAAACAAGCGCTCGCGATAGCGATACATCACGCCACCCGGCCAGCACACTTCCGGCACCCGGTCGGCGCGCGCATCGCGCATCTGTCGCCACATTTCACGCAGTGCCGACGGCGGCGCGGCGGGCAGCGCGAGGTCGCGCAGCCAGGCTTTCAGCACCGCGATGGCGGTGCCCGCGTCGAGGTCCAGCACGCCAATATTGAGCACGCCCGGATCGACATCACGATGGCGCGCAAGCAGGCGTTGCACTTCGGCTTCGGCCAGAACCAACAGGTCAGCCGCTCGTTCCGCCGAGGTTGCAAGGGCGGCAACCGCCTGCGGCCAGCGTTGTGTCAGCCGCGGGAGAATCTGGTGGCGCAGGAAATTCCGATCATGCGCGGTATCGGCATTGCTCGGATCCTCGATCCAGTCGAGTTGTGCGGCGACCGCTTCAGCACGGATAGCGGCACGTGGCACATCAAGCCAAGGCCGTGCCAGCCATCCGCGGGCGAAGCGGCGCCGTGGACGCATGCCGGCGAGCCCGTCGTAACCTGGCGAACGCAGTGCACGCAACAGAAAGGTTTCGGCTTGGTCATCGCGATGATGCGCGGTGAGCAGCACTTCGTCGTCGCCCAAGCGGGTTGCGAATGCATCATTACGCGCCGACCGTGCCGCGGCTTCGAGGCCGAGCTCGCTGATGCGAGTGACCTCGACGCAGGCGACATCCAACGACACGGCGAGTGCTTCGCACCATCGGCGACAGCATTCAGCCCATCGTGGCGAATCTGGCTGCAGGCGGTGATCGATGTGGATCGCGCGCAGGCTGAAGCCGAGCCCATCGCGCAGCGAGGCGGCGACATGCAACAGCGTGCGCGAATCGATACCGCCGCTGAGCGCGAGCACGAATTGGCGCTGCGCTGACTGCGCAATGAACTTGGCAAATGTCTGCTGCAGAGGGGACATGCCCCATTGTGACATTCAGGGCTTGCCGAATCGGTAATGCCCGACCAGCCATTCGCTGCCGTCGCGATAGCCGAACAGCTCGGCACAGGCCATCCAGAACATGCGCCAGCGCTGATGCCAGAGCTGAGCACGGTCGTCACCATACGCGTCAGCGAGGATCTTCAATGCCTGCTCCTTGTGCGCATCTTGATTCTGCAACCAGTGATTCGCTGTGCGCTGATAATGCGTACCGTCCACGCGCCACTGTTCCTCGATCTTCAGGTCGCGTTGAAACCAGAGCAGGGTGTCGGCACTCGGCATCAATCCGCCGGTGAAAAAGTGCCGTGCCATCCAGTCGTTGTCGCCATCACGCTCGAACGGATAGCAGACTTCACGATGACAGAAGATATGCACGAACAGTTTGCCACCCGGACGCAACCAGTCGGCAATGCGGCTGAGCAGAGATTCGTAATTGCGCATGTGTTCGAACATTTCGATCGAAATGCAGCGATCAAACGCTGCCGGGTCGAGCTCGAGACGGTTGACGTCGCGAGTGAGGATGCGCAGGTTCGAAAGTCCTCGCTCGCGCGCACGGGCTTCGATAAATTCTCGTTGGTAGGATGAATTACTGACACCAGTGATCCGCGAATTCGGATATCGCTCGGCCAGCGTCAGGCTCAGTGAGCCCCAGCCACAACCGAGTTCGAGCACGTCTTGCCCGTCGCGGAATTCGCCCCGTTCCAAATACAGATCGAGCATCGCGACTTCGGCCTCATCGAGCGACTCGCGGCCCGTCGGGTAGTAGCAACTTGAATACTTCAGCCGCTTACCGAGCGCGACGGTAAAGAAAGCAGGCGGCACCTCGTAATGCTGGGTATTCGCGGCTTCGGTCTCGATGGCGATTGGGCTGCGACGAAGTTCATGCACGCGAGCGCGTAAGCGTTCAAACCAGTCGCCGGCATATTCCTGTTGCAACCGATCGGCACAGAGCTTGCGCATGGCGAGACGCAGCAATGGATCGGGCAGCAGGCCGCGCTCGGCGAGACCGATGCCAGTGAATAGCGGTTCGTGGCCAGTGAGGGCATGCAGGCGTTCGCTGATCGAGTTATTCATGGGCGGGGTGTCCACGGAATGAAGCGGTTGGTGGTGCGTTGGTATTCGCGATAATCATCGCCGCGCGAACGCAAGGACTGGGCTTCAACAAAGGGGATGCCGGTAATCCAGTTCAGCGCGATGAACATGACGATCGGGCCGATCCAACTCCACAGGAATAGCGGCGAGCCGATGGCAAGAACGACATAAGCGAACCAGTGCAGCCATTCGAAGAAATAGTTTGGATGACGCGAATATCGCCACAGGCCGTCACGGCAGGACTTGCCGCGATTTGCGGTGTTGCGACGGAAGCCATCGAGTTGGCTGTCGGCGATCGATTCACCGCCAAGTGCAAGACACCAAATCGTCACCGCGACGACGAGATGCAGTGCATTCAGCGGCTGTTCGTTCTGCGCGGCTGCCAACATCGGCGTTGCGAACAACACCGTCAGCAACGCTTGGAACATGAAGAAGCCGAAAAATTTCCGCTGATCACCGTGCCAGTGGGCGCGCAGATGCGCGTAGCGGCCGTCTTCCGGTTCGCGCAGCAGCCGATGCAGCAGATGCAGTCCGAGACGAAACCCCCACAGCCCGCCGAGCACGGCGACGGTCAGACGGGTGGCAATATCGCCGCGTGCGAACCAGCCGAAGCCGAGCGCTGCGCTGCCAAGCATCAGCGCCCAGGCGACATCGACGTAGCCGGCGTTACGTGTGCGCCACTGCAGTAACCAGACCATGGTCATTACCAGCATTGCGATCAGGCCCAGCCAGAGTAATGGAGTCAACTGTGGATTCATGCTGGCCCCGGCTCGCGTGCAACCAATCGCGCGGCGATCGCCAACAGCATCGGCGTTGCGATTGCCCAGGCAATAGCGAGCGCGGCGAAAACGTGGAGTTGTGGCGCGGTGAATTCAACCGCGGCAAACAGCCGTGCGGCGCCGAGATAAGCGAGCGGTCCGCCGATTGCGCCGAACAGCAACGACCACGCGAAGCGCCGCTTCAGAAACGCCAATGAATGATTCACCGTCAACGCAAATCCAGCCCACAGCACGATGATCCAGATCGGTGCCAACTGCGCCCACGGCACCGGCGTCGCATAGCGCAACCAACCGCCGGCGATCAGCGCCGAATCGATCACGAGGCCGAGCGCAATGCCGATGCCAATCAGGGCTGCATCGGCGCGCGGCCAGCGTGACGTGCGTAATTGCCAGATCGCGAATACGGCAAGCACCGGCAGGCCAGTCCACCAATGACCAGCGCCCGCGCCGGCAACAGTTGCAAACCAGACGAACTGGAATAGCGCAGCGTTCACGATCAGATTCATAGCGTCGGCTTCAGGTCGGGCAGGTATTGGGCTCGGCGCGCGCCAGGCTTTGCGAACAACATTTGTACATCGCCAATCGCACGTTCGATGAAGCCGCCTTCGCAATATGCGAGATACCAGCGCCACATGCGAATGAACCGATCCGAATAGCCGAGTTCACGCACCGCGCCGAGCTTCTCGATGAAGCGTTCGTGCCAGACGTGCAAGGTGACGGCATAACTCGGTCCGATGTCTTCGAGTTGGGTGAGCTTGAGATCGGACACCCGTCCGGCCGCGCCCAGCATCGCTGACACCGACGGAATGAAACTCCCGGGGAAGATGTAGCGCTTGATGAAGTCGACCGATTTCAGCGCTTGCTGGTAGCGGTGGTCCTCGATAGTGATGGCCTGAATCAGCGCCAACCCGTCCGCCTTCAGCAGCGACGCGCACTTCGCGAAATAGGTATCGAGATACTGATGCCCGATGGCCTCGATCATCTCGATCGAGACCAACTTGTCGTAGTGTCCGTCAAGATCGCGATAGTCGCTAAGCAACACGGTCACGCGATCCGACAAACCGGCGTCGGCGATGCGCTGACTGGCGAGCGCGTACTGTTCACGCGAAATCGTGGTGGTAGTGATGCGGCAGCCATAGTTTTTTGCAGCATGCAGCGCGAACCCACCCCAGCCGGTGCCGATCTCGACGACATGATCGTTCGGCTGCAGATCGAGCTTCTGACAGATGCGGTCCAATTTGCGTGTCGCGGCGACTTCCAAGGATTCGTGCGGATCAACGAAGATCGCCGATGAGTACATCAAGTTTTGATCGAGGAACAGGCGAAACAGGTCGTTACCGAGGTCGTAGTGCTCGGCAATATTCTTGCGGCTGCCGACACGGGTATTGCGACGAAATAGATGCAGAAATTGCATCAACCAGCCGCCGATACGTGCCGCGCCGGTTTCGAGGGTGTCCAGCAACGCGCGGTTACGGACGAAAATTCGCACCAGCGCGGTGAGGTCGTCGCAGCGCCAGAGTTCATCCATCCATGCCTCTGCCACACCGACTGAACCGTTCATCGCGAGGCGTCGATAAAACTCGGCTGATACGACATGGATGTCGGCGCGCAGTGGTTCTGTTCCTGCGACCGAGGTACCGCGCTTGAAGGTTTCGCCATCGTCATGGATTGTCAGCTCACACTCACGTAGCCCGTCGAGTGAGGCCAGGAAACGGCGACGCAGAAAGCGGGTGAAGCGGGTATGTGCGTCGGGCGCATTTGCGCTGCTGCGTGCGATGACATCGGAATTGGTGTTCATGGGTCGGCCTTTGATTTCTCCGGGTGATCGTATACAGGTGCGCGTTTGCACCAGATGATGAAAGCCTGCCAATGGATTGCGGCAACCACTTTCAGTGTCATCAGCGGATAGCGCCAAAGCAGTTGATTCAGGGCGGCACGCGACATCGGCTCGCGTTCGAGGACGAGGGTGGCGTCGAAGTCGCGTGCGGTATCGCGATTCACGTCCATATGCACGCGCAAGTGTGAGCTCGGTACCTGGAAGCGCCAGTCGTATTGACGCGCCATCGGCATGAACGGAGAGACATGAAAACGCTTGTCGAAGCGGAAGTGCAGGGCATCGCCATGACGCTCGCCATCCTTCGCCGGCAGCACATAGGCGTGGCGCTCTTTCCACGGCGTGTTGGTGATCTCGGCAACGATCACATCAAGCGTCTGGCCATCATTTTCAAAGCAGTAATAGAAGCTCACCGGATTGAAACAGTGCCCGAAATAGCGCGCTTGCGTCAGCAGGCGTATTGGCCCGGATGGGCGGCGACCGATGCGCGCCAAAACCGTGTCGCGGACTGCATCGGCCAGTGGCACCGATGCGTCGCCGTGGTAGTCGCTACGGCGGAACTCCGCGAGGTTACGGCGATCGCGTGACCAAAAAAGATTGAGCGCAATGACGTCGTCAATTTCATCGAGGTCGACATACAGGTAAGCAGTCGTGTACGCGAATGCATGTGCACAGGGGACGTGGCGGCGATGACGCACATTGCCGCGGTAAATTGCGCTGGCAAAGTCGCGGCTCATGGCCAGCTTACGCCAAGTGCGCGTGCGACATCGACGGCGCTACGCATGCCATCTTCATGGAAGCCCCAACCCCAGTAGGCGCCGGCGTACCAGGTACGTTGCTGACCGCTTATTTCATGGCGTCGTGCCTGGGCCGCGACCGAAGCGCGCGTGTATATCGGATGCTGGTAACGGAGCCGTTTCAGGATGCGAGCCGGATCAACGCGATCGCTGCAGTTCAGCGTTACACAAAAGTTCTCCGGTGCGCTGATCTGCTGTAACTGGCTCATGTCATAGGTGACGGTGCAGGCGTTGCGCTCGTCATCGAGCATCAGGGCATTCCACGCTGCCCACGCCTTGCGTCGTCGCGGTAGCAGACGAACGTCAGTGTGCAACACCGTGTCGTTGTGCTGGTAGCCGATGGCACCGAGGATCTCGTGCTCGCGCTCGCTGGGATCAACCAACAACGCGAGTGCTTGGTCGCTGTGACAGGCAAATACGATTTGGTCGAATCGTTCGCTTCCGCCGTCGATGGTCACGCATACCCCCGCCGCGTCACGCTGAACGGATCGCACCGGCGTGCGCGTGCGCAGCGTGAAAGACGCATTCGGCAGCATCGCGCGGATGTAGCTGCTCGATCCGCCGCGCACTACTCGCCAAGGCTTGCGGTCGCGCGTCACCATCATTTGGTGGTTGGCCATGAATGCGACCAGATACTTCGCCGGAAACCTTAGAATCTGCGCACTCGGTGACGACCACAACGCCGATGCCATTGGCAGCAGATGGTCATCGCGGAAGGCAGTGCTGTAGCCATTCGCCTCAAGATAGTCGCCGAGGTCGGGGCCAATGTCGGGCAGTTCGAGCAAAGCCGGGGCTTCGCGATAGAACTTGAGAATGCCGTGCACCATCGTCCAGAAGCGCGGTGACAGCAGGTTGCGGCGCTGGACGAAGAGTCGATCAAGATCAGTGGCGTTGTATTCGAGCCCGCTGCGTTCATTGCGCACCGCGAAGCTCATCGTGGTCTCCTGCGTATCGACGCCGAGTTCGCCAAGCATGCGGAAAAAATGTGGATAGTGGTCCGGGTTGCAGACGATGAAACCGGTATCAACGTGATAGACGGCGCCGTTCAGTTCGATCTCGTGCGTATGCGTATGACCGCCGACGTAGTCGTTGGCCTCGAACACCGTGACCTCATGCTCGCGCGACAGCAACCATGCCGCGCCGATGCCGCTGATGCCGGAGCCAACCACGGCGATTTTCATCGCGCGTACTTCAGTTGCGGCGGCACTGATTTCAGGTCCAGACCAGTCGGCACCAGCTCATCAGCTTGAGCAGATAGAACG
>Ga0073899_10001658_pt1 | contig 20337 bp, 24 predicted proteins | sample KloWWTmetaKNB5Ph_FD_88975 | JGI IMG/M metagenome (GOLD analysis project Ga0073899, IMG submission 88975) | Active sludge microbial communities from Klosterneuburg, Austria, studying microevolution and ecology of nitrifiers - Klosterneuburg... | ecosystem: Engineered > WWTP > Aerobic digester >... | reverse complement strand
TCGAGCCGCGCGAGCTGCACCTGGTGACGATCGACGGCTGGTTCAGCCAGCGCTGGCTCGGGTTCTCGAACAAGGAGCTGGGCGCCGTGCGGTTCGCGACCATGGCGCTACGCGTGCCGCCGTTCGTGCCGAGCCGGGTGATCGCGCACCAGTGCCTGGTCCGCGAGCGCGGCGGCGCGTACGTCCCGCTGCCGCGACCGCCGGAGCTGCACCGCCGCCAGCCCAGCGCCGCCAACCGCGACCGCACGCTCGCCGCGCTGTTCCCCGACGCCGCGCTGTGCTGGTGGAGCGGCGGGACACGCAGCAGCGGGCGCGGGTCGCTGATGGCGTACCTGCCCGGCGAAGGCGGCCATACGGCGTGGTACGCCGAGCTGGCGCGCGGCGCGACCGGCGCGTGGCGCGTGACGCGGACCGTCGGCGTCGGCGCGGCGGAGCTGATCGCGGACGGCGCGGCAGACGGCGCGATGGCGAACTGACGCCCGCGGCCGCGCCCCGCGCACCTTCCACCGCGCGCGCGGCCTCGCTAGGCTCCGGCGGCGCGCCGCCGCGCGTCGATTGGAGCGCGCGCCCATGCCCGTGCAGTACCTCGAGATCGTCAGCCCCGACACCCCGGCGTCCGGCGCCCACACCTACCGCGTGCAGGTGCGCGCCGGCGAGGCCGCGGTCACGGTGACGATGGGCGAAGGCGGCCAGACGCAGCAGATCGCAGCGATCGAGCTCAACTGACCGCGGCGGCCACCCGGCGATAGACCCGCTGGTGCGTGGACGCCAAGGCCGACGCCGACGCTGGCGCCACGACCGGCGTGAAGCCGCCCTTCGCGAGCACGGCGATCGAGGCGAGGTTGTCGGCGGCGACGATGCCGAGCACCTCGGGCAGGCCGAGCGGGTCCAGGGCCCACGCGGCCATCGCGTCGACGGCCTCGCGGGCGAAGCCTTGGCCCTGCCAGGCGTCGCCGATGGCGTAGCCGATCTCGACGGAGCCGCGCGCGGGGCTGAGGCCGACGTGGCCGATCAGCGCGGCGGTCGCGGCGTGCTCGACGCCGAGGACGAACGGCCGCAGGTGCGGCGCGGGCGGCTGCGCGGTGTGGGCGGCGAGCGCGGCGAGCACGTCGGCGGCCTCGGCCTCGTCGCGGTAGACCTGATCGGGCAGCCAGCGGCGCAGCCCGGCCTCGCGACTCATCGCGAACACCGCCGGCACGTCGGCGGCGGTGAACGGGCGCAGGCGCAGGCGCGCGGTCGCGAGCACGGCGCTCACCCGGCGGCGATGAGCCGCGCGACCGCGGCGACGCCGAGGTCGAGCTCGTCGTCGGTGACGTAGGGCGCGGGGCCGAGGCGCAGCCGGCTGCCGCGGGCGTCGGCGTAGATGCCCTCGGCGCGCAGCGCGGCGACCAGCGCGCCGGCGCGCGGGGTCTCGATGGCGACGAAGCCGCCGCGGCGCGCGGGGTCGCGCGGCGTGGCCAGCGCGAGGTCGTGGCGGGTGGCGCCGTCGATCAGGCGCTGGGTCTGGATCAGCGACAGCGCGCGCAGCCGCGGCACGTCGAGGCCGGCGTCCTGGGCGAAGCGGGCGACCGCGGCGGCCCGGTAGAAGCTGGCGGGATCGAAGGTGCTGCCGGCGAACGCGCTGGCGCCGTCGGCCTCGTAGCCGGTCGGCCGCGCGCGATCGCGGGGCGCGTCGAGCTCGGCGAAGCCGGCGAACCAGCCGGTGTACAGCGGCCGCAGCGCGGCGCCGCCCGGCGGCACCCGCAAGAAGCACACGCCCTCGCCCCACTGCGCGTACTTGTAGCCGCCGGCGACGACGAACACCTCGTCGCCCCCGAGCTCGGCGAGCGTAAAGGGCACGACGTGCCACGCGTGGTACGCGTCGATCAGCACCTGGGCGCCGCGGCGACGCGCGGCGGCGGCGACCGCGGCGAGGTGAGGGACGATGGTCGAGCTCTCGAACAGCACGCTCGACGCCAGCACCGCGGCGGTGTCGTCGCGCACTGCGGCGGCCAGCCGCTCGGCCAGCGTGTCGGCCGGGGCGGCGTCGACCCAGGTGATCTCGACGCCGGCCTCGCCGAGGCGGCGCAGCTGGCGATCCATCGAGTGGAACTCGCCGGTGGTGGTCACCAGGTGCGGCCGCGCGCGCAGGTCGAGCGCGGACAGGAAGCGCGCGACCAGCTCGTGGGTGTTGGACGCGAACGCCAGCTCGCCAGGCCGGGCGCCGATCCGCGCGGCGATGTAGCGACGCAGCTCGTCCTGCACCGCGAACACCCGGCCCCACTTGTCGTCGACGTGCAGCGCGGCGTCGGCGAACGCGGCGTCCTGGCCGGCGCGCGCGACGTCGGGCCAGGCCTGGTGCGAGTGCCCGGTGAGCAGGACGCGCCGCGGCGCGCCGGCGGGCACCGCGAGGAACTGCTGGTAATGCGGGCGCAGCGCCAGGGGATCGAGCGGCGTGGTCACGCGGCGACTTTCACCCGGCCGCGGCGCGGCGACAACCGGCGCGGGCGCCTGGCGCGCGGCTCACAACCGATAGCCGAGCAAGATGTCGGCGGCGAGGAACGGCGTCGACGCGGCCAGCGGGTCGGCGTCGAAGTAGATCCACTGCGCGCCGGCGCCGAGCCGGAGGTCGAGCCGCTCGCCGAGGCCGATCGCCCACCCGGCGAACGCGCCGGCGGTGAAGCCGAGGCCCTGGCCGGTCTGGCCGTCGACCTCGCCGCGCACCGCGACGCCGCGGAAGTACGGCGCGACGTAGAGGCCGCGGCCGCTGGCGCGGGCGAACCAGGTGACGCGGGCCCCGAGCTGCAGGCCCTGGACGCGGTCGCCGCGATCGAACCACGGCAAGAAGTACGTGCCGAAGATGCCGCCCTGCGCCTGGACGGCGACGTGGCCAGCGACCGGCCGCTCGTAGCCGACGCCGACCACCGACAGCCCGAGGTCGGCGTGGGCCTGAGGCGCCAGCGCGGTCGGCTCGGCGGTGGCGGGCGCGCTGACGGCGGCGGTGGTGGTGATGGAGGCGATCGCGATCACGATGGCGGCGCGCATGCGGTCTTGTACCAGCGCCGCGGGCCACGCGCGCGCCCGGGCGCGCCGGTCACGACAGCCGCAGCTGCACCGCCTGCCCGGGCACGCAGGCCGCCGCGGCGGCGAACGGACAGCCGGCGGCGCGGCGCGGGCAGGCGAAGCCCGCCGGGATGACGCCGGCGCGCACGCCCCGGCGCGCCGCGGCGTGGGCGCGGCAGATGTGGAAGCGGCGCTCCTGCAGGTAGAAGCCGACCTCCTCGTGGCTGTTGATGTACTCGACCAGCTGCGCGGTCCACAGCGCGGCGTCGTCGGCCAGCGCGGCGTCGACCGGCGCGCCGATCAGCACGAGCGGCTGGTCACGCCACGACGGCAGCGCCAGCCCGACCCGTGCGTCGGTCGGCAGCGTGGCGCGCCACTGCCGGAGCGCGGCGCGCGCGCGGCGCGCCAGGCGGCGACGGCCGCTCACGCCCGCACCTCGCCGGTGGCGATCGCGCGGTACAGCGCGCGCGGATCCATCGTCGGCGGCAGCGTCGACACCCCGCCGTCGCCGACCTCGAGGACGATCCAGCCTCCGGCGATGGTGCGGGCGACGTCGAGCGAGAAGAACGGCGACGCGATGGCGCGGCCCAGCGGCGCGAACTGCGCCAGCGGCGGATCGGCGACGTCGACGTCGTGGTAGGGCGCCGACGCGATCAGCCGGCCGCGCCAGAAGAACAGCCGGTGCTCGTCGCGCTCGCCGGCGGCGCCATCGACCGACGCCAGCGGAACGTACCGCCGGACCACCAGGCCGCGTTCGAAGCGATCGCCGCGGGCGTCGACCAGCGCGGCGCAGGTCGCGGCGAAGGCCGCGGCGTCGGCGTCGGCCGGCACGAAGCACGCCTCGGCCCAGCGCTCCTTGGCCGACTTGACGTGGTCCTTGACGACGTAGGGCGGCGGGCCCAGCGCCTGCGCCAGCGCCCAGGCCTCGGCGGCGTCGGTGCCCCAGGTCCAGCAGGTCGCGGGGCTGCGGTCGGCCACCGCCGGAAACCAGCTCGGCAGGTAGTGCGCGGCCTCGTACGCGTCGGGGTCGACGACGAGCGCGCCGCCGCGGTCGGCGATCGCCGTTTCGAGCCGGCCGTACTCGTCGGCGGTGAGCATCCAGCCGCGGTACAGCACGTCGTCGTCGAGGTCGCCCAGCGGCGCCAGCGCGCGCTCGAGCTCGTCGTCGACCACGTCCTCGATCGCGATCGCGTCGTGGCGGACGCCCAGCTCGTCAAGGGCGTCGGCCTCGAGCGCGAGGCGGTCGTCGGTGTCCTGTGGGCTGTCGGGGCGGCAGAACAGGATGCGCATGGCGGGCCATTCTGGGGATGGCGCGTCGACGAACAAGGCTTGTTCTGCGCGGCGCGATCCGGCAGTCTGAGCTCGCTGGTGGTCAGCGCGCCCGCAGCTCGCGCCCGGCCCAGGCGACGCCGCCGTCGCCGTCGATCATGACCGCCCACAGCCGCAGCCGATCGACGTCGGTGGGCGCGGTCAGCTCGACCGAGCCGATCGCGGCGGTGTCGTCGGGCTGGTAGCTCACCTCGGCGGAGGTCTCGGTGTGGCCGCCGGCCGAGACGTAGAAGTACGTGCGCACGCCCTCGCGCACCGGGACCGGCGTCGGATCGTCGGTGCAGGCCTGATCGAGCGAGTCGAGGACCGGCACCGCGGCCAGGCGGTGGGTGCCGCCAGGCGCGAAGCCGTCGGCCGGGCCGTCGTCGAGCGTGATCGCCGCGATCACCGGGCTGCGCCGCGGGGCGGCGGCGACGCCGACGTCCTTGCGCGCCACCAGGCGCACGCCGTCGATCGTGACGGTGGCGATCACCGGCACCGCCAGCGTGGGCCCCGGGCACGCGCCGGGCGGCGGCAGCGGGGCGCCGGGCTCGCCGAAGCGGGCGCGCACCGCGGCCAGGTCGAGGCGCGCCGCGCCGGCGGCGTCGACCGCGAGCGGCAGGCTGTCGTCGGGCGCGCAGTCGAGATCGGGGTCGCGCACCAGCCGCCACGGCGTGCACGCGCGCCACGCGACCGGCGCCGCGGTCGCCACGCCGTCGGCGTCGACGACCAGCGCAGTGAGCGCGACGGCGCCGTCGACGGTGGTCACCGGCGGATCGGCCGCGACCGCCAGCAGCCGCGGCGCGGTGATCTGGGTCGACGGCGCCAGCTCGTCGCCGGCGCAGGCGGCCGCCGCGAGACCGGCGAGGATCACCAGCGCCCTCACGGGATGAACTCCACGCCGAGCGACGGGAACACCGGCAGGCCGCGCGTGTACGAGCGCCGGCTGTAGTCGAAACTGTAGCTGACGCCCTCGGGGTTGACGCGGTTGCTGACGTTCTGCACGTCGAGGAACAGCTTGGTCACGCCCCACCGCCGCTTCCAGGTGCGATCGACCCGCAGGTCGAGCTGCGCGAACGCCGGCAAGCGCTCGGACAGGACCGGCCCGTCGACCGGCCGGTAGTCCTGGCGGTCGACGTCGAAGTAGGCGCCGGCCACCGGGGTGATCGGGTTGCCGCTGGCGAAGCGCAGCCGCGCGCCCAGCTGCCACGCACCGACCGGCACCGCCGCGACCGCGGTCAGCACGTGCGGCTGATCGAGCACGTACGGGCGCCAGGTCGGATCGAGCCGCGGGTCGCCGCGGCGCTCGGCGCGCGCGTAGGTGTACGCGACCCACCCGGCCCAGGCCCCGCTGCGCTTGCGCAGCATGACCTCGAGGCCGGCGCCGCGGCCGCGCCCGGTGTTCTCGCGGTAGCTGTACGATCCGAACTGCTCGTCGGTGAGCTCGCGGCTGGCCGCGCCCACGCCGCCGCCCTGCGGGCCGCCGGCCGCCTGCGCGGTGGCCGAGGTCACGGCGTCGACCGCCAGCCCGCGCGACTGCTCCCAGTACGCGGTGACCGCCACCGACGACGCGCGCGGCAGCGGCGCGGTCACGCCGAACGACGCCTGGGTGCTGACCGACGCCTTCAGGTCCTGGTTGCCGAACGCCGGATCGAGATCGACCGCGGCCGGCGGCTGGTGGTAGCGCCCGACCGCGGTGGCCATGGTCCAGCCGCCGGGCAGCTCGTGAGTGATCGCCACCCGCGGATCGACGACCCACTCGTCGGACAGCCCGAACCGATCGAGGCGCAGCCCCGGCTTCACGCCGAGCCGCCCGTCGGCGATGCGGTAGAAGCCCTCGACCCACGCGCCAAGATCGCCGGCCCACAGCGAGCCGTCGCGCTGCGTGACCTGATCGGACTCGGGCGCGCCGGGCATGCGCGGCGCCTCGTTCTTGATGTCGTAGCCGTAGCGGGTGCCGACCAGATCGAGGCCGCCGGCCAGGCGACCGTCGCGCCAGCCGCGCTCGAGGTCGGCCCGCAGCGCCACCGGCACGTTGCGGCGGGTGATGCCCTGGCCGTCGACGCGCAGCGACACCTCGTCGGCGCCGATCGACGGCGTGACCGTCGCCGACCACGGCCCATCGACGCGACGCCAGGTCATCGCGGCGCGCACGAAGCGCGAGCGGTAGTTGAGCGAGGTGCCGTCGTCCATCGCGTCGCCGGGGTTGGCGAACGTCAGGCGATCGTCTGACCCGAACACCTGGGCGGTGAGCCGCCCCGACCGCGCGTACTCGCTGCCTCGGTCCCAGCGCGCCTGGCCATCGGCGTAGCGCGGCGCCAGGGTGAGGTCGGGCGCCGCCGCGGCGAGGATGCCGTCGATGTACGAGCGGCGCAGCCCGAACACCACGCCGCCGCCGGCCAGCGGGCCCTCGCCGCGGGCCTGGGCGTCGGTGAGGCTGATCTCGGTGGCGCCGCGCCAGCGGTCGGTGCGCGCGGCCCGCGACCGCACCTCGACCACGCCGCCCTGGGTGCGGCCCCAGCGCGCGCCGAAGGTGCCGGGCATGACCTCGAGCCCGTCGAGCAGCGGCGTCGGGATGAACGAGGCCAGGCCGCCGAAGTGGTAGAGCAACGGCACCTCGATGCCGTCGAGGAACACACTCGAGTTGCGCGGGCTCTGGCCGCGCAGCACCAGGCCGCCGAGCCCGAACGGGATGCGCGCCACGCCGGGCAGGCTCTGCACCGCCTTGAGCGCGTCGTTGCCGGCGCCGGCCACCGTTCCGACGGTGGCGGGATCGAGATCGTACGCCGCCGGCTCATCGACGAACGGCGCCTCGCCCTCGAGCGTGACCAGCTCGACGTCGTTGACCAGGCCGCCGCGCACCAGCACCAGCCGCAGCGGCCGGCCCGGCGCCGCGCGGGTGAGCAGCGGCTCGAAGCCGTCGGCGACCACCAGCACGTCCTGGGTGCCGGCGCCGACGTCGTCGATCGCGAACCCGCCGCCGGCGTCGGTGGTGACCTCGACCCCCGCGATCACCACCGCGGCCTCGGCCACCGGCGCGCCGGCCTCGTCGACCACCACGCCGCGCACCGGCGCGGCCCACGCCAGCGCGGGCGCGGCCACCAGGGCGGCACAGGTCAGGGCGAGGTATCGGCGCACCCCGGTTGGAGGCCGCCCGGCCCCGGCAGGTTACGGCGCCCAGCGTCGGATCACGGGGTCTTGGTGACCAGCTCGTCGACCGCGTGGACCGGGGCGCGATCCCCGGCCAGCAGGTGCTTGATCGACGACAGCACCAGGCGCTGGCGATCGAGCAGGCCCTGGCCCTCGAACACGGTCGACACCACCGCGATGCGGAAGTGGCCGCCGCCGCCGCTGACCTCGACCTTGGCGTCCGGGATGCGGGCGACGATGGCGCTGGTGATCGCGGCGTCGATCGAGCCGGTGAAGTCGGTGGGGTGGTGGTCGCTCATGGCGCCTGCTTGCCACGTCGGCGCCGCCGACACAACCCGGCCGCGATCACGGGCAGGCCGGGAACTGCGCGGCGCCGGTGCGGGTGACGTCGTCGCCGAGCGCGACGTCGGCGTCCTCGAGGACGTGGCCGCGCTGGTCGGTGACCCGCAGCTGGTACGGCCCGTCGCCCAGCCCCGACGGCTCGACGAAGTAGTTGTAGTCGACGCGCGGGATCTCGACGTACGCGCCGCCCTGCATCGCCTCGACCTTGGCGATCGGGTAGCGGTGGTTGCGCACCTGGAGCGCGGTCCAGAACGCGTTGGCGCCGTCCTTGAAGTGGTAGGCGATCGGCCCGCTGACGTCGCACGCGACCAGGTGCCAGGTGATCGGCACCCGCCCGGCCGACAGCGGCGCCAGCAGCGCGAACGCCTCGGAGCTGAGATCGAGATCGCCCTGGGCGCACTCGGGGCACTGGTCGACCACGCGCACGGTGACCGTGCCGTCGGGCCCGGTGACAGCCAGGCACGCGCCACACCACGCCGCGGTGCGGTAGTCGACCGCGTTCATCGCCGCGACCATCAGGTCCTGGGGCGACGGATCGAAGCTGCAGTTGCCGGCCCCGGTGGCGGCGTAGTAGGTGCCCTCGCCGCTGGCCTCGGGCGGGACCGCGTCGCAGCTGCCCCCGGGCAGGCCGCCGCTGTCGTCGCCGCCGCAGCCGGCGGCCAGGATCAGCGCGAGCGTCGAGGTCGAGGCGAGGGTGCGCGGCAGGCCCATGGTCGCAGTGTCGCACGGGCCGCCCCTCCCCGATCGGCGAGTCGACGCGCGCCGCGGCCGCCTTAGCTTGGTCCCCATGCTCTCGTGGCTCAGCGCCCGCCGCCGCACCCGCACCCCGTCACCGATCCCCGCCGCCTGGCGCCGCATCCTCGACGCCAACGTCGCGCTGGCGCGGCGGCTGTCCCCGGCGCGCCGGGACGCGCTCCTGGCCTGGGCCCAGGGCTTCATCGCCGACACCGACTGGGTCGGCTGCGGCGGGCTCGACGTCACCGAGGAGATGCAGGTGACGATCGCCGCCCAGGCCGGGCTGCTGGTCATGGGGCGCCCCGAGCGCGACCTCTACGCCGACGTCAGCTCGATCCTGGTGTACCCGACGACGCTGGTGCGCCCGCCGCGGCCGCTGGGCTTCTTCGAGCAGCCGCGCGCGCCGACCGGCCACGGCACGACGGTGATCGGCGAGGCCATGCTGCGCGGGCCGGTGGTGCTGGCGTGGGACGCGGTGCTGGCCGGCGGGCGCGCCGGCGCGCCGGGCAACGTGGTGCTGCACGAGTTCGCCCACAAGCTCGACATGGCCACCGGCCAGATCGACGGCGCGCCGCCGCTGCCGACCCGCCGCGAGGCCGCGCGCTGGGCCGCGGTGTGCACCACCGCCTACGCCCGCCACCAGGCCGAGACCGCCGCCGGGCTGCCGACGGCGATCGACGCCTACGGCGCGACCTCGGAGGCCGAGTTCTTCGCGGTCGCGACCGAGACGTACTTCCTGCGGCCGCTGGCGCTGGCCGCCGAGCACCCCGCGCTCGCGGCGATCCTCGACGACTACTACCGCGCCGACCTCGGCCCGTCGCCGCTCGTCGTCGACGACACCCCCGACGGCTTCGCGCTGCGCTGGAACTGAATCACCGCGTCGCGGCGGCCGCGGCGCGGCCCTGCGGCGCGGCCGCTTGCTGCGCGGCGATCTCGCGGCGCACCTCGTCCATGTCCAGCGCGCGGACCTTGGCGATCAGCGCGTCGAGCGCAGCCGGGGGCTGCGCGCCGGGCTGCGCGGTGAGCAGGATGCCGTCGCGCATCACCGCCAGCGTCGGGATCGCGCTGACGCGGAACGCCGCGGCCAGGCCGCGCTCGGCCTCGGTGTCGACCTTGCCGAACACCAGATCGGGGTGGCGCGCGGCGGCGGCCTCGAACACCGGCGCGAACGCGCGGCACGGCCCGCACCACGCGGCCCAGAAGTCGATGAGCAGGATGCCGCCGGCGGCCGAGGCCGCGAGCAGCGCGTCGAAGTTGCGCTCGGTCACCTCGACGGTCGCGGGCGCGGTGGGCTTGGTCGTCATGGCCGGTGAGAGCCAGGCCGCGCGCGATGGGTTCACGCCTCGGGCGCGAGCAGATCGCGCAGCGCCCGCTGCACCGAGCGCTGCACCGGCGCCGGCACCGCGGCCGGCGCCGCGCGGCACATGCCGAGCACCGCGCGCAGCGACTCGCAGGCGCCGCGGCACGACGGGCAGCCGGCCAGGTGGCGCTCCATCTCGGCGCACGCGTCGGCGCTGACCTCGCCCTCGAGGTGGCGCGAGAACACGCCGACGACGTCGGGGCAGCTGCGCGCGGCCGGGGGCGGCGGCTCGTCGAGCAGCGCCGGCGCGACCCGGGCCCGGACGTCGAGCCGCGCGCGGTGGAGGCGGCTCTTGACCGCGTCGACGCTGACCCCCAGCACCGCGGCCACCTCGGGCGCGGTCAGCCCCTCGATGTCGCGCAGCACCAGCACCTCGCGGTATTTGTCGTCGAGCTCGGCGATCGCGCGCTCGAGCACCTGCTCGACCCGCCGCGCGCCGAGCTGCTCGTCGGAGCGCGGCCCGGGGTCGGCCACGGCGATCGCCTCGGGCGCCGCGTCGAGCGAGCCGACGTCGCGGGGCGCGAACTTGCTCGTGCGGCGGGCCTTGATGCAGTAGCTGCGCGCGATCGTGTACAGCCAGGTCGACAGCGACGATCCGCCGCGGAAGTCGCGGACGCCGCGCGCCATCGCGATCAGCGTCTCCTGGACGACGTCCTTGGCGACCTCGGGATCGCGGCACATCTTGAGGCCGAAGCGGTAGATCCGCGCCTGGTGCTGCTCGATCAGCCGCTCGAGCGCGGCGCGATCGCCGGCGCGGGCGGCGTCCAGCAAGGCCGCGTCGGCGGCGGGATCGCGGTCGCTAGGAGGCGCCGGGGCGGGCATGCGCGCCGGGGACCCTAGCACGCGGCGTCCGGGGCGCCGGCCGCGAACCCTTTCGCCGCCGGCTGGCTCTCACCCGGCGATGCCCGACTGGCTCGGCTTGCTGATCGCGTTCTCGGTGTGGCTGGCGCTCCGCCGCTGGGTGCTGCCCCGCCTCGGGGTGCCCACGTGAGGGGTCCCCCCGCCGCGCCGGTCGGCGCGGTCCGCTGACGACGACCAGGCCCCGCCTCGGCCGGGCTGCTGACCCGAGACCCACGATCATGTGTGAGCTGTTCGCCATGTCGACCCGCCACCCGGCGACCGTGACGCTGTCGTTCGCCGAGCTGGCGCGGCACGGCGGGCTGGTCGGGCCGCACCGCGACGGCTGGGGGCTCGCGTACTACGAGGGCCGCGACGCCCACCTGTTCCGCGAGGCGGCGCCCGCGGCCACCAGCGCCAGCCTGCGCTTCCTCCAGGAGCACCCGTTCACCGCCACCACGGTGGTCGGCCACATCAGACGCGCCACCCAGGGCCCCCGCGCGCTCGCCAACAGCCAGCCGTTCGTCCGCGAGCTCGGCGGCCACGCCCACGTCTTCGCGCACAACGGCGACCTCACCGGCCTGGCGGACGTCGCGCCGTCGGCGACCTACCAGCCGATCGGCGACACCGACTCGGAGCGGGCGTTCTGCGCGCTGCTCGAGCGCCTGCGCCCGCTGTGGCAGGTCGCGGGCGGCGTCCCGGCGCTGGACGCGCGGCTGGCGGCGGTCGCCGCGTTCGCGGCCAGCGTCCGCCCGCTCGGACCGGCGAACTTCGTCTACGCCGACGGCGACGCGATCTTCGTCCACGCCCACCGCCGCAACCAGGGCGACGCGCGCGGCGTCGCGCCGCCCGGCTTGCACCTGCTCTGCCGACGCTGCGCCGCCGAGCCTGGCACGATCGCCGGCCTCGACCTCGGCGCGGCGCCCCAGGACGTCGTGCTGGTGGCGAGCGTGCCGCTCAGCGGCGAGCGCTGGCTGCCCCTCGCCGAGGGCGAGGTCGTGGTACTGGCTGACGGCGCGCGCGTCGCGAGCGCCAGCGCCGACGGCGTCGGCCGCGGCGTCGACCCACCCCGCGAAAGGATCTCCCGATGACTCGCCCCACGCTGTCGCGGCGCACCTTCCTCCAGGCCTGCGGCGCCGCCGGCACCGCGCTCGCGCTGCCGGTGACGCTCGGCGGCTGCGGCACCGATCCCGGCGTGACCATCGACGGCGGCGATCCGCTGCCGGTGCCGCCGCTCGACGACGGTGAGCTGATCGCCGGCGTGCGGGTGTTCCGCCTCGACCTACAGGCCGGCACCGTCGACTTCGGCGCCGGCGCGCCGACCGCGACCTACGGGATCAACGGCGCGTACCTGGGGCCGACCTTGCGCTTCCGCCGCGGCGAGCGGGTGCGCCTCGAGGTCACCAACTCGCTGGCCGAGCCCTCGACCTTGCACTGGCACGGCATGCACGTGCCGGCGCGCAGCGACGGCGGGCCGTACGTGATGGTCGCGCCCGGCGCCACCTGGGTGACCGAGTACGACGTCACCCAGCGGCCGATGACCGCCTGGTACCACCCGCACCCGATGCACCAGACCGGCCGGCAGGTCTACATGGGCCTGGCCGGCGTGATCTACGTCGAGGAGCCGACGCCGCCGGCCGACCTGCCGTCGACCTACGGCGTCGACGATCTGCCGCTGGTGATCCAGGATCGCCGGTTCTTCGCCGACGGCACCCACCCGTACTCCGGCGGCGCGACGGTCGCGATGCACGACATGATGGCCGGGCTGAAGGGCCAGACCATGCTGGTCAACGGCGCGGTGCAACCGCGCGGCGTGATCGCCCGCGGCCTGGTGCGCCTGCGCGTGCTGAACGGCTCGAACGCCCGCGCGTACCACCTCGGCTTCGCCGACGGCCGCGGCTTCCGGTTGATCGCCAGCGACGGCGGGTTGCTCGAGGCGCCGGTCACCACCAGCCGCGTCTCGCTGGCGCCCGGCGAGCGGGTCGAGCTGCTGGTCGACTTCTCGGCCGACGCCACCGGCGCCACGGTCGCGCTGCAGAGCTTCTCCGGCGAGGTGTTCGGCCAGCTGTTCACCGGCCAGATGGGCGCCAACCTCGCCGACGGGCTCGATCGCGCGACCTTCGACCTGGCGACGTTCGAGGTCGGCGCGCCGCCGCCGACGACGATCGTGCCGCCGGCGAGCTTCGCGCCGATCGTGCGGCTGGCCGAGGCCGACGCCGCGCGCGCGCGCCAGGTGACGCTGGCGATGGGGATGGGCGCGGTGTCGATCAACGGCACGCAGATGACCGACCTGACGACGGTGCCGGCGGCGATCAGCTTCGACGTCCCGGTCGGCGACGTCGAGCTGTGGACGGTCACCAACACCTCGGGCATGGGCCACCCGTTCCACGTCCACCACCGGCAGTTCCAGGTGCTCGACGTCGACGGCGCGCCGCCGGCGGCGCCGCTGGCGGGCTGGAAGGACACCGTGATGATCGGTCCGGGCCAGGTGGTGCGCCTGCTGCTGAGCTTCGCCGGCGTGGCCGACCGCGAGGTCCCGTACATGTTCCACTGCCACATCCTCGAGCACGAGGACCACGGCATGATGGGCCGGTTCTTCTTGATCCCGCCGTGAGCGGCGGCGCGTTCGCGCTATGCTGCGCCGCGATGGGCAAGCAAGCACGCGCGCGTCGGGCCCGGCGCGATGGAGAGGTCGCCCCCGCGGCGCCGCCGGCCAAGGCCGCGCCGCCGCCGTGGTGGCACAGCCGCTGGCGCGTGGCCCTGGCGTCGGTGTGCGTGCTGGTGATGATCGTCAGCGCCGCCGCGATGCTGACGCCCTGACCCGGCGCGCCGCGGCGCGGCGCAGGTGCGGTGGGCGTGGAAACCTGCACCATCGAGGGCGATCGCGCGCGGCCAGCGGTTGAGCGCGCGGCGGTCGCGGCGCAAGGTGGAGCCATCACTCCGGGGAGGTACGTATGCGGCGTTTGTGGCGGCTGCCAGCAGCGATGGTCGAGCTCTCGGTCGGGACCACGATCGTGATGATCCACGCGGCGCTCGCCGACCGCGAGCAGCGCCGGAAGCGCCTGCGCGCGGACCCGCCCGCCAGGCGCTCAATGCCGCCTGCGCCGTCGCACGCGGCCCGGTGAACGCGGGCGATCGTCGTCGGCGCCGGGCGCCGGGCGCGGCGCGAACGCGGGGGCGGGACGCGGCGGATGCGCCGGCGCGGGGCGCGGGTGGCGTGGGGGCGGCGGGCGCGGTTCGACGCGCGCGGCGGGCGGGTGGACGGGCCGGCGTGGGTCATCGCGGCGCGGCTCGTCGCGGCGCGGCCCGTCGCGGCGCGGCTCGTCGCGGCGCGGCCCGTCGCGGCGTGGCTCGTCGCGGGGTGGTTCGTCGCGGCGTGGTTCGTCGCGGCGTGGCCCGCCGGCCGGCGGCGCGGGTCGGCGCGGGTCGGGCCGCGGCTCGGGCCGGCGGGCGTCGGGGTGACGCGCCTCGGGGTGACGCGGCTCGGGGCGCCGCGGCTCGGGGCGCCGCGGCGGCGGCGCGGGGCGCGGCGTCGGCGGCACGAAGTCGGGCGTCAGGTACCGCCCCACGTACGCGCGCCAGATCGCGCCGGCGTCGGCGGCGCGGATCGCCAGGCTGGGATCGGCCGCGGCGCAGTAGCGCAGCACGTTGTCGAAGTCGCGCTGGAAGAAGTGCTGGGCGCGCGAGGCGTGGGCCGCCGACAGCGCCTGCGGGAAGTCGATGATGGTGGGCCCGGCGGCGCCGGCCAGGATGTTGTAGGGCGACAGATCGCCGTGGATCAGATCGCAGCACAGCATCGTGATCATCTGGCCGCGCAGATCGGCGAACACCCGCGCCGCCGCCGCGGGCTCGAGCGCGACGTCGATCAGCCGCCGCGCCGCCTCGCCGTCGGCGCCGCGCACCAGCTCCATCAGCAGCACGCCCTCGTAGAACATGATCGGCCGCGGCACCCGCACGCCGGCCGCGGCCAGCTTGCCCAGCGCGGTGGCCTCGGCCGACTTCCACGCCTGCTCGGCGGCCTCGCGGCCGAACTTGCCGCCGCGATCCATCGCCCGCTGGGTGCGGGTGTTGCGGGTCTTGCGGCCCTCCTTGTACTCGGCGTTGTTCTTGAACGAGCGGGTCGCGCGGTCCTTGTAGATCTTGGCCGCCACCACCTCGCCGCGGTGCACGACCAGCGAGATGTCGGCCTCCTTGCCGCTCTTCAGGCGACCGAGCACCTCGTCGATCACGCCATCGGCGAGCAGGACATCGAGCGGCGAGCTCATCGGCGCCGCTACTAGTATCACGCCGGGGCGTCGGCCGGCGGCATCGCCGGCATCGCGTCCGTCGCGTCGCTGAGCCACAGCGCGTGGGCGGCCGAGCGCCCCAGCCGCAGGCGGGTCGGCGGCCCCTCGCGGTAGCCGGTGACCGCCTTGATCGCGTCGGGGTCGGGCTCGCGCACCGCCGCGCCGATCACCGCGAGCTGCGAGCCGAGCGCGAACGCGACCTCGCGGTAGCGCAGCCGCGGGCCGCGCAGCGCGCTGTTGCCGTGCAGCCGGATCGGCGCGGCCGCGCCCAGCGCCTCGAGCGCCGCGCGATCCAGCGTGCCGACCAGGCGCCCGGCGTCGACCTCGATCTCGGCGCCGGCGGCGTCGATCAGCGCCCGCCCGGTGCCGTCGCTGACGACGAACGGCACCGCGCGCTGATCGGTGTAGACCACCTGCCAGGCGGTCCCGACCTCCTCCTCGATCGCGACCGCGAAGTAGACGCACGGCCGACGGCTGATCGGCGCCAGCAGGTGCTCGCCGTCGGCGATCGTGCCGACCAGGTGGACCCGCGCGCCCTCGGGCGCCTCGGCTATCGACGCCCGCACCGCGCCGGCCAGGCCGCGCCGCGCCGCGGCCTGACGGCCGAACCGCGTCACCGCGCCCGCGGCGGCGACCAGCGACAGCAGCATCAAGATCAGGCCCACGCGGCGCCAGCGTACGGCACCTCGGCGCGCGGCGGTAGCCGGACATGACGCCGCGCCGGCGCGGCTTCCGACCGCCGGCGCGACGCGCTACGCTGGCGCGATGCGCGCGGCGATCGCCCTCTGTCCCTTGCTGATGGCGTGTGCCCTGCTGATGGCGTGCGACGACGACCCGACCTGCGAGGCGATCGCCGACCACGTCACGGCGCTGGCCGCCAAGGACCGCGGCTCGACCGTCTCGGCGGCCGACCGCGCCGCGCTGGTGCGCAACTGCCAGGCCGAGGCCGCGAGCAACCGCGCGATGCGGCGCTGCGTGATGAAGGCCAAGACGCTCGTCGACGCCAAGGAGTGCGAGCTGCGCGCGGCGTTCGGTCGCTGACCCCACGCGGGCGCCGCCGCGCCTACAATCGCGGCATGTCGACGCCCTACGCCAACAAGCTCACGCAGCTCGAGACCTGCCTGGATCGCGCGCAGCGCCTGCTGATCACCGAGCCGCTCGCCACCAGCTACGCCGAGCTGGTCGACATGCGGGTGATGCTCAAGGCGCTGACCGAGAACCTGCGCGGCTGGGCCGAGACCGAGCGCGACGTGCCCGAGGTGGTCACCGCGACGATCGACGACGCCGACGCGATGTTCGAGGCGCTGAAGCGCCGCGCCGACGGCTACGGCGAGGAGTACCAGCAGGCGGTCGACGTCGTGGGGGCCGCGCGCTTCCAGGCCCAGGACCGCACGCTGACGCCGTGCCCGCACTGCGGCGGCGGCGAGCTGTACCTCGACGACAACCTCGAGCTCGGCGTGCGCGCCGCCACCTACGCGTCGCTGGGCGTGCGGCTGGTGGTGTGCGGCAACTGCGGGCTCATCCGCCTGCAGGCCCGCGACGGCGCGGTGCGCACGATGGCGCGCGCGCTCGGCATGCGTCGGCTCGACCTGCCGCCGGCCGAGCGCACGCCGTACCGGTGACCGGGTGGATCAAGGTGACGCGGCGGCGCCCAGCTGCTCCTGGAGCGCCTTGGCCTGCTCGTACACCGCGCGACGTTCGTCGCAGGCTGCTGGGCGCTTGCCCGCGATGCACTCGTCGTTGAGGCGACGGTGCTGTGCCTTGAGCGCGTCGAGGTGGGCCCGCAATGCCTCGACGTCGCGCTGCCCGAACGCCTCGATCCAGGTCGGGTCGTACGCGACCGGGCCGACCGTCGTCCCGTCCGGGTCCTTGCCGCACATCCGGTTGCGCTCGAGCGACAGCTCGCTGGTGGCGTCGGCCAGGGGCACCAGGCGCGTCTGCGCCGGCTCGAACGCGTCGACGTAGTAGCCCTTGCCGTCGATGACCACCTCCACCCACTGGTGCAGGCCCTTGTAGGTCTTGCCGCCGCGCCGGTAGGTCGCGGTGCCGGCCACGGTGCGCACCGGGTACCCCTTGGCCAGGAGCAAGCTGCCGAACAGCGTGCTCATGTTGACGCAGTCGCCCTCGCCGCGAGCGATGACCTGCTCGACCCGCAGCGCGTGGGCGCCTTGATCGACGTCCTTGCCGCGCAGCGGCTTGCCGAGGTCGAGGGTGATCGCGCCAGCGGCGGGGTCGACCGCGAACGTGCGGGGATCCGCGACGAGCGCCTTGACGCGTGCGGCGTCGGGCTCGAGCCAGCGCGCGCAGTCGCGGCGCATCATCGGCTCGGTGGCGCCGCGCATGATCATCGCCATCGTGCCGAGCAGCGCGATGCCGGTGATCGCCGCTACCAGCATCACCAGCGAGAAGTGCCGGACCTCGACCTGGACACCGTCGCTGGTGACCGCGACGATCGGCAGATCCTCGACGGTCCCGTCGGCCGCGACCGACACCGCGTGGACGTCGGCCAGGGTGCGGCCGGCCGGCAGGTCGGCGGCCGCGATCGCGACCGTGAGGCGGCCGGGGCCCGGGAGCACGGTGCCGTCGGGGCCCAGCTCGATCACCCGCAGGGTCTGGGCGTGGGCGTCGAGGGCCGGCCGCATCCCGGCGACGCTCGGCCGCGCCTCGTCGGGCGGCCGCACCACGACCGTGATCGCCGCGGCGTCGGCGCCAGCCGGCAAGGCCAGCGTCGCCGCTGGCGGGCCGACCGAGGGGCCGGTCGGCGCCCCGGCGCCCGCGCCGCCGGCCCCCGCGTCGGGCGCGGCGTTCGCCCCGGCGCCCGCGACCGCGGGGCTTGCCGCCGAGCCGCCACCCCCGCCGCTCGCCCCCGCGCCGCCGCCGTCGGACTTCTTGCCGCCACACCCCGCGGCCACCACCACCAGGGCCATCGCTCCAGCCAGCGCGCGGACCGCGACCGATCGCATGCGAGTCATGCTGCTCCCTCCTGCGCCGATCCTACACCCGACCTCGCGCGCCGCGCGGCGCGCCGCTCACCCGCGGCCGGCGCGGCGCAGGCCGCAGCGCAGCACGTGCGCGAGGAAGCCGCGGTGGCCGATCGGATCGTGGAGGAGGATCACGTCGGCGCTGCCCTCCTGGCCCGGCGGGTAGAAGATGCCGCAGGTGGTGTTGATCTCGAGCAGCCAGGCGCGGCCGGCGGCGTCGACGCGGAAGTCGCAGCGCGCCCACGCGACGCCGTCGACGCCGACGAACATCCGCCGGGTCGCGTCGACCAGCGCGGCCGCCAGCGCCGGGTCGGCGCACGGCTGCCACGCCAGGCCGGCGTAGCCGTGCCACTTCAGGTCGAAGTGCTTGAAGGTCTCGCCGGGCGGGAAGCCGCACCGGACCGGCGTCATCACCAGCGGCGCGGCCGGCGCGTCGGGGTTCTCGGCGACGAGCACCGTGTACTCGTCGCCGTCGACGAACTCCTCGACGAGCGCGGCCTCGGCCACCGCCCACGTCGCGGCGACCTGGGACCGCAGCGCCGTCGCGGTCTCGACCCGCGACGCCCGGGTCATGCCGATGCTGGCGCAGCCGTCGAAGTGCTTCACGATCATCGGGAAGCGCAGCGTCGCCAGCGCGCGCGCCAGATCGGCCTCGGTGCGCACGAACGCGTAGGCGGGGGTGGTGACACCGAGGTCGACCGCGGCCTGCTTCATCGCCTCCTTGCGCAGGCCGTACAGCCGCGCCGAGGTACCGGCGAACGGCAGGCCCAGCCGCTCGAGCTCCTCGACCACCTCGATCCCAGCGACCTCCTCGAACCACGTGCCCTCGCACAGGTTGAGGATGACGTCGTGGCCGCGGCCGACCAGCGCCTGGACCTGGGCCCGCGCGGTCGCGCGGTGGACCTCGATGGTCTCGACCTCGTGGCCGTCGAGCCAGTGGCCCGGCTCGTACGCGGGATCGTGGCCGGCGACCGGCGACGAGCCGGCCGGGTAGGCCGAGAGGAGGACGCAGATCCGCACCGGAGATGGACGCGCTGGTGCGCCCAGGATCTCAGAAATCGCGCGCGCGCGCAGCGGCGGCTGGCAAGCTCGGGGCATGACCCAGGAGCTCGAACGGCGCGCGGCCGAGCTGCGCACCCTGCCCGCGCTGGCGTTCACCGTGACCGGCAGCGGGCTGGCCGCGACCGACCGCGCGGCCGAGGAGCTGCCCGCGGCCGACGACCCGCGCTGCGGGGTGCTGACCCGGAGCCACCCGTACGGCGGCAGCGTCATCGACGGCTACCGCACCGAGGTGCTGGTGATCCTCGCCGACGCGCTGGTCGCGGCCGAGGACTACGATCCCGAGTCGTCCGGCACCAGCTGGGTGCACGTCTTCGCCGCCGATCCCGACCGCCGCGCGGCGCTGGGCGCGCTGGTGCGGGCGGCGCTCGGTGACGCGGTGATCGCGCGGCGGTGACCGCGGCGCGTGCGGCGCGCCGCGCCGGACCCGCGGCGCGGTTGCGCCGGGCCCGCCCATCGACGACGCTGCGCCGATGTTCATCGACCTGGCGCGCGCGGCGCGCATCGAGCGCGGGGAGGCGGCGCTGGCGCGGACGGTGGCCGACGGCGTCGCCGCGGGCGGCGGCGAGGTGGCGATCGATCCGATCGCCGGCGGTTACGCGGTGCTGGCGCGCCCCGGCCTGCCGACCAACAAGGTGGCCGGCTGCGGCTTCACCGACGATCTCGACCTGCGCGCGCTGGCCGCGATCGAGGCGACGTGGTGGGCCCGCGGCGAGCCGGTGCGCTTCGAGCTGGCCACGCTGGCCGCGCCGAGCTTGCACCGCGCGCTGGCCCAGCGCGGCTACCTCGTCGACGGCTTCGAGCACGTGCTGGTGCGGCGGCTGGCGGCGGCCGACGCCCACGCCGCGGCCGCCGCCGGGGTCACCGTCGAGGAGGTCACGCCGGCCACCGCCGCCGACTGGCTGCGGGTGTCGATCGACGGCTTCGGCCACCCCGACGGCGCCAGCCCGCTCGATCCGCCGATCCCGGTCGACGTGCTGGCGACGGTCTTCGCCGACCTCGGCGCGGCGGCGCTGCCCCGCTACCTGGCCCGGGTCGACGGCGCGCCCGCCGGCATCGCCAGCGCCCGCTACGCCGACGGCGTCGTGCAGCTGTGCGGCGCGGCCACCGCCCCGGCGTTTCGCCGCCGCGGCGTGCAGCGCGCGCTCTTGACCGCCCGCCTGGCCCACGCGGTGGCGGCCGGCTGCGAGCTCGCGGTGGTCACGACCTCGCCGGCGTCGCAGTCGCAGGCCAACGT
>Ga0073899_10001657_pt1 | contig 20338 bp, 18 predicted proteins | sample KloWWTmetaKNB5Ph_FD_88975 | JGI IMG/M metagenome (GOLD analysis project Ga0073899, IMG submission 88975) | Active sludge microbial communities from Klosterneuburg, Austria, studying microevolution and ecology of nitrifiers - Klosterneuburg... | ecosystem: Engineered > WWTP > Aerobic digester >... | reverse complement strand
GTTTCGTGAAGTACTGAAACTAGAGGCGCGCATGAGAACTCATGCGCGCCTCCCGTGATTTACTTGTTTTGGTTGTAGCGACACGCCGGGCCATTAGCCCGACCTGCGCATCTGTTTTCTGATTCTTTATAGGTAACTGATTGGCGTGGACTATTCCTGCCCGTAGTTGCCGAGCAAGGAAGGCGAATGCGGATCGTGCGCGGCGTGGTTTGCGGCGGCGCGGGCGAAGCTGCTGGTCGCATAACAGTACTGGCAACCGAAGAGGCAAGAGTCATACATGCCGATGTCGCGGCTGGCCACGCATCCACAGGCGTCGCGCTGGCTGGGGTCTTTCCTGAGGTTGAGCCGCAGCCCAAAGACGCGCTCGATCAGCGCGTCGTCCACGCATTTGCCAGGGTTTACGCCGCAGCCGGTCAGATCCGCCTCCTCGGCGCAACTGACAATCTCCATCGCGTTTTGCGCCGCAGTCTCCACCAGGCAGTGCAGCAAATCATTGTAACCCGGCAGTGGGACAGACGGCTGCTCGGGCAGCGTCACCCCCTGGGCGGCAAGCGCACGCAGCCGTGGCGCCGCCTTTTTGTAGACATCCATGAAGCTGATCACCGACCGTGTCGTGTAGCCGCGCAGCCGGCGGGCGAGCCAGGCGTAGCGCTCGCGGTGGAAGTTGCTGTCGGTGACGGAACTCAGCACGATGGGGTCGTAGCGCCAAATGACCCGTTCCGGCCCGATCCGGTCGGCGAGCCGGTGAAAGGTCTCGATGGCGGCCTCCACCGGCGGCGTTTTCGGGTCGATGGTGCGTGGGTTGTCCAAAATTGTGTACTGGAAATAGTAGCGATAGCCGAGTGCGTCCAGCTCACCCAGGTGCGCCAGCAGCGGGCGCGGGTTGCGCGTCCAGAAGACAATCACCTCGACATCCTCCGGGCGCAAGGAGATGTGGCTGATCTGGTTGCGATTGAAGGGGTTGGGCACGGTGCAAGCGCCGGCGCGGACGCGGTGCATAAACCACGGCGCATAGAAGGCGGGAATATCGGTGCGGCGGCTGGCGCTGATGATCATAAGCGAAGTATAACACCAACCTGAAAATGGAACTCTGACGCAGCGTCGCAGAGGAAGGCTATCTCAGCATTTTCGTTGTTCATTGCACCCCGTAGGGTCATGGACAGGAATTACACAGCCTGCGTTAAATGAACTTGCCCGCCTTGCATCGTTGATAGACAGCAGACGCTCTGTTTGCTATACTTCATCCTCTGTTCAGAATTGCAACCAATTTCTGGGAAGACTCACTCAAGGAACTCTCATGCGCTGGCAAGCCTACCATACGCCCCACAGCCTCGACGAAGCGCTTGCGCTGCTCAGCGATTACGCCGGCGCCGCTCAGATTGTGGCGGGCGGCACCGATCTGATTCTCGACTTTCAACAGGGCAATCACGCGCCGCCGCAGGCGTTGGTCGATGTGACCACCATTCGTGGCCTCGACCAGATCATTGAGGAAGATGGCTGGATCATCGTTGGCGCGGCGGTGACGCACACCGTCATCGAAGCCCATCCGCTCATTCGCCGTTACGGCGCAGCGCTGGCGGAGAGTTGCAGCGTCGTCGGCGGGCCGCAGGTGCGCAATGTCGCCACCATCGGCGGCAATGTGGCGCACGCTCTGCCCGCGGCGGATGGAACCATCGGGCTGCTGGCGCTGGGCGCCGAGGTGCAGGTGTGCACGTGGAACGGCATCGCTGTCGAATGTACATGGCAGCCGCTGCTCTCGATCTTTGTCGGGCCAGGCATGAACAGCCTTGCCCCCAACCAGATGATCGGCGCGTTTCGCTTCCCGGTGCAGGAACCACACACTGGCAGCGCCTTCGACCGCATCATGCGCCCGCAAGGCGTGGCGCTGCCGATCCTGGGCGTTGCAGCCCAAGTGACGCTGGACGCGGCGGGCGCACGCGCAGTCGCTGCTGCGATTGCCGTCGGGCCGGCCGGGCCGATTCCATTTCGCGCGCTGGAAAGCGAAGCGATCCTGCTGGCCGCGCCCAGCTTGGATGACGCTGTCATTGACGCTGCCGTCGTCGCCGCGCAACGCCAGGCGGAGTTGCGCACCAGCAAACATCGCGCGTCCAAAGCGTATCGCCACGAGATGATCGCAGTGCTGCTGCGCCGCGTGTTGCCGCGCGCGATTGCGCAGGCGCGTACGGAGACAACATCCGCTGATTGATGCGACAACGTCGGGCTGGTAGCCCGACCTACGCTTCACTGACCGCCATTTTTCGCCGTTGCGCTATCGGCGCGACACTGCTGGTTGATGCGACAACGTCGGGCTGGTAGCCCGACCTACGTTTCACTGACCGCCATTTTTCGCCGTTGCGCTATCGGCGCGACGCCGCTGGTTGATGCGACAACGTTGGGCTGATCGCCCGACCTACAGGAGGAACCTATGCCCACACTATCCTTGACCATCAACGGTGCGCCACACTCCCTCGACGTGCCCGCCAATCGCTTTCTGGCCGAAGTGCTGCGCTACGATTTAGGCTTGACCGGCGTCAAAATTGGCTGCAACGAGGCCGAATGCGGCGCCTGCACCGTGATCGTCAACGGCCGCAGCGTCGATTCGTGTATCTTCCCGGCCTTCAAAGCTCAGGGCGCCGAAGTGTTGACCATCGAAGGCGTGGCGGATGCGTGGGCCGGTCAACAATCTTTAATCTCCAATCTCCAATCTCATAACAATGGCAATCAGAGAGGAGAGATTGAAGATTTGCATCCGCTGCAGGAAGCCTTCGTGCAATACGGCGCCACGCAGTGCGGCTTTTGCACGCCGGGGTTTATCCTGCAGGCCAAGACGCTGCTCGACGCCAACCAGGACCCGACTGACGACGAGATCAAACATTGCTTGAAAGACACGTACTGCCGCTGTACGGGCTATACGTCCATCGTCAATGCGGTCAAGGCCGCCGCTGAGAAGATGCGCACAGGTCATCTGCCCGCACCGGTGCTGCCCGACCACGTCGCGCCATTGGCGCAGATCGGCAGGGCGTTGCCGCGTCCCGACGCGGTGGAAAAGGTCACTGGGGCCGCGCGCTATGCCGATGATTTCACCTTTGCCGAGATGCTGCACGGCGCCACCCTGCGCAGCGCTCATCCTCATGCCCGCATTCTGCACATCGACGCCACCGCCGCAGAAGCGCTGCCCGGGGTCCACTGTGTGCTGACGCAGCAAGACATTCCAGGCGAACTACGCCATGGCCTGGTCGAGTATGATTGGCCTGCCTTTGCCGGCGGGGACTATCCGGCGCGCTATGTGGGCGACCCGATCGCACTGGTCGTCGCCGACACCAACGAGCTGGCGCACGACGCGCTCAAGCTGATCATCGTCGACTATGAGGTGCTGCCGGCCGTCACCGATCCCGTCGCCGCGCGCCAGCCCGATGCGCCGGTGCTGCATCCTGACCGGCCGGACGGCAACCTGCTCAAGCACATCAAGGTGCGTCACGGCAATTTGGAGGCTGGTTTCGCTGCCGCCGACGTCATCGTAGAGCGCACTTATCGCACGCCGATGACCGAACACGCCTTCCTGGAGCCAGAGTGCTCGGTGGCCGTGCCCGCGGGGTGGGCCGACCCACACTACGGCAGCCACGACAAGTTGACCATCTACGTCGGCAGCCAGATTCCCTACGCCGACCGCGACCAGGTGGCGCGCTGTCTGGGATTGCCCAATGAGGCGGTGCGCGTCAAAGGCACGGTGATGGGCGGCGGCTTTGGCGGTAAGGAAGACATCGCGGGCCAGTTTCATGCCGCGTTAGCCGCGCAGGTGACGCGCCGGCCGGTCAAGGTGCTCTACACGCGCGCAGAGAGTCTGCGCTTTCATCCCAAGCGCCACGCCACCATTATCCGCATCAAGACCGGCGCGCGGCGCGATGGCACGCTCACCGCGGTCGAGGCCGAACTCTACGGCGACAGCGGCGCCTACGCCAGCCTGGGTGAAAAGGTGATGACGCGCGCCACGACCCACGCCACCGGCCCGTATGTGGTAGGCAGCGCCAAAATCGACTGTTATGCGATGTACACCAACAACGCGCCGTGCGGCGCGTTCCGCGGGTTTGGCGTCACGCAGTCGGCCTTTGCCGTTGAGAGCAACATGGATCTCGTCGCCAAGGCGCTGGGCATGGATCCGATCGAGTTGCGCCGCAAAAATGCCATGCAGGTTGGCGCCATGACCGCTACAGGCCAGGTGCTGCGCGACAGCGTCGGGCTGCTGACCTGTCTGGAAAAGGTGGAGCGGGAGATTGGAGATTGGAGATTGGAGATTGAAGGAGATAAGGAGACAGGGAGACAGGGAGAACAGGAGAATGACGCCGCGCCAATCTCTAATCTCCAATCTCTTGATCTCTTAATCCCTCAATCTCCCCCTCTCCCTCTTTCCTCCCCTCTCTTCACCCCCACCCGCGTTGGCAGCAAAGTCTATGCGTGGGGACTGGCCGCCGGCTACAAGAACACCGGGCTGGGCGGCGGCGCACCCGACAAGGCCACCGCCGAGGTTGAGGTCTACCCCACCGGCCGCGCTGAGATTCGCACGAGCAGCGCGGAAATGGGACAGAACCTGATCGGCGTGCTGGCAGCGTGCACCGCGGAGGAACTGGGTCTGCCTTTCCGCGACGTGGGCGTGCTGGTGATGGACAACGACCTGTCGCCCGACGGCGGCCCCACCACCGCCAGCCGTCAGACCTATCTCAGCGGTAACGCCGCACGGCTGGCTGCGCGTTCGATGCGCGAGCGGATGCAAGGCGTCTTGGCGGAAAAATTCGATGTTCCGCCGGAGGTGATCGCCTTTCATGAGGGACTGGCGTATGTGGATGAGACGCGGCTTGCCGAGGTGAAAGCGAGCACTGGAGATCAGAGATCGGAGATGGGAGATCTTACGCCCCCCGCCCAATCTCCAATCTCCAATTCTCCAATCTCTCCATCGCGCACCATCTCCTTCGCCAACGCCGTTCAGACCTTACTCGACGAAGGCCGCTCGCCCAAGCTTCAATACGAATACTGGGCGCCGAAGACGCAGCCGTTGGGTACGGGCGGCGACATGCATTTTGGCTTCTCCTACGCGGTGCACGCGGCGCTGGTCAGCGTCGATACGGACACGGGCGAGGTGGCGGTCGAGCGCGTCATTTCCGCACACGACATCGGGCGCGCCATCAACATCCTGAGCCTGACTGGGCAGATTGAAGGCGGCATTGTGATGGGCATCGGCAACGCGTTGACCGAGCACTACATCGAGGAAAACGGCGTGCCCTGGACGCGGCATCTCGGCCAGTACAAAATGCCGGGGATCAAACATGCGCCGGAGATGCGCAACTTTATCGTCGAAGACCCCACCGCGGAGGGGCCGTACGGGGCCAAAGGCGTGGGTGAGATCAGCTCGATCCCGATCAGCCCGGCCATTACCAATGCCATCTACAACGCTGTCGGCGTGCGCTTCATGGCGCTGCCTGTGGATCAGGACGCGCTTTTGTTGGCAATGAAGCACGGCGAGCGAGAGATCGACCGGCGCTGGGGCGATCCGCCGGTCAAGTAACGACAAAACGGTTAGAGGTTTACGCGTGCTGGTGTTGCGATAAGTTAGGCGGGCGGCGTGAGCACGCGCAGCGCCCCCTGCTGGATCTGGCAATGCACTTCTTTTGCGTCCAGCACCTCGCCGTCACTTTGAATGGTCTGGGGCGGTTCGCACACAACACGCACTTCTTTCGCCTGCCAATATTGCAGCGAGGAGCGCATATCCGCGCCTAGCTGCGTGTAGCGGGTAGGACGTTCCTCCGGCTGCACCTCGGCCAGACCCAGAATGGCGCCTGCCACATCAAAGAAACTCTTGAGTCCAGCCTGCCCAATTACAATGACATCAAGCAGACCATCGTCTACGGCAATGGTTGGGATCAGGTTGAGACCCGCCTGTCCCATGTTGCCGGAGTTGGCGACGATACAAGTCAACCCATCGGCTTCGACCTGCTGTCCATCGAGGGTTAGCTGATAACGCGCCGGTTGGGGTCGCGCAATATTCTGCAAGCCGGACCACAGGTAGGCAAAGACGCCAAATCTATTCTTCGCCTCACGATCGGCGCCGGCCACCATTTCCGCCTCCAGCCCCATGCCTACGCGCAGCACGAACGGCCGCTTGTTCACCACGCCCATATCGATCGTGCGCACCTGGCTTGCCGGGTCAGCGGCCACGCGCAACGCATCTTCCAGCTTACCGGGAATGCCCAGCTCAACAGACATGACATTGGCGGTGCCACCTGGCAAGATGGCCAGACAGGTTTGTGACGCACCTGCCAGCGCCGCGGCAGTCTCCGCTACACTGCCGTCGCCGCCATAGATGGCCACAACGTCGGCGCCCGCCTCGACCGCTGCCTTTGCCAGCAGCGTTGCGTCGCCGGCCTCCTTGGTGATGCTAACGTCCCACTCCACCGGGTACGCGGAGAAGATAGTTTGCACTGTTTTGAGATTCAGCCCCTCTTGTCCAGCGCCTGGGTTGGCGATGATTTGAATGATACGGTTTGGCACGATAACCCCTCCTTTGCTTGGCGGTGCATCCACCTATCACCGTCCGCTAGTCATCCTGATATTCGGACGGAATGAAATCCTCTTTCGAGAAATCGCGCGGAGCGCGTGGGCGGTAGAGCAGGTAGGCCAGCCCCACGCTGCTGGCGTAGAGCACCAAGAGCGGCATCATCACCAACGTCATGTTCACCGGGTCCACGGTCGGTGTGATGGCGGCGGCCACGATCGCAATGATCACGACTGCCTGACGCCAGAAGCCCAGCAGTTGTTGCCCACTGACGAGGCCGGCGCGCGCCAGAAACGCAACGACTAGGGGCATCTCAAAAGCGACGCCAATCCAGAAGACGATGCGCGTTACGAAGCCGATATATTTGTCGATTGTCCATTCCTGGGCAATGATATCGCCCAGAAACCCCTGTAAAAAACCAACCGCCGTCGGCAGCAACATGAAATAGGCAAACAACGCGCCGACCACAAACAGCACCATGATGCCGGGCAGCGTCAGGATCAAGTTGCGTTTCTCGTGAGGATAAAGACCTGGCGAGGCAAAGGCGATGATGTGATACACAATCATCGGCATCGCAATCACGGCTCCGGTCGTAAAACCCACTTTGAAGAAGACGCTGATCGTGTCGGTGGGGCCGATCGCCATCGGTTTTGCGCCCGCCTCGGTCAGTGGGAGGAGGATAAATTGCAGCAGAGGGCTGACAAATAGCATGGAGACCGCGGTGCCGATCACCAACGCACCGACCACCCAGATGAGTCGCGTGCGCAACTCAAGCAGGTGATCCATCAGCGTCATACGACTCTCGTTAACTGGATCTCGTGGAAGCGCCCCTTGCGTCACTGGCTCTTCTCCACCTGGGCAGACGTGGCGTCATCGGGCGCCGTCTGGGGATCTGCACCCTCAGGTGACGGCGGGAGGTTGTCTGCAGAGGCGCTTGGCTCCGCCGGTGGTGGGTCGGTGGGGTCGATTTGCTTTGTCTCTACCGGCGCCAGGATCGTATTGCCGTTGGTCTCGCTTGGTTTTGCACTGTTTTTCGCCACTGCCGCCGCGGCTGCGGTGCTTTTGGCGACGTTGCTCGTGGCCGCGGGTTTGGCAGGCAGTGCTTTGGCGGGCGGTGGTTTGGGGGTCGGTGCTTTGGCAGCGGGAGAAGGGGTCTTGGCCGGATCAAGGATGTCGTTGACCATCCGGCGCGGATCCATTTCCTCCAGCATCTTGATCTCTTCGCTGAATTGTGAGGTGAATTCACTGCTGAGCGAGCGAATCTGCCGCAGATAGCCGGCAAGCGTACGCATGGCGCCGGGCAGCCGTTCTGGCCCCAACACGACCAACGCGATCACAGCGATCAAAAACAGTTCGAAGATGCCGATGCCAAAAAAGCTATCCATGTTAAAATGGCTTCCTTTGAACCTCTTCCAGAGCCGACCCGAGCACGCCGTTCACAAAGCGCGGGCTGTTGTCACTGCCAAAGAGTTTGGCAAGCTCCACCGCCTCGTTAATCACCACTTTTGGCGGCGTCTGCAACTGACGGCAGCCCAATTCATATAACGCCAGGCGCAATACATTGCGGTCGATGATGGCCAGTTGATTCACCGGCCACTCCGGCGCGTAGTGGGCGATCATGGCGTCCAGCGCGTCGCGATGCGTAATTACGCCAGACACCAGCAAACGTAAAAACCCTGCGGCTTCCTCACTCACGACAACGGGCGCATCCTCCCCATTTTCATCGGGGGCCGGGTTCGCCAGGCGCGCATCGACCACATCCCCCGGTAAATGATCGACGCTGTCGACCTCGAAAAGCGTCTGGATCGCCAGCCGCCGCGCCAGTTGGCGATCGTGAATGTAGAGTAGATGTTCTTGATCACTGGTTTTGAGCGGTGAGGGCTGCGCACTTTGCTGCTTGAAGTCGTTCGATGCCATCAAATTTACCATTACAGCCCTCAAGCCATGACCAATCCACCATCGACGCTCAAGACGTGGCCGGTGATGAAGCCGGATCGTTCGGCAGCGAGGAAGGCGACGGCCCAGGCAATTTCTTCGGGCGTTCCCATCCTGCCGATCGGCGTATTGGAAAGAATCGCGCTTTTTTGGTCCTCAGTCAAAATGTCAGTGAGCGCGGTGGGCACAAAGCCAGGCGCTACGGCATTGACTGTGATGTTGCGGCTGGCTACTTCACGCGCCAGGCTTTTGGTGAACCCGATGATGCCGGCCTTGCTGGCGGCATAATTGGATTGGCCTGCCTGGCCCGACAGGCCAACCACGCTGGTGATGTTGATGATTCGGCCCCATTTCTGGCGCACCAAGCCGCGCATTGCGGCCTTGGTGACGGTGTACACACTGCGCAGATTGGTGTCGATGACGACATCCCAGTCGTCTTCTTTCATAGTCATCAACAGGCCGTCACGCGTTGTCCCCGCATTGTTGACCAGAATGTCCAGCCCGCCAAGCTCGCTCTGCACCTGTTTGACCAGCGCAGCGGCCTGCTCGGCCACGCTGACATCCGCCTGGAAGATGTGGCAAATGCCGCCGGCTTCCGTAATCTGCGCCATCACGGCGCGCGCGCCTTCGGCGTTGCCGCGGTAGTGGACAGCAACCTTTGCCCCACCTGCCGCCAATTCGCGCGCGATCGCTGCGCCAATTCCGCTGCCGCTGCCCGTCACAAGGGCGACTCGATTCGAGAACTCCATCCTATCTCTTCCTATCGTAAACTGCTGGTCACGCGGCACAGGCCGGTGAATGCAGGGGCGCAGTTTGGACAATGCATCCACATGCGACTGCGCCCGGCTAGATGCTTGCCAAGCATTATACTCACGAAGCGGTAATTCTGAAACGACAGATCTGCACTAGAGTCTGTTTCAGACTGGCCGCGCGGACGCCCCTGGGCGCGGGTCAAGAGACCTGATACGGGCAAGGCTGCGTCTGATCAGCGCCGAGGGCGCGACAAAATGCTGTCCCGTCAGCGCAGCGTTGCGACATACGCACGCACACCCTTGACATCTTTGACGGTGACGCGATTGGCGTCGCGTGCGATCCGCTTGACCAGCCCAGTCAACACTTCGCCCGCGCCTATCTCGACAAAGGTTGTCACTCCAGCGCTCGCCAGGTGTTGGATAGAGGCAGTCCAGCGCACGCTGTCGGTCAACTGCGAGTTGAGCTCGTCGCGAATCGCCTCCACCGTCGTGAGCAGGGTCGCGGTCGTGTTGCCGACCACCGGAGCTTGCGGCGGCAGAATAGCCGTCTGCGCGATGGCGGTGCGTAGGGCTGCGGCGGCAGGCTGCATCAATGGGCTGTGCGCCGCAATGCTGACGGCGAGCGGCGCCACCTTGCGCGCGCCGGCGGCTGTGAGCGCGGCCATCGCGGCCGCCATGCCGGCCGCATCGCCGGAAATCACAAGCTGGCCCGGGCAATTGTCGTTTGCCACTTGCACAATGAAGCCGTCGCTGGAGACGCGTGCGCAGACTTCCGCCACTTGCGCTTCCTCCAACCCTAATACGGCGGCCATCCTGCCTGGCGCGCGGTCGCCTGCCAGCTTCATCAGGCGACCGCGCTCGCGCACCAGTCGCAAGCCATCGGCATAGCTGATGCTGCCGGCGGCGACCAGCGCCGTATACTCTCCCATGCTATGCCCGGCGACAAAGACGCCGGCGCCCGCACCAGACGCAGCCTCGCCCATCTCGGCTTCCAGTGCGCGCATGGCGGCCATGCTGGCGGCCATTAAGGCCGGTTGCGCATTGATAGTGTCCGTCAGTTCGGTTTCCGGCCCATCGAGCATGAGGCGGCTCAGCGCAAATCCGAGCACCGCGTCGGCTTCTTCCAGCGCGGCGCGGGCCGTGGGGTAGTGTTCGACCAGTTCGCCGGCCATGCCTACATGCTGGCTGCCCTGCCCAGGGAATAGAAATGCCGTGTGATTGACGCGCTTAAGATACGAAAAAGGTTCCACGATTGGCTCCTTTCACAGCTTATCGCTGCGCTCTGTAAGCAACAAAGAGGGATTTGGACAAATCGCCAAATCCCTCTTTGTTGCTTACAAATATCCATTGGATTTTGAGAATATTCAAAATGGGTGGGGATCCAATTTCCCCAAATTGATCCGGGCGATCAATCAACCTCACTCCATTTCGATCAATTGCTCTTACTTCTTAGCCGACTTTTTGTCCTTGATGTCCAGAACTTGTTTGCCCTTGTAATAACCGCAGTGAGGGCAAACCCGATGCGGCAATACTGGTTGATGGCAGTTGCCACATTCACCCAGCGTTGGGACGCCGATCGCATCATGGGCGCGGCGACGATCACGGCGGCCTTTGCTCAGTTTTCGTTTTGGAAGTGGTCCCATGTTTCTGGCTCCTTACCCGTAGGTAATAATCGTGCAGCGTAGGCCCAAAGACCTTGTGCTGCGCCTGTTGCATTTAATTTATCAAGATGACGCGCTGTCTTCGTCACGCCGCAAGCTAAGCAGCGCAGCCCAGCGCGGGTCAATCTTTGTCTCCTCGTCGCGTTCGTCGGCATCCGAATAGAGTTCGATGTCTTCTAATGCGCCGATTTCGGCCAGCCGGCGGGTCAGATTTGGACATTGCCCCGCGCCTTCCCAGTTGCACGCCGGATACATCGGCATCGCCAACCATACTGACTGACGCACTACTTCCGTTAAATTCAGGATATGCTGCTCGTTGATCAGCAACGCAGCATCTTCCAAATCCTCTTCAGACCCTTCAAACTCATCAGGGTGCAGGTAACGCCCTGTGTAAACCTCAGTCAGTGGCCGAAAACTATCTTCGAGTTCAAACCGAACCGGCACGGCGATAGGCTCCAAACAGCGATTACACGTAGCCTGTACGACTGTGCTTAGCTCGCCGGATGTGAGAATGCCGCTATTGGTGCGCAACAACTGAACAGTTCCAACCAACGGCCCGAGAAACTTCAGCTCCTCATCCAGGCCATCGAGCGGTTCATTCAGTGCAAACCGACGGGTTGCCCCTGTCAGTTCTTTGAGCAATTGAGCAACGTTAAATTGCATAACAACACCTCCTGCATCACAGGAGGAAACATTCTCCAGAGATCAATGCCGGCCGCGCGTCACCGGTCTGCGCGTTGCAAACAGACGAGTAGTATAGTGGCCAACCGATGTTCTGTCAAAATAGCCATGAATCCAGCGCAAACCAAATTCATGACCGGCGTTCCGGTTTGGCAGGGGCGGCGCCGCCCAATTCGAGATTTTGACGCAAGAGATCGAGACCATTATCGACCTGTTTGCTGATAATGCGCAGCTTTTCCGCCAGTTCTTCCAGCACGCGCGCCGCATAGCGATCCGCCTCATCGCGCCGCTGCTGAGCCGTGTGCTGCGAATCGACGATGATCCGCTCGGCCTCCTGTCGCGAGGCAGAGACCAGCGCATCGTTGTTCAGGATGTCCTGCGCGCGGCGCTTTGCCTGCTCTACGATGCGTACAGCCTCCGCCTCGGCCGCCTCCAAAATACGGTCGCGCTCCTGTAACATGCGCTCGCTTTCGATGATCGAGCTTGGCACATTGACGCGTAGCCGCTCGATCACCTGCTGCGCCTCGTTGTGGTCGATCATGCGCAGTGACGACATTGGCACGCGCCGGCTGCTTTCCAACAAAGCATCTAATTGATCAATAATTTGCAAGATGGCGATGGGACACCTCCCGGCGGTTCTCAGTCGCGATGCACCCACTTATCTCCGTGACGTAGATAAATTTTTGGTGCGTTGCTGCGGATGGGGCGATCAAACTTGTGGCCAAGCGCCTCCAGGACGTGGGGGGGCGCCCATGCGCCACATTCTCCTCCCAGGCTGGCCACCTCTTTCAGAATGGTGGCGCTTAGATACGCATAGTCGTTGTTACAGAAAAGACAACACAGATCAATATGCGGGGCAAGGCTGGCGTTTGCCCATCCGATCTGCTGCTCGTATTCAAAATCGGCGACGTTGCGCAACCCACGCACGATTACATCCACCTTATGCTCGCGGGCGCAATCCACCGTCAACCCAGTATAGGTTACGATGCGCAGGTTAGGCAGATGCTCAAGCGCCTGCATTGCCAACTCGAGACGTTCCTGCGTGTCGAACAATAGCTTCTTGGGGGGCGCATCGTAGATTGCCATGACGATCTCGTCGAAGAGAACGCTGGCGCGAACAGCAATATCGATGTGCCCGTTGTGAATGGGATCGAAAGTTCCAGGATAAAGTGCCCGCCCCATACCAGATGCCTTTCCGGATTACGCTTCGGGCAAAAATTGTAAGAAGACCTGATTGCCCATCAGGAGTCCACGCCGGGTCAGTTGGACGCGCTCGTCATCCACAATTAACAACCCGGCTTTATGCAACTGCTTTAGTTCATCGGCAAAGATGGCAGTTGGCAACACACCATGCAGGGCGAGGAAGCGGTCAAGCCGCACGCCTTCTCGCACCAAGCGCAGGCCAACCATCATGCTCTCCGCCATTGCCAACCGCGGCGGAATTTCCTCGACAAATTCTTCCAGCGGGCCACCTGCCTGCACGCGACGGTTGTAGCCGGCGACCGGCTTGCGGTTGCCCCAGCGCCGCTCGACTGGAACCTCGCCTGCGTGCACGTGTAGATGGCTATGGGCGCCCGGCCCGATGCCAAGATACGCTTGATTGCGCCAGTACATCAAGTTGTGCTGACAGGCCAGCCGCGGCATTTCACTGTGCTCATCTTCTGGCGCCAACCGCCGCGCCCAATTCGACACTTCGTAGTGGACATAGCCAGCCGCGCCAAGCTGCACCAAGGCCATTTCATACAGCGTGGCAGCCAAATCATCGTCGGGCGCCTCACTGCGACCACTTTCCACCCAGTGAAAGAGCGGTGTATCTGGCTCGACAATCAGGCTATACAGGCTTAAATGCTCAGGCGCCAATGTCAGCGCCTCATCAAGCGTCGCTTGCCAATCGCCTTCGGTCTGTCCGGGCAAGCCGAAGATGAAGTCCAAATTGATGTTCGCAAAGCCAACCTCGCGTGCCGTTGCGTACGCAGTGTACACATCCTCAGCCGAGTGGATGCGCCCCAGGAAACGCAGTTCGTCCGGCCGAAAACTCTGGACGCCCATGCTGAGTCGATTCACGCCCAGCGTGCGCAGTACGGCGAATTTTGCCTGATCCACCGTTCCCGGATTGGCCTCGCAAGTGATCTCTGCCGTCGGCGCCACGCGGAAACAGCGGTGGATCGCCTCGAACAGTTGCCCCAATTGACGCGCTTCGAGCACGGTCGGCGTGCCGCCGCCAATGAAGATGGTCGCAACCGTGTACTGCGCCATGCGTGCGGCCCAACGCTCCATCTCTGCGCACAGCGCATCCACCGTTGCCTGATGCAAGGCTTCCAGCCCGGCGTAGGTGTTGAAGTCGCAATACGGGCATTTTCGCTCGCAAAACGGAATGTGAATGTACAACCCCAGGGGGGACAGCTCGCTCATCGGTTTTCCAGGCGGAAACCGTGCCCGCGCACGGTGACGATGTAGCGGAACTCGTTGTCGCACTCCTCGATGCGTTCGCGCAGACGACGCACCAGCGCATCGATCGCCTGTTCGCTGACGCCCTCGCTGGCAGCTTCCGGCCAGACCGCCTCGATGATCTGCTCGCGCGTGATCACACTGCCGCCCGAATCCCACAAGATCTCGAGCAAGCGATACTGATGCAGGCTTAATGGCGGGTCGATAATGATCCCATTTGCCCACACCTGCCGCGTCTCTTTATCGATGCGCAGACCACGTTTGTCACTGTCCAAAGATAAGGGCGCCGTCGCGCCGGCATCGACGAAGGCCAGCTTGAAACGCAGCGCGATCTGTAATTCGTCGCCGTCTTGAAGTGGCAGTGAGGTATTGTTTTGCACATCTTGCCCATTGACATGAGTGCCGTTTTTGCTGCCCAGATCTTCGATGCGGTAATGATCGTCCGCCCAGTAGATGCGGGCGTGATTGCGGCTCACCTGGCGGTCGGGCAAGTGGATATCACAATCCTCGTCGCGCCCGATGGTCAACGCCCGGTTACGATCGAGCGGCCAGCGCCGCCCGGTTTCCGCCCCGCGCTGCAAGACCAGCATCGCATTTTCCTTCGGCCTGATTTCGCCTTCGGATTCGGGGTTATTGGCCGCTTCAAATTCTGAATCGATTGACATCTGACTCCTCTAAAAAGTAAATTCCAGCGCCTGGTAAAACGCCGTTTGATCATTCATAACGGATTATGCCGACTGTGCTCTGGATAGACTGTGACAGGGTATAGACTGCGACAGGATCCAGACAGTGACAGTATACAGATTGACAGCACTTCATTGGGCGCGCATAATGCAACCCAACGACGAATGGGTCTATTATACCAGAGTTGTACGACTACAAAAATGATTAAGTTAAGTCAGGTTTATTTGATGGCAGGGCCCGATGTCGACAAAGCCTGGCAAACCATAGGATGAAACATGCAGCAAATCCTTGAATCGGGCAAAATTTTACGTGGTCGCTACAAAATCCAGGAACTCGTCGGACAAGGCGGGATGGGTGCGGTCTATCGCTCCGATGATCTGCGCCTTTCTGGGCGCGTCTGCGCAGTCAAGGAAGTATTGCCTGCGCTTTCCGAGAGTTCAGTCTCCAAAGAAGAGCTAGAACAGATCACCGAGCAGTTCCGCGTCGAGGCCAGCACGCTGGCGCGCCTGGATCATCCCAACCTGCCCAAGGTCTCCGATTATTTCTCGATCGGCGGACGCGAATATCTGGTCATGGATTTTGTAGAAGGCAGAGATCTACAGGAAATTTTGCTGGAAGCACAGCGCCGTGAGGAGCAGCTTCGTGAGGTTCAGGTGATGGCATGGGCGACCCAATTACTCGACGCACTGGAGTATATGCACAGCCAGGATCCACCTGTGGTGCATCGCGATATCAAGCCTAGTAATATCAAGGTGACGCCGCGCGGCGCCATCAAGTTGGTGGATTTTGGACTGGTTAAGGTGTTGCAAAACAACGATAGCCGCACCGTGACCGTGGTGCAGGGACGCGGCACCGTCGCCTATACGCCGCTTGAACAGTACGGCAGCGATACTGGCTCCACCGATAATCGCAGTGACATTTACGCGATGGGCGCCACGTTCTATCATTTACTGTGTGGTCAGCCGCCGGCCGATGCCAAGCAGCGCTTTTTGCGTCCGGGCTTGTTGACGCCCATGCGCCAGCTCAATCCAAACGTCTCGCCGCGCGTCGAACGCGCGATCTTCCGCTCGCTCTCGATGCACCCCAACGAACGTCCAAGCAGCGCGCGCGAGTTTCGCGAGATGCTGCTTGGCTCTGACGTGCGCGCCTATCCGCCAACTCCTTCCACCTTGCTGCCTCCGGTCGGTAGAGCGGTGCAAGGGTGGGGCTCGGTCCTGCGAGAATATGGCGTGCTGCTGGGATTGGCGGGAGCGCTGCTGCTGGTGGCATTCTTGATCAGTATTATGTAGAAGGGTCGCTGGGCACAGGTGGAAATGATCGGCGTCTTTCCGGCGCAGGCGGCTCCGCCCCTGCGGTGACGCGCGGGAGAGGCAGCTCCGGATCAGGGTGTGTGGTGCGCTCGCTATGTTGAAACCCCCAGAAAAGGAGGCCGAGCGGGGCGCAGGCGACTACGCCTGTCAGCACGCCCCAAACGATCATCGCGGCCATCCCGATCAATTGCGCCTGAAATTGTCCGGGAAAATCGGGTTGAAACCCGGTCGCCACGAAAAGCCCTGATACGCCCTGCCGTGCGACGCCCATGAAATTATCAACGCCAGTGACCTGCCAGCCAACGCCGGCGGCGCCGTCAGCAAAGACGCCGGCGAACAATAATCCCACCATCGCTGGCGCACCGGCCGTCACGACCAGGCCGGTGGCGTCGTCCAGCCGCAGCAGATGATCGATGACATAGGCCAATAAAGGCGTCGTCGCACCCGCCAGCGCACCGATCAGGAGCGCGGGCGCCGGTTGTATAAACGGTGCAGCCGCCAAACCAGCGACGGCGCCTGCGACCAGCCCGCGCGCGGCTAACGTCGGGTGACTCTGCCCCGCGACAAACCATGTATAGAGCAATGGCGCCACTACTCCGGCCGCCGCTGACAGCAGCACATTAACGCTGCCGCGCATCATCCCCAGGTCGCTCAAGGCTGCCACTTGCAACGGGTTCGACCATAACCAACCGATCAACCCGGCCAGGACGAGCAAGCTTCCTGCCACCGTAAGCAGCGGCTGATAATCGGGCGGCAGGTGCGCGCTAGCGGCGGCCGCCCGACGCGGCGTCCACACGACAAGCGCAACCAGGCCAAAGGCAGCGGCCAGCAAAAAGACGCTGCCCGCGCCGCCGACGTCGAGAAAACCATGGCCTAGATTCAAATTGCGCCCCAGTGCGGAAAGCCAGCCGCCCCCTTGCACCCAATTACCCGCCAGCGGATAGACGATGCCGCCTATCAGGAGTGCAATCACTAACGTCGCCAACATCGGCGCCCGCCCGCGCACCGCCATCACAGGCAGGAGCGTCACGACGAAGAGCCAGGGCAGATGGGACAAGAAGAGCGCGTACACGAGGGCGGTCATGTCGCTACCCGCGAGAAACCACCCGCTTAACCCTGCTACGCCCCAGCCGACGCCCCAGTCTACGGAGAGTGGGCTCCATTCCCACACCAGTCCGCGCAGTTCCGGTCGCATATAAACCAGGCCGATCCCGCCAAACTGCAACGCAAAACCGACCGCCCAGTACGCCAGCGTCGCCAGGCTGATCGCAGCCACCGCGCCCAGCACAGCATCCCAGGCGCGCTCGGTCTCCAAACCGGCGACGCCGATCAACACAAGCCCGACCGCGGTTAACATCGCCACAGCCGCAGATAATATATACCAAAAAACCGGAGTTGATGCGGGTGTCCCAGACGCATCCCCCTGCGCGACCGCCGCCAGTGGCGACAACGCCAGCAGCGCGGGCAGTCCGATCCAGAGAACGCACCGGAAACGAGCAAATCGATTAACGTGTGGCTTATTCATGCAGTTGTGACCATTGGTTTGTCGTCGGGGAAATGTCTTTAACGCTGGCCGAATCGTGCGTCAATCATACCAAAGGCGATCTATTTTCCCAAAGCGCCTAACGACTGTGGTAGACTGCCTGTGATGACCACATCGCCTTCGGAGCCTGCGGACGCCGGCAACCAGCAACAGCGACAGCGTGTTGGGTCGCTTCAAAAGCAAGCGGAGCGGCTCCTGCCGTGGCTTGTCTGGGCTCTCTTTCTTCTGCTTTACGCAAGCACCGCCGCGCCTTCCATCGTTGCGTTGTTCGACGATACGCTTGAATTTCAACTCGTGCTGCCTGGCTTTGGCATCGCCCACCCGACCGGATACCCGCTCTACACGTTGGTGGGCGGGGGGTGGAGCCATCTGCTGCCCTTCGGCAATTGGGCGTGGCGGGTGAATCTCTTCAGCGCGCTGGCGGCAGCGACCACCGCCGCACTGATCTTCGTACTGGCGCGACGGCTGACCCAAGATGAACAGGGTCGCGGCGATCCATGGGCCGGCCTGGCCGCCGCGGCTGCGTTTGGATTGGGCCCGGTCTGGTGGCAGCAAGCTACAGTAGCTGAAGTGTACGCCTTGCATAATTTGTTTGTGGCCGCGATTCTCGTAGTCGCCGTCGGCATTCCGCGCACGCACGGGACAGCCTTTGATCGGCGCATTTCCTTGCTATTGGTGCTGATTGGGCTGGGGCTTGCACACCATCGCACTGTCGTCTTGCTCTTGCCTGGCTTAGCAATCTATCTGCTGTGGACAGTTCCAGCGATCCTGCGCCCGCGCCGCATCTGGCTGGTGTGGGTGGGCGCGTTGGCCGCGCCACTGCTGCTTTACCTCTACATTCCACTGCGCGCCGCGCAGGGCGTCGCCGACCTGAACGGCAGCTATGCCAACACATGGGGCGGATTCTGGGATCACGTGCTGGCGCGCCAATACACCAGCTTCTTCACCGCCAACGAACTGAGTCGTAGCTACGATGCCGCGGGCTGGCTACATCTCTGGCGTGCACAAACCGGCTGGATCGGCGTTGTGCTGAGTGCGCTTGGCCTCGGTATGCTTGCCGACCGCAAACTCCGTCCGGCCTGGGTCTTGATCGTGCTGGTGCTCGCCGCCAACCTGGTCTTTGCGCTGAGCTATCGCGTTGGCGATCCTGAAGTGTTTCTGCTGCCGGGCTTGTTGTGCGCTGCTGTGTTGGCCGGCGGTGGTCTCGCCTTGCTCCGGCGGCAAACGCCGCGTGCGCGCTGGCACACACCGCTTACCGTGCTCATCCTCCTGCTGCTGATGGCCGGCGGCGGGCGCGACGCTTCCATCGATCGCAGCGGCGAATGGGCGGCGCACGACTACGCGGTTGACATGGCAAAAGTCGACTTTCCGCCTGGCAGCCGCGTCATCGGCATCGAGGGCGAGATGACCGCGCTCAAGTACATGCAGCAGGCCGAGCAGATCGGGCTGGCGGCCACCCCGATCGTCGCCAACGATCCAGAGCAACGACGCGCGGCGCTGGCTGTCGCGCTGGCTGAGGGCGCGGCGCCCTATCTGACGCGGGAACTGGATGGCATTGCCGCCCAATACAGCTTCACCGGTGAGGGGCCGCTGGTGCGCGTCTGGCCGCGCGGCCAGGTCGAGGCGCAAACGCCGCCAATTCGTAGTGAGCTCGCTCTGCTGGATGGACGCCTGCTGCTTGAAGGGTACGATCTCCAGCGCCTGGCGTGGGCCGGCGGGCCGGCAGCGCGCATCACCTTGTATTGGCGCCCGACCGCGGCGCTGGATCGCGACCTCAAAGTATCGTTGCGCGCGGTCGATGCCGCCGGCGTCCCGCTGACGTTGGAAAATGGCGCCTCGGCAGTGGTGGACGCCTATCCGCTGCGTCAGGTTGCCGGCGCGACGACGTGGGCGCCGGGCGTCCAGGTGCGCGATGTGTACGAGACATCCATCCCTAGCGATACAGAGGAATCTTACCTTCTACTGATCATCTACGACGCTGAAACTCTGGAGGAAGTCGGCAGGTTGGCGGCGCCGCTGCCATAAACCATCCTGCTGTGTGGTTTTGAGAATCCCTCCGCGCTGTGGAATAATGGATATGTTTGTGTCTGGATGCAACGGTATCCAGTGTCAAAGTTGCCCGATGTAGGCTGCGTCGAAAAGCTCAACAGCATAATGCCGGTGGCGTCGGGCAAGAAAAATAAAGAGGGTTCAAAATGCGATTCAATCGAATGGTTCTTATTGTAACACTCATGATGGCGGTGGCGCTCTTGGCAGCTTGCCAGCCGATCACGGCGGAGGATATGCAAAGCGCGCTGGCCGGGCAACCGGTTTCCACCGAGTCCTCAACCACTGTGGACGAGGGCGCGATGGCCACTGTCACGGCGCGTTCGCTGCGCGTGCGCGCCCAGCCGGGTGAGAGCGCCGAAGTCGTCGCCGGCATCCGCGAAGGCGAGCAGTACGAAGTGATCGGGCGCAGCAGCGACGGTCTCTGGATCGAACTGGCGATCCCGAAGGCGCCGCAGGGATCGGGCTGGGTGTCCGCAAACTTTGTCACTGTGTCCGGCGCCATCACCGACGCCAAGGTGAGCAGCGCGCCGGTGGCGTCCACCCCCACTGCTGCACCGACTGTAGCAACCGTCACCGAGGCCGTCGCCACCGCAGCGCCAACTGAAGAAGCCGCCGAAGCAGTCGCCACCGCAGCGCCAACTGAAGAAGCCGCCGAAGCAGTCGCTACCGCAGCGCCAACTGAAGAAGCCGCCGAAGCAGTCGCTACCGCAGCGCCAACTGAAGAAGCCACC
>Ga0073899_10001656_pt1 | contig 20341 bp, 16 predicted proteins | sample KloWWTmetaKNB5Ph_FD_88975 | JGI IMG/M metagenome (GOLD analysis project Ga0073899, IMG submission 88975) | Active sludge microbial communities from Klosterneuburg, Austria, studying microevolution and ecology of nitrifiers - Klosterneuburg... | ecosystem: Engineered > WWTP > Aerobic digester >... | reverse complement strand
GCGCGTGCAGTGGGCGTGTGCAGTGTGGCGAGCAAGCGCTGCAACTTGAACACATATTCATGCACCGGGGTGTAATCCGGCGCGGCAGGCTCAGGGGCGCCGCCATCAATTTCGGCCACTGGCTTCACCCACAGCCGGCTGCCATGCGCGCCAGCGTAGGCAAAGGCGCGCGCCGCGCCGATGGCGCCGATGCTGTCGAGCTTATCGGCATCATACAGGCAGCGCGCCTCCAGCGTCTGCGGCTGCACGCTCTGGTCGCGGAAGCGATGCGCCTCAATGCAGTGAACGACCTGCGCGACGAGTTCGGTTCCCGCGCCGAGATCGAGCAGCAAGTCGCGGGCGGACTGCGCCGCGCGCCAATGATGTGCAGTGCGATGATCTTCGGAGTGCGCGGCAGGGGCGGGCAAATCATGGAGCAACGCCGCCAGCCGCACCACCGTGAGATCCGCGCCTTCGGCCGCTGCGATCAGTTCCGCCAGCCGCGTGACGCGCGCCACGTGGTCAAAATCGTGCGCAGCATCGGCGGCAAAGTAAAGTGTGCGCGCGTCTTCAAGGGTCAGCCAGTTGCTCATAGAGACGTTTACATTATGCAAAAAGGATCAATGGGGTTTTACGGACATCGGCGGCGGTGCAGAGGGCGTCTGCTGTCTCCGTCCTCCGCGCGCCCAGAGGATGCCGCCGGGAATACTCACGAGGTAGCCGATAAATTGCTGCAATAAACCGACCGCGGCGCCCAGTTGGTAGCCGGCGCCCATGAACAGAAAAAGCCCGGCAAAGGAAACCTGGCGCACGCCCAGCCCGCCCGGTGAGAGGGGTACAACAATCAGCGCAAAAACGATAATCGGGTTGATGACCAACACCTCAAGCAGCGAAATGCTGTCTGGTTGGATGGCGCGGGCGATCAGCCAGATGTTGACGCTGGTGAGAATGACGATGCTCGTGCTGCCCAATGCGGTGAGCAGCAGCGCCTTCGGGTGATCTCGATAGACATCGAACGCCGCGGCCAGCTTGCCCCAGAGCGGCAGCGTGCGCGCGCTGAACGGCAGCACAGCCAGCAGACGCTCCATCAGCCGCTTGAGACGGCGGCTCAAGAGCGTCATCACCACGACGAGCAGGGCAAAGGCAGCCAGCGAACTGCCCACCGCGGCAAAGCGCATAAATATCGCGCCTTCGGGTGAAAATGGCTGGCCGTCCGGCTTCCCCCACAGCAACACCGCATTCGAGGAAAGCGCGGCAAAGAGCATGAAGATCATCAGGCCGATAAAGCGGTCGATCATCACGCTGGCCGCGGCGTCCGCCTTGCGTCTTGTATCGACCGCGACGGCATAGCCGCGCATCACGTCGCCGCCCACCTGCGCCGGCAGGAAGTTGTTGAAGAACTCCGCCATCCACTGATAGGAGAGCAACCGTGAGCGTGGCAGATCAATGCCCGCCGCGCGCAGCAGCACGCCCCATTTCAGCGCGCTGATGGCGACAGCCCCTGTGTAACACGCGGCGCCCAGCAGCAGCAGCCACTTGTTGGCGTGGACGATCTGCCACCACAGCGCGGCCGGATCGGGGAGTTTTAGCACAAGCCAGATCAGCAACGCAATCGCGATGCCGAGTTTGAGGAGGTCACCGAGGCGAGATTTGGTCATGCGCATCCATGCATTTACCTTACCGTTCTAACTGCGTATGCTTCTGGATCGTAAACGACTCGGTGGACGCGCCATTTTCACGATGCTGACGCACATCCTTCACATTCTGCTTTTGCGTCCACGCCATGTTCCAGACAACGTGCCGGTCGCGCTTGATCGCAAAGTCATACCAGCCGAGGACGCGACTCGTGGCTTCGATAAAGGCAAGCAAGACCAGCACCCACACCAACCGCACGATGCCCCACAATTCCTTGAAAGCAATACGCGCCACACGCCGATTCTGGATGCTGCTGACTTTGTAGCCATATTTGTGCTTGAGATAGAGATGTCCGGCATGGTTGCGCCGGCGCTGCCGCATAAAGTCGCTGACGGTGGTCGGCCCGGTGTTGTAGACGATGGCGTCGGGCGCGTAACGCACCTGCATCCCCTGCCGCACCACAATCGCCTCGACAAACGCCTCGTCCATCGCGACGTCGGGTGGAATCTGGTCGAAGACTTTGCGGAAGGCGATCATCTCCCCCAGCCGCGGGATTTCGAGACAAAGCTCGTGCTCCATGCGCAGACGCAGGTGGCTCAGCAGCCCAATGATGTGCTCCGGCGTGTCCACGACCATCTTCTGCGCGCCGACCATGCCGACGTTCGGGTCGCGGAACATGCGCACCAGATGCTCGATGGCATATTCGTGCGGCAATGTATCGCCGCTTTCGAGCACGCAGATGTCGGCGGACGTCGCTTGCAGGAAAAGGTTGATCGCGCTGGTCTTACCCTCGCGGCGCTCCTGTTCGATCAGCTTGACGTGCGGCTGCTGCGCCACGTACTCCTTGACAATCTCCACCGTGCGATCCGTGCACGCGCTGGCGACCACGATGATTTCCACGATCTCCACCTCGTGCAGATGTTGATCGAGCAATGCAGCCAGCAACGAGCCGATGTTGGCTGCCTCGTTATAAGCCGTTATACCCACGCTACAGCGAATTTTGTCAATCGAGTGTGCTGTCATAAGCAGAAAAAGATTCCTCGCTCTGTGCTTTCTGGAAATCTACTCTCGTTGCGGCAAAGTTTGCGGCTGCAAAGAGTAAAGATCGAAGATGCTATGCATTCACCAATTTGACCATCGTCACGCCGTCGCCGCCCTCGTTGCCTTCGCCGGATCGCAACGTGCCGACCAGCGGATGGCGCTTGAGCGCGTCGCGCACCGCGGATTTCATGGCGCCGGTGCCGTGCCCGTGAATGATGCGGACAAAGGGGAGGCGCGCACGGTACGCGTCGTTCAGGTAGCGTTCCAGACGCTCCAGTCCGTCCTCGACGCGCTCGCCGCGCAAATCCAGCTCAATGCCGGGACTGGACGCCGGGCCGCTATTTCTTATTTTAACCGCGGAGACCGGCGCTTCCTTGACGGCTTTCTGCCGAAGCTCCAACCGTTTCATAGGCAATTTGAGGCGGAAGTTGCCAAGTTGCACGTCGGCTTCGTCGGTGGCGTCGTAGACGGCCAGCACTTCGCCGCTCGCTTGCAGGCTGGCGACCCACACGACATCGCCGATCTCCACCGGCCCCATCAGCCGATCCTCGGCCCTGCCCGGCACGACCACGCGCTGGTTGACCTCTTCGGTCGCCTGTTTGCGCCGCACGAGTTCCTTCTCGGCGCGCGAGAGAAACTCTTCATGCCCGGCTGCGCTGGCGCCGCTAAAGCCGCTGCGCGCCTGCCGTCGTAATTGTTCGAGCTCTTTGCGCGCCTCTTCCAACTCGCTCTGCATCAGCGTGCGCGTCTCCGCAATCACCGCCCGCCGCGCCTGCTCGATCTGAGCAAGTTGATGGCGCAGGTCGGCTTCGAGCAGTTGTCCCTGCCGCTCGCGCGCCTTGGCACGTTCGGCGACGTCGAAAGCCTCCTGCTTGGCGCGGCGAATGTCGTCGAGCAACTTGTCGGCCTGCAGCGTGTCGGGCCGCACGATCGATTCGGCCTGATCCACGATCACCGGATTCAGGCCAAGCCGCCGCGCGATCGTCAGCGCGTTGGAGCGACCGGGCAGGCCGATGCTCAACTCATAGGTCGGGCTGAGCGTCTCGACGTTGAACTCGACCGACGCGTTGCGCACACCGGGCGTGTTGTGGGCGTAGAGCTTGAGATCGCTGTAGTGCGTCGTGGCGAAAGTGGTGATGCCGCGGTCGCGCAAGTTGTCCAGCAGCGCCATCGCCAGCGCCGAGCCTTCCTCCGGATCCGTGCCCGCGCCCAGTTCGTCCAGCAGCACCAGACAAGCAGGATCGGCCTCCTCCAAAATCGCAATGATATTGGTCAGATGGCTGGAAAAGGTGCTCAGGCTCTGCTCGATGCTCTGCTCGTCGCCAATGTCGGCGTAGACGCCCTCAAAAACGGAGAGCTTGCTGCCCACGTCCACCGGCAACATCATGCCCGACTGCGCCATCAGCGCCAGCAGGCCGACGGTCTTGAGCGTGACGGTCTTGCCGCCGGTGTTTGGCCCCGTAATGACGATGAGATAGGTGTCGTCGTCGAGATAAACGTCGATCGACACCACGCTCTTAGGGTCGAGCAGTGGGTGGCGCGCGCGGTGCAGGTCGATCACAGAACCGGGATGCGCAAAACCCGCTTCCTCCTGGTCGCCTGCTTTGGCGCTGCTTTGCTTGAGCGGCGTCTTGCGCGGCTGGAAGGTGGTCATCTCCGGCAGCGTGGCGTCCAGCACGTAGGCGTACTTCGCTTTGGCAAAGGTGAAGTCCAGCTCGGCCAGCACCTGCGTGTTGCGACGCAGATAGATCGCTTCTTCGGCGACGGCAATGCTCAGCTCCAGCAGGATGCGGCGGACTTCCTTCTCTTCGTGCAACTCCAACTCGCGCACCGCGTTGTTCTGCTGCACAACCTTAAGCGGCTCGATAAACAACGTGGCGCCGCTGGCCGACTGGTCGTGCACGATGCCATCAATGTTACCCTTGTACTCGGCGCGCACCGGGATGACGTAGCGCCCCTGCCGCTGCGTCACAAGCGCCTCCTGCAGGTAAGGCTTGATGTCGCCGCTGTGGACAAGGCGATCCAGCGTGCTGAGCAGCCGATCCTGCGCCACGCGCAGCTCGCTGCGGAGGCGGCCCAACTCCGGGCTGGCGCTGTCGAGCACGTCGCCGCGGTCGCTGATGCAGCGGCCGATCTGCTCGACGACATGGTCGCAAGGCTGGATGTTTGTCGCCATTTCGGCCAAGTGAGGGAACGAGTGCTCCAGCCGCGTCAGCAGGTTGCGCAGTTGACGCGCCCGCTGCAGGGTGAACTTGACCTCCAGCAGGTCAGACGGCATCAGCACCGAGCGACGCTCCGCGCGGTCGAGCAGCGGGCGCAGGTCGCTCACGCCGCCAAAGTTGATGTCGTCCTTCTGCTGCAACAACTGGTAGGCTTCATAGGTCTGAATCAACCATTCCTGCACCGTGACCAGATCGTCGCTCGGCAAAAGCGAGGCGGCCAGCTCGGCGCCGCCGCTAAAGGCGCAGTATTGAGCCAGCCGTTCGAGGATTTTCGGATATTCGAGAACACGCAGCGTGCGTGAATTCATAACAGTTGCAATGTCATTCCTACAAATGGGGACTTGTGCGCCTGCCCCACGGCGTAACGGCCATCATAACATAGCCATTGATCTACCAGCAAAGTGCAGGCAAAACTGGGCGTCCCCCCGTTTGGCCGCCTCTCACCCACCAGGCGCGCCAGCCAGTAGGTCGGGCTAGTAGCCCGACGTAGCTTCCATCATCTTGTTGAGCGTCGTCGCCCCCGTCGGCCTGAGATGTTGCTGGTTAATGCCACTCGGCTCGTTGACGCAATACTGTCGGGCTAGTACAGTCGGGCGTAAATCAGCCGCTGGTTGATACGGTGTGGAGAAACCGAGTTTTTTAGAAAAACTCGGTTTCTGACTGCTGGCTTATCTACGCCCACGTGTACTAGTAGCCCGACCTACGGGGATCGTCACCCAGTTTGGCCGCCTCCCTCCCACCAGGCGCGCCAGATTCCTGGTAATGGACATCCTCGGTCTACAATGGCCTTGCGTCAATCGTGATTTTCCTGAAAGGCGGAAAGGTTAGCTATGTCTGATCGATGGTTCAAACAAGTGCACTCCTTTTTTCGATATGCGTTGGCGCTCGCACTGAGCGTCGCACTCCTGATGCCCGCGGCGTCTCCTGCCGCTGCGCAAGGCGGCTTCAACCTGCCCTACGGCTTCATCCAGGAAGGGGTCGTGATGGGGCTGGATCTGCCCACCAGCTTTGCGCTGGCGCCGGACGGCCGCATCTTTATCACGGAGAAGGCGGGCCGCGTGCGCGTCTACCAGCACGGCGAGCTGCTGGGCGATCCCTTTATCGACCTGACCACTGAAGTCAACGACGCGGCAGATCGCGGGCTGATGGGCATCGCCGTCGATCCGGCCTGGCCGCAGCGCCCCTACGTGTATCTGGCTTTTGCCTACGACCCGCCTGAGATCAAAGATCGCAACCCAAGCGGCGCGCGCGTCTCGCGCGTCGTGCGGCTGACCGCGGACGCCGGCAATCTCAACGCGGTCGTGCCCGGCAGCGGCGTCGTGCTGGTGGGGACGAACAGCACCGCCGACCACGTGGGCAACCCGGATCAGGGCGACGCCGAACCCTTCTCCTGTCGCGACGAGGGCGGGCAGCCGGTGCGCGATTGCATTGCCACCAAAGGCACGGCGCACACGATCGACATGCTGCAGTTCGGTCCGGAAGGCGCGCTCTACGTCTCGGTGGGCGATGGCATCGTCAACAGCAAAGGCAACTCGCGCGCGCTGGACATCAACAGCCTTAACGGCAAGATTTTGCGCGTCGACCCGGATACGGGCGAGGGGCTGGCTTCCAATCCCTTCTACGATGGCGACGCGGGCAGCAACGCGTCCAAAGTCTTTGCCCTGGGGATGCGCAATCCATTCCGCTTCACCGTCGACCCGCGCAACGGCCGCGTGATTGTTGGCGAGGTGGGCAACGAGAAGTGGGAGGAGATCAACATCGGCGGGCCGGGCGCCAACTTTGGCTGGCCGTGCTATGAAGGGCCGGAGGAAGCCGCCACTTACGCCAACTGCGAGGCCTTCCGCAGCGGCGAGTGGACGATGACGCCCGGCGTCCACTCTTACCGGCACACGACCAAACCGCAGCGCGGCGCCGCGATCGGCGGAGACCTTTACCTGGGGCGCAGCTTCCCGGCGCTTTACCGCGGCGCATATTTCTACCACGACTTTAACGGCGGCGTCACCAACTTCCTGACCTTTGGCGGCAATGGCGGTGTGACGGACAACGAATTCGCCACCAACATGCCGGGCATCGTCCAGATCACGGCGACCGACGACGCGCTCTACGTGCTGTCGATCATCCTCGGCGGCATCTGGCGCATCCGCTACGTGCCCGGCGGCGATCAGCCGCCCACCGCGGACGCGGCTGCCGACCCGACGGGCGGGGTCGCGCCGCTGGAAGTCGCCTTCTCCAGCAAGCGCAGCACGGACCCGGAAAAGAGCATCGTGGGCTATCAGTGGGAGTTTGGCGACGGTGAAAGCAGCAGCAAGGCCAACCCGTCGCACATCTACACGGAAAATGGCGTCTACGCCGTGAAGCTCACCGTCACCGATTCCGCCGGCAGCACCAGCACGGACACGGTGGAGATCCTGGTGGGCAGCGAGCCGCCTGTCGCCGAAATCCTGGAGCCCGGCGACGGCGCCAAGTTCCGCATCGGTGAGCAGGTGACCTACCGGGGTAGGGGCAGCGACCCGGACGACGGCGAACTGAATGAGGGGCGGCTGGCGTGGTCGGGCGTTCTCCACCACAACGAGCACATCCACTACGATGCCATCAAGGCGACCGGCGCGTCGGGCGCGTTCGCCCTGGAGGATCACGGCGACAACACCTATCTGGAGCTTTGTCTCACCGTGACTGACAGCCAATCGTTGCAAGACCAGCAGTGCGTTGATGTCAAGGCGCAGGAGGTGACCTACACCTTCAACAGCGCGCCGAGTGGGTTGCCGATCACCTACGCGGGCAGCCGCTACGAGACGCCCTTCAAGGTCAAGACCTACATCGGCGCCAAACGCATCGTCGAAGCGCCGCTGACCGCGGCGGGCGGGCTGACCTTCGCCAGTTGGTCGGATGGCGGCGACGCGGTGCACGACCTCGTGATCGAAGATGGCGACCGTGTGCTCACCGCCGTCTACACCGATGCAAGCGGCGAGGCGCCAGCCGACGCCACAGATGAAGCCGCGCTGGAGGAAGCCCCGCTGGTGACGCCGGAAGATGACGCCGCGCCAGCCGCAGACGCGCCGGCTGAGGTCGAGACGCCCGCACCTGCCGGCAGCGATGCACCGACAAGCGGCGTACCGGCGGCCAGCGCCGGCGTCGTCCGCGCCGAGGTGTGGCGAGACGTGCCCGGCGACGACCTGGACGCGTTTGTCAAGACGCCGCAGTTCAAACATGACGCGCCGGAGATCGTCGAGCTGGCGCGGCTGGCCTTCCCGCGCGGCAGCGGCGACAGCTACGGTGTGCGCGTGCGCGGCTATCTCGTCCCGCCGGAGAGCGGCGACTATCGTTTCTTCATCTCCGCCGACGATCGCGGTGCGCTCTCGCTGAGCACGGACGCCGACCCGGCCAACAAGATCGTCGTTGCCTACACGCCGGACTGGACCGGCCCCGAAGTCTACGATAAGTACCCGGAACAGGCGACCGGTCCGCTCGCGCTGCAAGCCGGCGCGCGCTACTACTTCGAGGTGCTCTACAAACAGGCCGACGGCAAGGACAATCTCTTCGTGGCGTGGGAGCGACCCGGGGGCGAGCGTGAAGTGATCGACGCGCGATATATCGAGCCGGTCGAGTAACGACGAAGCCGTCCGATTGGCAATGACTGGCATAGTAGCGAATTGTCAGGATAGCTTCCCATCGTCGAGGTGGAAGAGTTTCCGGCCAGCACAGAACTGATGTTCGTGCTGGCCGAGATTGAAGCGATGGCATCACGCGCTAAGAGCGAGTTGTGAGGACGAGGCGCTTGTCACAGCGCCCCTCGCAACTCGCAACTCGTCCCTCTTTACGCCGCTTGCGAAGGCGTCCCACCGGTGGTGTTGGCGCCTGTGATTTGTTGCATCGCCAGACGGTACACCTGAACCAGCAGATCGATGCCCGTCACGGCAAAGACGATGGCAACGACCAGTTTGGCAACTGGTTCCAGCGCCGGCCAGGCCAGCAGCGGGCCGCTCATCAGCATCCACGCCAGGATGGCCAGGCCAAAGACGGACAACGCCATTTGCAGCACGCGCGTGAGCGTTCGCCAGCGTCCCTGCGCCAGCACGTAGGCGTTGAGCGCAATGGTCAGGCTCCACAACAACGTCAACCAAGGCACGAAGGAAATAAAGTTTTCCGACAGCAACGGCAGCGACGTAACCTGGCCGTCCTTGATCATAATCGCCGAAATCCACTGCGGGTAGGCATTGAGCACCAGGATCGCCACCAGGCTGAAGCCGATGCCGACCACCAATTCGCCGACCTTGACGCGTGCGCTCTGCTCGATCTTGGGCAGCGAGCGTGGCTCCCAGGCGGGTTGCCTGGTCTCCGCCGCCAGCTTGCCGCGCGTCAAGGTCTCAATCAGGGCAAAGACAAAGACGAGCGTACCAAAGATCTGGAAGAGTCCCCCTATCAGGTCGACCAGCATTCCGGCCGGATTCCCGATCGTGCGTCGTTCCAGCCCGATATCGACGGCCATGCCGAAGATCCAGACGCCCGTCAGCACCAGCAACACCACCGTGGTGACGATGCGGAAGGTGGGATAGAGCGCCGGCCCGATCAGCGCGCGCGGCGCGTGGTAGCGGGCGGCCAGCGCTTCCGGCCGGCCGAATTGTTCGAGCACACTCAACACCATTTGTTCGTCTAAGCTCTCCAGGTCGGCGCCGCGGGCTTCCAATTCATCCTGGATCAGCGAGCGGATCTCGGCTTCCACGTCGCCGCGCTCGCGCACAGGCAACGCCTCTCCCACGGCATCCACATAGCGGTCGATCCATTCCTGCGCGTTCATCGTGTTTGCTCCTTTTCGATCCCCAGCCGCGCCAGCGCGGCGACCAGACTTTTCCATTCGTCGATCAATTGCGGCAGCGTCGTTGTGCCCAGCGGGCTGAGCAGATAATAGCGCCGCGGCCGCTGGTCATCGACCACTTCCCAGCGGCTCTCCAGCAAGCCTTGCGCTTCGAGCCGGCGCAGCAGTGGATAGAGCGTGCCTTCGCTCACCTCCAGCCCCGCCTCACTCAGCCGCTGTTTGAGGGAGTAGCCGTATTGCAAGTCGCGGCACAGGCTCAGAACCGCCATCACTGCCAGGCCGCGCCGCAGCTCCGATGCCAGGTTGTCATACGCTTGCGCGTCCATCATGGGTGTGTTCATAGTTGAGATTATACTATGCAATACATAGTACTGTCAATAGCAATGTATAATTTGTGACACATTAGTGGGCGGATGGATGCAGCCGTTGTGAGCCAGCCCACTTCCCATCCAGCCATCGCGAAGGTAAGCTACCTATGAACATATAACCCTGGCAAAAATTGACCGCGGGTTCAACGGATGAGGCGGATTTGCACGGATTTCATCTGTTTAATCTGTGGTCTGACAAATCGAACGACCCGTTGACAACCTGAAAGTCCGTTGAGAACTGTGGGTAAATCGTCCAGAAAATCCAGTATACTTATGGCAAACTAAAGGCATCTAGAACAGCCGGGTAAAAATAGCACGCGGATAACGCGGATCGGACAGATATCTACGGATCAGATCAGCGGAAATCCGCGTCATCCGCGTGCCATTGGTTGAACGATGCTTGCCCCGCCTGGATAGGCGCCCTGGTTTTGATCCGTGCAATCTGTGGTCTATTTTACTGAGAGGAACTGATGAAGATTTACGCGATCGACCACGTGCAGCTTGCCATGCCAGCCGGCGAAGAAGCACAGGCGCGCGCATTTTTCTGTGGCGTGCTGGGCATGACGGAAGTCCCCAAGCCCGCGGCGCTGGCGAAGCGCGGGGGCGCGTGGTTTGCCGCGGGCGCGGTGCAGTTGCATCTTGGCGTCGAGGCAGAGTTTCGCCCTGCCCGCAAGGCGCACCCCGCGCTGCTAGTGGACGATCTCGCGGCGCTAACCGCGGCTCTCTTCGCGGCCGGCGTGGCGGTCGTCGACAACGAGCCGGCGCTGGAGGGCTATCGCCGCGTGCACATACACGATCCTTTTGGCAACCGCATCGAGTTGATGGAGAAACTGGCGGATCTCCGCTGATCTTTGTAGCTGTTCGGCTTGATTTCCATTGGCCACGGAGTAGGCGGAGTAGACGGATAAAAACCGGATAATTTCCGATAAAATCCGCCGAATCCGTCCTGTCCGTGGTCTATTTTTGCTATGGCTGTATCGCTACCGATTTTTCATATTTTGATCCGCGGGAATCCGCCCAATCCGCGTTCTCCGCGTGCTATCTTGCTTGCGCCTGGCGCACGATCTCGGCGATCTGCCCCAGGTGATCGTCTTCGTGGCGCAGACCCAGCACGAAGCGCTCCACGCAGTTGATCTCACCAGCGCCGGGCCAGGGGGCATACTGCACGTCATAATGGGGCTGTTCGGGCCAGAGGTCGAGGCTGGCGAGACGCAGACGCCGGCTCTCCTCCAGCCGGTGGCGGCACTGCGCCAGGGTGGTGACGTTTTCCCACGGCGTCTCGTAGCGCGAGCGGCCATGATTCTGCACCCCGCGCGCCATTTCAGCGGCCAAAAACGCCGACTCCTCAGAGGAAGCCGTCACATGCACGATGACGTGGCCCAGCGTCCACGCCAGGGTTTCTTCCACGTCGCTGGCCGCATACGGGTCGTCCGCAGTGGGATCCACCGGCTGAAAGATGACATCCTGGTCGGTGCAGCCGGCGATCAGCGCGTGCACCCTATCCACCATCTCGTTGGTCAAGCCACGCAGGTCGTTCACCGTCAACCCTGCGCAAAGTTCGGTCAAAGTGATCTGTTTCTCGCGTACAGCCTCAAAGTCCAACATACATTCCCTTTCTCTAACTTCAAATCTTAGGTTTTCGTAACCATGCAGCCGTGGCAAAAATAGACCACGGATTGAACGGATGAGGCGGATTCCCACGGATTTACTCCGAAAGCATCCGGTTTTTTCCGTCAAATCCGTCAAATCCGTGGCCTATAGAAACCACGCTGAACAGTTACAAGTTCAATGCTGAGTATCAGCATCGATTGATTGCAACCGCAAAGTCCATAATTAGCTGTAGGGAACTGCGCATTGTCGCGACATCGGACAGTGGCTGACAGACGCGCTTGGTTCCCTCCGTCACAATCGCGGCTATGAATATTGTAACTCGATTTAGTTTTCTCTTTATGATTGGCTGGCTCGTTGCAGGATGCGGCGCCCAGGCCGCCGATCGGCCGATCACCGCCAGCGTGGTGGAGGCGATGAGTGCGCCCAACGACGCCAACTTTGCGCGCGCCTATGCCCCGCGTGCGTTCACCTTCCCCCAGGATCACGGCGCCCATCCCGACTATCGCACCGAATGGTGGTACTACACCGGCAACCTGACCGGCGACAATGGCGCGCCCTTTGGCTTCCAGTTGACCTTTTTTCGCAGCGCGCTGACGCCCGACATGCCCCCGCGCACCTCGACGCTGGCGACGAATCAAGTCTACATGGCGCACTTTGCGCTCACCGACGGCGCGCGCAACGCGCACGCCAGCTTTGACCGCTACAGCCGCGGTGCGGGTGAACTTGCCGGCGCAACGGGCGAGCCAGGCTATCGCGTCTGGCTGGAGGATTGGGCCGCCACCGAGATCGAGCCGGGCGTCTATCGGCTCGTCGCCAGCGCGCCGGGCGAGGATGGGCCGGTCGCCATCGACCTGACGCTGCGCGAGACGCGCCCGCCGGTGCTGCACGGCGAGCAGGGGCTGCATCAGAAAGGCCCCGAAGCGGGCAACGCCTCTTATTACTACAGCCTCGTCGGTCTGGAGACAAGCGGCGCGGTGACATACGCGGGCCGCACCACGCCAGTGACCGGTCGCAGTTGGATGGATCACGAATTCGGCACGAGCGCGCTGACCGCGGGCGCGGTCGGGTGGGATTGGTTCAGCATCCAGTTCGACAACGGCGCGATCCTGATGGTGTATGAAATCCGGCTGGCCGACGGCGGCGTCAACCCGCAGATCAAGGGCATGTTGATCTGGCCGGACGGCGCGCAGCAGATCGTAAGCGAGGACGACTTCGAGTTGACGCCAACTGGAACGTGGACCAGCACACGCACCGGCATCACATATCCGTCGAGGTGGGAATTACGCTTCCCCGACCTGGAGATCGACCTGACGATCACCCCGCTGGTGGCTGACCAGGAAATGGATGTGAGCTTTGTCTACTGGGAAGGCGCCATCGATGTGACCGGCGTCATGCGTGGGGAAGCCGTCACGGGCCGCGGCTACGTCGAGTTGACCGGTTACGGCGAGCAGAGCACGCAGTACCAACGCTAATGGGCCAGCCGACATGCTCGCGGCCCTACTTTCCTCACTATGTAGGCCGGGCTAGTCGCCCGACCTGTCGCGTCAACCATTCATTTTGTCAGGAGCTTGGCGGCGCTGCACATTACCTCGCGCTCGGACGGATAGGTCAACACCTGCGGCGTCTGCGCCAGGGGAAACCAGTTGACGCTATCCACCTCAATGCTGGCGTCGCTCAGCTCGCCGCCCACCGCGCGCATCAGGTAGAAGTCCACACGCTTCTGCACCAGCTCCGGCGTGGCGCGGTGATGGGTGTCCCAGTACCAGTACTCGATCACGCCCAGGTGCGCCTCGCATCGGCCGGCAAGTCCGCACTCTTCCTTGACTTCCCGCAGCGCGGTCTGTTCGACCGTCTCGCCCGGCTCGCAGGTGCCTTTGGGGAGTTGCCAGCGCGTGCCCCCGCGCGTGGCGATCAGCGCGATCTCCGGCTCTCCCTGGTCGTTAACGCGATAGATCACGCCGCCTGCCGAGTGATCGGTGCGACGCCGTTGCCAGTGGCGCCGCGTCTCTTCATCAATTGGCGGCAGGTCGTGTGCTTTCCTCATACCAAGGTTCTTGTTAAACAGTGATGTCTGGCAAGCTGTGGTTCTATCAAGCTGTGGTTCTATCAAGCTGTGGTTCTATCAAGCTGTGGTTTTGTCAAGGGCGCCATCGCCCACCGCAACGGCAAGCGCCATCGCCACGCGCTCCCAGTTGTGCGGCGGCATGTAAACCAGCGCGGCGGGCAAAAAAGGCTTCGACGTAAAAGTCAGCGCGCCGGCAAGCTCCTGCACCGTCCAGACCGCGCGCGCATGCGCGATCACAACGGAGGCGTCCGTCCATTTGTCGAGCAACACAAACCAGGCCGCCAGCTCCTGCGCCATGCCTACATGTGAGATCGGCAATGGCGTGTCGTTGCCGTTGAAGACAAAGGCGAGCGCGCCGTCCGTGTTGCACCAGATACGATCCGGCGTAATCGGGCCGGGCGAAAGCCCCATTTCCCCCCATGCGTGTAGATGCGCATGGAGGTTGGAAATCACCGACGGCGCCAAATCACTGTGCAGCGCCGCGATCGGATGCAGGCCGGCAGGCGGTTGGGGATGGGAGAAAACAGTGTGGTCGCGGATCGTGTAGAACATTCAAAGCCACTTTCTTCTGCGAAAAATGATCAACATGGTGATGGCGATGCTGATGAACACCGCCCAGACCAGCGGATAGGCCCACCAGACGTCCAATTCCGGCATGAAGTGGAAGTTCATCCCATACACGCCGGCGATGAAGCTGAGCGGGATGAAGATGGTCGAGACCATCGTGAGCACCTTCATGACCTCATTCATGCGATTGTTGACCAGCGCCAGATGCGTCTCGATGGTGCTGCTGGCCAGGTCGCGCATGCTGTCGGACAGGTTGGCAAGTCGCGCCAAGTGGTCATATACATCGCGATAATACATGCGAACCTGCGTTGGGACAACCCTGTATTCGCCCGTGGAGAGCCGTCCCAGCAACTCGCGCTGCGGCGTGAGGATGCGCTGTAGCCGCAGCGCGCTGCTTTTGGCCGTCAACAGGCGATTGAGCATGTCGCGCTCTGCTTCGTTGGAATGGAAGATGTCATCTCCCAACTTCTCCAATTGTGCTTCGAAAGCATCGATCAAAGGGATATAGTTATCGATCTGGCTGTCGAGCAATTCATAGAGCAGCATGGCCGGCCCGCGCGCCAACCCGACTTCGGCATGATGCTCGGCGTTCCAACAGCGATTGATCGAGCGCCGCTCCGCCTCATGGATGGTCACGAGGAAGTTGACGCCAAGAAAGACATCCACCTCCTCGGTGTCCATATCCATTGGCTCATCGCCCAGGTTGACGGTGTGAAAGACCAGATAGAGATAGGAGGCGTAGTCGTCAAGCTTGGGCAGATGCGTATCGCGCAGCGCGTCCTCGATCGCCAGCGGGTGAAAGTGAAAAACCTGCGCCAGGACGCGCTCGTAGTCGCCATTCGACGCGCCTTGCATATCGACCCAAAGTTGGGTGTCCTTGTCGGCAAGCAGATGCGGCAGTTCGGTGACTGGCACATCCACGCCGACATTTCCAACAGCATCGCGACAAATGATGCGAATCATCGAAAGCTCTTATCCAATTAAGAAACCGGTTGCCAGCACAACTGCCAGCGGCGCCACCACGTACAGCGCCACCCACGTCAGCGCAAACACGCCCGCGCTTTTCCACAGCCCAAAGCCGTGCGCCACGCCCACCGCTTTGAGCAACAGCGCCCCACACCAGACCACGCCCACCAGCGCCAGGATGCGCCCCGTATAATGGAGCGCCGCGGCCGTGGGCGCCGACGCCACATCGCCCAGATCGGGGGCGTAGACGAGCAAGAAAAGGATGGCGGGCGCCGCAGAAAGCGCCACCGCGCCCAAGTGCTGGTTCAAGGTGGCGCGGCCGCCCAGGCTTTTCGCCACCAGCAGCAGCGCCAAAACGAAGAGCATCCAATCGGCCGCGTAGTGCAGGGGTGAAGCCAGCCACGCGCCTCCCAGCCTGATCACGCGGGAGGGACGTGCGCCGAGGGGCGGCTCGATCTTGACCACCTCGGCGCGCGCTTGCGCCACGAATGTTTGCACGCGCTCTGGCGTTGCCGAAATCTGCGCCAGGACGCGCCCGACCACTTCCGGCGTGGTCGACAAGGCTGCGATCCAACCGTTCACCTGGTCAGGCGTGGCCGAAATCTGCGCCAGCAACTCGTCGAACTGGCTTTGCGACATGCCAAGCTGGTCGAGCATCGGCTGAAGCTCCGCCATCGTCGCATCGACCTGCGCCTGCTCTTCCGTTCTGGCCGCGGCGAGTTGCTCCGCGGTGAGGTTGGCCAGCCGCAACAGCCGCTGCGTGTCGGCCTCCGAAGCGTTGGCGCGCGCCAGCAGTCGGCTCATCTGGACAGGGGTAGGCTGTGTTTGTTGGACGACGCCTTCAATTTCGCCAACTGTAAGCGTCTGCTGTTGCAGCAGCCGGTTCAGGCGCATCTGGGGGCTGGCAAAGCGGTTGAAGAGATCGGACGCCTGTCTGATCATGGCGCCGAAACGACGATCGAATTCAGACGTGGCGACGTTGACGGCGTTCTCCACCCGCCCTTGCAACACGGCGACCGCCGACTCGACGGCGGCGGTGACTGTGGCGACCGTCTCACGCGCGTCGGCGACGACCTGGTCGAAGCGCTCCACCAGCGTGGGCGTGCGCAATGATGACGGCAAGCCAAACCACAGCCCCAGCCCGGCGAGCAGAGTGACGACGAGAAAGAGTTTCAAGGCAAAGGCAATCCCCCGCTCGGTCTGGAGCAACGCGTGAATGACGTCGCCGCGTAATTGCAAAACCTGCGAATAGGTGTGAAGTGCACTTTTCATCGCTGGGCATCCTCTCAAAATGATGCGTAAATCCGTAGGTCGGGCTACCAGTAGTAAATCCGTAGGTCAGGCTATCAGCCTGACAAATCACGTTAACAATCCGCCATCCGTAGGTCGGGCTACCAGCCCGACAAATCACGTCAAAGCTCGGCGTCGCGCCGGCGGCAAACCCCCCATCAGGGCGCCAGGAATTGTTGCACCTAGAGCGCCTGATTGACGTAGGGATTCTGCTGCAAGCTGTAGGCGCCGCCGTTGAGCAGGATCAGCACAACAAGCAGCGCCATTATCGCGTAGGGCGCCAGCGTCACCACGAGCGTCGGCGCGACGCCCAACCCATGCGCCGACTTGAGGGCGAGAAACTTGGCCGCCAGCATCAGCAAGAAAATCAACGAGATCGGCGTCACCGCGCCGGGGACAATTTCGACGAGCCGCAACAGCAGCGGCGCATACGCCAGGCTCAGCACGCCCAGTGTCTGTCCGAAACGCGCCTGGCTGCCATACCAGCGTGCCACCCAGTGAGCCAGCAGCGCAAACAGGAGCCAATTGATGACCGTAGCCAGCGCGGTGACGACGATTGAGCTGGCCGTAGCCGTCACCGTGGGGTAGCCCAGCAACACGCGCAATGCCTCCCACGCGGCGGTGTGTCCCTGCGCAAACTGGACGGCAAAAGCGGGGTCTTGCTGCACCTGCTGGGCGTACCAGGGCAGATCGACCAGCGCGCTATAGAGAAGACCCTGCAACGAGTTCAGGTTCGGCGCGGTCAGCTCGCCCAGCCAGTAGCCGATCAACTGGGCGAGCGTCACCAGCCCTACGATCGTCAAAATAATCACGAACCCGCGCTGTCCTGGGCTTGCAGCATCGCGCACGAACGCGTACGGCTCATTGCCCAACAGCAGTGTGCGTCCAAGCAGCGCCAGCACGCCGGGCTGTGAGTGGTCGTCATCGTGCGCCGGTTCCCGAGGTGCGGTTACGATGGCATCCGCATCGATGGCGATGTCGCCTGATTCTATTGACATTGGGAAAGCTCCAATCGTGAGTTGATGCTTTGTACGTCACGTGACGTGTGTATCACCAAATTATAACGGCGGTCGGTGGCTCGACAAACTACATGAACGGTCAAAGGTCTGTTCGATCCGCGCCGGCAGGTGTACAATTCAAGCCGCGGATGTTGCAAAGCGGAGCATAAGCAAGCGGATTGGGCGGATTTCCGCTAATTTCCTGATTTTGATCCGTGCAGATCCGCCCAGTCCGCATGATCCGCGTTCCATTTTATGCTTGATAGCTGCTGGAGACGCTCATGTTCCAAAAAATCCTGATCGCCAATCGCGGCGAGATCGCCGTCCGCATCCTGCGCGCTTGCCAGGAGATGGGCATTGCCACCGTGGCCGTCTATTCCGACGCCGACGCGCGCGCGCTGCACGTGGCATTGGCCGACGCCGCGGTGCACATCGGGCCGCCGCCGCCGCGTGAATCCTACCTGCGCGGCGAGCGCATCTTGCAGGCCGCGCGCGAGCACGGCTGCGACGCCATTCACCCCGGCTATGGCTTCCTCTCCGAAAACGCCGATTTCGCCGACGCGGTCGCCGCGGCCGGGCTGACGTTTATCGGGCCGCGCGGCGCGGCGATGCGCGTGATGGGCGTCAAAACCTCGGCGCGCGCGGCCATGCAAGCCGCCGGCGTCCCCATCGTGCCCGGCTATCAGGCGAGCCAGGCCGACGACGACTTGCTGGCCGCCGCGCAGGAGATCGGCTTTCCCGTGCTTGTCAAGGCGACCGCGGGCGGCGGCGGCAAAGGGATGCGCATCGTTCAGCATCCTGATGAGCTGCGCCACGCGCTGGCGTCGGCGCGGCGCGAGGCGCTCAACGCGTTTGGCGACGAGCACATTTACCTGGAGAAGCTGATCGAACATCCGCATCACATCGAGTTCCAGGTTTTTGCCGACCACCACGGCCACGCGGTTCACCTCTTCGAGCGTGAGTGTTCCGTCCAGCGCCGCCACCAGAAGATCATCGAAGAGACGCCTTCGCCGTTGCTGGACGCCGAACTGCGCGGCCGCATGGGGGAAGCGGCGGTGGCCGCGGTGCGCGCGGTCGGCTACACCAACGCCGGCACGCTGGAATTTCTGGTCGATGCCCAGCGCGCCTACTATTTTCTGGAAATGAACACGCGGCTGCAGGTGGAGCATCCCATCACCGAGGCGGTCACCGGCGTTGATCTGGTCAAGCTCCAGATCCGGGTAGCGGCGGGCGAGCCGCTTCCCTTTACGCAAGCCGACCTGTCGCAGCGCGGCCACGCCATCGAGTGCCGCATCTACGCCGAGGATGCGGCCAATGGCTTCCTGCCCGCCATCGGCAAGGTGCTGACCGCGGTCGAGCCGGTCGGCCCCGGCGTGCGCGTCGACGCAGGCGTCACCGGCGGCGACGAGATCACGCTGCATTACGACCCGATGATCGCCAAGCTGATCGTGCTCGGCGAGACGCGCCGCGACGCCATCGACAAAATGCTGTGGGCGCTGCGTCACTACGTGATTCTGGGCGATGTCATCACTAACATCCCCTTTCTGCGTAAAGTGCTGAGCCACCCGCGCTTCCTGGCCGGCGACGCCACCACCGATTTTGTCGATTCCCTCCCCCATCTCCAATCTCCAATCTCCCAATCTCCCAATCCCCCCGATCTCGCCTTCGCCATCGCCGCGATCGCCGAACTCCTGCAAGGCAGCGCAGCCCCGCCGACGACAGGCGCCGCCGCAGACGACGATCCCTTCAGCCCGTGGCGGCAAAGCGACGGCTTTCGGCTGGGCAATGCCACGGGGGGCGCGTGACAGAGAGGATGGCGCCCGTGCTGCTGACCGAAGCGACCTTGCCCCGTGCGGTCGCGGAACTGGCGCGGCGCGACCCCGATCTGGCGCAGGTGGTCGCGCGGCATGGCCTGCCGCCGCTGTGGCCGCGCGCACCAGGATTCCCTACGTTGGTGTTGCTAATCCTGGAACAGCAGGTGTCGCTGGCCTCGGCGCGTGCCGCATTCAACCGGCTGGAGGCAGCCACCGGCGCGGTGATGCCCGCTAGTCTGCTTTTCCTGGCAGACGAAGAGATGCGCAACATCGGCTTCAGCCGCCAGAAGGCCGGCTACGCACGCGGTCTTGCCGAGGCGATCCAGGCGGGTCAGTTTGATCCCGATCATCTCGCCGAACTGCCGGATGAGGAAGTGCGCCGTGCGTTGACGGCCTTCAAGGGCATTGGGCCGTGGACTGCGGAGATTTACCTGTTGATGGTGCTGCGCCGCCCCGACGCGTGGCCGGCCGGCGACCTGGCGCTGGCAACCGCTGCCCAGCAGGTCAAGGGGCTGGCGCAACGCCCTACGCTGGCCGAGCTGAACGCGCTGGCCGAAGTGTGGCGTCCCTGGCGGGCGGTCGCGGCGCGTCTATTGTGGCATCATTATCTGTCGCGTTGAAACACATCGCAGCATAAATGTTCAACTCAGCGAGTTACGATGCAGCTTGGTTCCAATCGGCCATGGAGTAGACGGATTAGACGGATAATTTTCGGATGAAATTCGTGAGAATCCGCCTGATCCGCATTATCCGTGGCCGATTTGCGCGATAGTCTGAATAGTTACCCCAGCAATTAGTCGTGCTTCATCCGCTTACAGCACAATCTCGCGCCCCTCAGCCGCCGACCGCGTGATGGCGTCAACGATCTGCACGTGGACGAGCGCCTGCTCCGGCGTCACAATGTCGGCGCTGGCGTCGCCGTTGAGCCGCCGCACAAAATTGGTGATCAACTGGTCGTAGGAACTGCTCTTC
>Ga0073899_10001653_pt1 | contig 20349 bp, 15 predicted proteins | sample KloWWTmetaKNB5Ph_FD_88975 | JGI IMG/M metagenome (GOLD analysis project Ga0073899, IMG submission 88975) | Active sludge microbial communities from Klosterneuburg, Austria, studying microevolution and ecology of nitrifiers - Klosterneuburg... | ecosystem: Engineered > WWTP > Aerobic digester >... | reverse complement strand
CTGGCCGCCGACCCCGCCCACCAAGTGGTGGCGGTGGACAACCTGCTCACCGGCGACGTGCGCAAGCTGCCCCTGGCCGAGCGGCCCAACCTGCACTTCATCAAGTGCGACGCCAACCGGTTCGAGGACATCAGCAGCGTGTTCTACGCCTACCGCTTCGAGTACGTGTTCCATTACGCCGCGGTGGTGGGGGTGAAGCGCACCACGGACAACCCCGTGATGGTGCTGCGCGACCTGGACGGCATCCGCAACGTGCTCGACCTCAGCAAGAACACGGGCGTGAAGCGCGTGCTCTTCAGCAGCAGCAGCGAGGTGTACGGCGAGCCGGTGGAGATCCCCCAGAACGAGCGCACCACCCCGCTCAACAGCAAGCTGCCCTACGCCATCGTGAAGAACGTGGGCGAGGCCTTCCTGCGCAGCTACCACAAGGAATACGGACTGGACTACACCGTGTTCCGCTTCTTCAACACCTACGGCCCCAAGCAGAGCCGTGATTTCGTGGTGAGCAAGTTCATCCGCGCCGCCCTCCAGGGCGAGGACATCACCATCTATGGCGATGGTGGCCAGACGCGCACCTTCTGCTACATCGACGACAACATCGAGGCCTGCGTGAACGCCTTCACCAAGGGGCTGGTGGTGAACGACGTGGTGAACATCGGCAGCGATGTGGAGATCACCATCATGGACCTCGCCCGGCTGATCATCGCGCTCACGGGCAGCAGCAGCCGCATCGTGCACCTGCCCCCGCTGGAGGAGGGCGACATGACGCGGCGCATGCCCGACATCAGCCGCATGCGTGAGCTGCTGGGTCGTGAACCGTTGCCGCTGCGCGAAGGCATCCAGCGCATCCTGGCCGACACACGCTTCATCCTGTAGGCGCGGCCACCGGGCATGTGCGGCATCGCAGGCATCGCAGGACATCCACTGCCCGGGGAGGCCGCCACGGCCGTGGGCCGGATGAACGAGGCGCAGCACCACCGCGGTCCTGACGCGGGCGGCCTGTGGTCCGATGCCGATGTCGCCCTGGGGCACCGTCGCCTGAAGATCATCGATCTCAGCAGCGCCGCCGACCAGCCCTTCCACAGCGCGGACGGTCGCCATGTGCTCGTTTTCAACGGCGAGATCTACAACTACCGCGAACTGCGCACCGAGCTGGAACGCCTGCCCGGCGTGGCCCCGTTCCGCACCGGTTCGGACACCGAGGTGCTCGCCGCCGCCCTCACCGCCTGGGGCATCCGGGCGTTGGACCGCCTAGCGGGCATGTTCGCCTTTGCCTGGTGGGACCGCACGGAGCGCAGGCTGCTGCTGGCGCGCGACCGGCTTGGCATCAAGCCGCTCTACGTGCACGAGGCCGGAGGTCGCCTGGCCTTCGCCTCCGAACTGCGTGCCCTGCTCGCCTCGGGCCTGGTGCCCAGGGCGCTGGACCCCGATGGGCTCGTGGACCATCTGCGCTACCAGACCGTGCACGCCCCACGCACGCTGGTGGCCGGTGTGCGGATGCTGATGCCGGGGCACTGGATGTCCTGGCACGACGGGCGGATCGAACAGGGACGCTACTGGGACCTGGTGGCCAACGCACGCCGCGAGGCCGCGGAGCTCTCGATCGACAGCGTGCGGCGCGAGGTGCATGAGCGGCTGTCCCGTGCGGTGGAACGGCGCCTGGTGGCCGATGTGCCCTTCGGCGCCTTCCTCAGCGGCGGCATCGACAGCAGCGCGGTGGTGGGCCTGATGGCACAGGCCGGCAGCGCCCCGGTGAGCACCTTCTCCGTGGTCTTCGATGAGGAGGAGTTCAGCGAGGAGCGCTATGCCCGCATCGTGGCGAAGAAGTTCGGCACCCGCCACACGGCCATCCGGCTGCGGCCGGACGATATGCTGCGCCTGTTGCCCCACGCGCTGGCCGCCATGGACCACCCCAGCGGCGACGGTCCCAACACCTACGTGGTGTCGAAGGTCACGCGGGAGGCGGGCATCACCATGGCCTTGTCCGGGCTGGGGGGCGACGAGGTCTTCGCCGGCTATCCCGTGTTCACCCGCACCGATCGGCTCTGGCGTTGGCGGGCTCTGGGGCTGGTTCCACCGGGTGTTCGGGGCCTTGCGGGCGATCTGGCGGCGCGGCTGCGGCCGTCGGCGGCCACGGCCAAACTGCCCGGCCTGCTGCGTGCACCCGGCCTCGGGCCCGAGCACAGCTATCCCTTCTCACGCATCGCCTTTCTGGACCCTGAACTTCGGCGGCTGGTGAACACCACCGCGCTGCCGCGGAACGCTGTGGCGGACCTGTTGCACATGCGGTACGGAGCGGGCGCCGGCACCCTTCCCCTGCTCTCGCAGGTGAGCGTGGCCGAGCTCGACACCTACCTGCCCAATGTGCTGCTGCGCGATACCGACCAGATGAGCATGGCGCATGCCCTGGAGGTGCGCGTACCCTTTCTGGACCACGAGCTGGTGGAGTTCGTGCTGGGCGTGTCCGACGCCCACAAGTACCCGCACAGCCCCAAGAAGCTGCTGGTGGACGCCCTGGGCGACCTGCTGCCCGAGCGCATCGTGAACCGTCCGAAGATGGGATTCACCCTGCCGTGGGAGCACTGGATGCGCAACGAGCTGCGCAGCTTCTGCGAGGCCCGCCTGCGCACGATGGGCGCCCGCCCCGTCTTCCGCAGCGATGGCGTGGAGGCCTTGTGGACACGCTTCCTGGCGGGTGACCGGCGCGTGAACTGGGCCCGCGTGTGGGGGCTGGTGGTGCTCGCCGACTGGCTGGACATGAACCGCATCGAGGCCTGAAACGCGGAACGGGGACCGCGGCCCCCGTTCCCTTGTGCGATGAGCACCGCTTAGAACTTCGCGCGGCTCTTGCGTCCGATGCGCTTCTTGCCGCGGATCCAGCTGTAGCGCTGGCGGTAGAAGTTGGACTGGCCCTTCAGCACGTAGCTGTAGGTCAGCGTCATGGTCAGGTAGCTGTCGTTGTGCGTGGGGTCGCCGCGCTTGTTCTCCGATGGTTTGCTCGGTCCATCTGGATCCCAGTAACCATACTGGTACTTGTCCGGGGTTTGAACAAGGTCACCACCAGCAGTGGTGACCAGCACGCCATCCTGATAGTCCGTCGTGCTCAAATATGCAGCCACGGTCGGATAGAAATGCTGGTGTTGATCAGCCAAGGCGCTGGTCGTTGGGTCACTTCCACTATGGTCAATATAGACCGTGCTCGCATCATCCAGGTAATCCGTGAAGGTGGTGCGCCAGCCGAAGTCGAAGCCGTAGCGGTGGCGGCGCTTCTTGGTGATGTGCATGCCCAGACCGGCAGGGATGGCAAAGCCGAACTTGGAGTAGGCCACACCTTCGGTCTGCAGCGGCTGCAGGGCATAGAACGCACCCTCGCGGTTGATCTGCGCCTTGGGGTTGTGATAGAAGAGCGCGGCACCGGCATAGAGGAACAGGCGGAAGTCCGTGCGATAGCGGCCCTTGCCACCGATGTCATTGTCCTGGAAGATGGTGAACTCGGGCCGCACGTACAGCTCGAACATGTCGTTGCGGAAGTTCAGGTTGCGGCCCACGCGCTGGGGGTTGGTGCTGAGCGCATCAGCGCCCTGCAGGCGCAGGTACATCAGGCCGGCGCTGACCGAGAACGAGCGGTTCAGTTTGCGGCGGCCGAACACGCCGATGCTCCAGCGCGTCTGCCCCAGCTTCATGTCCCAGATGAAGTCACGGCGCGTCTGTTCCTTGCCGCCCATCTCGCCCAGGTAGTTGGCCCCACCGAGGTGGACGCCGATGTCCCAAGCGTATTGGGCCTTCACTTGGGTGGAGAGGACCACCACGAGGAGGGCAAGAAGGGAGCGTTTCATCATCGTCGACATGCGCGGTCAGGACCCGCTGGGGATCCATCGGGCAAACATAACAAAGATCCGCGGCCTTCTACGGTGATCCCAAGCCGTTGGATATCAACAAGCTGCCCACGATCCCGGCGGGTCCGGTGGGCTATCTTCGCCGCCCCGCCCACACGCCCGTGGACCAGCCTGCCCCGAACCCGCTCTGCACCCTGTTCGGCATCCGCTATCCGATCGTGCAGGCCGGCATGATCTGGTGCTCGGGCTGGCGGCTTGCCGCCGCTGTCAGCAGCGCGGGTGGCCTGGGCCTCATCGGGGCCGGGTCCATGTATCCCGAGGTGCTGCGCGAGCATATCCGCAAGTGCAAGGCCGCCACGGACCGGCCCTTCGGGGTCAACATCCCGTTGCTCTATGCCGACTTGGACAAGCATGTTGGCATCGTGCTGGAGGAGGAGGTTCCCATCGTATTCACCTCCGCGGGCAACCCGGCCCTGCTCACCCCGCGCCTGAAGGCCGCCGGCCGCACCGTGGTGCACGTGGTCAGCAGCGTGAAGTTCGCCCGCAAGGCCCAGGAGGCCGGGGTGGATGCCGTGGTGGCCGAAGGCTTCGAGGCCGGCGGACACAATGGCCGCGAGGAGACCACCACCCTCGTGTTGGTGCCCCTGGTCCGGGACGCTGTGCAGGTGCCGGTGATCGCCGCGGGGGGTATCGCCGATGGACGGACCGTGTTGGCCTGCATGGTGCTGGGCGCCGATGGCGTTCAGGTCGGCAGCCGGTTCGTGTGCAGCGCGGAGTCCAGTGCGCATCCAGCCTTCAAGGAAGCGGTGACCCGGGTGGAGGAGGGCGGCACGATGTTGACGCTCAAGGAGTTGGCTCCGGTCCGGTTGATGCGCAACGCTTTCTTTCAGGAGGTGCAGGCGGCCTATGCCCGTGGGGCCGGGGTGGACGAGCTGAAGCAGGTGCTCGGTCGGGCCCGGGCCAAGCGGGGCATGTTCGAAGGCGACCTGGACCAGGGGGAGCTGGAGATCGGGCAGGTGAGCGCGGCCATCCGGAATGTGCTTCCTGCCGAACGGATCGTGCAGGGCCTGGTGGACGAGTTCCACACCGCCGCCGCACGGATCGGCCTCAACGGACGTTCCTTGATGGCCCCATGGCAACACCCCGGCCCTGACCAACGTCTTCCGAAGTGACCACGATCCGAATGCGACCCCTGGCGACCGGTATCCGCCTCTTGCTGCTCTGGGCAGGCCTCGTTGCGCCGGCCGTCGCCCAGGTGCTCGATCCGCCGTCGCTCCGCTGTGCCTCGGTGAACGTGTCCGGCGATGTCACCCTCAATTGGGTGGTGCCGCCCGATCCGAACGGGGTGTTCCAGCAGTACGAGGTATACCACAGCGCGGCGCTCGGTGGCCCGTATGCGTTGGTGCCACCGGCGATCCTGGTCTACGGTACCACGTCGTTCACCCATTTCGGGGCCGGCGCGCACCTCGCTCCGCAGTACTACTACGTGGTCGCTGTGTCCTCCGCGCCACCGCCGAACAGCTCCGCTCCCAGCGACACGCTGGCATCGCTTTTCCTGGACGTCACCCAGAGCAGCCCGCTGGGCAGTGCCGTTCTCGACTGGACCCCGCAGCATGTGCCCCATCTGCCCACGGCGGACACGCTGTACGACATCTGGATGGAGTACCCGGTGGGCAGCTGGCAGCTGATCGGTTCGGTGGAGGAACCCACCACGCACTTCGAACACGTCATCAGCATCTGCGAGGATTCGCTCACCTTCCGGGTGAGCGTGGCCAACGGCGGTCTCTGCACCTCCTTCAGCAGTCGCGACGGGGACGAGTTCCGCGACGACACGCCGCCCTCGCCCCCGGTGATCACCACGGTGTCAGTGGATACGGCGAACGGTCAGGCCACCATTGATTGGGGCGCGAGCCCGGAAGGGGATACGGACGGGTATATCGTGGTGCTGATCGATGCGCTGGGCAACACCATCATCGACACGGTGTGGGGACAGAACAACACCTTCTATCAGTATCTGCTGAGCGATGCCGCCACCCTGCCCGAGTCGTTCACGGTGGCGGCCTTCGACACCTGCTGGACCGGCAATCCGCCCAGCCCCAACACCAGCGCCACGCTCGATCCGCACACCACCATCCACGCGTCCACGAGCTACAACGAATGCGCCTCCTCCGTCACCATCACATGGACGCTGTACGGGGGATGGCCGGTGGCGAACTACGAAGTGTACGCGCAACAGGCCGGGGGCACCTGGTTCCTGCTGGGCATCTTCAACCCCACGGCAGGAACCGCCCTGCACGAGAACGTGCTGCCGTTCACCACCTACTCCTACGTGGTGAAGGCGGTCGGCGCCAACGGCACCCCGTGGTCGCTGAGCAACAAGGCCATCCGGCCCACGGACTATCCGCCCGTGCCGCAGTTCAACTACATCCGGGTGGCCACGGTGCTGGCCGATGATCACATCCAGGTGGTGGACAGCGTGGACGGTTCGGCCGCGGCCAAGCGGTACATCCTGGAGCGGAGCGCCAACGGTGAGCCCTTCGAACCGATCGCGACCCGATCGGGAGCGGGCGTGTCGGGCGGAACGCTCGTGTTCGATGACCTTGACGTGGAGGCCGACCAACGGAGCTACAGCTATCGTGTGCAGGTGGAGGACAGTTGCGGCACGCCGGTGGTGACCTCCAACACCGCGGCCACCATCCACCTGCGGGCCGAGGCGGACCTGGAAGGGTTCAGCCGGCTGAGCTGGAACGGGTACGGCGAATGGGCCGGCACGGTCGGCGCCTACGCCGTGTACCGCAGCATCTCCGGCGGTCCGTGGGAGCAACTGGTGCTGCTGCCGGGAGGTCAATGGACCTACAGTGATCCGGTGCAGGACCTGATCGCCACCGACGGAGGCTTCTGCTACTACGTGGAGGCCTTCGAAGTGGGCAACCCCAGCGGCATCGAGGCGTACAGCCGCAGCAACGAGGCCTGCGCGGTGCAGGAGGTCCAGTTCTGGCTGCCCAATGCGTTCATCGCCGGAAGCGCCATCGAGGCGAACACCGAGTTCCGGCCGGTGACGGCCTACACGGGCTTCGCGAGCTATCAACTGATCATCTACAACCGATGGGGCCAGAACATCTGGTCGACCAACGATCCTGCGCAGGGATGGGATGGAAAGGTGGGGGGCACCTACGTGCCCCAGGGGATGTACGGCTACTACTGTGCGTTCGAGAACGGCGAAGGCCGCAAGCTGGACAAGCGGGGAACGGTGACCTTCCTCTGGGGACGGGAGTGATCCGGTGATCGCGCCGCGCGTTCTACCTTTGTGCATGGAACGATCCCCTGCCGGTGCGACGGCCGCAAAGGCCTCCCGGAACTCCGCCAACGGCCGTGCCGATAAGTTCGTGGGTGAAGGGCTCACCTACGATGATGTGCTTCTGGTGCCCGCCTACAGCGAGGTGCTTCCTCGCGAGGTGGCCATCCGAACGCGGTTCTCCCGGCGCATCACGCTCAACGTCCCCATCGTCAGCGCTGCGATGGACACGGTGACCGGATCGGAGCTGGCCATCGCCATCGCCCAGCAGGGCGGCATCGGCGTGGTGCACAAGAACCAGCCCATCGCCGCACAGGCCAACGAGGTGCGTCGCGTGAAGCGCAGCGAGAGCGGCATGATCCTCGATCCCGTGAAGCTGGAGGAGAAGGCCTTGGTGGGCGATGCCCTCAAGCTCATGGCCGAGAACCGCATCGGTGGCATCCCCGTGGTGTCCGCCGACGGACGGCTCGTGGGCATCGTCACCAACCGCGACCTGCGTTTCGAGAAGCGCATGGGCCGACCGGTGACCGAGGTGATGACCAAGGACCAACTCATCACCGCCAAGCGCAACACCACCATGGGGCAGGCGGAGAAGATCCTGCAGGAGCACAAGATCGAGAAGCTGCCCGTGGTGGACGAGCAGGGCCGCCTGGTGGGCCTCATCACCTACAAGGACATCCTGAAGCTCAAGCAGCGCCCCAATGCCTGCAAGGACCATCTGGGCCGTCTGCGTGTGGCCGCGGCCATCGGCATCGCCGCCGACAGCATGGACCGCGCCAAGGCGCTTGTGGAAGCCGGGGTGGACGCTCTGGTGATCGACACCGCGCACGGCCATACCCGCGGGGTGGTGGACATCCTGCGTCGGGTGAAGGAGACCTTCCCCGATGTGGACGTCGTGGTGGGCAACGTGGCCACCGCCGAAGCCGCCCGCGCGCTGGCCGAGGCGGGCGCGGACGCCGTGAAGGTGGGCATCGGGCCCGGCAGCATCTGCACCACACGGGTCATCGCCGGGGTGGGTGTTCCACAGCTGACGGCCGTGCTGGATTGCTCCGGAGGCCTGGAGGGCACCGACGTGCCTGTGATCGCCGACGGCGGCATCCGCTACACCGGTGACGTGGTGAAGGCCCTGGCGGCCGGCGCCAGCACGGTGATGATCGGCAGCATGTTCGCCGGCGTGGAGGAAAGCCCGGGAGAGACCATCATCTACGAAGGCCGGAAGTTCAAGGCGTACCGGGGCATGGGCTCCATCGAGGCCATGCAGCACGGCAGCAAGGACCGCTACTTCCAGGACATGGAGGACGACATCAAGAAGCTCGTGCCCGAGGGCATCAGCGGTCGGGTGCCGTTCAAGGGTCGGCTGGAGGAGGTGGTGCATCAACTGGTGGGCGGTCTTCGGGCCGGCATGGGCTATTGCGGGGCGCCGGACATCGGCTCCCTGAAGCGGGCCCGCTTCATCCGCATCACCTCGGCCGGGGTCCGCGAGAGCCATCCGCACGACGTCTTCATCACCCGCGAGGCGCCCAACTACAGCCATCTCTAGGGATCGACGATCTTCGGGCCATGCCGCCCGTGCGCATCCTTGTGGTGGACGCTCTTGAACTGGTCCACGAGGGCCTCAGGGCCCGCTACGCCGACACACCCGACCTGGACCTTTCCGCCTACGCAGGCACCGGTGAGGTCATGCTGGAACAGGTGCGGCGGGATCCGCCGGACCTTGTGCTGCTGGACGTTTCGTTGCCTGTCATGGACGGCATCGACGCCATGCGGGCCCTGCACAAGGCGCATCCGCTCGTGAAAGCCTTGGCCCATTCGCTCCTACTTGGCGTCGAATACGTCAACAGCATGCTGCTGGAGGGCGCATCGGGCTATCTGGTGAAGAACGGTCCGCGGGAGGAACTGCCCCTGGCCGTGCGCACCGTGATGGGCGGAGGGCGTCACCTCAGCCCGGCCGCACAGGAAGCGGTGGACAAAGGCTACACCTTCACCGAGAAGCGGCCCGACGGGGAGTACATCGGCCTCACGGCGCGGGAACGGGAGATCATCCGGCTGGTCGCCCTGGAACGCACCAACGCCGAGATCTCCGCAGCGCTCTTCATCAGCGAGGACACGGTGAAGACGCATCGGCGCAACCTGATGACCAAGCTCAACGTGCGCAGCACGGCAGGCCTTGTGCGGTATGCCGTGGACCGCTGCTGGGTGTGACCACGGCACCAGGAACACCCTTTGTGGGTATTGGTCAGCCGGGTCGATGGGTCCACTTTTGGATCATCAATTCATGCACCATGCGCCCTCTGAAGTCCCTCCGCCTCCTGTGTGCCGCCGCCCTGCTCGCCGCACCGTTCACCTCGCGCGCCATGGAACACGTGATGATCACCGGCTGGCTCAGCGCGTCCGAGGCCGATCAGGATGACGCTGTGCTGTCCGTGGAGCTGGAAGGCGAGACCTGCGTGTACGCCCTGCTGGAACCGGACGGCCGCTTCGCCTTCAGCCTTCCCGTGGATACCCGGGCCGAACTGTTCTTCGGCAAGCCCGGGCACGCCGGAAAGCGGATCGTGGTGGACACCCGCAACGCGGATGGCAGCGCCAAGGCCCGCCGGGTGAACAAGGATGTCCGCTTCGAGGTGGTCCTTGATCGGGAGGGCGAACGGCCGCTGGCGCAGGAGGCCGGACCGGTGGGCAGCATCAGTTTCCTGAAGGGGACCGGTCTGATGAAGGTGCGCTACCACGCCGGTGCCGCCGCCCGCGCAGCGCAGCGGCGCTGAAGCGGGTGTCCTCCGCGCCGTTCAGATCTTTTTGCACGGCTCCGGGAGGCGCCGCTCAGGCGAACCGGTTACATTTGCGACCCTTCAACCGAGATGCCTACTGCAATGGAAATGAGGAAGTTCGTTCTGCTCGCCGGCCTCTTCGTGGCCGGGCACCTGGCCGCTCAGGACGGTGCCGCCGACCCTGTGGTGATGACCGTGGACGGCAAACCGGTCAGCCGGAGCGAGTTCGAGGCCATCTACAAGAAGAACAACAAGGACGCGGCCGTCACCCAGCAGGCGTTGGATGAATACCTCGACCTCTTCATCAACTACAAGCTGAAGGTGCGGGAGGCGGAAGTGCTCGGCATGGACACGGTGACCAAGTTCCGGACGGAGCTCGACGGCTATCGCAAGCAGCTGGCCCGTCCCTACCTGATCGACCGCGAACTGAACGACCAGCTGATCAAGGAGGCCTACGACCGGTCGCGCACCGAGATGCGGGCCAGCCACATCCTGGTGCAGGTGGGCGAGGAGGCCACCCCGGAGGACACCACTGCGGCGTGGAAGCGCATCATGGCCTTGCGCGAGCGCGTGGCCAAGGGCGAGGACTTCGCCACCGTGGCCAAGGGCAAGGGGGGCAGCGATGACCCCAGTGCGCAGAAGAACGGCGGCGACCTGGGCTGGTTCAGCGCCCTGCAGATGGTCTATCCCTTCGAGAGCGCCGTGTACACCACCCCGGTCGGCCAGCTGAGCCAGCCGGTGCGCACCCGCTTCGGCTACCACATCATCAAGGTCACGGACACGCGCCCGGCGCGTGGCCAGGTGAAGGTGGCCCACATCATGCTGCGCGCCTCCGACCAGGATACGCCCGAGCGGCAGGCCGACACCGAGCGGCGCATCCGCGAGATCCATCAGCAGCTGGCCTCGGGCAGTGTGACGTTCGCCGATGCCGCACTGAAATACAGCGAGGATGAAAGCTCCAGCACGAAGGGGGGCGAGCTGCCCATGTTCGGAACGGGGAAGATGATCGAGGAGTTCGAGGATGTGGCCTTCGGCCTGAAGGCCAATGACGAGGTGAGCGCGCCGTTCAAGACCCGCTACGGATGGCACATCGTCAAGCGCCTGGACGCCATGCCCCCGCCCGCCTTCGATCAGGCCAAGGCCGACCTCAAGAGCCGCATCAGCCGCGACAGCCGCGCCGACATCACACGCCGCGCCTTCCTCGACAAGCTGCGCGCCACCTACAACTACAAGCCCGACGTCAAGGCCGTGAAGGCCGTGGTGCCCCTGCTGGACAGCACCATCTTCCGCAAGGGCGCCCAGGTGCTCGACACGCTCAGCCGCAAGGACGTCGTGGAGGGGCCCATCGCACGCAAGGATGGCCGCTACAAGCGTGAGATCAACGGCACCATCAAGGAGGGCAAACTGGTGAACGTGCGCAGCCGCAAGCACGACGACCTGGCGCAGACACCGGCGGATACCGTGGTGGTGCGCGATGTGCATGAAGGGTGGACGCCTGATGCCGCCAAGGCCGCCAAGCTCACCAAGCCGGTGTTCACCATCGACGGACGGAGCTACACCCAGGCCGATCTGCTCACCTACCTGGAGGACAAGCAGCGCCGCGAGCCGGGCCGCTCCTTCTCCGCTTACGTGGATGAGCGCTTCCAGCAGTTCGTGGACGACAAGCTGATGGAGTACGAGGACGGCCGGCTGGAGGAGAAATACCCGGAGTTCCGCCTGTTGATGAAGGAATACCGCGACGGTATCCTCCTGTTCGAGCTCACCGACCAGAAGGTGTGGAGCAAGGCCGTGAAGGACAGCACCGGGCTGCAGGCCTACCACAAGGCGCACGAACGCGATTTCATGTGGGATACCCGCTACCGCGGCGACATCTACACCTGCGCGAATGCCGACGTGGCGAAGAAGGCAAGGGCACTCTACAAGAAGGGGAAGCGCGGCGCCGACCTGCAGGCCGAGCTCACCAGGACCTCCGCGCTCGACCTGGAGCATGTCAACGGCACCTGGACCGCCGAAGAGAAGCCCTACCTGAAGGGCATCGTCAACGTTGGTCTCTCCGACAACTTCGATGTGGACGGTCGTGTGGTGATGGTGGACCTGCAGGAGGTGATCCCGGCCACGCCGAGAACGTTGGACGAGGCACGCGGCCTGATCACCGCGGCGTACCAGGACCAGCTCGAGAAGGACTGGATCAAGGAGCTGCGCGACAAGTATGAGGTGCGCGTCAACAAGGACGTGCTCTATTCCATCCGCTGACGCTTGCCCCGAAGCGCCCGTCACGCCATGCATGCTGTGCTCATCGGCTGCGCACTGGCGGTCGGGTGCGGTACCGATCAGGACGGCGCTGATCCTCCTGTTGCGCGGGCCTACGGCAACACACTGTATTGGAGCGACCTGCGGCAGATGGTCCCGCTGGATGCCACAGCGGAGGACAGTGCCACCCTCGCCCGCAGCTTCGTGGACAACTGGCTTCGGGAACAGGTGCTGCTGGCCAGCGCCGAACGGAACCTGCCGGAGGTCCGCATGGATGTCGAGTCCCGGATCCGCGACTACCGCAACTCCCTCATCATCTACGCCTACGAACAGGCCGTGGTGGAACAGAAGCTGGACACGGTGGTCACCTCCGCCCAGCTTCAGCAGCATTACGAGAGCAACCGGAAGGATTTCGCGTTGAGGGAGGACATCCTGCGCGCCCGTTGGTTCAAGGTGCACGAAGAGGACCCCCGGCAGTTGCGGAAGGTGGAGCGCTGGTTCACGGGGGGAAGGCCCGAGGACCTGCATGAACTGGAGGTCTGGCTCGCGCTCAAGGGCATCACCATCAACGACCCCGGGCCGGTCTGGTCCACGTTGGGCCAGTTCGCCGCCCAGGTGCCTGTGGTCACGGGCGAGGTGCTGGGCCGGTTGCGCAGCAACGATCGGCTGGTGCTCGCCGACAGCGCGGCCACCTACTTCGTGGAAGTGTTGGAGCACCGGTCAGGCGGCGACGAGCCGCCCCTGGTCCTGGTGGCCCAGGACATCCGCACCATCGTTCTTAATCAGCGCAAGATGAAGCTGATCGCCGATATGCGTGACGATCTTTACCGCCAGGCCCTGGCCAATGGGGACATCCATGCCGATCGATAGCCGCATCCTCAGCCTATGCGCCGCTCTTGCGACGGCGGGCCCGCTTTGGGCGCAGCCCGTGCCTGAAGTGATCGATGGTATCGTGGGCGTGGTGGGCCGGGAGGTGGTGCTGCTCAGCGACCTGCAGGGGCGCCAGGAGCAATTGCGGCAGAACGGCGTGCCCATCACCACGACCGCCACCTGTGAGGAATTGCGCGGACTGCTCTACGAGCGCATGCTCTTGGACCAGGCGATGTTGGACAGTGTGATGGTGGATGAAGGCCAGGTGCAGGCCGAACTCGACCGCCGGATCCGTTATTTCATCATGCAGCTCGGCTCCCAGGAGAAGCTCGAGGAGTTCTATGGCAAGGCCATCGCCGAGATCAAGGACGACTTCCACGACCAGGTGCAGCAGCAGTTGCTCGTGCAGCGCATGGAAGGCCAGGTCTCCGGCGAGATCCGGGTCTCACCCCGTGATGTCGAACGCTTCTTCAAGGAGATCCCCGAGGACAGCCTGCCCTACATCAACGCCCAGGTGGAGTTCGCACAGATCGTGCGCACCCCGCGCGTGAGCGATGCGGAGGACAGCAGGGTCCGGCGGAGGATCGAGGGCTTCAGGGACAATGTGGTGAAGGGGGAGAAGGACTTCTGCACCATCGCCATCCTGTACAGCGAGGATCCGGGGTCGGCCCAGAATTGCGGGGAGCTCGGTCTGGTGCCTTTGGGCGCCATGGTGCCCGAATTCGACGCGGTGGCCATGAGCCTCAAGGAGGGCGAGGTGAGCCAAGTGTTCAAGACCAGCTACGGGTATCACTTCATGCAGCTCATCGAGCGCCGGGGTGAGCAGTACAACGCGCGGCACATCCTGCTGAAGCCGCAGGTGGGCAACGAGGACCTGCTGGCCGCGCGCCGCTTCCTGGACAGCCTCGCCACGCTCATCCGTTCCGGCACGCTCGATTTCGGCACCGCCGCCGCTGACCACAGCGACGACGAGGAGTCGCGGTCCTCCAGCGGCATCGTCATCGAGCCCAACAGCAACAGTGCGCGCTGGTCGATCGGCGAGCTGGACCAGCAGACCTTCTTCGTGGTGGACAAGCTGGCGGTGCAGGAGGTGAGCGAACCGGCGGTGATCACTTCGGAGGACGGCACCCGGAGCTTCAGGATCATCAAACTGCTGCGCCGCACCGAGCCCCATCGGGCCAACCTGAAGGACGACTATCAGCTCCTGCTCCAGGCCGCCGAGGGCCGGCTGCGCACCAAGGCGGTGGACGATTGGGTGCGCCTGAAGCTGGCCGACACCTACATCCGCGTCGATCCCGCGCACGCCGGCTGTCCCTTCCTGCGCGATTGGAACATCGCGGAAGGCGAATGACCCTTCGGATCGCGGTATTTTCGGCCCCGCATGAGCAACCTCCCCGCCAATGACGTCCAGGCCGTTGAACGATTCGGCGTCCTCTACCGCCGCCTGAAGTCCGAGGTCGGACAGGTCATCATCGGCCAGGATGCCGTGGTGGACGATGTCCTGATCGCCGTGTTCAGCCGCGGCCACTGCCTGCTGGTGGGCGTTCCCGGCCTGGCGAAAACGTTGTTGGTGAACACCGTGGCGCGGGCGCTCGGGCTGAGCTTCAATCGCATCCAGTTCACGCCCGACCTGATGCCCAGCGACATCGTGGGCAGCGAGATCCTGGATGAGGAGCGTCGTTTCCGCTTCGTCAAGGGGCCGCTCTTCGCCAACATCATCCTGGCCGACGAGATCAACCGCACACCGCCCAAGACCCAGGCCGCCCTCCTGGAGGCCATGCAGGAGAAGGCCGTCACCGCCGGAGGGCACACCTACAAACTGCCCGAGCCGTTCTTCGTACTGGCCACGCAGAACCCCATCGAACAGGAGGGTACCTATCCGCTGCCGGAAGCCCAGTTGGACCGCTTCATGTTCAACATCTGGGTCGATTATCCGACCTACGCCGACGAGCTCGCCGTGGTGAAGGCCACCACCAGCGACCTTCTACCCGAGGTGAAGCCGGTGCTCACCGCCGACGAGATCCAGTTCTACCAGGGGCTGGTCCGACGCCTTCCCGTGCCGGACAACGTGGTGGAGTACGCGGTGAAGCTGGCCACCCGCACCCGCCCCACCTTGGACGGAGCGCCCGCGATCGTGAAGGACAACCTGGGTTGGGGCGCCGGGCCCAGGGCCTCCCAGTTCCTGGTGGTGGGGGCCAAATGCCATGCCTTGGTCCACGGCCGCTTCTCGCCGGACATCGATGATGTGAAGGCGGTGGCCAAGCCGATCCTGCGGCACCGCATGGTCCGCAATTACAAGGCGGAGGCCGAGGGCATCACGGCCGACCGCATCGTGGAGGCCATTCTGTGAAGCGCCCTCTGCGCTCGTTCGCCCTTGTTTCGGCGCAGTTCACCCTGTTGGCCGGGCTGGCGTGGACCGCACCCTGGGCCGCGTTGGGCGCGCTGAGGATCACCCTGTTCGCCGCATCGCTCCTGCTGGTGGGCCGGGCCATCCTGACCATGGGTGGGCACCTTCAGCGTGTTCCCTGAACCACGGCCCGCTGTGCAGCTCACCTTGAGGGGGCCTTACCGCTGGGTGCGGCATCCGATGTACCTGGCCGTGCTCCTTGCCGCCGCCGCCGTGGGCTCCGCCCCGCCGGTCGGTCCGCATACCGGATGTGCCCTGCTCCTGGTGCCGGTGATCGTGGCCAAGGTCGGGGTGGAGGAACATCTCCTTGACGCGGCCTTTCCGGAACGGACTGATCGGATGCGCGGGGTGGCCCGGCTGGTCCCCGGGTTCTGGTGAGGTCCCGCGCATCGTTCTGCGGACTACCTTTGGAACGCCGGTGCCCATCATCGACATCCGATCCCATGACACGCTCCCTCTTCGCTGCGATGGCCATCTTCCTGTCCACCATCACCTGGGCCCAGTTGCCGTTGGTGGACATCACCCTGGCCGACAACGGTGCCGGGGAGCTGGAGGTGCGCGTACGGCCCGATGGCGACTTCGATGAGTTCTTCGCCAGCATCGTGTTCACCATCCGTTGGGATGCGGCCTCGGGTGCGAACCTTGACCAGATCACACAGGTGGCGCCCGTGAGCGTTTACATGCCCATCATCAAGTCCGGACCGGAGACCGATGCCGGAGGATACCGCTACCAGATCTTCGCGGGTTTCGGTACCAACGCGCTCAGCGCGTTCGGCGAGAACTGGACCGCCGGCAACGAGGTCGTGCTGATGACCATCCCGGTCGTGAACGGCACCTCGTTGTTCGAGATCGTCAACGACAACTGGACCGGCGACGTGAACAACAACGGCGACTATTACGTGTCCCTCAACGGTCAGGATCAGACCGGCGTCATCTATGAGCTGAACACCGGCATCCGGGTGGAAGGGGCCCTTGGAGCGGGCTTCTCCGCACATCCCAATCCGTCTGCCGGTCCGGTGGTGCTCGAGCTGAACATCCCGTCCGATGTGCGGTCCGCGCTCGTGGAGTGGCACGATGCCTCCGGGCGCATGGTGCGGGCCGACCGCATCACGGGTCGCGGGGCGGTGCGTTTTCCGGTGGATGTCACCGGCCTGGAGCGCGGCACTTACATGGTGCGTCTCACCACCGATGGGAAGATGACCACGGAACGCGTCGTTCTGCGATAGTCCCTCACGCGCTCACGACCCTGGCCCATGCACCGGTCGTCGCTCCTGTTGCTCTCCGCGGCCGTGATCGCTCCGCTCTGGAGCGGAACGTCGGCTCTCGCCCAGATCCCGTGCATCAACGGCTTCGCCGGAGGGTATCCCTGTGAGAACATCGACCTGCTCGCGCACATGACCCTGGCCCAGCTGGGGGCCTCGGGGTCGCAGCCCAATGCCGCCGACCTGTGGGGATGGACCGATCCCCTGACCGGCAGGGAGTACGCGATCGTCGGGCTCAACAACGGTACCGCCTTCGTGGATGTCACCGTTCCGACGGCACCGGTGCGCATCGGCAACCTGCCGAGCCACTTCGCCACCAGCAACCTCTGGCGGGATGTGGACGTGGCCGGCACCTGGTGCTACATCGGATCGGAACTGGCAGGCCACGGCCTGCAGGTCTTCGACCTTACTCGGTTGCGGAACGTGCCGAACCCGCCGGTGATCTTCACGGAGGATGCGTGGACGGGCGTGATCGGGAACAGCCATACGCTGTACGCGGACAAACAGCACCCGTTCGTGTACACGGTCGGCACCACCAGCATCAACAACGGTGGGCTCACGGTCTTCGATGTCAGCGACCCGCTCGCGCCCGTGCTTGTGGGGACGCACACGGTGGACGGATACATCCATGAGAACGTGGTGTACACCTATGCGGGTCCGGACCCGGATCACCAGGGGAAGCAGCTGAGCTTCAACTTCCACTCGGGCACTCCGGACAAGATCACGATCGTGGACGTGACGGACAAGACCGACATGAACACGCTGGCCACCATCACCTACTCCGGTGCGCGCATCAGCCACCAGGGCTGGCTCACCGAGGATCAGCGCTATCTGCTGATGAACGATGAAGGCGACGAGACCCAGTTGGGTCATGGCACCCGCACGCGGATCTTCGACCTGCTGAACATCGACGCGCCGGTGTACCTCGGGGCTTACACGGCCCCGATCGCCAGCGTGGACCATAACCTTTACGTGCATCGGGGCGCGGTGTACGAGAGCAACTACACCAGCGGCCTTCGGATCCTGGACACGGCCGGGGTGAGCACGGGCACACTGACGCCGGTGGCCCATTTCGACACCTACCTGCCCAACGATGGTGCCTCCTACAACGGCGCCTGGGGCAATTACCCCTTCTTCGGCAGCGGCATCGTGGCGGTGAGCGGGCTCGGCGAGGGCCTCTTCCTGCTGCGCCCCCGGGTGGGCGTCCGGCTGAGGGCGTTCCTCGAGGGACCCTTTGTGGCCCAGGATGGAACGATGCGGGACGACCTTCGGGCGCAAGGTCTGCTGCCGCTGACCGAGCCATACACCGGATCGGGTTATGTGCACACCGGTGGGGGAGGAGGGGAGACGGTGCAGACGTCGGTACTGAGCCTTACGGGACCGAACGCGATCGTGGACTGGGTGGTGGTGGAGCTGCGTGCACCGGCCGACCCGACCATCGTCGTGGCCTCCCGCAGCGCCCTCCTTCAGCGCGATGGCGACGTGGTGGCTGTGGACGGCAATGGACCGGTGCGGTTCGACGTGGCGCCCGGACCGTGGCATGTGGCCCTGCGTCACCGCAACCACCTGGGGGTGATGACGGCCCAGCCCGTGCACATGGCCATCGGTGCACGCACCGTGGACCTCAGCATCGGCACCCCCTTGTTCGGTGCTGCGGCGGCCAAGGACGTGGCCGGGGTATCCGTACTGTGGGCGGGGAACGCCTTGCAGGACGACCGGCTGCGCTATACCGGGGGCGCCAATGATCGCGATCCGGTCCTGGTGGCCATTGGTGGGGCGGTGCCCACGGCCACCACGGCCGGATACCTCGGCACGGACATCAACCTGGACGGGGTCGTGAAGTACGCCGGGGGCGCCAACGACCGCGATCCGATCCTGGTGAACATCGGCGGGACCGTGCCCACGGCCACCCGACAGGAGCAGCTTCCGTAGCGGAGCCTGCCAACTTCCCTACATTTCGGGACCTTTCCGTTCACCATGCGCCATCTGCTCCTGGCGGTCGGCTCCGCCGCCGCGCTCCTTCCGTTCACCGTCCATGGCCAGTGCGTCACCACCTTCCCTTCCACCGAGGCCTTCACGGGCTTCACGGTGGGCACCCCGGGGACCTTCGTGAACAACTGGACGAACCTCACCACGGACGACCTGGATTGGTTCGCGGACAACAACGGCACGCCCACTGCGGCCACCGGGCCCATCGGTGACCACACCTCCAACAACACCTCGGGCAAATACCTCTATGTGGAGGCCACGGGTTCCACCGCCTCACCGAACAAGACGGCCATCGTCCAGTCGCCCTGCTACAACATCAGCGGCCTGGCCTCACCCTACCTCACCTTCTGGTATCACATGCAGGGTGCACAGATGGGTGCATTGTACGTGGACCTGAACGTGAACGGCACGATCCACTCCGGGCTTTGGACGGCCTCCGGCGATCAGGGGCGGTATTGGAAACAGGGGTGGCTTAACCTGGCCCCGTGGGTGGGGCAGACCAATGTCCGGGTCCGCTTCCGGGCCGTGACAGGCACCGGTGAACTGAGCGATATCGCGCTCGACGATGTGGTCGTGCGCAACCTCAACCCCGTGTTCGGATGCAGCGAGCCCACCGCAGCGAACTACAACGCCGGGGTGAACATCAACAACGGTTCCTGCGACTACAGCTGTCCTTCGGGGCAGCAGCGGGTGCGGATCGATCTGGTGGCCGACAACTACCCGAGCGAGATCTCGTGGACGCTGAAGAACGGGGCCACCAATGTGGTGCTCGCCAGCGGCACCTCCACGGGAACCACGGTCTGTGTCCCCGCGGGCACCTGCCTGGTGTTCCGGATCAATGACACGGCGGGCGACGGCATCTATCATCCATCATACGGCTATGGCGGCTATGCGATCTTCCTGGATGGTACGCTCATCCGGGAGGGTGGGCAATACGGCCAGTACGAGGAGACCGTGTTCAACTGCCCACCGGGCTTCAGCTGCACGGAGGCCATCCCGATCGGTCTTGGACAGCATACGGCACCGAGCGTGGAGTACTGGTACGATTTCACCCCGGCGCAACCGGGTTCCTACACCATCACCACGTGCGGCCTCAACACCTGCGATACCAAGCTCTGGCTGTACGACATGGCCTGCAACCTGGTGAACCCGCAGCCGGGGATCGAAGGGGCCACCTTCGGTGATGACAACGACGGAGGCTGCGGCCTGCAGGCCGTGGTGAACGCCAACATGCCCGCCGGGGTCACCCATCACCTCCGGGTGGGCACCAATGGCGGCAGTTGTTCGAGCGTCACCATCGAGATCATTTACAACGGTCCCGTGGTGGGCTGCATGGACCCCGGGTCCTGCAACTACGAACCGCTGGCCACGGTGCCCTGCGTGGGTTGCTGCATCGCGGCCGGTTCCCCGGACTGCCCGGACGGCCCCGACCTCATCATGAGCCAGAGCGCCTTGCAGGGCAGCCTGAACCTCGCGCTGGTGAACATCACCGATGCCTGTGCGCCGGTCGAGGGCTGCACGAAGGGCCTGGGCCAGCGCTATGTCCTGCGCTTCACCACCCGCATCGAGAACATCGGCACCACGGACTACTTCATCGGAAGCCCGGGCGCTCAACCCCAGATGTTCGACTTCAACAACTGCCATGGGCACGCGCACTATGCCGGCTACGCGGACT
>Ga0073899_10001650_pt1 | contig 20370 bp, 24 predicted proteins | sample KloWWTmetaKNB5Ph_FD_88975 | JGI IMG/M metagenome (GOLD analysis project Ga0073899, IMG submission 88975) | Active sludge microbial communities from Klosterneuburg, Austria, studying microevolution and ecology of nitrifiers - Klosterneuburg... | ecosystem: Engineered > WWTP > Aerobic digester >... | reverse complement strand
CCTTCCGTGGACCCCTCCGGAACGAGGTCCGGGTCGACCGATCGGGCCAGGTCGGGCTGACGAAGGACGCGCTGCAGGATCTGAGACTCGACGGAGTGGGCCTGGCGAACGACTCTCGCCGCCGGGGCGGGGCGCGCTTTCCCCTGCGACCGGGGGGGACTGTAGCCAGGGATCTCTCCCGGGTCCAGGCCGGCCATTTCGGCCAGGCGCTTGCGGATCATGGCGCCCAGGGCCGGCGCCTCGATCTGCGAGACCAGCGGCTTCGCCAGCGCGAGAAAACGGGCCCGGCCCTCCTCGGAGCGCATGTCGGCCTTCGAGGCGATCTCCGACACCAGGAATTGCGACAGCGGTTTCGCCTCCCCGAGCGCGGCGAGAAACCCGTCCTTGCCGGCCCGGCGCACGAACGTGTCCGGATCGTCCTCGGCCGGCAGGAAGAGGAAGGCGACGGACTTGCCGTCGGCCAGCACCGGAAGGGACACCTCGAGCGCCTTCCACGCCGCCTTTCGCCCGGGATTGTCGCCGTCGAAGCAGAACACGACGCTGTCGACCAGCCGCAGGAGCTTCGCCACGTGCATGGGCGTCGTGGCCGTGCCGAGAGTCGCCACGGCGTTCTCCACGCCGTGCTGCGCCAGCGCCACCACGTCCATGTAGCCCTCGACCACGATCGCCAGGTTGGCATCGCGGATCGCGCGCCTCGCCTGCCAGAGGCCGTAGAGTTCACGGCCCTTCTCGAAGAGCGGCGTCTCCGGGGAATTCAGGTATTTCGGCTCGCCTTCCCCGATGACCCGCCCGCCGAACCCGATCACGTTGCCGCGGGAATCGAGGATCGGAAACATGACGCGTCCGCGGAAGCGATCGTAGCGCCGGCCCTTCTTCGCGGGCTCGCCGTCGGACGATTCGCCGGATTCGGCGTCGATGACGAGGCCGGTGTCCTTCATCGCAGGCGACTCGTAGTCGGCGAAGACGCTCTTGAGCGACTGCCAGGCGTCGGGCGCGAACCCGAGCCCGTAGCGCGCCGCGATTTCGCCCGACAGCCCGCGATGCTTGAGGTAGTCGATCGCCGCGGGGGTCTTCTTCAACTCGCCGCGATAGTAACTGAGCGCTTCCATCATCCGGTCGACCAGGCCCCGGGCCTGGGCGGCGTCGGGCCGTCCCGACGTGGCGCCGCGGACCTCGGGCACTTCCATGCCGACCTGCTGCGCGAGTTCCCGGATGGCATCGGGGTACGTGAGCCCGGAGTACTCCATCACGAAGCCGATGGCGTTGCCGTGCACGCCGCAGCCGAAGCAGTGGTAGAACTGCTTGGTCGGGCTCACGTTGAACGACGGGGTTTTCTCGTTGTGGAACGGGCAGCACGCCTTGAAATTCGCGCCCGCCTTCTTCAACCGCACGTGGCGGTCGATCACGTCGACGATGTCGACGCGCCCGAGCAGCGCCTGGATGAAGTCCTGCGGGATCATGCGGGCGGTCTTCCCGGTCCCCGTGTGGATTGTCCTCCCGCGGGCGGGCGGGAGCGCCGGCCAACCGGCCCTCAGCCGGACAGCTTCGCCTTGATGAGCGCCGAGACGCGGCCGATGTCCGCGCGGCCCGCGACTTTCGGCTTCACGATCGCCATGACCTTTCCCATGTCCGCGGGCGACGCGGCACCCGCGGCGGCAAGCGCCTCGGCGACGATCGCGGCGATCTCGGGCTCGGAGAGCTGCTGCGGGAGGTAGCCCTGCAGGACGGCCATCTCGCGCTTTTCCACGTCCGCGAGATCGTGACGGGCTGCCTTTTCGTACTGGGCAACGGAATCGCGGCGCTGCTTGAGCATCTTCTCGATGACCGCGATGACGCCGGCGTCGTCCAGCACGATCCGCTCGTCGACTTCGCGCTGCTTCATTGCCGCCGTGAGCAGCCGCAGGGTCCCGAGACGCTCGGCTTCGCGCGCCTTCATGGCCACCTTCACGTCTTCGTTCACGCGATCGCGCAGAAGCATGGCACGCCTTTTCCGGAAACGACCGCGGCGAGCGGGGCGCTCGGCCCGGCTCGCCGCGAAGGGTCTGCTGGGGCCGCTAGTAGAGCTTCGGCGGAAGCATCTGCGAACGCATGCGCTTGTAGCGACGCTTCACGGCGGCCGCGTGCTTGCGCTTGCGTTCGGCGGTGGGCTTCTCGTAGAACTCGCGGGCGCGCAGTTCGGTGAGAAGTCCCGTTTTCTCGACGGCGCGCTTGAAGCGGCGCAGGGCCACGTCGAACGGCTCGTTTTCCTTGAGTCGGATGGTCGGCATGTCGGGTTCCGAAAGAGTGAGTCAGCGCTGAAAACCCTGCATAATATCAAAGTTTTGCACCCCTGAACAGGCGCAATTGGCGCCCACTCCCGCGTGCTCACCCTCGGCATCGAAACCTCCTGCGACGAAACCGGCGTGGCGCTCTACGACAGCGCGCGCGGCGTGCTGGGCGACGCCCTGCACTCGCAGGTCGACCTGCACGCCCTGTACGGGGGCGTCGTGCCGGAACTCGCCTCGCGCGACCATATCCGCCGCATCGTGCCGCTCGCGCGCGAGGCGCTCGACCAGGCCGGGTGCAGCCTGGGCCACGTCGATCTCATCGCCTACACCGAAGGGCCGGGCCTCGCCGGGGCGCTCCTCGTGGGGGCCTCCGTGGCCGCGGGTCTGGGCATCGCGCTCGATCGTCCCGTGGTCGGCATCCACCATCTCGAGGGTCACCTGCTGTCGCCGCTCCTCGCCGATCCGCGGCCGGATTTTCCGTTCGTGGCGCTGCTGGTTTCCGGCGGCCATACCCAGTTGATGGCGGTCGAAGGCGTGGGCCGCTACGCCCTGCTCGGCGAAACCGTGGACGACGCGGCCGGCGAGGCCTTCGACAAGACGGCGACGCTCCTGGGCCTTTCCTACCCGGGCGGCCCGGCGCTCGCGGCCATGGCACGCGAAGGCGATGCCGCGCGGTTCGCGTTTCCGCGGCCGATGAAGGACAGCGACAACCTGGACTTCAGTTTCAGCGGATTGAAGACCTCGGCCCTGCACTGCATCCGCAAGCACGGACTCGACGACGGACTGCGGGCCGACATCGCCGCCTCGTTCCAGGCCGCGGTCATCGACGTCCTGTCCGCCAAATGCCTTCGCGCTCTGGAATCGACCGGCATGGACCGTCTCGTCGTCGCGGGCGGCGTGGGCGCCAATACGGCGCTTCGCGACCGGCTTGCCCGCGAGACCGGGCGCGTAGGCGCAACCGCGTATTTCCCCCCCCCGCGCCTTTGCACCGACAACGGCGCGATGATCGCGTTCGCCGCGAGCCTTCGGCACGGGCAATCGCCGGCGGGCCAGGAGGGATTCACCGTCCGTCCCCGTTGGGCGTTAGACGCCCTCGGCGGCCGCTAGTCGGTGCCGCGGCGAAAGGCGCGCTCGGCAAGCGCCAGCGCCTCCTCGGCCTTGGCGAGATCGTCCTCCAGCTTTTTCTGGCGCTCGTAGTAGGCGTCCGCCGGCACGCGGCTCGGGCAATTGAGCGAGGCCGCTCCGCTTGGGGCGGTCGAGGCGAAGCAGTTGGGGTTGCGCGCTTGCTCCCCGGACTTGAGCGGCGCGCCGTGGCGCTGGATGGTCTGCAGCTCATCCGGGAGGGGTTCACCGCCCTCCGACTTCGCCTTCCGGGCGGCCTCGACGCGATCCTGTGCGGCGCGCAGCTTCTGCTCGAGTTCCTCCCGGTTCCGGCGGCGCTCTTCCGACCAGGCGGACACGCCGCCGGCGCGCGGCGGGGCAGCGCCCGCCTTGGCGGAAGGGACGATGTTGGCAGCGGCATCGGTCTCGATCCGGACCACCGTTCCGTCGAAATCCTTCGGCTCGCGATCGGAATAGGTGACGCGCCCCTGGCGATCGATCAGCTTGTAGAGGAACTGCGCCGCGGCGGGAAGCGACACGGCCGCCACCAGCGCGAGCAGGCACGCACCCGCCAGTCGTCGATCAATCAATGGCGGCCATCCGCGCGGCCTTGCGCGCGCTCTCGAACTGTTCCTCGGCGACCTTCAGGGCCTCGTCAAGGCTCTTGATGCGCGCGTGGTAGGCCTCGGTCGGCTCCGGGCGCGCGCCACCACCCTTCTTGCCCAGCCATCGCGTCTCCTCGGGCGTGGGATCCTTGCCGTCCTCGCGCGCCTTCTTCGCGGCCTCGAGGTTCTCCCTCGCGCGCGAAAGCTCGGCCTCCGCCCTCACGCGCTTCATTTCCGGCGCCGTGAGGGGCAGCAGCACCGGCTGCGACGTCTCGCCGAGATTCACGAGCCTTGCCCGGTTTGCCGTGAGGTCGACCTCGATGCGCGTGACCTTGCCGTCGAAGTCCTTGCCCGGCGCCTTGTCGACGTAGGTCACCTTGCCCTTCTTGTCGACCAGCTTCCAGACGACCTGCTTGTCCAGCTCGGCGCTGGCGAGGGAAGCAGCGAGGAGCGAGGGCGCGAGGATCGCCAGGACACGAAAGGTATTCTTCATCGGGAGTCTCTCCTAGGCGGCGACCGAGCAGGGTCCGCCGCACACGGCGCAATGCGGATCGCGGGTGAGTCGGACTTCGTGCCAGCGCACCGCCCGCGCGTCGAAAAGCAGGAGCCGGCCCGCCAGCGTTTCGCCCACGCCCGCGAGGAGCTTGATCGCCTCCATCGCCTGCAGGGTGCCGATCACGCCGACCAATGGCGCGAACACGCCCATTGTCGCGCAGCGTTCCTCCTCGCCGTGTGCATCGGCGGGAAAGAGGCAGTGGTAGCACGCGGAGTCCGGCGAGCGGTGGTCGAAGACGGCGACCTGGCCGTCGAAGCGGATGCCGGCGCCGGAGACGAGCGGGACCTTCGCGCGAACGCAGGCCTCGCTGATCGCGTGGCGCGTGGCGAAGTTGTCGGAGCAATCGAGGACCACGTCGCAGTCGCGCGCCAGGGCGCGCAGGCGCTCGGGAGAAAGGCGCTCCTGGAGCGCCTCCACGACGATTTCCGGGTTGATGGTCGCGAGCGTGGCGGCGGCGGAGACGGCCTTGTTCACGCCCACGGCGCCGACACGATGCACGATCTGGCGCTGCAGGTTCGTGAGGTCGACCACGTCGCCATCGGCCACCGTGATCCGGCCGACGCCGCTCGAGGCAAGGTACAGGAGGGCGGAGGAACCCAGGCCGCCCGCGCCGACCACGAGTGCCCGCGACTCGAGCAGTCTCTCCTGGGATGGCTCGCCGAAACCGTCGAGCAGCAGGTGGCGGCTGTACCGCAGCCGCTGGCTGTCGTCCACGGCTCGCCTTCGGTCTGCCCCGCCCTACTTCGTCGCGGCTGCCGCGGTGATCGGCAGGCCCTTCAGGAACTTCATCGCGGCGACGAGCTGGACGTCTTCCTTCTTGCCGCCTTCCGCGTCGGCTTTCGCATCGGCTTTGGCATCGGCTTTGGCATCGGCCTTCGCGGGCGCCTTCGATTCGGCCGACGGCTTCGCCGCGGCCGACTTCCCGGCGGGCGCCGCGGAGCCCGGCTTGCCCTTCTCGCCGTCGCCCTCGAGGTGGTGTTGCAGGTCGGATTCCCTCGTGAACAGCCGCGAGTCGGTCACCGTATCCTCGACCACGATGTCGGGCGCGATGCCCTTGGCCTGGATGGACCTCCCGTTGGGCGTGTAGTAGCGCGCCGTGGTGAGCTTCACGGCCTGGTTGTTGGGCAGCGGCAGGATCGTCTGGACCGATCCCTTGCCGAAGGTCTGCGTCCCGATGAGGGTGGCGCGCTTGTGGTCCTGGAGCGCACCCGCCACGATCTCCGAGGCCGACGCCGAGGCGCCGTTCACGAGGACCACGATCGGAACGGTCTTCGCGGCCGCCGGCAGCTTGGCGAGGTAGTCGTCCCGGAAGGCGCCACGGACATAGTTCTCCTTGTTCGCGGTGAGTCGCATCTTGGCGTCCTCCGTCCGGCCGTCGGTGTAGACGACGAGGGCGTTCTTCGGCAGGAAAGCCGCCGACACCGCGACCGCGGCGTTGAGCAACCCGCCGGGATTCATGCGCAAGTCCACCACGAGGCCCTTCACGTCCCCGTTCGACTGCTTGTAGAGATCGTTGATCGCCTGGACGAGGTTCTCGCCGGTGTGCTCCTGGAACTGGGTGACGCGAAGCATCCCGTAGCCGGGCTCGATGATCCGCGCCTTCACGCTCTTCACCCGGATCACGTCGCGGCGGAGCTTGATGTCGACCGGCGCGGGCTGGCCCTTCCTCATGATGGTGAGCATCACCTCGGTGTGCGGCTTGCCGCGCATCTTCTTCACGGCATCGTTCAGGCTCATGCCCTTGAGGCTCACGCCATCGAGCTTGATGATGAGGTCGCCCGCCTGGACGCCCGCGCGGTGGGCCGGGGTGTCCTCGATCGGCGCGACCACCTTCACGAATCCGTCCTCGCTGCCCACCTCGATGCCGAGGCCGCCGAATTCGCCCTGCGTGCCGACCTGGAGATCCTTGTAGGCGTCCTGGTCGAGGAAGGCCGAATGCGGGTCGAGCCCGGTGAGCATCCCGTTGATCGCCTCCTTCAGGAGCTTCTTGTCCTCGACCGGTTCGACGTAGTCGTTCTTGATGCGCCCGAACACTTCCGAGAAAAGCCGAAGGTCGTCGACGGGAAGCTGCACCGTGGAGGCCTGGCGGTCGGCGACCGCGGAGAAATGCAGGCTTGCGGCGACGCCGAGGGCGGCCCCGAGAACCACCAAGCCGACCTGCTGCAATTTGCTGCTCATGTTCGCCACCTCGCCGATTGTCAGGACGATGCCGCCGCCGGGTCGCGCGCCGGACCCCTTGGCCGATGTTTCAACGCGAAACCCAGCGCAAGGGATCGAACGGTTTCCCGTCGAGCCTCAGTTCGAAGTATAAACCCGATTCCTCGGCACCCCCCGAGGCCCCCACCTGCGCCACGACGTCGCCGCTGCGCACGCCTTCGCCCACCTGCCGAAGCAGTCCCTCGTTGTAGCCGTAGAGGCTCATGTAGCCCCCGCCGTGGTCGAGGATCAGGAGGTTGCCGAAGCCCCGCAGCCAGTCGGCGTAAACGACGCGGCCGTCCGCCACGGCCCGGACCACCTCGCCCACCGCCGCCCGGATGAACAGCCCGCGCCACGTGGTGCCGCCCTCCTCCCGTGGACTGCCGTAGCGGTTCATGAGGTCCCCGGGCACCGGCAGCCTGAGGCGTCCCTTGAGGCTCGAAAACGCCCGGGCCGAGAGCGAAGCGTCCGCCACCTGGTCGACGGTGGTGCCTGGCTTGCGCTCCGGCGTCTCCTTGCCGGCGTCGCGTTCCTTCGCCCGGGCGGCTTCACGCGCCTGCCCCGCCTCGCGCGATTGCCGGGCTTCGCGCGATTTCTGCGCTTCGCGCGCCGCGAGCGCCCGCGCGATTTCCTGGACGAGGCGGGTGAGCCTTTCCTCGTCGCGCCTGAGGCGCCCGATTTCGCGCTTCCCCTGGGCCACCCGGCCGGCGAGGCGCTTGTGGGCCGCGGCCCGGGCGGATCGCTCCTTTTCCAGGCGCCGGGATTCGCGCGCCTGCGCCGCCTGGTTCTCCGCGATCGCCGCGCGCTTTTCCCGGGCCTGCGATTCGAGCGCCGCGACTTCCTCGGCGCCGCGCCTGAGCTCGACGAGCGATTCGGCGCGCGCGCGCTGGATGTAGCCGAAGTAGGCGAGGTGGCGGGCGACGGCCGCGAGGTCGCGTCCCTCGAGGATGAGACGCAGGCGATCCTGCCCGCCCTGCTCGTATTGCAGTCGCAGGAGCCTTTCCGCCAGGGCCTGCTGGCCCTCGATTTCCTTCCTCGCGCGATCGCTTTTCTCGCCGAGGGCCGAGAGCTGCGCCGAAAGGGCCTCGTTCGCGTTGGAGAGCTCGAAGAGCGCGCGGTTGGCTTCGCTCACGGCCTTCTCCGAGGCCTTCAGGGCGTCGGCCGCCTCGCCGCGCGATTCCTCCGCCTGGGCGAGATCCTTCTCCAGGCGTTCGATGCGCGCCCGCAACTGCCGCAGGTCCTCTTCCGAGGCCGGCGGCGGCGCGGGCTTCGCACCGGTCCTGGGCGCCGCGGATGCGGGGCACACCGCCAACCCGGCGCAGGCGAGCAGGGCGGCCGCGATTGCCCGCGCCCGCATCCGCTATCGGGCCTTGCCCTGGCTCGCGACGGCCGCCGCCGCCTTCGCCACCGCCTCCGGATCGCCAAGGTAATAGTGGCGCAGGGGATTGAGCCCGTCGTCGAGTTCGTAGACGAGCGGAATCGCCGTGGGGATGTTGAGCGAGACGATGTCGGCATCGGACACGCCGTCCAGGAATTTCACCAGCCCGCGAAGGCTGTTGCCATGCGCCGCGACCAGCACACGCTCTCCCGCGGCCACCCGCGGCGCGATGGACTCCCGCCAGTAGGGAACCACCCGCGCCACGGTGTCCTTCAGGCATTCCGTGCGCGGAACCCGCGCGCCGAGCCCGGCGTAGCGCCGGTCGAGCGCGCTGTCGCGCTCGTCGCCCTCGGGCAGCGACGGCGGCGGCGTGTCGTAGCTGCGCCGCCAGGCAAGCACCTGTTCCTCGCCGAACTTGCCCGCGGTTTCGGCCTTGTTCAGGCCCTGCAGCGCGCCGTAGTGGCGCTCGTTCAGCCGCCAGTCCTTTTCCACCGGAAGCCAGAGGCGATCCATTTCCTCGAGCGCCAGGTTCAACGTGCGCACCGCGCGCTTGAGCACGGAGGTGAACGCGACGTCGAAGTCGTAGCCCTGCGCGGCGAGAAGGCGGCCGGCGGCGCGCGCTTCCTCCACGCCCCGGTCGGAGAGATCGACGTCCGTCCAGCCGGTGAAGCGGTTCTCCTTGTTCCACACGCTTTCGCCGTGGCGGATGAGGACGAGCTTTTTCATGGTTTTCGTGGCAGGATCGCGAGCTTCCCATGTTACCAAACGCTCGTCGCGAATTTCTCGCGGGTTGCCGCGACATGGCGCCGGTCCTCGTCGGAACCATTCCTTTCGGCTTCGTGGCGGGCGTGGCCGCCGTGGGCGCGGGCATGTCGCCCCTGCAGGCGATCGCGCTCTCGATCTTCGCCTTCTCCGGCATCGCCCAGCTCGTGGTCGCGCAACTGGTGGCCGCCCAGTCGCCCGCGCTGGTGACGCTCGCCGCCGCGCTCGTCGTGAGCCTGCGATTCCTCATGTACAGCGCAGCCCTGTCGCCGCACCTCGCGCACCTGCCGCGCCGCTGGCGGGTGCCGCTTGCCTATCTCATGACCGACCAGGGATTCGCGATGGGGGTGCATCACTACGGCCTGCCCGGCGACCGCAGTCCGCGTCACTACCGCTTTCTCGGCTCCGGCCTCACGCTCTACGCCGCCTGGCAGGCGTCGGTGGTCGCCGGCGCGCTCGCCGGCGCCCAGGTCCCGCAATCGTGGTCGCTGGATTTCGTGGTCACGCTCTCGTTTCTCTCGATACTGGTCCCCGCGCTGAAGACGCGCGCCAACCTCGCCGCGGCGGTCGTGGCCGGCGCCGTCGCGATGGTGGGCGCCGGGCTGCCGTACAAGCTCTCGCTCGTGGTGGCCTCGATCGCCGGCATCGGCGCCGGGATATTCTTCGAATGGGGCCGCCGCCGGTGAGCGAGTGGCTCGTGATCGTCGGCGCCGGCGTCGTGACCTTCCTCACGAGGGCGTCGTTCATCGTGTTCGCCGACCCGAAGAAGTTTCCGCACGCCTTTCGCGCGGCGCTCGCCTTCGTGCCCGCCGCGGTCCTCGCCGCCATCGTCCTGCCGGGCCTCGCGATGCCCTTCGGGACGCTGGAGCTTTCCGCGTCCAATCCGCGCCTGCTGGCGGGGGCCGTCGCCTTCGGGGTGGCCGTCAAGGTGAGCAATCCCCTTGCCTGCATCGTGGCGGGGATGGCCACGCTCTGGGCACTGCAGGCGCTTGCCGGCTAGCGCAGTTCGGCGAGAGGTCGATCGGGCTGCTAAAATGCGCGTTTCCCCGCGAACCCCGATTCCCATGGGCGATTTCCTGCTGAACAATCTGGCGCTCGTCGCGCTTTTCCTCGCGAGCGGCGCGCTCCTGCTGTGGCCCGACATCAGCCGCTTCGGCGGCGGCGCCAATGCCGTGGGCACGCTGGAGGCCACGCGACTCATGAACCAGCCGGGCACGCTCGTGCTGGACGTGCGACAGGGTCCCGAGTTCGCCGCCGGCCACCTGCCGCGCGCCCGCCACATCCCGCTCGGGGAGCTTGCGGCGCGGGTGGGCGAAATCGCGAAATTCAAGGACAAGCCGGTGATCGTCACCTGCCGAAGCGGGGCGCGTGCCGGATCGGCCTGCCGCGCGCTGAAGAAGGCCGGGTTCGCGAGCGTGTACAACCTCAAGGGAGGCGTCCCGGCCTGGGAGCAGGCGAGCCTTCCGGTGGAGCGCTAGGCCGGTGGCGAGGATCGTCATGTATTCGACCGGCGCGTGCCCCTTCTGCGTCATGGCCGAGAAGCTGCTGCGCGCCAGGGGCGTTTCCGACATCGAGAAGGTCCGCATCGACCTCGATCCCGCGCGACGGGACGAAATGATGCAGCGCACCGGGCGGCGAAGCGTGCCGCAGATCTACATCGGGGATCGCCACGTCGGCGGCTACGACGATCTCGCCCAGCTCGACAGCGAAGGCGAACTCGACACCCTGCTCGCCGCCTGACGGCCGCGCGCCCTCCCACACCCAACCGAAGGAAGCACCATGAGCGACGCCCAGAACCAGCCCGTTTTCTCGATCGAGAAGCTCTACGTGAAGGACATCTCGCTCGAGATTCCCAACGCCCCGCAGGCGTTCCTCGAGCGCGAGGCCCCGCAGGTCGACGTGCAGCTGCACCACGAGTCGAAGCCGATCGAGGACGGCGTCTACCAGACGCTCCTCACGGTGACCGTCACCGCCAAGGCGAAGGACAAGACGCTCTTCCTCGCCGAAGTGGGGCAGGCGGGCATCTTCGTCATCCGCAACATTCCCGAAGCCGACATGGAACCGGTGCTCGGCATCGCGTGCCCGAACATCCTCTTCCCGTACCTGCGGGAAGTCATCTCCGACGTGGTGACCCGCGCGGGCTTTCCGCCCGTCGTGCTCACGCCGGTCAACTTCGAGGCGCTCTACCAGGCGCAGAAGCAGGCCCAGGCGGGCGAGCAGGCGGGCGAGCCGGCGAGCCCCATCATCCAGGCCACCCACTGATCGCGTCGATGCGCGCCGCCCTGGCCATTCTCGCGGGACTCGCGGCGCTTCCCGCCGCAGCCGCGGAATTTCGCACCATCGGCGAGCACGCCGCCATTCTCTACGATGCCCCGTCGGTCAAGGCGGACCGGATATTCGTCGCGAGCCGGGGTTACCCCTTCGAGGTGCTGGTGAGCCTCGACCTCTGGACCAAGGTCCGCGACAGCGGCGGCGAGGTCGGCTGGGTGGAGAACCGAAGCCTCGGCGAGCGCCGCCATGCGCTCGTGAACGTGCCCGTGGCGGACGTTCGCGCCGGCGCGGACGCGAAGTCACCGCTCGTCTTCGAGGCCTACAAGCAGGTCCTGCTCGAGGTGCTCGAGCCGCCGGCCGAAGGCTGGGTGAAAGTGCGCCACCGCGACGGGCAGTCGGGATTCGCTCGAACGGCTCACCTCTGGGGCGTCTAGGGCGGCGATGAGGATCGCGATCCTCGGCGCGGGAGCGTGGGGATCGGCGCTCGCGGTCTCGTTCTCCTGCCTGCACCAGGTCACCCTGTGGTCGCGGCGCCCGGAGGCCTGCGCTGCGCTCGCGCGGTCGCGCTCGAGCCCATACCTGCCCGGAGTGACGTTTCCGGAAATGCTGCGGCTGGAGCCCGATCTCCCCGCGGCCGTGGCCGATTGCGACCTGGCGATCGTCGCCACGGCCACGTCGGGTCTGCGCGAAGTCGCCGGCGCGGTTGCGCGGATCCGCCCGCGGTGCGACCTCCTCTGGGCGTGCAAGGGATTCGAGGCCGCCTCCCGCAAGCTTCCCCACGAAGTCGTCGGCGAGGCCTTCTCCCAGGCCGGCCGCTGCGGTGCGCTTTCGGGCCCGAGCTTCGCCGTCGAGGTGGCCCGCGGGCAACCCACGGCCCTCGTGCTGGCATCCCGCGACGCCGGCTTCGCCGCGCGAACCGCATCGGGACTCAACGACACGAAACTGCGGATCTACTCGAGCACGGACCTCATCGGCGTCGAGCTGGGCGGCGCCGTGAAGAACGTGATCGCGATCGCCGCCGGCATCGCCGACGGCCTGGAGCTCGGCCGCAACGCCCGCGCCGCGCTGGTCACGCGGGGCCTGGCCGAAATCGTCCGCCTGGGCGTGGCGATGGGCGGGCAGGCCGAGACCTTCATGGGTCTCGCGGGATTGGGCGACCTCGTGCTCACGTGCACCGGCGACCTCTCGCGCAATCGCGAAGTCGGCCTGAGGCTCGCGCGCGGGCAGGCTCTCGAGTCCATCCTCGGGGAACTCGGCCACGTCGCCGAGGGCGTGCAGTCGGCCACCTCCGTGCGCGATCTTGCACGCGACGCCCGGGTGGACATGCCCATCACCGACGCCGTGTGCTCCGTCCTCTTCGACTCTCGTCCGCCGGCAGACGCCGTTCGCCAGCTCCTCGCCCGGGACCCGAAACCGGAGTAGCCCCGCGTCGGCTCGGGTCCCGCCTCGGTGCCCGCCTTCGGGCTGCGAATTCAGTCCGGGCCGCGCCTGACGACCGGGATCGCGAGGCGAGTGACCTCTCGAACCGTCACCTCGGTCCGCGTCCGGGCGCGCTCCCCGGTCTCCCAGGGCAAGGGCAGCGTCTCGTTCAGCACGGTGATCACGCGCGGCCCCGGCGCCACGAAGGCGAACTCGAATCGTCCCTGGGCGTCCGTGCGGGTCGCGTAACGGCCGTCGAGATAGACCGTCACGCCCGCCGCGCCGATCTCGCCGGCTTCCTGGGAGCCGTTTCGATTGCCGTCGAGAAACACGACACCCGCGATGCTGCCGCCACCGCTTTGCGGGGTGCCCCCCAACGGGACCGAGCGGCTGCCCGCGCGATCCTCGTAGCGAAGCAGCAGGAAGACCGACTTCGAGTCGCTCGTGCTGGTGAAGCGCTCCGGCAGCGGCGCCAGCGGATCGATCGGCAGCAACTGGCTCTGGCGCCCCTGCGAATAGAAGAAATTGCCCTCCAGCGCCCAGTTTCGCGTGAGCCGCCAGACCAGGCTCAGGTTTGCCCCCGTGGCCCGGTTGCCGTCGTCGCGGCGTTCGGTGTTGGCGTTTCCCGTCAGGGTCGCGTCGGACGTGAGGGGCGCGGTGAACGACATCGCCGCCCCCCAGACGGTGCTGGCGGATCCCGCCACGGTGTCGCGTCCCGCGAGGACGCTGGTGCTGAGCGTCCAGTCCTGGGGAAGCCGCCAGCCATGATCGAACGTGAGCCGCCGGGTTCGCTCGCCGGCGCCGCGGTTGTTGAAGTCCGCCCGCAATCCGCTGCTGCCCCAGTCGTGCTGCCAGCGCGCGTCGGCAAAGGTGCTGCTCGCGTTCCCGCTGTAGCGCCGGGCCGTCCCGCCCATCCCCACGCTCAGCGTCCGGCTGAAGCGCCACTGACCGCTCGCGTTGGCGAGCACGCCCGTATCGGCAAGGCCGGTCACCGAGCGAAGGGCGTCGACGCTGCCCTGGGCGGTCCACTGGCGCGCGTGCCACGAGCCGCGCAGGTAGGCGCCCTCGATGTCGCTTGCCATCGGCTGGCCCGACCAGCTGAGGTTCGGATCCAGTCGGAACAGGCCAGCGCCATAGGAAGCGTTTCCGCGCTTGAGTTCCGCATCCACCCAGGCCCCGTATCGCGTGCGGGATTCATTCTTCGTGCTCGTTCGGATCACGTTGCCCTGGATGCTTTGCGACGGTGATTCCCGGCGCACGGACACGTGCGTGGACTCGCTCGTCACGTAGTCCGAGGGCTGCGCAGGCGAGTCGTACAGCGACACCGCATCGGCGTGCGACTGGCGAAGCGCCACGGCCCAGCCGTCGAAGGAGCCCTGCGCGGCCACCATCGAGACGCTCCCCGACAGCGGCAGGAATCCGGAGATCGGGTATCCCTGCAGGCGCCCAAGGTCGCCGCTGCTCGCCATGAACTGGGTCTGGGTGCCCTCGTTGAACCATTCCGTGCTGGCGCCGCGCGTCAGCACGGAGGGCACGAAGACGCGGGCCGGCAGGCGCATGAGACCCGGGGCGAGCGCGTTGCCGACACCGATCTCGTTGTTCACGAGCCAGCCGCCATCGACCGGCAGGCCCCGCTGGCGAAGCGTGATCGCACTTCGACCTTCCCTCGGCGCGAAGGTGGCGTCCACCGAAACGACACCGTGATTGGGCGTGTCGATGGCCGCCGCCGCGCTCAGGCCCGCCTCGATCCTGTTGTCGTTGAAGGGCAGCGTGCCGAGCCTTGTCTCGAGGCGCAGGTACCGCGGCCAGCCGCCCCGGTTGTACTCGGCCTCCTCCACGGCCTCCTCCATCGGCGCGAGGCCCTCGATGACGCGGTCCTCGTAGGCGGGTGCAGCCGGGGCCACGCCGTTGCCGGACTTGGCCTGCGAGAGCCGAACCTGGGCATCGACCGGCGACACGAATCCCAGCAGGACCGAAGCCGCAACGGCTCGGATCAGGGCGCGAAGCGCAGTTCCACGGATTCGCGGTTCTTGCCCCATTCCAGGGTGCCCTTCACCGTCAGCGGATATTGAATCGCGGGCAGCTTGCCGCTGCCGTCGCCGATTTGCCGCAAGACGATCGAGCGCGTCTTGCCGGGCAGGATGGGGGAGTCGTCGGGGGCCATCTCGAACTCCCTGCCCGAGGCGTCCTTGCCCGTGAGGAAACCCTCCAGGCGACCATGGGAGCTGCCGGAGTTGCCGACGTCGAGAACCGGCATCCGCTCGTCGTCGCGAACCTGGACGCTGGTCCCCACGACGGCGAGCTTCGGCGAGACATCGCCCACTTCAACGTACACGATGACGGCCAGCCGCCCGCCCACGGGGAAGCTGAACCCGCCCTGCTCGACCTTCGCCGTTTCCGCGCCCTCGACCATGATGGCGAACCGGCACTCCCGGGGCGGCGTGCCGGGCGGCGGCGTCACCTCGAAACGGAAGCGGTACTTCGCGTTCGGCGCGAGGCTCAGTTCGCGACGCTCCAGCGCCACCCAGGGACGGCAACTGTCCGGCGTCAGCTCGTCGCTGAACTTGAGCGCGTTGTCCTTCTGGAATTCCCAGTCGTTGGTGTAGATGCGGTAACGGCCTGTCAGCCGGCCGACGTGCTGGATGTCCAGCACGTGTCGCTTCGTCTCCCCCGCCGCGCCCTTCACCTCGAACCGCGCCGGCGAAACGTAGGCGGCCAGGCCCTGGGCGCTCGCACCTCCCGCACCGCAGGCGAAGGCGCCGAGAACGATCGCCGCGCGGAGTATCCGGGAGGACGTGCAGGTCATGGCGCTAAGGGGTATCCAGTTCGAAATGGAAGGCGATTCGATTGACGCTGTCCCGGGCGAGTCGCGTGTCCGTGGTCAGGCGAACGCGCATCGAGTCTTCCAGCCAGGGGCCCGGGACGATGCCGGAGAATACCAGCGCGCGCTCGCCGGAGACCAGCCTGCCGCCCAGCAGGCGACCTTGCGTTTCCCACTCGGCGGTCACGGGCGCGCCGGCGTCCGGCGGCAACACCATGTAGACGCGCGCCGGTTTCCCGGCCCAGCTTCTCGTGTCGATGCGCACGTTCACGCGGATGTGCATGTGCAGCTTCGTGCTGCCGCTGCGCACGGAGCCCGGCTCCCACGCCCAGTCCGCGACGGGCGGGAATACCTGGCTCAGGGAATCGTCGAGGCGGTGCGTTTCCGCGCGGGCAAAGGTCGCGAGCGCCAGCAGGCAGGCCGCGATCGCGACGGCAGGCCGCGATGGGGCGGGTCCGGCGCGCAGCGCCTTCACGGCGAGGTCAGCGTGTAGGTGACGCTGCCGTTGTAGGTGCCCGAGGCCCGAAGCGCGGTGTTGGCGAACGAGAAGGTGTGGCAGTTGTCCCGAAGGGTCCCCTGGGTGACCGTGACCAGCGTCTGCGTGCCGCCTCCCGCGGGAAACGACCCCGCCGGAATCGAGCCCGGATTGGCATCACCGGCGGGTCCCGACACCGTCCAGCTGATCTCGCTGAAGGGAATGGTGTCGCCGCCCGCGCTCGTCAAATTCGCCGGCGACGTGACCTGGAGCGTCGCGCTGGCGGACTCCGAGTTGAGCCGGCGCTGGTACAGGGCCCCGAAATAGATCTGCGCGGGCGGATTGCACATCGCGAAGTTGTCGTAGGTGCTGTTCGCCTGGGTGCTGTTGCTGGTCATCGCCTGCGGCGCGCCGCTGCCGATCTGCGCGACCGGGACGCTCACGCTGACCAGGTTGACGGTGGCGTTGTCCGCCAGCTGGGATCCATTGCCGACGGTGAGGAACAAGCGGCGGGGATTGTTGTTGCCGACGGTGAGGATCCACGCCTGCGCCGTGACCGGGAGGCAGAGCGCCAGCGCGATGAAGCCCCGGATGACGCGGTCCCGAACGGGACTTCTAGGCGGGAGAAAGGCGGCCGGGTTCATGTCGGGACTCTAGTGCAATGGGGCCGATCCCACCAGTCTCGGGACCGCTCCGCGAAGACGCCGCGAACCGGACGAGGTCCCGGTTCGCGGTGTTGTCGGGCACAGGGAGCTTCGGGCGCTAGGGCATCGACGCCGTGTAGGTCACGCGGCCGTTATTCGCCACCGTGTCACCGTACGTGCCGGCCGGCACGATCGCCGCGTTGGAGTAGCTGAAGGTCCAGGTCGTCGTCTTATCGGTTATCTTCCCCGCGCTGACCGGAACCGGGACAGACGAGCTCGCGCCGTCCACGAAGACCGGGTGGGCAAAGGGCTGCGCTCCCCCCGCCGCGGCGGTGATCGTCGTGAACGAAATCGTGTCGCCCGCTCCGTTGGACATGGCGCCCGCGGTCGTCGCGGACAGGGTGATGCCCCCGTTGTTGCCGCGCAGCCGCGCCGTGATGCTCGCGGGCGACGTCTGGGCAATGGGGGTGCCGGAGCCGAGGCTTGCGAGCGGCACGTTGAACTCGACCATGTCGATATTGCCCAGGTCATCGGCCATGAACGTGCCGGTGCCGACCTGGAGGAACAGGAACTTCGGGATGATCACGCGGAAATCGAGGTTGCCGGTGGCGGTGATCGCCCCCGCGCCGCCGGTGGTGATGTCGGAAGTGGCGGACGCGAACAGCGGGGTGGCCAGCGCAAGGGCAAGGGCCAGTTTGGTGAGTTTGGACGATTTCATGGACTTCTCCTTTGGGCTTTCTTGCGGCGATTCGTGAGGATTCGTGGGGTGGTTAGTTGGTTTCGAAGGGACTTTTTGGGCCGCTCGCTTCATTTCGACCCGGCAATGTCCCTTTCCATGGCCCCCATTTGACCCCCGGACGCCTGGTTTTTCTGTGACCTCAATCACAGCGGGCCCCTGATTTTTCAGCATTTTCCGGCAAAAAACATTACAGCGGTAAGCTGCGGGCCCTTTAGGCCGGATTGTGTGACGCACCACACAAATCTCAGCCCTCACCCCTCACTCCGGTACCCCGCCTGACGCCAGGCTTCGAATACCGCCACGGCGACCGCATTGGACAGGTTGAGGCTGCGGTTTCCCGGCACCATGGGCAGGCGCAGCCGGCACTGCGCCGGGAATTCCGCCAGCAAGGACGCCGGCAGGCCCGCCGTCTCCGCGCCGAAGACCAGCACGTCGCTCGTCTGATAGGCAATGGCATCGAACCGGACGCCCGCTCGCGTGGAAAAGGCGAAGCGCCGCCGCTCGCCCAGCGCCGACCGGCAAGCCGGCCAGTCGTCGTGAATCCGCACGCTCGCGAGTTCGTGGTAGTCGAGCCCCGCCCTCCGGAGGAGCCGGTCCTCCATCAAGAAGCCGAGCGGCCGCACCAGGTGCAGCGCCACGCCCGTATTGGCGCACAGCCGGATCACGTTGCCGGTGTTGGGCGGGATCTCGGGGCACACGAGCACGACGTCCACGACGACTACCCTTGTCGCGGCGGTTCCGGCGTCCGGGCCACCATCCAGCCCGTCACCCGGGCCGCGCCCGCGGCCTTGAGCGCCCCGGCCACGGCCGCCAGCGTGGAGCCGGTGGTGATCACGTCGTCCACGACGGCGACCTTCAGGCCGTCGAGCCGGCGAGTCACGACAAACGCGCCCTGCACGTTCCGGCGCCTGGCCGCCGCATCCAGTCCCGTTTGCGGCGGCGTGTGCCGGGCCTTGGCGAGACAGCGCGCGTCCAGGGCGAGCGCCTGGCGCGACGAGACCCGCCGGGCCAGCAGCAAGGCGGGGTTGAACCCGCGCACGCGAAGCCGTTCGGCCGATATCGGCGAGGCGACGACCAGGTCGGGGCGCGGACCCCCGGTCACCGCTCGCCCGAGAACGTCCCCGAGATAGGCGCCGGCCGCCAGATCGGCGGAAAACTTGTAGCGCTGCACGAGGCGATCGAGGGGGAAGCGATAGTCGAAGGCGGTCATCACGTCATCGTAGGCGGGCGGTGCCCGAAGGCAGTTCCCGCACCAGCCCTCGGTCGGCAGGGGAACTGCACATCGGCGGCAAGCCGGTCCGGATCTCGCAAGCAAGTGCTCACAATTTTGACACAGGCCGACGCCCTGGATGGCTTCAAGGCAGAGAAAGCAGTCAGACCGCCGGAATCGGGAAAGGGCGCCCTCGCTGCTCAAATTTTGGGCAATCGTCCGGATTTTCCCGAGCCAATCCCGGACAGGCCTGATATTGTCTCGAATCATCATGAGCTTGCGCGACACCAGGGACCTCCCATGAACAAGATCTCGCATCGGGCGGCTCCGCCGCCCTCCCGGGCCCGCTCCCTGCGGGACGAGGCCCGGGCACTCCTCGACCTTCCCTTCAACGATCTGGTCTTCAAGGCGCAGACAGTCCACCGGGAAAACTTCGACCCCAACCGCGTCCAGCGCTCCACGCTGCTGTCGATCAAGACCGGCGGCTGTCCCGAGGATTGCGGGTACTGCCCGCAATCGGCGCGGCACGCCGCGAGCGTGGAAAGCCAGGCGATGCTGCCGGTGGAGGAGGTCGTGCACGCGGCAAGGGCCGCCCGGGACAACGGCGCGACGCGTTTCTGCATGGGCGCGGCCTGGCGCGGCCCGAAGGCCCGCGATCTCGAGCCGGTACTCGAGATGGTCCGCGAAGTGAAGAAACTCGGGCTCGAAACCTGCTGCACGCTGGGGATGCTGAAGGACGGGCAAGCGGAGCAGCTTCGCGAAGCCGGCCTCGACTACTACAACCACAACCTCGACACCTCGCCGGAGTTCTATGGCGAGGTGATCACCACGCGCGACTACCGCGACCGCCTCGACACCCTCGAGCGCGTGCGCAAGGCGGGCCTCCACGTCTGCTGCGGCGGCATCGTGGGCATGGGCGAATCGCGGGACGCGCGCGCCGGCCTGCTCGCGCAGCTGGCGAGCCTCGATCCGCAGCCCGAGTCCGTGCCGATCAACCAGCTCGTGCAGGTCGAAGGCACGCCGCTCGCGGGCACGCAGGAACTCCCGTGGACCGAATTCGTGCGCACGGTCGCCGCCGCGCGCATCCTCATGCCGCGCAGTTTCGTGCGGCTCTCGGCGGGTCGCGAGCGGATGCACGAGGCCGTGCAGGCGCTTTGCTTTCTCGCGGGCGCCAACTCCATCTTCTACGGCGAGAAGCTCCTCACCACCGGAAACCCGGATGTCGAGCGCGACGATGCGCTCTTCGACGCCCTCGGCCTCGCGGCCGTCTGAGACCGGCGTGAACCCCGCCGGACTCGCCGCGCTCGAACGCGGCCTGGAGGACCGCGAGCGCGACGGGCTCAGGCGCGAGCGCCGCGTGCTCGACACTCCCCAGGGTTCGATGGTCCTCGAAGGCGGCGCCACGCTCGTGAACTTCGCCTCCAACGACTACCTCGGCCTCGCCAATCATCCGCGCATCCGCGAGGCCGCCCACGCCGCCATCGACCGGTTCGGCTTCGGCGCCGGTTCGTCGCCGATCGTCGTCGGCCATTGCCGGCTCCACGAGGAAGCGGAAGCGGCCTTCGCGCGCTTCACCGGCCTGCCGCGCGCGCTTCTCTTCCCCTGCGGCTACAGCGCGAACCTCGGCATTCTCACGGCGCTCGCGGATCGCTCCGCGGAGATCTTCGCCGATCGCCTCGATCACGCCTGCCTCAACGATGGCGCGCTCCTGTCCCGCGCCGCCTTCCGCCGCTTCCCGCACCGCGATCTCGATCGCCTCGGGGCGATGCTGGCCGCCTCGAAGGCGGCCACCCGCGTGATCGCGACGGACACGGTCTTCAGCATGGACGGCGACATCGCGCCGGTGGCCGACCTGCTCGCGCTCGCCGAACGCCACGACGCCTGGCTGGTCCTGGACGACGCGCACGGCATCGGCGTGCTCGGCGG
>Ga0073899_10001649_pt1 | contig 20376 bp, 12 predicted proteins | sample KloWWTmetaKNB5Ph_FD_88975 | JGI IMG/M metagenome (GOLD analysis project Ga0073899, IMG submission 88975) | Active sludge microbial communities from Klosterneuburg, Austria, studying microevolution and ecology of nitrifiers - Klosterneuburg... | ecosystem: Engineered > WWTP > Aerobic digester >... | reverse complement strand
TTGCCGAAGAGCCGCTGAGCCGGACCATTGCCGGTGGCTGGGCGGCGCAGCAACAGCACTACTTCTTTGCTGCCTGGATTCCCGACGCCAGCGAAGCGCAGGCCTACAGCACCGCGGTGATCAAGGACCAGGGCGATCCGCGCTATCTGATCCGCCAACTCGGTCCGGCGTTCAAGGTCGCCCCAGGTGCGAATGCAACGACGACCGCCAGTCTCTACGTCGGTCCAAAGGAGCAGGAAAAGCTCGACGCGATCGCGCCCGGGCTCGGGCTGACCATCGACTACGGCATGGTCACCATCTTCGCCAAGCCGGTGTTCTGGCTGCTCAACACGCTGCACAAGCTGGTGCAGAACTGGGGCTTTGCGATCATCCTGACGACGCTGCTGGTCAAGCTGCTGCTGTATCCGCTGTCCGAGGCGCAGTACCGCTCGATGGCCAAGATGCGCAAGGTACAGCCGCGCATCGAGGCGCTGAAGCAGCGCTACGGTGAGGACAAGCAGAAGTTCAACCAGGCGATGATGGAGTTGTACGGCAAGGAGAAGATCAACCCGGTCGGCGGTTGTCTGCCGCTGCTGCTGCAGTTCCCGATTTTCATCGCCCTGTACTGGGTGTTGCTGGAATCGGTGGAGCTGCGCCATGCGCCCTTCATCGGTTGGCTGACCAACCTGTCCGCGCGCGACCCCTACTTCGTGCTGCCGGTGTTGAACGCCGCGATCATGTGGATCACCCAGAAGATGTCACCGGCTCCGGCCGGCATGGATCCGGTGCAGCAAAAGGTGTTGCAGTACATGCCGCTGGTGTTCTCGATCACCATGGCCTTCTTCCCGGCCGGCCTGGTGCTGTACTGGTCGGTGAACGGCGCGCTCGGCCTGGCGCAGCAATGGGTGATCACGCGGCGCATCGAGGCGGGCGAAAAGAAGGCGGCGTGATGCGATGACGCCGCGCGCCACCATCGCGGCGATCGCCACGGCCGCGGGTGCCGGCGGCATCGGCATCGTGCGCCTCTCCGGCGCCGATGCCCTGCCCATCGCCCGGACGCTGAGCGCGCTCGAATTGCGGCCGCGGCATGCGCACTACGCGAAGCTGCGCGATGCGGCTGGTTCCCTGATCGACAGCGGTCTGGTGCTGTGGTTTCCGGCACCGCATTCGTTTACCGGCGAGGACGTGGTCGAGCTGCAGATCCACGGCGCGCCGGTGCTGCTGGCGCGACTGCTGGCACGTTGCGTTGAACTGGGCGCCCGCCATGCCCGCGCGGGCGAGTTCGCCGAGCGCGCATTTCTCAACGGCAAGATCGATCTCGCCCAGGCCGAGGCCATCGCCGATCTGATCGCGGCGCGTTCCGAAGCCCAGGCGCGCGCAGCGCAGCGCTCGCTGCAGGGCGAGTTCTCGCGGCGCGTGCAGTCGCTGCTGCAGGCAATGATCGATGCGCGGCTGCACGTCGAGGCGGCGATCGACTTTCCCGAGGAAGAAATCGACTTCTTGGGCGATGGCCAGATTCTCGCGAAACTCGATGCGCTGCAGTCGTCGCTCGCGGTCTTGTTGCGCGAAGCCGAGCGCGGTCAGCGCCTGCGCGACGGGCTGCATGCGGTGCTGATTGGCGCGCCGAACGCGGGCAAGTCGAGCCTGCTGAACGCGCTCGCCGGAGAGGAGCGAGCGATCGTCACCGCCATCGCCGGCACTACCCGCGATCTCCTGCGCGAGGCCGTGAACATCGACGGTGTCGACATCACCCTGGTCGACACCGCGGGCCTGCGCGATGCCGGCGACGCGATCGAATCCGAAGGCATTCGCCGCGCGCGCAATGAGCTTGCACGTGCCGATCTCGCCATCGTCGTGCTCGCTCCCGAGGACGAAACGCAGATCGATGCGCTGCTCGCCGAAGTACCCGCAGGCGCTGCGGTGCTGGTTGTGCACAACAAGTCCGACCTGGCCGATCGCAGTGCGCTGGCGCACGACGCTGCCTGCGAACACCTGCACCTGTCGGCCACCCGTGGCGGCGGCATCGACGCCCTGCGTGCGCGCATCCGCGCCCATGCGGGCGGTGGCGATGGCAGCGACGGCGGCTTCAGCGCCCGCGCCCGCCATGTCGCGGCCCTGCATCGCGTTCGCGACGCGCTCGCCTGCGCTCGTGCCCGCCTGGTCCACGACCGCGCCGGCGAACTGGTTGCCGAAGAATTGCGCATCGCCCAGCAGGCGCTGTCGGAGATCACTGGAGCCTTCAGTTCCGACGACCTGCTCGGCGCGATCTTCGCCGGATTCTGCATCGGGAAATAGCCGCTGCTGCTGCCGAACAGGCGTCGCCTTGCTATTCTCGCGACACTCCTTGTGGTAGTCGAAATGGCTCAGGAAACACTCGAGTTCGCAGGTCTGCTCGATGCCTGCCGGAACGGCGATGCGGACGCGTCGGCGCGGCTGATCCGGCAGGTCTATGGCGACCTGCAGCGGCTGGCGCGTGCACAACGCGGGCAGCTGGGCGGCACGCCGACGATGAACACGACTTCGCTGGTGCACGAGTGCTACCTGCGCATCGCCGGGCCGGTGGTCGGCAATGTCGAGTCGCGCAACCACTTCCTCAACCTCGCCAGTCGCGTCATGCGCCAGGTGCTGTGCGACTACGCGCGCCAGCGCATCGCCGACAAGCGCGGCGGCGGTCAGGTGCAGGTGACCGAGTCGGCGATCGATGCCGAGGGCCACGCCGAAGCCAGCGGCCTGATCGAGATCGACGACTTGTTGAGCCATCTCGAACGCGAGCATGAGCGTGCCGCACGCGTGTTCGAGTGCCGCTACTTCGCCGGCCTCGGCGAACAGGAGACCGCCGATGCGCTCGGCGTCAGCCTGCGCACCGCGCAGCGCGAATGGAACCTGGCGCGCGGCTGGTTGGCCGAGCGGCTGGCGAGCTGAAGCGACACCGTGAACCCGAACGCTCTCGATCGCTTCCGCACTGGGCAGGCGCTGCGCGGGCAGTTGCTGCGTGAACTGGTGGATGGCGCCGGGGTGCCGGCGCGGGCCGGGCCGTGGTGCCTCGATGAGCGCATCGGAATCGGCGGCATGGGCGAGGTCTGGCGCGCGCACCGGGTCGAAGGTGGTTTCGAGCAGGTCGCCGCGCTCAAGCTGGTGCGGGCCGGGATCGATTCCGAGCTGCTGCGCAAGCGCTTCGAGCAGGAGCGGCGCATCCTCGCCCGTCTCGAACATCCTGCGATTGCGCGCCTGCTCGACGGTGGGCTGACCGAAGATGGACGCCCCTTCTTCGCCATGGAATTCGTTGACGGCGAGTCGATCGACGCCTGGGCGGCCCGGGTCCAGCCCGCACCCGAGCGCGTGCTGCGGCTGTTCGTCGGCATCTGCGGCGCGGTGGACTTCGCCCACCGCAACCTGGTCGTGCATCGCGACCTCAAGCCCTCGAACATCCTGATCGATGCCGATGGCCGCCCCAAGCTGCTCGATTTCGGCATCGCCAAGCTGCTGGACGAGGAAGCCGATGGCAGCGCCACCCAGTTGCGCGCCCTCACCCCCGCCTACGCCGCACCCGAACAGTTCAACGCCAACCCGATCACCACCGCCACCGATGTCTACGCGCTCGGCCTGATCCTCTACCAGATGATCGCCGGCAGCCTGCCGGCCGAACGCGACACCGGGAAGGAGCTGGGCGCGCTGGCCGAGGTCGAGATCAGCACCGGCCCGGTGCGCCGCAGCGCGCGGCGCGAGACTGCAGTTCCGTCGTCGCTGAACGCCATTGGGCGTGATCTGGACGCCATCGTGCTGAAGGCGCTGCACCTCGATCCGGCGCGGCGCTACCCGAGCGCCGCCGCGCTTTCCGACGACCTGTGCCGGCTGCTCGACGGGCTGCCGGTATCGGCCCGCCCCGACACCGTCGGCTACCGCACGCGACGTTTCGTGCGACGCCACCGCAACGCGGTGGCCGCCGCCGGCATGGCGCTGTTCGCGCTCGTTGCCGGCCTCGGCGTGGCGCTGTGGCAGGCGCAGGTCGCGCAGCGCAGTGCCGCCCGACTGCAGGTGGAGATGCAGCGGGCTGAAGCCGCATCGCTGCGCGCCGAGGCGGCGCGCGACTTCCTGCTGGAGCTGGTCGAGGCCGGCAACCCCAACCTGGTCGGCGGCGACGTGCGCCGCACGGTGCGCGAGATGCTGCTGTCGGCCAGCGCCAAGATCGAGCGCCGCTTTGCCGGCGAGCCGCTGGCGCAGGCCGAGCTCCGGCTGTCGGTCGCCCGCGCGCTGCGTGCGCACGGCGAGCCCGGCGCCGCGCTTGAACTGGTCGAGACCACCCTGGCCCAGCTCGGCGAGGCGGCACCCGTCGACCCAGTCCTGCTTGGCACCGGGCTGCAGACGCGGGCCTCCCTGCACGCTGCGGCCGGCGAGTTCGCCGCCGCCGACACCGATGTGGAGCGTGCGCTCACCCTGTTGCGCCAGGCGCCGGAATCGCCCGCCGCGCGTGAACAGCAGCGCGCCGCGCACTCCACCCTAGCCCTGATCTACAGCGCCACCGGCCGCGAGCGAGCCGCGCTCGACCTGCGCCGCGCCGACCTTGAAGAACGCAGCCGCGAATTGGGAGAAACGCATCCCGACCTCGCCCCCGCCTGGTACAACCTTGGTGTGTCCAACTTTCGCGCCGAGCGCTTCGCCGAGGCACTGGCGGACCTGCAGCGCAGCGAGGCGATCCTGGCAGCGGCCGGCAGCGCGCAGACGGTTTCGCCGCGCCGGCTGTATGTCTGGCTGATGCTGGCGCAGACCCTGGCCGCACTCGACCGCTTTGCCGAGGCCGACACCTGGCTGCAGCGTGCGCAGGCGCTGCTCGACGAAGGGGTCGCCCGGGAACGGCCCGACCTGGATCTGATGACCCTGAAGTGCCGGATCATCGTCGCCTGGCTGGGCATGCGGCGCGACGAGGCCAGCCGTCTCCTGGCCCAGGCACGGGACCGGCTGGTCAAGGATGAGCAGGCCGACGCTGGCTTTCTGGCGTTGCATTGGGCCGGCATCCTGCTCGCCGAGGGTCGCAACGTCGAGGCCGAGGCGGTGGCGGGGCGGGCTCTGGCGCAAATCAGCGAACGTCGCGGCGAGGCCGATCTGGTCGCCCGCCACCTGCGCGCGGCAAAGCTGCACGCCGGCTACCTGCAACGACGGCAGGCCGCCGACCTCGCCGAATTGCAGGATCTCGCCGAAGCCCTGCGCGATGCGCCCACCCGGCGCCAGTTCGGGCAGGTTGCCGCCTGGCTCGCGCAGGCGCTCAAGGCATCGGACCCCGCCGCCGCCGCGCGCTGGGGCAGCGAAGCCGAAGCAGCGCTGGCAGCCGCCTATGGTGCCGACCACCCCTGGACGCGCGCTCGCGCCGGCACCCGGATACCGCCCTGACCGCAGCTGCACGACTCCGGTTCGACGCGAGTTCACTTCGACGGGGCGAGCGAGATGTCGACGGTGGGTATCGACTTCAGCGATCGCTCGACGACCCGCTTCTATTCCACCCGCTCCCAGTCGAAGTCGCCATAGATGCCGCCGTAGGGAATCAGCACCACCGACCAGCGCGTGCCGCACACGCCGCAGTGCAGCCGCCAGCGCGGCGGAAAGCGGGCCTCGTGCTCATCGACCGTGAATTCCGCGAACTTGCCCGGCGCATCGCCCTGGAAGCGCTGGTACGGCTGCTCGCTGCACAGGCAATTCGACTCGGACATGGTGCTCGTTCCCCCGCCGCAAGCCTGCGGCGCTCGCCCGCAGCATAGCCGCCGAGAGCGGCAGAACTGGCGGAATCGCTCCATTGGCATGGCCGAAGCAACTCCGTTGGCGGGATCGGGCTGTGCGATCCGTATCCAAGATCAAGGCGCTTCCCGACCCGCATCCGGCCGAAGGGACGCGCCGCCGAACCAGGAGCCAGTTCATGACCGAGAGAATCCATCCCGCTTTACCGTCCCGCCCGCCACGGGTCCGCCGCTGGGCCGCGCTGTGGCTCGTTCCGACCTTGCTCGTCGGCACGGCCTCGGCCGAGCCCTTCGTCATCGAAGCCATGCCGGCGGGCTTCAACGGTGCGGCCATTGCCGATGGCCTCGGTGCAGTCGCGCCGAATCAGGGCAATGCGCCGGTCGCCGTGGACTTCAACGGCGACGGGCAGCCATCCTGGTATGCCGGCGGCACCACCATTGCGCACCCGAAGACGCCCACGGTGTTCGACCCGGAGCGCTACCAGATCGCCACCCTGCCCTCGATCTCGCTGCCGGTCTGTCCGGTGTGCACGGCGCGACCGCTGGCTTTCGCGGTCGCCGATGTCAATCGCGACGGCCGCCCCGACATCATGCGCGTCAACGAATGGAACGGCCACTCGTATGCCTTCACGTTCCAGGTCTTCCTTGGAGACGGTGACAACACCTTCACGCTTGGCTGGCGCCACGACTGGGATCAGGCCCCCGGCTTCAACTCGGGCGAACGCTATTTTCAGCTCGCACTGGCCGACTTCGATCGCGACGGCGACCCCGACCTCGCCGTGCATTCCACTTATGAGTACACGAACTGGGATGCGGATCCCAATCGAGACCAGGGCAGCTTGCAGATCCGCTGGAACCAGTCCGGGGGCAACTTCGACACGAGCACGGTGCTGCAAAGCCAGCACCTGAGGGCCAATGGCCGGATGATCGTTGCCGATGTCGACGGCGATGGCGATGCCGATGTGTCGGCCGGATTTTCTTCGACTTGGGCCGCCAACGACACCTACACCTATACACACCACTTCTTCGACAACGATGGCGGGACGTTTACGACGCGCGATGACGGTCTCGTGGATGGCGCGTGGGGCTTTCCCGACATCAATCGCGACGGCTGGCCGGACTACGTGTTCTTGGGCTTCAGCGGTGGCTGCGGTGCAAACGTCTGCCTGCGGCTCAATGATGGCAGCGGCAATCTCGACAGCGCCTGGTACCCCTATTCCGCTTACGCCGGCGGCAGGTATCCGCCCGCAGCGGCCTTTGGCGACTTCGACGAGGACGGTCGCCCGGACTTCATCACCGCCGAAGGCGCCGCGGTGGGCACCTCGACGCGCCTGACCTTGCACCGAGGGCAGACCGACACCAGCGCCGGGTCGAGCGAAACGCTGGCGACGATGGCGTCAAACATCGTGCACTTCGGCGTCGGCGATGCCCGTGGCGATGCCGACCTTGATCTGCTGATGCGCCTCGCCGACGGCAGCTTCCATCTGGTCCGCAACACCGCGCAGCGCCTGAAAGTGCGCGCCGCCGCCAGCGAGAACGCCCTGACGCTGAGCGGCGCCACGCGCCTCGCCGCGTTCGATGGCAACCGCGACGGCATCGACGACCTGTTCGCATTGCGACCTGCGGGTCCGCGCATTCATCGTGCACTCGGAGATGGCGCCGGCGCGTTCGCCGCGGCCGAGACCAAGACACTGGACGGTGCGGCCTCGGACTTCACTCATGGCGACTTCGACCGCGATGGCCGCAACGATCTGGCCTACGTCGTGCCTGACTCTGGCGAAGTGCATCTGTTGCGCCAGACCAACCCGCTGTTCGCGATCTGGAACGACACCACCATCGCCAACTACCCGGGTGCGGCGCTGGTCGAGGCGGGTCAGGGCGCGTTGCTCGACGGCACGCTCGACCTCGCGGTGGCCAGCAACACTACCGGTGGCCTGCGCTGGCTGCGCAACATCGGCGGTGCGGTGTCGTGGACGGCCACCACGCCGCGCGCCAGCTTCGCGGTGATGCCCACCGATCTCGTATTGATACCCTGGTTCAGCGTGTTTGGTGACACCGCCGTGACCTGCGGCGACGGCAGCACGACCTTTTCGATCGATGGCTACAGCAACCTGCTCGGCTGGTATCGCAGCATCAGCCTGTCCGGCAGCCTTGTCGATCCGATGCCGGGCGTTTGCTTTGCCACCAACATGGATTTCGATGCCGACCTCGAGCTGGTGTTTCAGACCACGCAGGGCGAACTCTGGTTCTGGGATCCGAATGGCACCGGCACCGGTCCGTTCTTCACGCTGGATGATTCCCCGGAAGGCAACATCCAGACATACGCCACGGTGGACTGGAACCGCGACGGCCTCGACGATCTGCTGGTCGGGACCAACCTTGGCCTCTACCTGTACACGCGCGAAGGCATCAACGAATTCTGGTCCCGGCACGATTTGAAGAGATACACGGATGTGCTGGATGTCGCGGTGCTCGATGCCAACCGCGACAGCCGCCCGGATGCCGCCATCCTCACCAGCAGCGCCATCCTCTGGGTACCGAACCAGTCGGAAATCGTCGATGCCACGGCGCTGGCGGTGCCACTGCCCCATCAGCAGACGATCAAGCCTGGTGCTTCGGCTGATGTCGTCGGCATGGAGATCGTCAATCCCGGTCGCGGCGCCGAAGACGCCAGCATCGCGGTGACCGGCGTTCGACTGCAGTTCCGAAAAGCCACGCCAAACGGGAGCAGTTGGACGATGGGAGCGACGATGACTGCGGCGGAAGTGCAGCAGGCGGTCGCCAGCGTGCAGTTGCGTGTGAATGGATCGCTCGTCGGGATTGCCAATGCCAGCGCCGTGGCGGCCGATGGCAGCCTGCAGATCAACTACACGCCAGGTCTGGGCGGCGTGGTGGTGCCGATCCCCGCCGACCAGTCGATGCCGTTGAAATTGCGCGTTGAACTCAAGCCCACGGCGGGCAACGCCAGCTTCACGACCTTTTACGCAGTCATTGAGACTGGGGACAACACTGCGCGTGTCCTCAACGGAAATTCCCCGACTGGCCGCAGCGGTTCCTTCGCCTACCAAGATCCCAATTTGATCATCATCGACAACACCCTGTTCCGCGACGGCTTCGAATCCTCGCCCTGAGTTGCCGGCGCCGGCCGTTGCATGGGCAGCGGCTGGCGGCCAGCGCCGGCTATGCTTGAGCCCCGAGTGCTGGGCGCGAGCGCATGATCTCCGGCTACCGCATCATCCGCGAACTGGGCCGTGGCGGCATGGCCACGGTCTATCTCGCCGAGCAGGAGTCGCTCGGGCGTGAGGTCGCGCTGAAGGTGTTGAACCCGGCGCTTGCGGCCGATGCCGACTTCGCCGAGCGATTCCTGCGCGAGGCGCGCATCACCGGGGCCTTTCGTCATCGCCACTTGATCGCCGTGTTCGACGCCGGCCGCAGCGGCGAGCACCTGTATCTGGCGATGGAGTACGTGCCCGGCGGCAGTGCCGCGACGCTGCGCGGCGGCGATCCGTTGCTGATCCGGCGTTGCCTGCTCGAGATCGCGCTCGCGCTCGCGTATGCGCATGAACGCGGCATCGTGCATCGCGACCTCAAGCCCGACAACATCCTGATCCGCGAAGACGGCAGCTTCTTGCTGAGCGATTTCGGCATCGCCCGCAGCAGCCAGGCAACGCGCGCGCTGACCGCGCCCGAAGCGGCGATCGGCACGCCGAGCTACATGAGTCCGGAGCAATGGCGCGGCGATGCGATCGACGGTCGTGCGGACCTGTATTCGCTCGGCATCGTCGCCCACGAACTGCTGACCGGCGCGCCCCCGTTCACCGGTGCCGACGGCTGGGCGATTGGCCTGCAGCACATGAATGCACCGCGACCGCGCCTGCCGGCGGCGCTGTCCGACTGGCAGCCGTTGCTCGACCGGTTGCTCGCCGTTGACCCGGGGGCACGCTACGTCGACGCGAACGCGCTCGTGCTGACGCTCGGAGGCGAGAGGCACGCCAGCGCGACACCGCCGACGCCGACCCGGGTGCTGGCAGCGCCGCCGGTGCGCAGGCGGTGGTTGCGAGGCGCGGCCGCGTCGCTGCTGCTGGTCGCGGCTGCGCTGGCCGGGTGGGCAGGCTTGTGGCGCCCGGTGACGTCGGATGCAGCGCTAGAAGCGCCGCGCGTTGCGACCACCGGCGCCATCGCCGAGTCGCAGCCGTCGATCGCGGTCTTGCCGTTCCGGGTGTTGTCGCCGCAGGCTGCCGATGCCTTCTTCGCCGACGGCTTGTCCGAGGAAATCCTGTCCAGTCTGGCCAGCGTGCCTGACCTGAAAGTGACCGGTCGCACCTCCTCCTTCGCATGGAAGGACAAGCATGCGGACCTGCGCGAAATCGCCAAGGCGCTTGCGGTGGCGCATCTGCTCGAGGGTTCGGTCCGCCGTGCCGGCAACCAGTTGCGCATCAGCGCGAACCTGATCCGCACGGAAGACGGCAGCACCCGCTGGTCGCAGACTTTCGAGCGCGAACTGAAGGATGCGTTCGCGATCCAGAACGAGATCGCGCTCGCAGTCGCCGATCAATTGTCGGTCAGCATCGGGGCGCGACCGCCACCCACGCTGGCGCGCCTGCCGGATGCCGACCGCGCGCGCTATCTCGAAGCGATCGGGCGCGCGCGCAGCTACCGCAGCGAGCAGCTGCTGTGGGCGCAGGCCGCTCTTGCCGACCTGATCGCGACGCGCAATGTCGGAGCGGATGCCTATCAGCGCCTGGTCATCGTGCTCGCTGGCCTGATGCGCCGTGGCCAGATCGACTTCGCTGACGGCGTGGCGCAGCAACAGCGAATCGCGACCCAACTCGCCGAGCGCTTTCCAGCCGCGGTCGAAACGATCCAGGTTGGCGCCGTGCTGGCGCAGTCGCGTGGCGACTTCGAGCAACGCCTGACGCACTATCGCGAGGCGCTTCGTCTGCACGACGAGGTGATGAAGCGCGCGCCGAACGACGCGGCGGCGGCGCTGTACGCGGCGCACGCCGCGCGCAACCTGTTCGAGTTCGACCGCGCCGAAACCTATGCGGATCGCGCCATCGCGATCGAACCGCGTGATGCCACGACGCATTACGCGAAGCTGGTCGCGATCGCGGAGAGCGGACGTGCCGACGAGGCCGTGAGCGGACTGATCCGTCTTGCCGAAGAGCATCCGGACTCGGCGGTCGGCGAACACCTGCCGGACTGGCTTCTCGCGACCGGCCGTGTTGCCGAAGCCCTGCAGCGGACCCGGGGCTGCGACAGCCAGCGCCATTCGCCTGGCGGCTGCCGGCGGCTGCGCGCGGGAGCCTTGCACCAGCTCGGGTTCGAGCGAGCCGCGGCCGCGGAGCTGCGGCAGTGGCGCGAGCAACAGCCGGAAGCAGCCGCAACCATCGGCGTGATCGAAGCGGCGATGGCGGGACGCCTTGTCGCGCCGCCGCAGGCATCGGTGGATGCTTCGGTCGCGACGTTCGCCGCACGCGAGTCCCTGGCGCAGGGAGACCAGGCGCTGTTCCTGCGCTGGATCGAGGCAGCAGGCGCGCGCGCGTGGTTGAACGACAGCGAAGATGCGCTGGCACTGAAGCCAGGTGCCAGCCGCATTGCCGTGTTGGCGGTGCAGTCGGAGCGGCTGCGGGCCGAACAGCAGGAGCGACTCGACCAACGTTTCGCCGCCGCGGCAAAGTCCCTGGCGACGGTTCCCGATCGCCACTTTCCGGAACTGGGCGCGGTCGCCATGGTCTCCGCGCTCCTGTCCGGCGACCAGGAATCCGGCATGCGCCGCCTGCAGGCGCTCGCCACGATCTCGCCGATGTGTTGGCAGGACAGCGTCGTGTCTCCCAGCGGACGCGACCTACCCATCGCGAAGCTGCTGCGCGCCGACCCACGCTTCGCGGCGATCTGGTCACAGCGCGAGGCCGCAATCGACCGCGAGCGGCAGAAGGTCCTGCAGTCCTGGCCGGGGCTGGACTGACGTTCGCTGCACCGAGCCTCGCCCATGGGCGGTCCGGAACAGCGGCCGCCCCGTTCGTCACGGCTTCGCTTCCGCGATCACGGCCTCGGTGCTAGAACACGCCGATTCCTGGGAGCGATCCGATGCGTAGCGTATTCACCGCGGCCGCGATGGCCTGTGCGATGGTGTGGCCGATGACGAACCTGCATGCCGAAGAATTGACGATCGAGCGCATCTACGACGCGCCTTCGCTGGCCGGCAAGACGCCGCAAAGCCTGAAGGTGTCGCCGGATGGAACGCGCGTGACCTTCCTGCGCGGCAAGGAGACGGACCAGTACCAGCTCGATCTGTGGGAATACGATATCGCCTCGAAAGAAACGCGCATGCTGGTCGATTCCAAGGTGCTGTTGCCCGAGGATGAGCAGCTCTCGGACGCGGAGAAGGCCAAGCGCGAACGCGCGCGCACGGCGAGCCTCAAGGGCATCATCGAGTACGGCTTCTCGCCCGACGGCGCCAAGCTGCTGTTCCCGTTGAACGGTGAACTGTTCCTCTACGACCTGACCGCCGACGAGACCCAGCAGGCGAGTCGCGTGCGCAAGCTGACGCACAAGGAACTCGGCTTCGCGACCGACGCCCGGGTGTCGCCGAAGGGCGGCTTCGTCAGCTTCGTGCGCAACCAGAACCTGTGGTTGATCGAACTCAAGAGCGATCGCTCGATCCAGCTCACGCGCGATGGCGGCGGGTTGGTGAGCAACGGCGTCGCCGAGTTCATCGCGCAAGAAGAAATGGGTCGCTTCGATGGCTACTGGTGGGCACCGGACGATTCGATGATCGCCTTCGCGCGCGTCGACGAAACGCCGGTGCCGGTGCAGCGCCGCTTCGAGATCAACGCCGAGGACACCACCGTCGTCGAGCAGCGCTATCCGGCCGCGGGACAGCCGAACGCCACGATCCAGCTGGGCGTGATCCGCATCGTCGATGCCGCACCCGCCGAGGTCGCAAACACCGGCGCCGGGTCGGCGCTGTTGCCGGCAGCGGCGAAGATCCGCTGGGTCGATCTGGGCGAAGACCACGACATCTATCTGGCCCGCGCCGAGTGGTTTGCCGACAGCAGCGCGCTCAGCTTCCAGGTGCAGACGCGCAACCAACGCAAGCTCGACCTGCGCGCCTGGTCGGCGCGCGACCAGTCGATCTCGACCCTGCTCAGCGAGACCAGCCAGACCTGGGTGAATCTGCATGATGACCTGCATTTCCTCGACAGCGGCGACTTCGTCTGGGCGAGCGAGCGCGACGGCTTCAAGCGTCTCTACCTGCATGGTCGCGACGGTGCGCTGAAGCATGCGCTGACGCCGGAGGCCTGGGTGGTGGACAACCTGCTCGCCATCGACGAGCACAACGACCGGCTGTTCTTCGCCTCGGGCGGACCCGATCCGACGCAGAAGCAGGTGTACATGACGCCGCTGTCGCTGCCGGTGAAAGAAGTGGCGCAGCTGACCCACGAAGCCGGCATGCACAATGCCAGCTTCCCGAAGCAGGCGAACGTGTTCGTCGCCACCCATTCCGATCCGGCCACGCCGCCGCGCGTGCGTCTGTTCGACGCCGCCGGCGTGGAACTCGCGGTGCTCGAAGCCAACGAGCTCAAGGAAGGCCACCCGTACTGGCCGTATGCAGCCGAGCACTCGCTGCCCGAGTTCGGCGAGATCAGCGGTGGCGAAGGCCAGAAGTTGCTGTATCGCGTGTTCAAGCCGGCCGCTTTCGACGCCGCGCAGAAGTACCCGGTGGTCGTGCACATCTATGGCGGTCCGCACGGGCAAATGGTCACGCAGAGCTGGACCGACCCGTTCATCCAGTTACTCACGCGCAAGGGTTTCGTCGTGTTCCAGCTCGACAACCGCGGCATGTACCGGCGCGGCAAGGTCTTCGAGGAAGCGCTGTTCCGGCACATGGGTTCGGTCGAGGTGGTCGATCAGCGCGAGGGCGTGAAATGGCTGCGCGGGCAGCCGTGGGTGGCGGGCGACAAGATCGGCTTCTACGGTTGGAGCTACGGCGGCTACATGGCTTTGCAGGTGCTTGGCCAGGCCAGCGACGATTTCGCTGCAGTGGTCGCCGGTGCGCCGGTCACGGATTGGGCGCTGTACGACACGCACTACACCGAGCGCTACATGGACCACCCCACGGACAACCCCGATGGCTACGCCCAAAGCAGCGTGTTCGCGCACGTTGATGGCATGCGCTCCGACCTGCTGCTGATCCACGGCATGGCCGACGACAACGTGCTCTTCACCAACAGCACCAAGTTGATGAGCGCGCTGCAACAACGCGGCAAGTCCTTCGAGCTGATGACCTACCCCGGCGGCAAACACGGCATCGCCGCACCGTGGATGAAGAAGCACGCCAACAACGCCATCGTCGATTTCTTCGAGCGAAAGCTGAAGTAGGGGCGGTCCCCCGTGGCCGCCCTGGCTACAGGGTGCGATCACGTCAAGCAGGGCAACCACGGGGGGTTGCCCCTACAGGTGATCGCAGACCGTGTCGCCGCAGTCTCAGCGAACGAGCTTGGCCACTGACGCCAGCGGCAGAAACAGCTGCAGCGGCGACGATGCGAGGGGCAGGAAACCGTGGTGACGATAGAACGCGACGGCTTGCTCGTCCTTCGCATCGACCACCATCGCGTAGGCGCCGATCTCGGACTGGGCAACCCGCACCAGCGCGTCGGCGAGCAGCGCGCCGCCGAGGCCGCCGCCCTGCGCATCGCGTGCGATCGCGAGTCGACCCAGGCGCACGACCGGCACCGTCGGATAGCGCGGCAGCTTGCCGGCCAGCGGGGAGGGCAGATCGTCCAGGGCGACACTGGCCGACGCTAGGGTGTAATAGCCGAGCACCGAGCCTTGCGGATCTACGGCGACGAAGCAGGCCGTGACCCGACGGCGCTCGTCCTGCGAGACCTGCTCTTGGAAGTAGCGATCCAGCGCGTGAACGCCACACGTGAACTTCGTTCGGTCGTGGCCTGCACCGAGCCGCAAGATGCGGACCGACCCGGCGTTCAAGTCGGGGACACCCGCTTGCGGCGGCGGGCGAAGGCGCGCTTCATCGCGGCGGTGGGTGCCGCGGGCGCGAGCAGCGCCTTGGCGAAACGTTCCTGATCGGCGAGAGACAAGCGCACGAGGTCGCCATCGGCCACCGCACGCTGCGCGGCATCGGCGACTGCGGTGACCACGAAATCGGTGACGCTTCGCCCCTGCAACTCCGCGGCGCGCTTCAGCAGCGTGCTGAGTTCCGGGCTGATTCTGGCTTCGAGACGGGCGGCGGCTTGGGCCATGGTTGCGATCCTCCTCGGCGCAATGTACGGCCGATTGCCGTACAGGTACAGCGGTGCGATCAGGTCCAGCAGGGCAACCACGGGGGGTTGCCCCTACGAGAGATCGCCGCGCAGCAGCAGGTATTGGAACGACTGCGTCGTGCCGAAGGGCGTCGGGTGTTGTTCGCGGGCGTCGGCGACGGGGCGGAAGTGCGCTGCGAATTCGGCGGCGAGCGTGGCGGCGTCATAGCGACAGACCGGCAGGCCGCTGCAGCGTTCGGGGCCGTCGAGGGCGAAGGTGGCGATCAGCAGGTGTCCGCCCGGACGCAGGCTGCGGGCAGCCTGCGCGACATAAGCGCGGCGTTGTGCGGGATCAGTCAGGAAATGGAATACGGCGCGGTCGTGCCAGAGGGCGTAGTGCGCAGCCGGCAGCGCCAGTGTGGTGATGTCACCGGGCAGAAAGCACGCGCCGTGTTGCCGTTGCGGCGGCAGCGACGCGACCCGCGCGCGGCTGTGCTCGAGCGCTGCGTCCGCCAGATCGTTCACCGTCACCTCGCGAAAGCCGCGCGCGAGCAAGTCGTCGACCAGGGTCGAAGCGCCGGCGCCGACATCGAGGATCGGCGCATCGGGCGCGAGTTCCAGGCGGTCGATGAACTCGAGCGAGCGCTCCAGGTGCGGGCGATACCAGCTGACCGCGTCGGTCGCCTTGGTCGTGTACACCTGCTGCCAATGCGTGGCGTCGCCCATGTCCTGCTCCGATATTGGTCGGCACGAGCATAGCGACGCGGCGCGACTCGGTTCGCGGTCCGGACTTTGCAGACTGATACACTTCCCGCCCCGCACGTGGAGTAGCGCCATGTTGTCCGCCCTGAGCCTCGGTCTGCAGATGGGCCTGACCACCGCGATGCCGATGCCGGCGGCGCTGGTCTCGATCGAGCGGCACTCGCAGTTCGAGCTTGATCGCTACACCCGTCAGATCGAGCAGGACGGCGGCTGGTGGCTGGAGATGGAAGATCGACTGCTGGTCGCGGCGCCGGCGATGCGTTTGTCGGGACTGCTCGCGCACGAGCGCGTGCTCGAGCACCTGGGCGCCGTACGTCCTGAGGACTTCGCGCTGCAGTCGCGCGCCTGCGGCATCGACGAGCATGCGCAGTTGCCACCCGTGGCGAGTGCGGGCCGCTTTGCCTTGGTGCGCACTCCGGGAGGCGTGTTGCCCATCAAGCCACCGGCGATCTCGGAATGGAAACTACTGGTTCCCAACCAGACGCTGGCCAAGGACCTGAATGCACGCGGCCTGATCGCAGGTGCGAAACGTGCAGTCGACCTGCAGATCCAGATGCGTGTCGACGCGCTCGACACGCAGCGATGGTTCGATGCGATGACGACGCTCGCGACGTACGACCGATCTTCCTATGGCACCGGTGCGTATCCTGAAATCGATCAGGCGCGCGACTGGCTCAAGGCCGAATTTCAGCTTCTCGGGATGACGGTTACCACGCCAACCTTCAGTTTCGGCTCCGGACCGACATCGGTCGAAAACGTTGTCGCGAAGCTTACCGGGTCCACGTATCCCGACGAACTGGTGATCATCGGTGGTCACTACGACTCGCGCCAGACCGGCAGCAATCCGGTCAATACACCGGGCGCTGAAGACAACGCGACCGGTTGCGCCGGCGTGCTCGAAGCTGCGCGTGTGTTCGCGCAGTTTCCGCCGCAGCGTTCAATGATCTTCGTCTGCTTCGCCGGTGAAGAACAGGGCTTGTACGGCGGTTACGCCTATGTGCAGTCACTGGTCGACAGTGCCCAACTCGACAACGTCAAGCTCGCTGTGATCATGGACATGATCGGCTACTCAGGCGACACCGATCTGGATGTGCTTCTCGAGACCTCGAGCACGCTGTCGACGGTATTCACGTCATTCCAGACCATGGCTGCGACTTACGTGCCTGAGCTGCGCGTCATCACCACGACGAGTTGGTGGGGCTCCGACCATGTGCCGTTCATCGAGCAAAACGTGCCGTCTCTGCTGACGATCGAGAACGACTACGGCTCGTATCCGCACTATCACAAGTCTACGGATCTGCCAGCGAACGTGACGCGCGCCCAGGAGATGGGTGGCGGCATTCTGAAGATGAATATCGCGGTGCTCACCGACGCCGCCGGCTTCGAGCGGCCGATCCTGCGCGACGGCTTCGAGAACTGATCAGAACACCGGAGTTTCGTCGGCGAGCGCGTCTTTCGGGCCGCCGACGATGCGCAGGGTGTGCTGGTAGCCGCGGTCGATGGCGTGGAAGTAGCTCTGCCACTCGAGCAGGCCGATGTCGGCCAGCGGTGGCTGGATCAGCAGCGTCGACTGCGCACGCGCACTCGCGGTCTGCGCACCGGAGTCGATCATGCCGGCGCGCAGCAGGATCTCGCGCAGGCGCGGGCGCTTGTAGCCGGCGCGATCCTCCATCCAAAGTTTCCAGGCCGGCGGCAGTTGGTATTCGTCGTCGCCGGCGAAGACCGCGTGGTCACCGCCGATGTCGACCGCGATCACTTCGCCGCGGTGCGTCCGCCGCATCAGATCCACCGGCAGGTTGTTGACCACGCCGCCGTCGACGAACACCTGTCCGGCACGGAACACCGGCGGCAGCAGCCCGGGGATAGCGACCGACGCGCGTACCGCCTGCCACAGCAGGCCCTCGCGATGCACATGCGCCTCGCCGCGGGTGAGGTTCGCCGAGACGCAGAAGAACGGCAGCGGCAGGTCCTCGATCTCGCGCTCGCCATAGGTCTCGCGCAGCAACCGCGCGACCTTGCGTCCGGACACGATCGAGACCAGCGGCAAGGTGTAGTCGGACAGTGGATTGGTGTCGTAGAAGGCATGGCGAAAGCGCTCGGTCATCTCCTCGATCGACCACTCCGCGGCGACACCCGCGCCGATCACCGCGCCGATCGAGGTGCCGCCAATGCTGTCGATCTCCATCCCGGCCTCACGCAACGCCTTGACCACGCCGATGTGCGCGAAGCCGCGCGCACCGCCGCCGGATAGCACCAGCGCCAGGCTCTGGCCGCCAATGGTGCGGGCCAGGCGCGCGCAGTCGGCCTGGTGGCGCAGATGGTGGATCGCCGCGCGCGGACAGAACGCATGCCAGCGCCGCGCCGCCCCGGGGCGCGCCGCCCGCTCATGTTCGATGACCAGAAACTGGCGCCGCTCCACCGCCTCGTCGGTGGCATCCGGCCACACTGCGTCGAGTGCCGGAGACTCGTCGGCGCGCACCACGAACAGCAGCGCGTCGGCCTGACGGCGGCACTGGTCGCGCCACGCGGAGCTCATGCCGTCGCCGACATACAACACGAAGCGCGAAGCGTGTTCGATGGCGTGGTAATGCCCGGCGTCGTGTCCGGCGTCACCGGCATGCAGGACGCGCACCGACCCGAAGCGCTGCAGCTCGCGCTCCAGCATCGCGGCGAAGCCGGCCAGGTCCACCCCCGGCGAATGCGGCAGCAAGGCCAGTGTGCGCGGCGCCGCGCCGTGCGGCTGCAGTTCGCCCTGGCGACGCAAGGCCAGTCGCGCCAGCCCGAGCAGTGCCTGGGGAAAGCGCTCGGCGAGCAATTCCAGATGCGCCGCTGGCAGCCGGATCAGCTCCGAATCGCGCAGCGCGCGCACCGTCGCCGAGCGCGGCCGCGAGATCAGTACACCGAGTTCACCCACCGACTCGCCGGCCATGATCTGCCCGACGGCGTGGCTGATGCCATGGCTATCTCGCTGGAACGCGGCGAGGCTACCGTTGACGAGCAGGTACACCGCGTCCGAGGCCTCGCCCTCGAAGAACAGCGCCTCGCCACCGGCGACGCTGCGCCAACTACACCCCGCCGCCAGCAACTCGCGCGCCTGCACCGGCAACGTCGCAAACCACGGCACCTGGCCGAACAGTTCGACGAATCGGCGTTGCTCGCGCGGGTCAAGGCTCATGGCGGAATGCTACGCCAAGCACCGGGAGCAGAGGCTATCCTGTTGCCACAGACGATCAATCTCTTCAGGTGAACGGGTGACTCCCACGTCGAGTGTGCGCTACCGAAGTCTGGCGATTCCGGCGTCAATGGAGGCTCCGCACTCGATCTTTCGCGATGATCGGACGATCAAGTCGCACTTGGCGTATGTCGCGGCGAAGGCGGGAAATGTCAATGCCGCCATTCGATTGGTCAGCGAACTCGCCGGACCTCTGAAAGCGCGACTTGGGCGGTTCGACCAGACAACGATCTTCGTCGCGCCCCATGCGAAGGAGTCGACCGGTGACAACGCGATCCCGATCGTCTTGTCGGCCTATCTGGCAGAGCATTGCTCGGCACTGCTTGATGACGAGATCGTCCAGGTCAGTCGCGTCTATCACACGGGCGCGGACGCGATGCAGCGACTGATCGCCCCGGCGGTGTTCGAGGGGCAGGTCGTTCCGGATGGACGGTATGTGCTTGTCGACGACGTCATGACGCTTGGCGGAACCATCGCCGACCTGGCCTCGTACATACAGGAGCACGGCGGCAGGGTGGTCGGTGTGGTCACGTTGGTGGACGCATCCCGCTCTGGTAGCCTTGTTTGCAGGCCGAAGGTCTTGCGCGAGATCGAGGAGAGGTTCGGAGATGAAGTCCGCCAGCAGTTCGGTATCGAGCCGAGCGCACTCACAGCAGAAGAAGCCGGTTACCTCATTGGTTTCCGATCGGCTGAAGAAATCCGAGGTCGCGCAGCTAAGGCAGCAGAAGAAAGACGCAGGCGCCTACGCTCGAAGGGTATTCGCGTCGATGAAATGAACGACTCTCCGGCCCCGCCCAGTGCGGGGCCGGGTCGTTCTAGGATGCCGATGACCAAAACCAACCCGCTCTTGCGCGACGACGAGTTCGTCGCCTATTCCGAGATCCGTCCCGAGCATGTGTTGCCGGCGGTACGGACGCGGATCGCGCAATATCGCGAGCGCATCGAGGCCTTGGTCGCCGATGTCGGACAGCATCGCTTCGACCGGCTGATGCTGGGCTGGGAGGAATGCGAGGACGCGCTCAATCGCTGCTTCGCGCCGGTCGGGCATTTGCACAGCGTTTGCGACACGCCCGAGTTGCGCGCGGTGTATGGCGAGGCGATCGAGTTGCTGGCCGACTTCGGCAGCGAGATCGGCCAGCACGCCGGGTTGTGCGCGGCGGTGCGGGCGATTCGCGCACAGCCGGAGTTCGAGCGCCTGCCGGCGACCGCGCGCAAGCTGGTCGATGATGCCCTGCTCGATTTCCGCCTCGCCGGCGTCGACCTGCCCGCGCAGCAGCAGAAGCGCCATCGCGCGATCGAGACCGAGCTGTCGCGACTCGCGACCGAGTTCGAGCAAGCGGTGCTGGATGCGACCGAGGCCTGGACGCTGGACTTGCCCGCGGGCGACGTGCGCCTCGCCGGTCTGCCCGAG
>Ga0073899_10001647_pt1 | contig 20378 bp, 13 predicted proteins | sample KloWWTmetaKNB5Ph_FD_88975 | JGI IMG/M metagenome (GOLD analysis project Ga0073899, IMG submission 88975) | Active sludge microbial communities from Klosterneuburg, Austria, studying microevolution and ecology of nitrifiers - Klosterneuburg... | ecosystem: Engineered > WWTP > Aerobic digester >... | reverse complement strand
GCTCTTGCGTCGGCAGCTGCTCAAGGCCTTCGGTGATGCTCCGCCCAGCGACCCTCGCCTGGCGAAGCTGATCGAAGCCGTGGACGCTGCCTATCAGGGGTCGTACGAAGATCGCGTGATGGTCGAGCGCTCGCTCGAGCTCTCTTCCCGCGAGCTGCTCACGGCCAACTCGGACCTGAACGGCGTGTTGCGCTGCTTCCCGGATCTGATCTTGCGGACGACTGCCGAAGGGCGCGTGCTGGACGTGCGCGGCGCGGCGAAGAGCGTGCTGGGGCACCTGCCGGCCGTGGGCGAGAGCCTCGAGGTCGTGTTCGGACCGCAGATCGGCAAGAGCATTGGCGCGGCCGTGGGCCAGAGCCTGGCCGACCGCCAGCTGATCACGCTCGATCTGCGGCACGACGGCAACTTCCTGGACGTCCGGGTGGTGCCGGGGCTGCCCGGGCAAGCCATCGTGGTGTGCCGCGACGTGAGCGCGGTGCGTGCCGCCGAGCTGGCCCTGGGCGCGCAGATCGAGCAGCGGCTGCGTGCCGAGCGCGAGCTCGAGGCCATCACCGAGCAAAATCGCGCATTTTCCCGGGTGCTCTTGGCGCTGGGCAGCGTCGAGCACGGCGAGGTCGACAGCGCGCTCGAAGCGCTCTTGGAAGAGAGCGCGCGCGCCCTGGTGGTCGAGCGCGTGAGCTTCTGGCAGCTGAGCGAGTCCGGCACGCACCTGCAGTGCCGAGACGCCTTTCGCCTGGGTGACGACTCGCACGCGACCTGCCCGCCAGTACGCCTGGCCGACATACCGCGTTACCGCGAGCGACTGGAGAGCGCGCGCACCATCGCCGCCCGGTGCGCCCGCACCGACCCCGTGGTGCGAGAGCTGCTGGCGGCGGGTGCGGTGGATCCAAACGTGGAATCTACCCTGGACGTGCCGGTGCGCATGAACGCGCGCGTGGTCGGTGTGGTGCGCCACGAGCACTTCCACACCCTCCGCGACTGGTCCGGCGGCGAAGAGCAATTCGCCGCGTCGATCGCCGATCTGGTCAGCTTGCTGCTGGCCAACCACGAGCGCATTCGCCTGGAGAGCCAGCTCCGCCAGACGCAGAAGCTGGACAGCCTGGGGCTCTTGGCCGGCGGCATTGCCCACGACTTCAACAACCTGCTGGCAGCCATCGGCAGCTTCGCGTCGCTGGTGAAGGAGGAGGTACCCCCGCGCAGCGAGTCCGCTGAAGATCTGGAGCAGATCCAGCACGCGGTGGCCCGGGGCGCCGAGCTGGCCAACAAGCTCTTGAGCTTCTCGCGCCCCCGCCCGCCGCAGAAGCAGGTGTTGCAGCTGAACGAGGTGGTGAGCGGCTTCAGCGCCATGCTGTGCCGCATCGTGGGTGAAGACATCGAGGTGTCCATCGACACGGACCCGAACCTACCCCTGGTCGAGGTGGACTCGAGTCAGATCGAGCAGGTGGTCCTCAACCTGACCACCAATGCGCGCCAGGCCATGCCGCGGGGCGGGCGACTGCTGCTGTGCACGCGGGCCCTGGGGCGGGCCGACGACGACTTGCGCGTCGAGCTTTCCGTGTCGGACACCGGGCAAGGGATGGACGAGGCCACACGCAGCCGTTTGTTCGAGCCCTTCTTCACCACCAAGCAGCGCGGCACCGGCCTCGGGCTCTCGATCGTGTACGGCATCGTGCAGCAGCACGGCGGCGTGATCGTGGTCGACAGCGCGCCCGGCGCCGGCACCACCATCCGGGTGCGCCTGCCGGCCGCGAAGGGGGCCCGACCGAAGAGCACGGCGACGCGCAGCGTTCCGCCGCGCCTCGAGGGCACCGAGACGGTGCTGGTCGCGGAAGACGAGCCCAGCCTGCGCGCCGTCATCCGTCGCTCGCTCGAGCCGCTCGGCTACACGGTGATCCTGGCCGAAGACGGGCTGCGCGCGGTGGAAGAGTTCGATCGCCTCGAAGGCCGCGTGGACCTGGCCCTGCTCGATGTGGTGATGCCGCGCCTCGGCGGGCCCGAGGCCTATCGCGAGATGGTGCAGCGCCGCCCCGAGCTGCGCGTGCTGTTCATCTCGGGTCACGCGCCCGAGGGCGCCTTCGCGGCGGTGGATGCCGAGGCGTCGCGCCAGCTGCTCAGGAAGCCGTTCGGTAGGGCCGATCTAGTTCGGCGGGTACGCCTGGCCCTGGACGGGTAGCGCGCGCTCGGGGCTGGGCAACTTCTCCCAGCCGAGCACCTGGCACGCGTCGGCCACCCACTCGGGGCGGCGCATGCCCACCAGCACCGTGGTCACACCGGGCAGGCTCGCCGCCACCCACAGCGCCTTCTGCGAGAGGGTGGCCGTACGGCGCGCGGCAGGCAGATTCGGATCGAGCGCGGCGTGCAGGCGCAGAGCCGCGGCGCGACTGGCCTCGGCCGACCGCTGCGCAATCGAGAGCAAGAGCGCCTCCAGCGCCGGCACGTAGCGCGCGCTCCAGTCCTTCCACGGCTTCTCGGCCTCTCCGCGCAGCGCGCGGTCCAGGGTCGCGAGCACGTGGTGCGTTCGCGGCAGCACCACGTCGCGCTCGAGCTGGCTCCATTCGGCGAAGGACTGCGCGGCCGCCGGCAAGCGGCCGAGCTGCTCGGCCCAGGCGAACAGCGCTTCGGGCGGGGGGCTGCCCGGGCCCGTGCGCAGCTTGGACGCAAAGCTCACCCGAAACTCGCGCTCGAGCTCGCCCACCCGCTCGAGCGCCCGCTCTACCGGCAGGGCGCCCGCCAGGGTGGGCACGTCGGCCAGCCGCACCAGACCGCGGTCCGAGATCGCGTTCAGGGGTCGGTTGACCAGCACGCCGATGCCCTCACGGAGCGCGATCGCCAGCGGCCCGTCGGGCCGCGTGGCGCCCGTCTCGTGCAGGTTGAGGGGAAGCTCGAGCACGCGAAAGCCGTGGTCGTCGCCCCCCGCGCGTCGGGCGGCGTCGAGCATCCGCGACAGGTCGGTGGCGTCGCGATCGTCGGGCGGGCTGATCGAGGTGTTGCTCGACACCCCGTAGAAGCGAATGCGCCCGCGCTTCCGCTCGCGCTCGAAGTGGGCGAAGGCTGCCTCGAGCCGGCGGTAGAGCTCGGTACGCAGATCGGCGACGCTCCCTTCTCCTCGCTTGAGCGCGTCCGAGAGGAAGTACTCGGGGTTGTGCACGAGACACACGTCGAGCGTGCGTAGCGCCAGCCGATCGAGCGAGCGTGTCAGCTGATCGTCGAGCCACTCGGGGTGCAGGCAGTGCCAGATCCCCGGGCCCACCTTGACCATCTCGGGGAAGGGCCGCCCCGCCGCCTCGCGCTCCTGGGCCAGCGCGAAGTTCTTGCCTTGCACGTAGCCGATCTTCGAGACCACCACCACCTGATCGCGCGACAGAGCGCCCCGCGATTCGAGCTCGCTCAGCACCTCGCCCACCAGCCGCTCGCTCTCACCGTCGGTGTAGTTGGTCGACGTGTCCACCAGGTTGACGCCGCTCGCGAAGGCGCGCTGCAGGGCGGCGCGGTGCTCGGGGGTGTGGGCGTCCACGCGGTAGCCTCCGAAGCCCAGGCGACTGACCCACAGGCCCGTGCTTCCGAGCTCGGCGAACGCGCCCTCGCCCCACGTCTCGGCATGTTTGTCGGCGAACGCGCGGGTGCCTTCGTCGGTGGCGTGCCCGGCCAGCTTGCGCACCCCCACGCTGTCGCAGCGCGCTTCGCGCGCGCTCTTCTGGTGCGCGCCCAGGGCCGCGGCCAGCGCCGAGGTCTCGGTCAGCGGCGCCTGGCAGGCGTAGTCGCGGCAGACGAACACGGTCGTGTGGCCGTCGATCGCGTGCTTGTCGCGGGTGAGGGCAGAGGCGTGGGGCGCGGCTGGGTCGACCCAGGCGATCACGCGGTTGGGCAGGTAGTGAAGCGCCAGCTCGCGTGCCATGGGCGCGGGGTCGCTGCCCACCACGCACAGCTCGACCGGCGGCTGGAGCAAGAAGTCGATCACGCCCAGCGCGGTGGAGAACGAGCGCGGCGAGCGATCGACGAGGGCGCCATAGGCCGTCAGGGCAGCCGCGGCGCGATGTCGAAACGCCGGACGATCGAGGTGATACGACAGCCGAGCGAGCACCCGTGCAGCCACGGCGCCCGGATTGGGAAGCGCGCCGTCATGACCCTCGCGGGGGCGGGCCAAGAGCTTCTCGTGCCCGTGCGCGGTGAAGAAGAACGCGCCGCCGTCCGGATCTCCGAAGTCGGCCAGCATGCGCTGGCAGAGGCCCTCGGAGTCTTGCAGCCGCCCCGCCGCGCCGCCGGCCTCGTACAGGTCGAGCAGGCCGTCGGCCAGGTAGGCATAGTCCTCGAGGTAGGCGTCGAGGTGGGCCGTACCCCCGCGCGCGGTGCGGAAGAGCCCGCCGTCGGGCCGCAGCATGCGATCGAGCACGAAGTCGGCGGCGCGCTCGGCGCTCTCGAGATAGCGACGATCGCCAAGCACCCGCGCGCCCTCGGCCATGGCGCCGATCATCAGCCCGTTCCACGCCGCCAGGACCTTGTCGTCGAGCAGCGGTGGAACCCGCGCGCGGCGCGCGGCGTACAGCTTCGCGCGCGCCGGGGCCAGCGCCTGCGTCAGCTCGGGATCGGGGCGGGGCGTGTTCAGGATGCTGTGGCCTTCCCAGTTGCCACCCTCGCGGACGTCGTAGAACCCGCAGAACTTCTCGGCCTGGTCGGGAGGCAGCAGGGCATGCACCTGCTCCGGCGTCCACACGAAGAACTTCCCCTCTTCGCCCTCGCTGTCGGCGTCGGTCGCCGAGAAGTACCCGCCCTCGGCCCCTTGCATCTCGCGCACCACGTAGTCGAGCGTCTCGCGGGCCACGCGCGCGTACTCTGGGCTTTCGGTCACCTGGAACGCCCAGAGGTAGATCCGAGCCAGCTGCGCGTTGTCGTAGAGCATCTTCTCGAAGTGGGGCACGAGCCAGCGCTCGTCGGTCGAGTAGCGCGCGAACCCACCGCCCAGGTGATCGTAGAGGCCGCCGTTCTTCATGCCGTCCAGGGTCTTCTCGACCATCTCGAGCGCGGCGCGATCACCGGTCCGGTGATGGTGCCGCAACAGCAGCTCGAGCCCGCCGCACGGGGGGAACTTGGGCGCGGCGCCAAAGCCGCCCCAGCGCGGGTCGAACGCCGCGGCCAGCTGATCGACGGCGGCGTGCAGGGCTTCACCGTCGATGGCGGCGGGGCGACCCAGCTCGGACTGGCGAACCACGTGCTCGGCGAGCTGCCGCGCCTGCGAGAGCAGATCAGCGCGCTCGCTCCGCCACAGCTCCGCGATACGTTCGATCAGTGTCGCGAACCCCGGTCGTCCGTAGTTGTCGCGTGGGGGAAAGTAGGTGCCGGCGAAGAACGGCTGCTGGTCCGGGGTCAAGAAGACCGTCATCGGCCAGCCGCCGCCGCCGCTGATGGCCACGGTGGCCGCCATGTAGATCTCGTCCAGATCCGGGCGCTCTTCCCGATCCACCTTGATGCACACGAAGTGCTGGTTCATGCGCGCCGCGATGCTCTCGTCCTCGAAGCTCTCGCGCTCCATCACGTGGCACCAGTGGCACGCCGCGTAGCCAATGCTGAGCAAGATCGGGCGGTCTTCGCGGCGCGCCCGCTCGAGCGCCTCGGGACCCCACGGGTACCAGTCCACCGGGTTGTGGGCGTGCTGCAGCAGATAGGGGCTCGTCTCCGCGATCAGCCGGTTCGGCGTGCGATCCATGACTCGATGCGTAGAGACGCAGCGCCCCCGCGGCAATCGTGCTGGCCGCTGGTGCGCCCCCGCGTGTATCCTGGGCTCGGTTCTTGGCTCGACTTTGGAGGTCCCGATGCGAAAGCTCAACGGCTCGTTTGTGCTCCTTGGTGCTCTTTCCTTCCTCGCGTGCTCGGTCGCCGACGACTCGGCAGAGGCACCCGAGACAGCGGGCGAGACCGCCCAAGAGCTCACTGGCAGCTGCAACTACGCCACGCTCGGGCACCCCTGCGACCCCGACGGCTCGAGCGGGCCGCTGCTCGAGTGTCAGGGCGTGTGCCGGCTGGGCAGCAACTGGTTCGTCGGCTGTGGCGCGCTGAGCGCGGCCGACGTGGCCAGCTTGAACGGCCGCATCTGCGGCTCGTCGGGCGGCACAAGCTGCGCCAACACCTGTCAGAACGGCGCGTGCATCGTCGGCCAGGCGAAGGTCGGCACCGCGTGCCGGCCGCCGAGCAACCCGGGCGGCTTCTCGGACTCGTGCGATGGCGCCTGCAACGCGGCAGGCCAGTGCGTCGCGCTCGCCAACCCGTGCGCTTACGGCATCGACGGCTGCGTGTTCGCCGCGTGCGACATGACCGCCGCGACGACCTGCACCAAGGTCCCCATGCCCAAGGGGATTCAGTGCAGCGACGGCAGCCAGTGCACGCTGAGCGACAGCTGTGATGGCACCGGAACCTGCACGGGCACGGCCAAGAACTGCAGCGACAACAACGTCTGCACCACCGACACCTGCAACCCGAGCAACGGCGCGTGTCTGAGCACGTTCAACACCAACCCCTGCAGCGACGGCAACGCGTGCACCACGGGTGACGTCTGCGCTTCGGGCAGCTGCCAGCCTGGCAAAGCGGTGGACTGCAACGACAGCAACGCCTGCACCACGGATGCCTGCGCGCCTGCCACGGGCTGCACGCACGTGGCGAAGAACTGCGACGACAGCAACGCCTGCACCACCGATTCGTGCAACGCGAACACCGGCGCCTGCGTCAACACGCCGATCACCGGCTGCGGAACCGGCGGAACCGGCGGTGGCGGCGGAACCGGCGGCGCTACCGGCGGAACCGGCGGCGCTACCGGCGGAACTGGCGGCGCTACCGGTGGAACCGGCGGCGCCACCGGTGGAACCGGCGGCGCTACCGGCGGAACCGGCGGCGCTACCGGCGGAACCGGCGGCGCTACCGGCGGAACCGGCGGCGCTACCGGCGGAACTGGCGGCGCTACCGGTGGAACCGGCGGCGCCACCGGTGGAACCGGCGGCGGAACCGCAGGCTCGGGCGGCGGCACCGCGGGCTCGGGCGGCGGCACCGCCGGCTCGGGCGGCGCGGCGGGCAGCGCGGGCGCGGCGGGCTCGGGCGGCAGCTCGAGCGGCGGCAAAGACGGCGGTGTTGGCGGCAGCAAAGACGGCGGAGCCGGAAAAGACGGCGGCTCCAACCTCGACGTCGGGGACGACGACGGGGGCTGCGGCTGTCGGGTGCCTGCGCAACAGGCGCCGTCGTCCGGCTGGTGGGTGCTGGCCGGCCTGGGGGCCATGTTCCTGCGCCGCCGGCGCTAAAAGAACTCGCCCAGCGACCGTTCTCTTCGTTTGAAATGACTCGAGAGACCGGGGCGCAGCCGTGCCCTCGCTGAGTCCGGTGGTCGGACGGGGCGAGAGCCCGTCGCTGCGCGCTCGGTCTTTCCAAGGGATGTCCGGCCCACCGCCGGACGAATGGTGGGAGGGGTACTTCCGCTACTTCGGCGCCACGGGCCAGCCCGACGTGCTCGATTCGCGGCGGCGCGCCCGCATCCTGGTCATCGCCTGCCACGGGGCCATGGCCCTGATCACGGTGAGCGCCACGCTGCGGGTCGCGACCGGCCGGACGCCCCCGGCCACGTACTGGATCGCGGTGGCCGTGACCTGGGCGGCGATGGCCGTCGGCCCGTTCGTGCTCAAGCACACCCGGTCGATTGCCAAGGCTGCCATCCTCCCCATCGCCGCCACGGCGACGTCACTTCCGCTGACCTCGGCCGGAGCGGGCGGCCTGGATGCGCCGGTGCTCGCCATCTTGCCGTCGGTTCCGCTGGTGGCGGCGTTCTTCGTCGGCGCGCGCGGAGCCAAGGCGCTCACGTTCGTGCTGATCGCCGAGGTCGGGGCCATCGCCATCGCCTTTCAGACCGGTGCGCTGACCGCGAACCAGCCACCCCCGGCGGTGGTGAAGGCCACGCTGTACGCCAGCTTCCTGGTCGTCACCACCTTCATCGCCATGGCCTACGATCACGAGCGCCGCACCGTGGAGCATCGGCTTCGCACGATGGCGCATCAGCTCTACGAGTCGAGCATTCGCGATCCGCTCACCAACGTGAACAACCGGCGCTACTTCGCCGAGCGGCTGGAGCGCGAGATGGCGTTCAGCGGGCGGCACGGCACGCCGACCTCGGTGCTGATCCTGGACGCGGATCACTTCAAGCAGGTGAACGACACGCGTGGCCACAGCGCCGGCGACCGGGTTCTGATCGACCTCGCCTCGATCTTGGTCTCGCGAGTTCGGACCGAGGACCTGGTCGCCCGGTACGGTGGCGAGGAATTCGTGGTACTGCTGCGCAACACGGACTGCGACGGCGCGCGCGTGGTGGCCGAGCGCTTGCGGAGCGCCATCGCCTCGCACGGCTTCGAATACGGCGGCGAGCGCTTCACGGTCACCGTCAGCGTGGACTGCGCCGCCAGCCAGGGCGGGCGCTCGGGCGAAGAGCTCTTGGTCGCAGCTGACGAGTGCCTGTACCGAGCCAAGAACGCCGGTCGCAATCGGGTCGAGACCTGTCGCGCGGCGCCGGCCCGCGAACGGCTCGCGGCTACGCTCGCTTGAGCAAGAGCACGTGCTCGCGGCGCGGCCAGCTGCGGAATGCGGCCTGCGTGGGCAGGTGGAAGTGCGGCCGCTTCTGCGAGGCCCGGGCCGACAGCTCGAGGCCGGCGGCCGCCGCCAGATCTTCCGTCAGATCGTCGGCCCTGAGGGCCTGGCCCGCGAGCACGCTGTCGGCGATGATCAGCGCTGCCGCGCCGCGCGGTGAGAGCACGCGCGCCATCTCGCGGAGCGCCGCGCCCAGCTCACGCCGCCAGGTCGCGACCGCGATCTCGAAGCTCTTCCCGCGCGCCCCGCGGCGCGAGCCGATCTCGAAGCGCTCGAAGCGCTCGGACTCGAGCTCGAGCCAGCGGAGTCGGGTGGAGTGGTGCGCGTGATAGTCGTACACCCCCGGGTAAGGGGGCGAAGCCACGATCAGCGCCACAGAACCGGCCCGAACCCGATCGAGGTGACGCGCGTCGCCGGGCGCGACCTTGACCTCGACCCGCGGGTCGAGCACGAGCTTCTGGTAATCGGCCAGCCGGCGCACCAGCTCTTCGGTCTTCTTGACGAAGAACCGGATGGCAAACCCGCCCGAGAGCCGGCGCGGAGCCTTGCGGCCGGTGGTGTCGCCGGGCTGCTTGCTGACCTTGGTCAACATCGCCGACAGCACCAGAAACAGCGCGCGCTTCATCTCGCCGCGTGGCAGCGCGTCGATGCCGGCGCTGAGGCTGTCGAGCTCGAGCAGCACGTGCACGTCGAACAGCTCGCGATCTTCCGGTCCGTAGCGCCGGGTGGGCGCAGCCTTGGCCAGCCGGCGCGCGTCGGCCTTCTCGGCAATGGCCGCGGCAGTCTCGACCAGGGTGGCCGTTTCGCGGGTGCCCAGGCCCAGCGTCTTGAGCTTGCAGAGCTCCACGGCCAGGGGATTGGCGTCGATGCCCAGCGCGCGCCGGCCCAGGCGATGGGCCTCGACCAGCACCGTGCCGCTGCCGCAGAACGGATCGAGCACGGTGTCGCCCGGCTTGGAGAGCCCCTCGACCAGCCGCGACGCCGTCTCGGGGTGCAGGCGTGCGGGGTAGCTGTGGAACCCGTGCACGTGGCGCATGGTGCTGGCCTCGTCGCTCTGCACCTGTAGCGCGCGCTTCAGCACCTGAGCCGCCGCCAGATCGGGACCCGCGCTTTCGACCGCGCCGCCCACGTGCGACAGCGAACGACGCTCGCGCCGCTCGGGCGGCGGGAGCTTCTCTTCGGCCTTTTCGGCCTTGGTGCGGGCGGGCTTCTTGGTCGTCATTCCGGCAGTCGCCTGAGCGAGCCCCACGGAAACGGCTTCCAGAACGGTGTGTCAACGGCTTTCGACGGATCGAGCCGAAACCACGGCCCGCCGTCGCTGGGCCGCAAGACCTGGGCGTTCTGCGCGGGCATGAAGCTCTGCCCCAAGAGCGCGACGGTGTCGCCGCCCTGCTTGGCCAGATCGAGCACCAGCACCACGTGCCCAGGGTTACCCGGCAAGATGAAGAAGTCGCCGGCGCGGATCTGGTCCGGCGCCACGGGCCTGGCCTGCTTCTCGAGGCTGACGGTGTTCGCCCACGCGAACACGGCGTCCAGGTACTTGCGGAACGCCGCGTGGTCGCTGACCGGCTTGCTGCCGGGCGCCCACTGGATGCTCGCGCCGCTCTGGACGATGCGCTCGCCACGCGCCCAGCGGGCCCAGGGCAGGTCGACCCCTGCCGCCGCGCGGTAGCTCATGTCGCGGGCCCCGCGAGACCAGCGCCACTCGGCGTGGAGGCGAATCACCGTGTCGGCGCACTGCTGCAGGTCCGCTGGGCTCACGTCCAGCGCCACCACGGCGGCGACGCGCCGGTCGCTGGCCGGGTGAAGGGTGGTGCCGTCGTAGGCACGCACCGGCGTCTCGGGCGCCGCCAGGGGCAGGTCACGCAGCCAGGCGCCGAAGCTTTCCGGCGCGGCCTGGACCCGCACGAAGCCCGCGGGCGGAGCGAAGCGCGCGCGCAGCGTGTCCACGGCCCTCGGTTCCCGATCGGCCGCGGCGAGCCACGGGTACGCACTGGGATTCGCGCTGGCCGACGGCCTGGGCGCGGGCGCCGCCGCGGCGCTGGGTGCGGCCGCCGCCGGCGCGCTCTGGGCTGCCGCCGGCTCTGCCTGTGCCGACGGCAGCGGCGCGGGCTCACGACACGCCCCGAGCCCGAGCGCTGCGAAGAGCAGCGGGCGACGCAAGCTCACCCGAGCCCGCGCAGATCGGTGGCCTCTTTGACGCGGCTCACTGCCAGCGCGAACGCCGCGGTCCGCATCGAACAGCGGCGCTCTTTCATCATGGTCTGAATCGACCTCCAGGCGTCGACCATGTACTTGTCGAGCTCGCGGTTGACCTGCTCTTCGCTCCAGCGAAACTTCTGGGTGTTCTGCGTCCACTCGAAATAGGACACGGTCACGCCACCGGCATTGGCCCAGATGTCGGGCAGGCAGACGATGCCGCGCCGCTCGAAGATCTGATCCGCCTCCATGCTGGTGGGGCCGTTCGCCGCCTCGACCACCCACTTGGCCTGGACCTTCTCGGCGTTGTCCCGGGTGAGCACGTGGCCCAGCGCGGCGGGCACCAGCACGTCGCAGGCGCAGGTCAGAAGCTCTTCGTTGGAAATCGGCGTGGCGCCGACGAAGCCGACCACGCTGCCGGTCGCCTTCAGGTGCGCCATGACTCGTGGAATGTCGAGCCCGTCGGGGTTCGAGATGCCGCCCTTGACGTCGCTGACGGCCACCACGCGACCGCCTTCGGCGTGGATCAACCGAGCGAACCAGCTGCCCACGTTGCCGAAGCCCTGAATCGCGAAGCGCGTGCCGGTGAGCTTCTTGCCCTCGGCGGCCAGCACCTCGCGGATCGCGATCAGGCAGCCGCGCCCGGTGGCGGCGTCGCGCCCGAGAGAGCCATGCAGCTCCACGGGCTTTCCGGTGACCACCCCCGGCGAGAACCCATAGCGCTTGCTGTACTGATCGAACATCCAAGCCATGACGGCCGCGTTGGTGTTCATGTCGGGCGCGGGAATGTCGGTGTCGGGGCCGATCAGCTCGGCGATCTGATCGATGAAGCGGCGGCTGAGCCGCTCGAGCTCGCGCCGACTCAGCTTGTTGGGGTCGACCTGGATGCCGCCCTTGGCCCCGCCGAAGGGCACGTTGACCACGGCCGTCTTCCAGGTCATCAGGCTGGCGAGCGAGCGCACCTCGTCGAGGTCCACGTCCGGGTGGTATCGAAGGCCCCCCTTGTAGGGCCCGCGCGAGTTGTCGTGCTGGATGCGATAGCCGATGAAGTTGCCGATGTTGCCGTCGTCGAGCTCGATGGCGATTTCGACCCGCAGCTCGCGGCTGGGCGTCAAGAGCAGCGTCTTGTACCGCGGCGAGAGCTCGAGAAGATCGAACGCCTGCGTCAGATAGTGGTTGGTCGTCTCGGTCGCGTTCATGCTCATGCGGGCCTCCCTCGTGCCCCGGCAGAGTATGTGAGTCGCGACCGCGCGGAAAGGGCGGCCTCAGCTCGCGCCGTGGCCCCGGACCACGGCCATCACTTCTTCTTCGGTCAAGATGTGGTCGCTCTCTTTGGCCTTGCCCAAGATGGCCTTCACCAGACCCTCGCTGGGCTCGATGTTCCGCGTGCGCAGCCAATAGGTCACGTTGCTGGCACCGGACATGTAGCCAATCACGATCTCTTGCTGGCGCCCGAACATGCCGGCGGGCACCCCGCTGTAGATGCGATCGGCGAGCCACGCGTCGCCCTTGGCCTGCGCCTTGATGATGGCCGCGGCGTGCACGCCGGTGGCGGTGCGGAACGCGTCTTGACCCACCAGCGGGTAGTTGATGGGGATGTGCCAACCCACGGCACGGGCGGCGGTCTCGCAGTACTCGACCAGGTGCGTCAGATCTTGATCCTCGAGCATGCCCAGCAGCTTGAGGTTCAGCAAGATCAGCTCCATCTGGGCGTTGCCCACGCGCTCGCCAATGCCCAGCGCACAGGCGTGGACCCGGCTCGCGCCCCACTCGAGCGCATAGATGGCGTTGACCAGGCCGAGCCCGCGATCGTTGTGGCCGTGCCAGTCGATGCCGACCTCTGCCCCCATGCCGGCGACCAGGCTCTGGGTGAACTGGATCAAGTTGCGGACGCCGTCGGGGGTTGCGTGCCCGACGGTGTCGCACAGACACAGGCGTGACGCCCCATGATCGACCGCCAGCCGGAACAGCTCCGAGAGCACCTGCGGGCGACTGCGGGTGGTGTCTTCGGTCACGTAGCAGACCGAGAGCCCACCCTTCACGCCCACGTCGATGGCCTCGGCGCTGCGCTTCTTGATCAGCTCCAGATCCCACTCTTCGGCCAGCGCGCGGATCGGGCTCGAGCCCACGAAGGCGTAGACCTCGACCGGGATGCCCGCGCGCTGCGACAGCTCGATCATCGGCGTGATGTCGGCGGGCACGGTGCGGCCGGCGCACGCCACGCGGATCTTCAGCTTGTGGTTCACGATCTCCTGGCACATGCGCAGGCAGTCGTCGAAAGCTCGCTTGCTGGACCCGGGCAGGCCGATGTCGGCCTGCTGGATGCCAAGGCTGTCCATCAGGTGGATCAGCTTCAGCTTGTCCTCGATGTTCGGGTCCTTCACGCTCGGGTTCTGGAGCCCGTCGCGCAACGTCTCGTCGAAGAACTCGACACCGCGGGGGATCACCCGGCCTTTGCGTGCGATCTCGTTCCAGTCGTAGACCAGGTCGTCGTTGCGAGGCGGCTGGCTCGGCATGACGGGAATATGGCTCAGCGCTCTGGCGGGTCGCAACCGGAAGCGCCGAACCGGCATGGCGCGGCGCGCAATGCCGGTGTAGTGCTGGGCCGATGCCGTCCGACACCGCACGCAGGCTGATTCGTCAGCGGCTTTCGGACGAGGTCGGCCGGCTCGACAAAGAGGCCGCCGAGACCGTGGCCCTGGTCTACCCGTCGCCCTACTCGGTGGGCATGAGCTCGCTCGGGTACCAGCGCATCTACCGGGCGATCCAGGCCCTGCCCGGGGTGGCGTGCGAACGGGTGTTCCTGGACGACGGGGGAGAAGACGCCGGCGCCCAGATCGAGAGCCCCGTCAGCTACGAGTCCCTGCGACCGCTGGGTGATTTTCCCGTCCTGGCGTTCAGCGTGGCGTACGAGCTCCAGCTCGCCGGTCTGGTACGCATGCTCGACGCCTCGGGCATTGCCCCGGAGCGCGCGCTGCGCACCGCGCGCGACCCCTTCGTGCTGGCCGGGGGCCCCATCACCTTCAGCAACCCGCTGATGCTCGCCGGCTATGTCGACGCGGTGGTGCTGGGCGAGGCCGAAGAGATCGTGGAGCTCGCTCTTCGGGCCGTGCTCGACGCCCCCGACAAGGCCGCCGCGCTGACCCAGCTGGCGGCCCATCCCCACATCTTCGTCCCCGCCGTCCACGCCGACCGCCTGCCGACCATCGCGGCCTGCAGCGACGCGCTCTTGCCGGCCAAGAGCGTGATCATCACGCCGCACGCCGAGCTGTCGGACATGCTGCTGATCGAGACCGAGCGGGGCTGCTCTCGCGGCTGCACGTATTGCGTGATGCGACGCACGACCAACGGCGGCATGCGCATCGTGCCCGAAGCCACGGTGCTGGCCGAGATCCCGGCCAGCACCCGCAAGGTCGGCCTGGTGGGGGCAGCGGTCAGCGATCACCCGCGTATCGAGGCGATCGTGCGCACGCTGGCCGAGCGGGGCACCCAGGTCGGGCTGTCGAGCCTGCGCCCCGATCGGTTGCGCGAAGATTTCGTCGCGGCCCTGGCGGCAGCCGGCCACCGCACCTTGACCACCGCCCTGGACGGTCCGAGCCAGCGCATGCGGGACATCATCGAGCGCCGGGGGCAAGAAGCGCACTACCTGGCGGCCGCGCGCCACGCCCGACAGCACGGCATCGAGCGGCTGAAGCTCTACCTGATGATCGGCCTGCCGGGCGAGACCGACGGCGACATCGACGAGTGCGTGCGCTTCGTCGCCGAGCTCTCCAAGATCGTGCCGATCGCCCTCGGCATCTCGCCCTTCTGCGCCAAGAAGAACACGCCGCTCTGTGGCATGCCGTACGCCGGCGTCGACACCGTGGGTCGGCGCCTCGAGCGGCTACGCCGCGGGCTCCGCGGTCGCGCCGACGTGCGCGCCGTGAGCGCGAAGTGGGCGTGGGTCGAGCACGTGCTGTCGCAGGGCGGCGAGGCCGAGGGGCTGGCCGTGGCCGCGGCGGTGCGCGCCGGCGGGACCTTCGCCCACTTCAAGCGGGCGTTCGCCGAGCTGGGCCATCGGCCCGACGGTCGCGGCTATGCCGAGGCCACGCCGCCCGTGGCCCCGGACCGCGAGCGCAAGCGGCGGCTGCTCTTGGCGGGCGGCTGAACGGGTCAGCCGCCGCGCCGCAGGCGATCGATCTCTGCCAGCGCTTCGCTCAGGCGGCGCTCGGCGCCGTCGGCGCGGCGGGCCTCTTCTTCCGCGCGGCGGGCCTCTTCTTCCGCGCGGCGGGCCTCTTCTTCCGCGCGGCGGGCCTCTTCTTCCGCGCGGCGTATCGCATCGTCGTACTTCCGCATCACGTCCGAGAGCACGTGCTCGACGCGCGCGAGAAGCTCTCGCGTCTCGGGCACCGCCGCGCCACCGTAGTAGAACCGCAGCTGACCCTCTTCGATGCCGAACGACAGGCCCAGCACGGCGGACTCGAAGCGCCCCGCCTGACCGAGCAACGGGCGATACGAGCGCGCGGCCGGCTCCGGCAAGTGCCAGGCGCGCACCAACAGGCGGGTGGGATCGAACACCACGTACTCGGCAATGCCGAGCCGGGCGAACCACTCGACGTTGCGCTCGTAGTCCTTGTCGCGGTCACCGCCCACGTTGACCTCGAGCGCGAAGTCGAGGCCCTTGCCTTCGACCGACACCGCCCAGCGGTCGCGCGGGTGCGGCTCGACGTCGAGCACGGCGATCAGGTCCGGGGCAAACACGCGCTCGCCGGGGTAGTAGACGGCCAGATTCGACGAGAGGTAGACCTTGCGGCCGATCCGCTGGAAGAAGCCCTGGAGCGGATCCTTCGCGCGCTCGATGGCCAGCCGATGATGATCGCCCTCGGGCGGGCCCAGCTCGAACTCGCTGGGCAGGCTGGCCACCACCTTCGCCCGCTGCTCGGGCGACAGACGATCCCAAATCTCCTGGGGTGGAGCGCGGGGGTCGAGGGGGTCGACCTGCCAGGACGCCGGCTCGGTCATCCCCGCAAGCCTACCACGGCGCGGCTACCCCACGCGCTTGCCCAGCCCCAGGGGCACGAGCGCGGCCGGCTCGGGGCCCAGGGTCTCGTCGGGCCCTTGCGCCTCGTCGACCCCGAAGCGCCGCCGCACCTCCATGTCGAGCAGATGGGTCGGGCGGATGTTCGACAGCGCGGCGAACACGTTGCTGCGCACGTTGTGGTTCTCGGCGTTCAAGCCGGTGAGCAGCTCTTTCACCCGCTTGCGCTGCAGGTTGTCCTGGGAGCCGCACAGGTCGCACGGGATGATGGGAAAGCCGCGCTCGGCGGCGAACGCCGCTATGTCCACCTCTGCACAGTAGACCAAGGGCCGGATCACCACGTTGCGCCCGTCGTCGGAACGCAGCCGCGGCGGCATGGCCTTCATCTGCCCGGAATAGAGCAGGTTCAAGAGCAGCGTCTCGATCACGTCGTCGCGGTGGTGCCCCAGCGCGATCTTGGTCGCGCCCAGCTCGACCGCCACGTTGTACAGAACTCCGCGCCGCAGGCGCGAGCACAGCGAGCAGTACGTCTTGCCCTCGGGCACCTTGTCCTTGACGATGGTGTAGGTGTCTTCGCTGACGATCCGGTGCTCGTAGCCCTCTTTCGCGAAATATTCGGGCAGCACGTGCCGCGGGAACCCGGGTTGCCCCTGGTCCAGGTTCACCGCGACCAGCGAGAACGGGAAGGGCGCGCGCCGCTGCACCTCGCGGAGCAGGTAGAGCAGCGAGTGCGAGTCCTTCCCGCCGCTCACCGCCACCATCACCCGATCGTTCGGCTCGAGCAGACCGAAGTCGGCGCTGGCCTTGGCGACCAGGGACAGCAGGCGCTTCTCCAGGCGGGTCATGCGGGGCGCGGACGCTAGCACGCACCCCGCGCTTCGTCAGTTGGCGGCGAAGGTGACCGCGAACGCCGGAACCCGAGCCACGGCGCTGCCCACGCGACGCTCGCGCCGCTGCGCGTGCAGTGCGTCCATCACCGCCAAGAGGTCGCCGAACTCGGTGTCGTTCTGGCTGTGCAGCACCGCCTGGTCGGTCTTGTCGTCGGTGGGGCTCTTGTGCACGCCCTGGCTCTGCCACTCTTCGGCCAGGCGCTTCTCCAGGTCGGGGTAGCGCACGTCCCCCGCTTCGGTACGCACCGCCTTCCGCTCGACCTCGGCCGTGGCGACCACGGTCTCGCCCTGTTTCCAGGCCAGCGCGAACTTCTTGTCCTTCATCTCCACGTGCAGTCGCTTCGGTTTGTCGTCCTTGCACGGTCCGTCGTCGCACTGCTTGCCCGGCACGTTGGCCGAGGCCTCGACCCGGGCCATCTGGGACCAGACCGCGGTAATCAGCAGGAACGACACCAGACAGAGCAAGAAGTCGATGAACGGAACCAGGGGCAACTCGTGATTGGTCGCGCGCCCGCGCGCGGCCGGCGAACCCGTGTCGATCTGAGCCATGCGTCTCCTCCGAAGGGCTCGGACCCGAGGCGCCGCACGTTCCTTGGATCTCAGCCCGTGACCTGGAGACGTTGGCCCACGATGTCGTGCAACTGGTCGAGCTCGAAGGGCTTCTCGAGCCGGGGGTTGGTCACGCGGGCCAAGAAGTCCCGAGCCCGCTGGGTGAAGGCCCCACCGGTCATGAAGACCAGGCGCTCTTCCAGCCCGGGCTGGCGCTCGGCCAGCGCTCGGTGCAAGTCCATGCCCGACATGTCGGGCATGAGCAGATCGCACAGCACCACGTCGAAGCCCGGGTCCTCGGCCAGCACCCGCAACGCTTCGCGCGCGCTGGTCGAGACCCGCACGTCGTAGCTCTCGGCCAGGGCGCGGCTCACCGTCTCGGCGACCAGCTCTTCGTCGTCGACCACCAGCACCCGCGCGCGGCGGATGGAGGGCGCCGGCATGCTCGACGAGCGCGGCGCTTCGGCCTTCGGCGCGCTGCCCGCCGGCAAGACGATGCGAAACGTGGTGCCCTGGCCCAGCTCGCTGTGCGCGGTGATCTGACCGCCGAACGAGTGCGCGATGGCATGCGAGATGGGCAACCCCAACCCGGTGCCGGTGGGCTTGGTGGTGAAGAACGGATCGAAGATGCGGTTCAAGAGCTCGGGGGCGATGCCCGGGCCGTTGTCGGTCACCTCGACGCACGCCCCACCGTCGTCGCCGCGCGACAGGCGCACCACGATGCGATTGTCGCTCGGGGCGTCGGCGGCAAAGGCCTGGCCGGCATTCGAGAGAATGTTGACGAACAACTGCTCCAGGCTGTTCGGATCGGCGTCCACCTGAGGCACGCCCGCGTTCTCGACGCTGATCGTCGCGCGCGGGGCAACGTCCGACTCGACGGCGTGGAGGGCGCGACGCACCACTTCGCCCAGATCGACCCCCGAGCGCCGGCCACGGCGTCGAGACGAGAGCGACCCGAGCTCTTTGAGGATGTGCCCGACCCGCTCGGCGCCGTGCCGCGACTCTTGCACCCGCTCGGCCAGCTGCGAGAGCCGCGCGCGATCGCCGTCGGCCGCGGGGATCTCGCGGATCAGGTATTCCAGGTTGAGCAGCAAGTAGGCCAGCGGGTTGTTGATTTCGTGAGCAACACCCGCCGACATGGTGCCGACCGACGCGCTGCGATCCGCGACGATCAGCCGGGACTGGTCGTGCTGCCGCTGCGACAGATCGCGCGCCACGACCAGACACGCGCGCTCGCCAGCCCACTCGATGCCGTGCGCGACGCACTCGGCCTCGAACAGCCCGCCGCCCGATCGGCGCACGCGCACGCGCAAGACCGCGCGCTTCCCCGGCGAGTCCAGCAGCGAACCGAGAGTCCGCGCTGCCTTGGGCACGTCGTCGGTGTGTAGCACCTCGGCCACGCGTGCCTTTGCCAGGGTGGCAACGTCGGCGTACCCGACCCAGCGCAACAGCGCCGGGTTGGCATAGATCAGCCCGCCGCGACCGAGCACGGCCAGGCCATCGGGCGCGGCGTCGAGCAGAAGCCGGAAGTCGGCGCGCGCGTCGGCGACCTCGCGGAACACGACCAGCTGCTGGTCACCCGCACGCTCGCGGGCGATCCGCACGCTGAAGAGCGAGCCGTCCTTGCGGCGCAGGTGGGCGGTTCGATCGTCGCCGGCGATGTCCAGCTGGTAGTCCCGCGGGCTCAGGCGCTCGAGCTCAGCAAGGTCGTAACCCAAGAGGTGGGCCGCAGCCGCGTTCACGTACAGGGGGCGATCCGGATCGGCGACGGCCGTGACCACCAAGCCGACGCTCTGGGCGTTCATCGCGGCGATCAGCGCCGGTGCGGGGTCGGGGGGCTGCGACACCGGCCGATTCTAACCCGATAGTCCAGCTCGAGGTTGGCCCTCGGCGAAGCAGGCCATGGCCGCGAGCGCGGCGTTGGTCTAAAGGGTCTCTGGTGAAGTCGGCACAGCTCGCCCAGCTGCTGGTGGTGGCGGCCGCCGCATTCGGCGTCTACTCTTTCGCACGAACGGCGCGCGACGGCGAAGCGCGGCGCGTGTGCACCTCGCTGTGTGCGCTGGCCCCGAACTACGCCGGCAGGAATCGACTGGCGCCCGATTTCGAGCTGCCGTCGCTCACCGGTGAGAAGGTCCGCCTGTCCAGCTTCCGCGGCAAGGTCGTGATCCTCAACTTCTGGACCAAGACCTGCCGCCCCTGCCTGGAAGAGATGCCCTCGCTGGCCGAGCTGGGTCAGGTGGTGAAGACGCACAAGGACATCGCGCTCGTCACCGTCTCGACCGATGACGGCGCCGACGACGTGCGCGGCACGCTGAAGAGCGTTCTGGGGACCGACAACCCACCCTTCGTGGTGCTGATCGACGAAGACTCGAAGATCGTGGGAGACACCTTCGGAACCAAGCTCTACCCCGAGACCTGGTTCGTCGATCCCAGCGGGGTCATCCGCGCACGCGTGGACGGCGCGCGCAGCTGGGACGGCTCGATTCCGGTGGGCTTCGCCGAGAGCCTGAAAGATCCCTTCGCGTGCGAGATCGGCTTTTCGCGAGGCCGCCCGACGGGTGAGCACGCCGGCCTGTGCGCGGACGTGGCCGCGGCAGAGTGATCAGTTCTGTGTGCAGATCTTGTACTCTGGCAAGATCGAGCTGCCCTTGCAGCTGGTGCCCGACGGGCACACGCCCGGAGAGCTGCCGCACACCACGCGCGCGCCGGCGTAGTTGCACGAGTTCTTGCAACTGAAGTCGGTGTAATAGCCAGAGCCGCCGTTTTGCACCAGCGTGCCGCAGCAGATCTGCCCCGACCCGCAGTCCTCGGGGCCGTCGCACTTGATGTCGGCGCCGTAGCAGGTCTGACTGCTCGTGTAGCACGTGGCCTTGTAAGCCCCGCCGGTGAAGTACTGGCAGCAGAAACCCTTGGCGGGGTCGCACTTGTCGGTGCCGCAGGCAACCGTGTTGCCGGTGGTTCCACCGGTGGCGCCGCTGCCCCCCATGCCGCCCAGCGCGCCGCTGCCGCCCATGCCACCCAGCGCGCCGCTGCCGCCCATGCCACCCAGCGCGCCGCTGCCGCCCATGCCACCCAGCGCGCCGCTGCCGCCCATGCCACCCAGCGCGCCGCTG
>Ga0073899_10001646_pt1 | contig 20379 bp, 20 predicted proteins | sample KloWWTmetaKNB5Ph_FD_88975 | JGI IMG/M metagenome (GOLD analysis project Ga0073899, IMG submission 88975) | Active sludge microbial communities from Klosterneuburg, Austria, studying microevolution and ecology of nitrifiers - Klosterneuburg... | ecosystem: Engineered > WWTP > Aerobic digester >... | reverse complement strand
TGAGTCGTTCTCTCCCGACGGCACTCTGGTCGCAGCGCTATCTCCCTCTGAGGGGCTCGCCAAGGTCGCCCGCGTGGCCATCCTCGATGCCAAGACTGGCCAGCGGCTTGCCTACTTCCGACTCACCGAGCACAGCCTCGAGCTGGCTGGGATGCCTCGGTGGGAAGACAACTCCCACCTCCTCTTTGGCGCCAAACAGCTAGGCAACAGCCAAGTCGCGTTGCTGCGCTTGGGTGTCGACAAATCGCTGGTGCGAGCGACCAAGGTCCTCGATGCGACCCACCGTCAGGGATTCGTCATCTCCGACTGACCTAGACGAGCACCTGGGTGACGGGCAGGCTCGAATCTGCTGGTACGTCGAGGGTGCTGGGGGTGCGACCGCGTCGTACAACTTCGGCGCCGAGCGCCGCCACCATCGCCCCGTTATCGGTGCATAGCCCCGGTCGAGGCACCCTGACTCGGATGCCTAGAGCACTGGCGCGCTCGGTGGCCAAGGCGCGAAGCCGACTGTTGGCCGCAACGCCGCCGCCGATCAAGATGTCCTCGATGCCTTCGGTGCGCGCCGCGTCGAGCGCCTTGCGCACCAAGACATCACACACGGCCTCTTGGAAGCTTGCCGCCACATCGGCAACCGGCACTGCCTCACCCGAACGTTCCTTGGCCTCCACCCACCGTGCCACGGCGGTCTTGAGTCCTGAGAAGGAGAAGTCGAACCGGTGCCGCTCGAGGTCACGTCGGCTGGTCAGACCACGGGGGAAATCGATGGCCACCGAATTGCCTGATGCGGCCATGCGATCGACGTGCGGGCCACCAGGGAATGGCAGGCCGAGCAGTCGGGCGACCTTGTCGAAGGCCTCCCCAGCAGCGTCGTCGATCGTGGCACCCATAGGACGCACATCGGCGGTGACATCTTCGACTCGCAGCAGGCTGGAGTGTCCACCGCTGACGAGCATGGCCAAACACGGCTCGGGAAGCGGGCCGTGCTCAAGTTGGTCAACGGCGACGTGGGCAGCCAAGTGGTTGAGCGCAAACAGTGGCTTATCAAGCGAGATCGCCAGCGCTTTGGCGGCTGCGACCCCCACCAACAGCGCACCGGCTAGTCCAGGACCGCTGGTGACCGCAATCGCATCGACGTCACTGACGCGGATTCCAGCGGTCTCACAGGCTCGTTCGATGGTCGGCACCATCGCTTCGAGGTGAGCCCGGCTTGCGACCTCAGGCACCACCCCACCAAATCTGGCGTGCTCCTCGACGCTGCTGGCCACTGCATCAGCCAGCAGGGTGTAGCCGCGCACGATGCCCACACCTGTCTCATCACAGGAGGTCTCGATGCCCAAGACGAGTGGTTCGTTGTTCATCTGACCCACTCCATCACCAAGGCATCGGCGCCATCGAGGTAGTAGCCCGCACGAACGTCGATTGTGGTGAACCCAAAGCGTTCATAGAGCCCAATGGCACCCACGTTGTCGCGCCGTACTTCTAAGAGCACCCGAGGCTGCATCGAGCGGTCCAGAGCGGCCTGCAGCAACTCTGCGCCCACGCCGGCGCGCCGATGCTGCGGCAACACCGCAATCCGATCAAGGTCACACACGTCTCCGGCTGGACGCATCACACAAAAGCCGCACTGGTCGGCAAGCCACACAGATGAGGTCGCCAAGGTGGTCTCCCACGTCGAGTCTGACCACGCCTCGGCGCCAAATACCTCCACGTCGCTGTCGTGCAGCCAGGGCAGATCAGCGCGGCGCGCGGCGGTGATCACGAGACCTTCTTCGGAGTGTGCGGCTCCATGGCATCTGGGCGGCGCAGGTACATCGGCTCTGGGTCGAGTAGTTCGAATCGCTCCTGGGCCACGAGCTCGGCCAACACCGACGCGGCAGGCTGCTCGATGCCGACAAATCCTGGGAAGAACTCCGCATAGATCCGCCCGCCAGCGCCCACGACGGGCAACTGGGTTGCCAGGTCAGCAGGTGCGACCACTTCAGGCCCTGCGACGCGGTGTCCGTCGCGATAATGGGCCGCATAAACCTCTTTGCGTCGAGCGTCTGTGGCCACGACGAACTCGTCGAGTCCCTGATCCATCGCCTGGGCAGCGAGTACGTCGAGCGTGCACACGCCGTACACCGGGATCTCTAGAGCCCACCCCATCGTGCGAGCCGTCACCAGGCCAACCCGCAAGCCGGTGAAAGGCCCTGGGCCGACACCGACCGCAATCGCAGTGACGTCGCTCGGACGCGCGCCCGCCTCAGTGAGCACCTGATGAATCGAGGCGCCCAACTGCTCACCATGCTTCATCGCGACCTGACCTTCGTGGTGCGCAAGCACCTCAAAGTCGCTCCACACGGCGACACTGACCAATGCAGTGGCGGTGTCGAAGGCGAGGATCACGGGGTTGAGGTTAGCCCAGTGAGCGGGCACTCTGTGCTTTATGACCCTTCGCTGGCAGTGTCTCAATATTGACTCTCACGACCCAAGCGCGGACGCCGTTTTCTGGGAGCAAGCGCTGGGCTGGCGGCGCACCTACGACCACGACGACGAGGTCGTCTTGGAGCCACCTGATGGCAGTCCCGAAGACGGAGTCTCGCCCGATCTTTTGTTCTTGCGTGTCCCTGAGGACAAGCAGTTGAAGAACCGGCTTCACCTCGATTTGCGACCCGATGATCAAGCCGCCGAGCTAGAGCGCCTGCTCGCCTTGGGCGCCACTCACGTCGATGTTGGCCAAGACGGCACCCAATCGTGGTTTGTGCTCGCTGACCCGGCCGGCAACGAGTTTTGCCTGCTCCGGGCGCTCAACAGTTCCGATGAGGTCTACGAAGGTGCACCCAGCTAAAGGCTGACCTGCGCCCACCGGGCACCGATCGGGGTCAGCGTTGCAGTGCGGGCCTCCGTGTCTGGGTCGACGTCGAGGCTGATTTCGAGACGATCACTCGACAACGCCTCGGCCAATCCCGCGCCCCACTCGATGACGGTGACTGCATCGTCTAGGTCAGTGTCAAGGTCGAGGTCATCAAGCTCGGCCGCGCCACCGAGGCGGTAGGCATCGACATGCACCAACGGTGTGGGGCCGGGGTGCACGCGGGCAATCACAAACGTCGGTGACGTCACCTCGCCACGCACACCCATGGCCTGGCCCAGCGACTTTGTCAGGGTCGTTTTGCCTGCACCCAGCCCGCCGGTCAAGATCACCACATCACCTGGCTGCACCAGCCCCGCGAGCTTTACGCCCAGCGCTTGGGTCGCCTCGAGGTCGGGCAACATGACCGCGGTCGGTGCCAGCTTCGCCATCTCCAAGTACGGCGAGCGCCGAGCGATCACGAAGTAGCCCAGCGACTTCCAAAACTGCACGGTCTGGGGCAACTCTTCTCGCGCAATCAGGCGAAGGCCTCGGCAGCCCGAAGCGTGCTGCTCGGCGGCGGCAACCAACGCATGCGCCGCACCTGCCCCTCGAAATCGAGCCAACACCCCAACTCGGCGCAACCACAACCAGTCCGGTTGCCGGTCGAGCACCAAAGCGCCAACAAGTTCGCCCTCAACTAGCGCGATCAACCCACCGTCTTGACCAAGTGCTCGCGCCATGGATTCGCGGGTCTCAGCCAGCGCATCGCCCGGAGGGTCGAGCACCGGACGATCACGAAAGGCCGCGTGCACGACCGCTAGCACCTCATCGGCCGCTTCGGGTCCGACGAGTTTGACCTCGATCATGAACTCGCGACCGACCGCAGATCGGGCCGAGCAGCTGCGATCGCCACTGACTCGATTGCGGCGTTGACACGGGCTGACTTCTCAAAGATCACCATGTGGCCAGCCCCTGGGCACACCACGAGTTCGGAGCCCTCAATGGCAGTGGCCAAGCGTCGCGAGTGAGCTAGCGGAGTGAGCCGGTCGCGGGTGCCACAGATGATGGTGGTGGCGACGTTGGTGAACGCGCCCAAAACGGCGTACTTATCGAGGGCCTCAAACTGCGGGAAGAACGCACCCAACACCTCCATCGGAGTGTCGGCGAGCATGTGGTCGAGGAACTCCACCTGCTCCGGCGGCACGTTCGTGGAGCCGAAGGCGAAGCGGCGAACCACGAGGTAGCCGATGTTGGATCCCAGCCGGCGGGCCGAATCGACCAGTTCGGGTGCTTTGGCAAGCGCTGAGATGGCTCGCAGAGCGACCACCTCACCGATGCCATCGGGAATCCACGAACTAATCGTCTCGTGCGGGTGCATGTCACCTGCAGAGGTCGCAATCAAGGCCACGCCGGTGACTCGTTCGCTGAACTCGCGGGTGAACTGATCGGCGTACGCCAAAGCACTCATGCCGCCCATCGAGTGCCCGACGACCACCACGCGGCCCGTCGGAACCAGTTGCTCGATCACCGCACCGAGGTCGGCGCCTAGTTGGTCGATCGTGGCGTTCTTCCACTCACCTCGACCCGATTGGCCGTGAGCGCGTTGGTCATAGAAAACCATGCGGAACTTGCCTCGCAGGGCCGCGCGCTGGAAGTGCCAGCAATCCAAACTCAGGGCATAGCCGTGCGCAAAAACCAAAGTCGGCAGGTCGGCTGCTGGGGCTTCATGCTTGCCGCGCCGCTTTCGAGAGTACGGCGCCACCTCGTCGACCTCGGCGTGCAAGTGCACCCCGTCAGAGGCAATGACCGTGCGCGCCTGGGAGTGCAGCGTGCCAAGTCGGTCAGCATCGGGGGCGGCTTTGCGGCGCTCGGCAACGATGGTGCGTTCGGCAACGAGCCCGACTCCGACCGCTAGGGCTGCCAGAGTCCCGGCAATGCCACCTGCGCGGCGTTTCGACACGATTTCTCCCGGATCTCAAAAGGACGTCTCATTGTGGCACTTAGCCCACAAAGACTCGCGAGGTCCTCCCGCCGATGCGGGTCACAATTTCGTAGTTGATGGTCTCAGCGGCCTCCGCCCAATCATCCGCGGTGGGTTCCCCAAGCTCCCCGGCCCCGAAGATGATGACCTCATCGCCAGGCGCGGCGCTGCCCTCACCAAGGTCGACGATGAATTGATCCATGCAGACCCGCCCCACGACTGGGCAACGCTGCGAGTTGATCCACACAGCGCCGCGGTTGGAGGCGTGGCGGGGGATGCCGTCGCCGTACCCCAATGGCACGAGCGCGATCCTCATCTTCGCTTGGGCCACAAACGTGTGTCCGTAGCTAATGCCCTCGCCAGCATCGATCTCTTTGACCATCGCCACCCGAGTGCGCACTGTCATGGCGGCCTTCACCGGCAAATGTTCGACGTTGGGGGCCGGATCGAGACCATAGGTCGCCAACCCCACCCGAACGAGGTTGGTGAGGGGATGTTGCGGCAGCACGGTGGCCCCGGCCGAGTTAGCCAAGTGCACCACCTCGGGGGTCAACCCGGCCTCGTGGGCAAACTCAAGCGCTGACTCAAAGCGTTCCCACTGGTGCTGGTTTGCGCGGTGATCAGGGTCATCGGCGCTAGCCAAATGCGACCAAATTCCGCTCACTTCGAGGTGGCCTTCTGCTTGGGCGTGGGCCGCGGCCTCCACCAGGTGCGGCCAATCGGCACCGCTGGCCCCACCACGCGAGAGCCCCGAGTCGATCTTGAGTTGCACCCGCAACCCCTTCACCTCGGCCATGGCGGTGAGTTGATCCACGGAGTACGCCGTCACATCAATGCCGTGCTCCTCCGCCGCAGCAAAGTCTTCATCGGGCAGATGCAGCCACGACAAAATCCGGCCACGATCCCCCGCTGCCCGCAAAAGCAGGGCCTCATCCAATGTGGCCACCCCCAGCCACGCCACCCCCGCCTCACGAGCCACCCTGGCCACCTCGACCATCCCGTGCCCGTAAGCATTGGCCTTGACCACGACCATCAACTCTTGCGCGCGCTGACCCTTCAGCCACTCAATGTTGGCCCGAATCGCCCCCAGATCCACCACAACCTCTGCTCTGTGAGCGATCGGGGGTAGCGCGGTCATGGGGAAACCCTACGACGCTGCTGGTGCAGGAATCCCAGGTTAAGTACCCCGTTTGTTACTTCACCCAGGTTGCAACCTGGGTGAAGTAACAAACGGGTGGGTGAAGTTGGTGCAGTTGTGGCGTCGTCGTACTCACATGGGAGGCAGAGTTCGCAGCAAACGAGCCCGCTCATGACCGACTTCAGGGACTGCGCGAGAAGAACCAGGCTGGCCCCGGTTACGGCATGTCGGGAATCCGAGGGGGTCGAGACTCTGGATGGGCATGCCACCAACGATGATTCAGCATTGTCCGCGCAGAGTCGAAGAGGTAATCAACCATCCACTCGCGAGCAGCGTCGTACGTGTCGAGAACAGCTGCCGTCGACCGCTTGCCGCGCTCCCGGTAATACACCGCCCAACGACCATCAGCCTGCTCATCGAAGCCAAAGTGTTCCTCCGCCGCAGGCATAGCACCCGGTTGCGTGACGACAGGCGGCGGGAAGCCGTGAACGGCGACATAGTCGTGCAATTCGCGTCGGGTCACCGACACCAAATCCGAGAAGCGTACGTCGTCGATAGACACTCCCTCGGGCAATTGCTCCACACCCCAATGAAACACGTCCCCGCCCAGAATCACCTGGATCTGTTCGATGGGCTCACGCATAGGTTGACCCTCGCTCCTCCAACCGCGTGATGGCAACATGAGTCACAACTTCACCCACCCGTTGCTCACTTAACCCAGGTTGCAACCTGGGTTAAGTGACAACTCGGGTACTTAACCTGGGATTTCGACACCCGGGATTTCGACACCAAGAGCAGCAACCACCCCTGGAATCCCCCGAGCAATGTCGCTGGCAACGATCGGCCCGTGCTCACCGGCGAGGGTGGCGGCGGCTCCGTGCACCCAGGAGCCGACTCGGGCGGCATCAAATGGGGTCAGCCCGGCGGCTAGGAGTGCGCCGGTGAGCCCGGCTAAGACGTCCCCGGCTCCGGCGGTGGCCAGCCAGGGGTTGCCCGTAGTGGTGACTGCGACGTGGCCGTCAGGGGCTGCGATGAGCGTATGGCGACCCTTGAGCATCACGACTGCCTCAAAACGCTGTGCCGCCTCGCGGGCGACCGCCAACTGGTCGGCTTCGACCTGCTCGCGGGTCAGGCCCATGAGCGCAGCCATTTCTCCGGCATGGGGCGTGAGGATGGCGGGGACTCCCACGGGGCCGTGGATGCATTTCAGCGCATCAGCATCAATCACCAACGGCACGTCATCGGCAAGGGCGGCGTCTAGGTGGGCTTGGGCGTCATGAGAGGTGCCCGAGCCAACGACCCAGGCTTGCACTTGACCGGCGCCGACAACCTCGGGGTTTGAGTCGATGACCGGGGCATCGCCGACGTACCTCACCATCCCCACTAGCCCACTATTTGCCCCGGCGACGCACATCATCGCGGCCCCGGGATAGGTGCTGGAGCCAGCGCGAACCCCAACGACGCCTCGGGTGTATTTGTGCGCGAACGGCCCTGGCCTCGGCACCAGATTGGCGACATCCGTGCTGGTCAGGGAACTCACCTGGGCAGGTGGCAAGTCCAGACCGATGTCGATGAGTTCGATGACGCCACAGGCCTGCGCGGCTGGTTCGACGAGGTGGCAGACCTTGTAGGTGCCGAAGGTGACGGTCAGGTCAGCCCTCACGTGCGCACCGCTGATCTGCCCGGTGTCGACGTCGACCCCGGTGGGAGTGTCCACCGCAATCATGGGGGCGTCGCGAAGTCGCTCGATGATCGCCACCGCCTCCGCGCGCAACGGTCCAACTCCTCCGATGCCAGCAATGGCATCGAGTACGACGTCAGGCGACCCAGGTTCGAGTACGACTCGCCCACCTGCGGCTCGAAGTGCCGTCAAGCCCGCGGCGTGCACACGCTGACTCAGCACCAGTGCGCTGACTGAGGCCCCACGCCGGGCTAGCAGCGCGCCAGCAAACAGCGCATCTCCTCCGTTATCCCCGCTCCCAACAAGCAACAAGATGGAGCGCCCATAGACCTGCCCACCCAGGAATGCGCCAACCGCGGTCGCGAGCCCGAAAGAAGCCCGCTGCATCAAGGCACCTTCGGGCAGCTGGGCCATCAGGTCGGCCTCGGCCGCCCTGACCTGCGCGACTGTATGCGCCCAGCGCATCTAGCCGATCGCCTCTGCAACCACGAAAGCCGAGGCGATCCCGGCGTCATGTGACAACGACAAGTGCAGGTGAGTGATGCCTAGCGCGGCGGCTCGGGCCGCGACCGTGCCGCTGAGCTCAAAGGTGGGGGCGGTGGCGCCATCGCGCACGACCACAGCATCGGTCCACACCAAACCACCGTCGGTCGAGAGCGCTTTTGCGAGTGCTTCTTTGGCGGCAAACCGAGCCGCTAAGGAGGCAGGGCGGTGGGCTAGCTCTGACTCGACGAAAAGCCGCTCGCGCAGGCCCGGGGTGCGCTCGAGCGTTTGGGTAAACCGCTCAATGTCGACAACGTCGACCCCGATGCCCACGATGGCCATGGCGTCACTCGACCGTGACGGACTTGGCCAAGTTGCGGGGTTGGTCCACGTCGTGGCCCATCTTGGTGGCCAGTTCGCAGGCAAACAGTTGGAGCGGCACCGTTGAGACCAGCGGTTGCAACAAAGTCGACACACGCGGCAACCGGATCACTTCGTCGGCGAAGGCAGTCACTTCTTCATCGCCGTCTTCGGCCAACACGATCGTGCGGGCGCCTCGAGCGCGGATCTCTTGGATCGCGCTGACCATCTTGTCGCGCAATTGGTCACGCCCGGCTGGGGGGATCACGCAAAAGACCGGCAGGCCCTCTTCGATCAGCGCAATGGGTCCGTGCTTGAGTTCGCCAGCGGCAAACCCCTCAGCGTGGATGTAGGCAAGCTCCTTGAGCTTGAGCGCGCCTTCAAGTGCCACCGGGAATCCGACGTGGCGACCCAAGAACAGCACCGATTTGGCATCGGCCAACCGCCCGGCCAGGTCATAGATCTCGTCGGCGTTATCGAGCAACCGCTGCACGTGGCCGGGGGCGTCGGCGAGTTCACGCACGATGGCGGCGACTTCCTCGCCGTACTTCATGCCGCGAAGTTCGGCGAGGTACAACCCCAGGAGGTAGCTGGCGATGAGTTGGGTCAAGAAGCCCTTGGTCGAAGCCACACCGATCTCGGGGCCGGCGTGGGTGTAGATCACCGCGTCGGCTTCGCGCGGAATCGTGGAGCCGTTGGTGTTGCAGATCGCCAGCACCTTGGAACCTTGTGCGCGGGCGTGTCGAAGAGCCATCAAGGTGTCTGCGGTCTCACCCGACTGCGAGACCGCCACTACCAAGGTGTTGCGGGTCAAAATGGGGTCGCGGTACCTGAACTCGTGCGACAACTCGACTTCGCAGGGGATGCGGGCCCAGTGCTCAATGGCGTACTTCGCCACCAGCCCCGCATAGAACGCGGTGCCGCAGGCAACGATGATGATCTTGTCGATCGAACGCAGTTCTTCATCGGAGATGCGCACTTCATCAAGTTGCAGCGCACCTGAGGTGTCGTGGCGACCCAAGAGCGCATCGGCGATCGCGCGCGGCTGCTCGAAGATCTCCTTGCGCATGAACCAGTCGTAGCCATCCTTTTCGGCTGCCGAGAGGTCCCAGTCGACGTGGTAGTGCTTGCCTTCAGCGGGGGCGCCATGAAAGTCGCTGACCGCCACGCCCTCACGGGTGATGGTGACCACCTGGTCTTGGCCAAGTTCGAGGGCTTCGCGAGTGTGCTCGATGAACGCCGCCACATCAGAACCCAGGAAGTTCTCGCCCTTACCGAGCCCGACGACCAGTGGGGAGTTTCGGCGCGCGGCCACGACCCGCGAAGGATCTTTGGAGTCCACCGCCACCAAGGTGAACGCACCTTGGAGTTGGCGGCAGGTGGCTTGCATGGCTTCGGTCAGGTCGTTGCACGCCAACAACTCGACTTCGAGAAGTTGGGCCGCAACTTCGGTGTCGGTTTCAGAACGCATCTCAAGACCGGCTGCTTCGAGCTTCGAGCGGATCTGCGCGTAATTCTCGATGATGCCGTTGTGCACTAACGCAACCCGACCGGTCGCACCTAGGTGAGGGTGGGCGTTGTTGTCGGTGGGGGCACCGTGGGTGGCCCAACGGGTGTGACCGATGCCGGTGGTCGATGCAGCCAATGGACTACTCGCCAGCGCGCCTTCGAGGTTGCTGAGCTTGCCTGCCTTTTTGTCGTAGGCGATCTGCCCATCCACGACAAGCGCGACCCCGGCCGAGTCGTATCCGCGGTACTCCAATCGACGCAAGCCGTCGATCACCACCTGCTCAGCTTGCTTGTCTCCGACGTACCCAACGATGCCGCACATGGGCTGAAGTCTAGAGGTGCGTGGCCAGACTCACGGCATGCTGAGTGCCTCAACCAGGCTGGCATAGAGAACAATGCGCCCATGAGCACCGAGTCTTCGCCGTACGTCGAACTCGACCGCGACGATTGGGCGAGACTGGGTCACTCCACCGTGCAGCCGCTTTCGCCAGCTGAAATCGAGCGAGTCAGGGGCCTGGGTGACGAGCTCGACCTGCGCGAAGTCGAAGAGGTCTACCTGCCGCTGAGCAAGCTCCTCAGCCTCCGCGTGGCCGCAAGTGGGGTCTTGCACCGCGCCCAACAAGACTTCCTCGGTCGCCCTACTCCCCCGCGCACCCCCTTTGTGATCGGCCTGGCCGGATCGGTGGCGGTCGGCAAGTCCACCACGGCTCGCGTGCTGCGCGAGATGTTGGCCCATTGGCCCGAGCATCCGCGGGTTTCGCTGGTGACCACCGACGGGTTCCTTTACCCCAACGCCGAGCTTGAAAAGCGCGGCATCTTGCACCGCAAAGGGTTTCCGGAGTCCTACGACCGCCGCGCGCTGTTGAAGTTCGTGATGGACATCAAGTCTGGTCGCGAGGAAGTGCATGCACCGACGTACTCCCACCTGGTGTACGACGTGAAGCCCGACGAACCCGTGATCATCAAAGCCCCCGACATCGTCATCGTTGAGGGCCTCAACGTGCTCCAGCCTGCTCGGGTGCGAGACGACGGTCGCACCGGGTTGGCAGTGAGCGATTTCTTCGACTTCACCGTCTACGTCGATGCCCGCAAGAGCGACATCCGACGGTGGTACACCGAACGCTTCTTGCACTTGCGCGAGACGGCCTTCCGCAACCCGGCGTCCTACTTCTCCCGCTACGCCGGCCTCACCGCCGACGAAGCCCGAGCCGAGTCTCGCCGCATCTGGGACTCCATCAACGGCCCCAACCTCGACCAAAACATCGTCCCCACCCGGTCGCGGGCCACCCTGGTGCTTCGAAAGGGCAGCGACCACTCAGTGAGCTACGTGCGCTTGCGCAAACTCTGAGTTCGCCGGGCTGCACGGCTACACCAAGTGCTTCTCAAACTCCGCTAGTCGAGCCACTGGCACATAACCCAACTGATCATTCACGGCGATCATGTGGGTGTTGACCTCGGCGTTGAACGTGAGGATCTCATCGGCCTCGGGATATGCCTGAGCCAAAGCCCTCATGTTGGCGATCTTGAGGGCCAGGCCGAGTCGGTGTCCTCGGTGGTCGCGGTGCACCTGGGTGCCCCATTGCCACACCCGGTTCCCGTCGTACTCCGCACGCACCGTGTCGCAGTAGCCGACAACTTCTTGGCCCCACATGGCGACGGTGCGGATGCGAGAGCGGCGTTGGGCAGCCAGGAGTTGCTCGCCAATTCGGTTCGACTCGACGTCGACGGCCTCAGCTTCGTAGGACATCTCGCCCATCGGCGCCTCGGTGGTCAGTGAGGCATCCAAAACACTGACCTTGTATGCGATGTCTGCGGGTCCGCTGCCATAGTGGCTCGTGATCGCATAGCCCGCATGAGCCGGGGCAATCGAGTCGGCCAGGTCGGTGAGAAAGTCGGGCGAGACCGGCAACTCCAGTCGGCGCATCACGTCGCCGAGGCCAAACTTGTAGCCGTGACGTCGAGCGAACTCAGCATCGGGCACCCCCGCTGCATCTGCGGGGTCGTCCAAGGCGTGCAGCACCTCGGCGGCAATGATGTGTCGCCCCGCTGCCCTGGCCATGCCTTCTAGGTGTGCCAATAGGGCAGACCCATAGCCACGGCCGCGATCTGCCGGTGCGACGAACACCTCAACCGCAGCGTGTACGAGGTGATCGAGTTGCGGAAACGAGATCGAGCCGGCCGCAACCACGCGGCCATCCACCACAGCGGAGATGTGGTGCAACTTCCGGCGTGGCCAGTCAATTGCGGTGGCCGCCAGGATTTCGGCAAATGCCCACACCATGGGGTGCGGCTTTCCGTAACGACCGGCGGCTGAGTAGGCCTCGTACCAAGCCCGCAAACCGGCTTCGTCTTGGGTGACGTCGATGAATTCCACGTCGCCGACCGTAGGCCACACCCACTGCGGGCGCACCTGATTAAAGCCCGAGTTGAGCATTCACGACGGCTGCCAAACGGTGCGCCACCTCGTGAGCGAGTGCCTGCGTGGGGGCCTCGACCATCACCCGCACTAGCGGCTCAGTGCCTGAGGGGCGCAACAAGATTCGGCCCGAGCCGTTGAGCGCGGCCTCTTCTTCGGCCACTGCCGCAGCCAGCACCGCGTCATCGTCGGTGCGTGACTTATCGACGTTGGGCACGTTGACCAAAATCTGCGGCAACCGCGACATGACCCCGGCTAACTCGGCGAACGACTTGCCAGTGGCCGCCATCCGATCGAGCAAGTGCAGGGCGGTCAACACTCCATCGCCAGTGGTCGCGTGGTCAGACAAGATCACGTGGCCCGACTGCTCGCCACCGAGGTTGTAGCCAGAAACTTTCATCGCTTCGAGAACGTAGCGGTCCCCAACCTTTGTTTGGCGTACGCCGAGGCCAGCGGCCTTCATCGCCTGCACAAACCCGAGGTTGCTCATCACCGTCGCCACCACAGTGTCTTTAACCAACCGGCCTTGCTCGTGCATCGCAAGGGCCAAGATCGCCAGGATCTGGTCACCGTCGACAATCTCACCCGCAGCATCGACCGCCAGGCATCGGTCGGCATCTCCGTCGAGCGCGAAGCCCACGTCAGCGCCGTGCGCCACCACTGCTGCTTGGAGTGCTCCGAGGTGGGTCGAGCCGCAGTTGTCGTTGATGTTGAGTCCGTCAGGCGAGGCGTGAATCGCGACAACGTCTGCGCCGGCTGCCCGTAAGGCTGCTGGACCGACCACGGAGGCAGCTCCGTTGGCGCAGTCGAGCACGACCTTCAGCCCGCTCAATGAGTGCGAGATGGTGCTGGTGAGGTGGTCGACGTACTGCGAGCCAGCACTGAACTCCGTGCGCACCCTGCCCACATCACCGCCGAGTGGTCGCTGCCACTCCTCGCGCATGTGCTGCTCAATGGCCTGTTCGATGGCGTCATCGAGTTTGACCCCGCCTTTGGCCAAGAACTTGATGCCGTTGTCTGGCATGGCGTTGTGCGAGGCGCTGAGCATGACGCCGAGGTCAGCGCCCATGGCGCCGGTGAGGTAGGCAACCGCAGGCGTGGGCAGGTCGCCCAAGAGCACGGCGTCAACGCCGGCACTGGCCAAACCCGCCACCACAGCGGCGGAGAGAAATTGCCCTGAGATTCGAGTGTCGGTGCCGACCACCGCAAAGGGCCGGTGCCCGGCGAAACTGCCCCGTTGCGCAAGCACATGCGCGGCAGAAACGGAGAGGTCTAGGGCCAATTCAGCCGTGAGTACCCCATTGGCCAATCCACGGACGCCATCGGTGCCGAACAGCTTCTTCATCTCAGGCGACTCCTAGCTCGCGTCCCCGGGACGATTCGTCGCAGGACTGAGTTGTGTCCCAGAGCGCAGTACAAGGCGGAGGAGGGAAGGCGGCCTCGAGGGCCGTCGACCGACGACAACGCCGCAATGTCCCAATGGAACCGCGGGCTGCGTTGTGTCCCAGAGCGCAGTGCAAGGCGGAGGAGGGAAGGCGGCCTCGAGGGCCGTCGACCGACGACAACGCCGCAATGTGCCTGGGACACATCGCAGGACTAGCGCTTGGAGAACTGGGAAGCCTTACGGGCCTTCTTGAGCGAGGGACGGTTGGCTTCAACGTCGATCGCGTTGAGAGCGCGGGCCACACCCAGGCGCAGTGCGCCGGCTTGACCGGTGATGCCACCGCCGTGGATGCGGGCGATGACGTCGAAGCGGCCAACGAGGTCGGTGGTCACGAAGGGCTCGTTGACGACCTGCTGGTGCAGCTTGTTGGGGAAGTAGGAGTCGAGGGTGCGTCCGTTGACGGTCCACACTCCGGTGCCGGGAACGAGGCGAACTCGGGCGACGGCTTCCTTGCGGCGACCAGTGGCTCCGGCGGGAGCGATGGTCGCGGGGCGGGCGGGAGCGTCGGCGGGGCGGCTGCTCTCGGTTGAGTAAGCGACGCCAGCTTCGTCGACCTCGTAGGTCTCTTCGACGTCCACAGTGTTGTTCTCAGTCATTGTCATAAGTCCTTGGTACGTCGATTACTGGGAGACCTGAGTGATCTCAAACGGCTTGGCCTTCTGGGCGGCGTGCGGGTGCTCAGACCCGGAGTACACCTTGAGCTTCTTGAGCATCTGACGGCCGAGGCGGTTCTTGGGGAGCATGCCCCACACTGCCTTTTCGATGGCCTTGCGAGCGTCTTTCTCCAGCAGTTCACCGAAGGGGGTGGTGGTCAAGCCGCCTGGGTAGCCGGAGTGACGGTAGGCCATCTTGGTGGCGGCCTTGTTGCTGGACAGTGAGACCTTGGCAGCGTTGATCACGATGACGAAGTCGCCAGTGTCGACGTGGTTTGCAAACATCGCCTTGTGCTTGCCTCGCAGGAGGTTGGCAACTTGGACGGCGAGTCGGCCCAACCGCACGTCGGTGGCGTCGATGACGAGCCACTCGCGTGTGATGTCGGCGGGCTTGGGAGTGTAGGTGCGCATGCGGCGTCCACTCTCTGGTTCGTAGTGCGAGTCAGGGGGTTCCCTGAAACGTGTGGTTCTGCGACTTCTGACGAACACTGCCCGGTTCCACTTCGTCCGGGTCTGCACCGCAAACTTCACGGCGCGGCAGGAGACGCAAGGGCCAAGATTACGCCGCGCCTAGTGGTCGGGTCAAAACGGCGTGAGGTAGTGCCATGCCCGGTCCTCGGAATTGTTCACGGTTGGCGTTGGAACTAGGTTGGGGCTACCGAAACTAGAACTCTGGAGATGGCCGATGGGCGACGCCGAATCTTTGACCGTGCGTGACAACCGCACCGGCAAGGAGTACGAAATCCCGATCACCGACGGCACGATCAAGGCTGGCGATCTGGCACAGATCAAGGTTGGCGATGGCGAGCCGGGTTTGGCGACGTACGACCCTGGGTTCACTAACACTGCAAGTTGCCGCAGTTCGATCACCTACATCGATGGCGACAAGGGCATTTTGGAATACCGCGGCTACCCAATCGAGCAGTTGGCCGAGCACTCCACGTTCCTTGAAGTTGCCTACCTGTTGCTGACCGGTGAGTTGCCTGACAAGGCGCAGTACGACGACTGGGTGCACAACATCACCTACCACACGTTCGTGCACGAGAACGTGCGCGACTTCATGCAGGGTTTCCGCTACGACGCGCACCCGATGGGCATGTTGATGGCCTCTGTGGGTGCCCTCTCGACGTTCTACCCAGAGTCAAACAATGTCGATGACGCCCAGAACCGCTACATCCAGATCGTGCGGATGATCGCCAAGATGCCGACGTTGGGTGCGTGGTCTTATCGCCATGCGCAGGGCAAGCCTTACATTTATCCCGACAACGACTTGGGCTACACCGCGAACTTCTTGTCGATGCTCTTCAAGATGAGTGAGCAGAAGTACGAAGCCGACCCGCGCCTGGTGCGCGCGCTGGATGTCTTGTTCATCTTGCACGCCGACCACGAGCAGAACTGCTCTACCAACGCTGTGCGCTCGGTGGGCTCCTCTCGCGTCGACCCCTACTCAGCGGTCGCGTCCGGGGTTGGTGCCCTCTACGGCCCACTGCACGGTGGCGCCAACGAGGCTGTGTTGAAGATGCTTCGTCGCATCGGCAACAAGTCCGAGATCCCCGCGTTTGTCGAGGGTGTCAAGAACGGCAACGAGCGCCTGATGGGCTTTGGTCACCGCGTCTACAAGAACTACGACCCGCGAGCAAAGATCATCAAGAGGGCCACCGAAGATGTCTTTGAGGTGACCGGGGTCAACCCGCTGCTTGAGATCGCCCAAGAGCTGGAGCGCATTGCTCTTGAGGATGAGTACTTCGTCTCGCGCCGCCTCTACCCCAACGTCGACTTCTACTCCGGGCTGATTTATGAAGCCTTGAAGTTCCCGCCGGAGATGTTCACGGTGTTGTTCGCTATCGGCCGCACCCCCGGTTGGTTGGCTCAGTGGCTCGAACTCGTGCAAGACAAGGACCAGAAGATCGCGCGCCCCAAGCAGATCTACACCGGCGACCGCGGTCTAACTTTTGTGCCTCGCGAGCAGCGCTGGTCGTAGGGGCCAGTTCACGCGCCCCCAGGCACTAAGGTCCAGGGGTGCTGAAACGATTGGGCTTCCCCACCATCGGCGAACACCGCCGGTTCGTGGTGGCGTTGGCAATCGATGCCATCGGCTCTGGGGTGTGGATGCCCTTTGAGTTGCTCTTTTTCGTCCGTGTCACCGACCTGCCACTGAGCCACATTGGCGCGGCCATGAGTGCAGGCGCCTTGTTCGGCATACCCGTCTCGATGTTGATGGGCAGCGTCGTTGATCGCTTTGGGCCTAAAGGCCCGCTGCTGGCTGGCCAACTCATCATGGCTGCAACCTTTGCGCTGAGCACGACCGTGACAGGCGTCGTTGGAGTGTGGGCGGTGGCGTTGGCGTCTGCGGGGGCCACCAGTTTGTTTTGGGCAGCATTCGTGCCTTTGGTGACCGAGATTTCTGTGCCCGGTGAGCGCGAGATGTGGTTCGGTTTCTTGGGCGCCCTGCGCAACGTCGGATTTGCCCTAGGAGGGCTTGGCTCAGGGGTCGTGCTCACCATCGGCACGCTGGGGGCCTACTTCGGGGCTGCCTGGCTCAATGCTGCGTCGTACTTGGTCTCCTTCATCATGCTGCTGGGCCTCGTGGTCAGTCCCCGCAGCGCTCGCAGCCCTGATTCGCCGAAGGCCCCGCGCCAGATTGGCCGCGTGCTGCGCGATCGAGGATTTGGCTGGTTCTGGCTGAGCAACCTGGGCTATGCGATGTGTTGCATCGTGCTCAATGTCGCGATCCCGATCTATCTGGTGACCTACGTCGGTTTACCAGGCTGGGTCGCAGGCGTCGCGTTTGTCATCAACACCTTGCTCGTTGGCCTGGGTCAGGGCCTCGTCGTTCAAGCAATGACCGGTCGAGTGCGCGCCCAGATCTTGCATGCCGGGTGGGCAGCGTTCGCGCTGGGGTTTGCCGGATTGGCCTTGTTGCCTCTGCTTTCGGGACCCGTGGCCATGATCACTGTGCTCATCGCCATCGTGATGTACACCCTGGGTGAATTGATCGGAGGACCAGTGTTGGCCACGATTGCCGCCGAGGCGCCACCCGAGGAGGCGCGCGGCAGTTACTCCGGTTTCTTCCAAGTCAGTTGGAACGTTGCCAACGTGGTGTCCCCGGCACTCTTCACCTGGTGGCTCGAGCGCTCGTTGATGTGGTGGGGGGCTATTGCGATCTGCGCGGTTGCGGTTGTCACCACGCAGTTGATGAAGTCACGGTTGCCTGCGGCCCGAGCACATGTGACGAACGCCCCTCATTGATTGCCGACCACTCCTTGTCAACGGACCTGACTCGAAGTTAGGTTCAGCCCAGCCGTGGAGCGCCCCGGTGGTTGTTAGAAGTGAGGTGACCAGGTGTCTGGACTCAAACTCCGAGCCGCGGCAGCCGCGGCCATCGTGCTGGCTGGGATGACCATCAGCCCGGCCACGGCGGCAACCGAGCCACCGCGACCAGCGTTCTACGAAGCACCGGCGACCTTGCCAGCGGGCAACGGCACTGTCATTCGCAGCGAGGCGCTTAGCTACCTCCTCGACCCCGCTCAGGCCAACCAGGTGGCCTTCAACTCCCAGCGAGTGCTCTACACCTCCACTACCCGTACGGGTAAGCGCATCGCGGTCTCCGGCACCGTGATGGTGCCCAAGTCCCCGTGGGTGGGCCTAGGCAGACGCCCGGTGATCGGCTACGCCGTTGGCACCCAGGGCATGGCCGACAAGTGCGCACCGTCGCGACAGTTCAGCGACGGCCTCGAATACGAGGGCCTCTTCATTCAGGGACTCTTGCTGCGCGGCTACGCGATCGCCATGACCGACTACGAAGGTCTCGGCACTGCAGGCATCCACACCTACATGGACCGGGTCTCACAAGGGCGAGCCGTGCTCGACATGGTGCGCGCCGCACAGAAGCTCAGCGGCACCGGACTGAGCAGCCTGAGCCCCGTGGGCATCCAGGGCTACTCCCAAGGTGGCGGCGCGGCTGCTGCGGCGGTGGAGCTTGCACCGACCTACGCCCCCGACCTGAAGGTCAAGGGCGCCTCGGTTGGTGCCGTGCCTGCCGATCTACTCGCCGTTGCCAAGAACCTCGATGGCTCGATGTACGCCGAGTTCTTGTTCTACGCCACCCGCGGGCTGAGTGAGAGCTATGGCATCAATGCCAAGGACGCCTTCAACGACGCTGGCGACGCCGTCATCGACGGGGTCGAGGGGCACTGCGTGTTCGACCTCTTCTCCAACTCCGGCAAGAAGTTCGTCGATCTGACCAACTCTGGACAGAGCGCGGGTCAGATTTACTCGCAAGCGCCGTACACCAGCATTGTGCAAGGCCAGCGCCTTGGTGACATCAAGCCCACCGTGCCTGTGCTGGTCACGCACTCAGCACTCGATGACGTGATCCCTTACGCAGTGGGCAAGGCCATGGCTAAGCGCTGGTGCGCCAAGGGCGCCAATGTGTACTTCTCTACGAACCTCAACCCCACCCACCTTGGTGGCATGTTGTCGACCTCGACAGAAATGTATGCATTCTTTGAGGCCAGGTTCGCTGGGGTGCCTCAATGGAGCAACTGCTGGACGCTGTAACCGAATACGCCTCGGCGCTCGGGTTTAGCCCGGGTGCCGAGACGTTCGGCCAAGTCGGTGCAGGTCGGCTTTGATCGATGCGGTCTCAACCTCAAGTAGCGAAGCTTGCTGTTGTTCTTCGACAAAAGCCTCGTGCCCGCCGCGCACACCAAAGAGTCTCTTCGTCCAGATCAGGTAGGCAACCAACGCCAAGTTGAGCACCAAAATGGCGACCTTGACCCAGGTGACCTTGTGCACCAATTCGTAGATCTCTAAGGGAACGAAGAAGCTGGTCGCCACGACTGCGACGTACTCTCCCCAACGCTTGAACCGCCACAGGCCCACAAACTCAACGCAGTTGAGCAGTCCGTAAGCAGCCAATCCAATCGCCACCCAGGTCAAGGTGCCATGGGCCGTCGACATGAACTTGGCTATGAGTTTCACCGGGCCAGTCGACTCCAGTTCAACACCGATGCGGTCGAAGAAGGGCGCCAGAAGCGGCAAATAGGTGTCGAAGACTCGTGTCAGCCCGCCACGTGCGTCATTGAATGCTTTGACGCCATAGGCAAAGGCGAAGAATAGGAGCCCGCGAACGAGTCGCTCGACGGCGAAGAAACGCAAAATCACCGCGTCGCGAAGCGCTTCGCCGCGTAGCACCAGAGGCGCCTGATTAGCTGGGCCAGAACCATGTGGGGCGCCCAAAACAAAACTGCCACAGCGCAGGCACCGCCAGGTCTCTCCTAGCGACGTCGCAGCCACCAGGCGCTCGGCCAGTTCAGGCTCATCGGGGCGGTAGGTGATGTGGCCTCGAGTGCCACACACGCGGAGATTCCAGTCGAAGTTTCGCCAGGGTTTCCACACGGGGGCGAGCTTAGAGGAAGCACTCGACACGACCGATGAAAAAGACAACTGGGGCCCCTTTGCAGGAGCCCCAGTTGGTGGATCTAGTTAGCGGTTCTTCCAGTGCTTGAAGCCGGCTGCCAAAGCTGCCTCTTCGCTGTTGAACCACACCTCCGCGATGGTCCGGCCGTAGTACGGCGAGTCCTCGGGGTGGAAGAGCATCGAGTCAGCGTTGCCCTTGATGGTGAACGACGCGTGCGGCGAAGCCCCTCCCTCAAGCGGGTCAGCCGAACCGGCGCCGAACTGCGACTGTGCGGGCAGGTCCGCAAAGCCAGCAACCTTGGGCTCGCGCACGCGCTGGTCCCAACGAGTGAAGCCAGCAGCAGATGCCTTGTCCTCAGAGTTGAACCAAACCTCGGCAATGGTGCGACCGTAGTAAGGCGACTCAGTGGTGTGGTACAGCATCGAGTCAGCGTTGCCCTTGATGGTGAACGACTCGTGA
>Ga0073899_10001645_pt1 | contig 20403 bp, 21 predicted proteins | sample KloWWTmetaKNB5Ph_FD_88975 | JGI IMG/M metagenome (GOLD analysis project Ga0073899, IMG submission 88975) | Active sludge microbial communities from Klosterneuburg, Austria, studying microevolution and ecology of nitrifiers - Klosterneuburg... | ecosystem: Engineered > WWTP > Aerobic digester >... | reverse complement strand
TGGCGGCCAGCGTCACCATCCTCTCCACCAAGGACCACAGCGTGATCGGCACGGTGAAGTTCGAGGTCAAGGGTGCGCGCGCGGCCGACATCACCCCGGTGGGCATCACGATGACCGCCGACGGCAAGCGCGCCTTCGTGGCGCTGGGCAAGGCCAACCACGTGGCCTTCGTCGACGTCGCCGCTCGCAAGGTCGACAAGCTGGTGCTGGCCGGCAAGCGCGCCTGGGGCGTGACGCTGAACAAGGCGCAGGACCGGCTCTACGTGGTCAACGGCCTGTCCGACGACCTGACCATCATCGACGTGAGCGCTGCCAAGGCGCTCAAGACCCTGCCGGTCGGCCGGGTGCCCTACGGCGTGGTGATCGCTGAATGAGGCCCGCGTCTGTCGTGCACAAGCTGCCCGCGCTGGCGGGCGGCCTGGGAATCCTGGGAATGGCCACGCTGAGCCAGGCCGCCGCGTTCAAGGTCGTGCTCCTGCAGCCGGCCGACGATGCCCGGCTGGAACGTGCCCGGGTCGAGCGGGCCTACCTCGGCCACCCCACCGGGCCGGCCGCCGACGGCGTGGCGGCGGCGCTCAAGGAGGCGAAGCTGGAGCTGGAGTCGGTCGGCGCGAGCCTGGCGCTGGAAACCGTGCCGGTGGCCAGCGCCGCCGATGCGAAGGCGGCGGCGCAGAAGGCCGAGAAGGCCGGCGCGCTGGTCGTGCTGACCGACCTGAGCGCCGAGGCGACGCTGGCGGTGGCCGATGCGGTCAAGCTGCCGGTGCTGAACGTCAGCGCCGCCAGCGACCGCCTGCGCCAGCAGGACTGCCGGCCGCGCCTGTACCACGTCACCCCGAGCGAGCGCATGCGCGCCGACGCGCTGGCGCAGACCCTGGTGGCGCGCAAGTGGAGCCAGGTGCTGCTGCTCACCGGGCCGACGCCCGCGGATGCCGAGCGCAGCGCGGTGGCCCAGGCGGCGATCAAGCGCTACGGCCTGAAGCTCAGCGGCAGCAAGCCCTTCAAGCTCTCCGGCGACCCGCGCGAGCGCGACCTGGCCAACCCGCTGCTGCTCACCCAGGGGGGCCACGACGTGGTCTGGGTGGTGGACACCGATGGCGAATTTGCCCGCACCTTGCCCTACCGCACCGCCACGCCGCGGCCGGTGGTGGGGGATGCCGGGCTGGTCGCCGTGGCCTGGCATGCGCAGTTCGAGCGCTATGGCGCACCGCAGGTGAGCCGCCGTTTTGCCCGCGAGGCCAAGCGGACGATCAGTGCGGCCGACTGGACCGCCTGGCTGGCCGGCAAGGCGCTGGCCGCTGCGGTGGTGGCCGCACCCAAGGGCCCGGCCGCCGCGGTGCACCGCGCGCTGGCCGAGGGCGAGGTGGACGGCTCGCAGGGCGTGCCGATGAGCTTCCGCGCCTGGGACGGCCAGCTGCGCCAGCCGCTGCTGCTCACCGACGGCCAGGGCGTGATCGGGAGCGCGCCGGTCGACGGCATCCTGCACCCGAAGAACAACCTCGACACCGTCGGCGCCGATGCACCCGAGAAGCTGTGCAAGGTGGCGCGATGAGGGGCCCGATGACGCTCGGTCATGCCTTCCAGGCGCTGTGGGCCATCGTCGCGCGCGAGCTGATGAAGTTCAGCCGCCAGACCGGCCGGCTGGTCTCCGCGCTGGTGCGCCCGCTGCTCTGGCTGGCGGTGTTTGCCGCGGGCTTTCGCAACGTCTTCGGCATGGCGATCGCCGAGCCCTACGACACCTACATCTCGTACGACGTCTACATCGCGCCCGGCCTGATCGGCATGGTGCTGCTGTTCAACGGCATGCAGTCGAGCCTGGCGATGGTCTACGACCGCGAGATGGGCCTGATGCGCCTGCTGCTCACCGCGCCGCTGCCGCGCTGGTGGATCCTGTTCGCCAAGCTCTGCGCCACCGCGGTGCTGTCGCTGGCGCAGGCGCTGGCCTTCGTGGTGGTGGCCTGGCTGATTGGCACCGAGCTGCCGCTGCTGGGCACGGGGTCGGAGGCGAGCGCCTGGCACCTGCCGCACGTGCTGCTGGCCGCCGTCAGCGCGGCGCTGATGCTCGGCGCGCTGGGCCTGCTGCTGTCGGTCTACGTCAAGCAGCTGGAGAACTTCGCCGGCACGATGAACTTCGTCATCTTCCCGATGTACTTCATGTCCACCGCGCTCTACCCGCTGTGGAAGCTGGAGGAGTCCGGCGCCGGCTGGGTCTACCAGATCGCCCGCTTCAACCCCTTCACCCACGCGGTGGAGTGGCTGCGCTATGCGCTCTACGGCAAGGACCCGGGCTGGTCGCCCTGGGTCGTGCTGGCCACGCTGGCGATCTGTTTCTTCGCCGCCAGCTGGGGCTATGACCCGCAGCGTGGCTTTGGTGCGCTGACCAAGCGCGGGGGCGGCCCTGCAGGGGGTGGCCCCGTGGGTGGCCCGCCGGCGAAGGTGGGGGGCTGAGCATGCGCCTGTGGGTTCTGTTGCGCCAGCGCTCGCGCGCGGCGGCTGGCCTGCCGGCCGGCTTCGTTGACCACGCCGCCGGTCGGTTGCCGCTCGCGCAGGTGGCACAGCGCCTGTTCTGGGCCTGGGCGCTGATGGCCGGGCTGATGCTCTTTGCCGCCTGGTGGATGCAGGAGCACGGCTGGTGGCGCACCCTGGTCCAGGGCGACCCCAGCGGCATCAGCGTGGCGATCGTCGTGCTGGGTGGGGTGGTCACCGCCTGGTGCGGGCAGCGCGCCTGGACGCTGCAGGCGGAGGCGCAGTCGCCCGACGGCCCCTGGCGCCGCGCCTACCGGGACGACCTGGCCCGCGCCCAGCCGGAGGCCACCCAGCTGCTGGCCGAGCGCACCCACGGTTCGCACGAGACGGCCTGGTGGTTCACGTCCGCCACCATCAAGCTCGGCCTGCTGGGCACGGTGGTGGGCTTCATCGTGATGTCGACCCAGCTGGGCAAATCGCAGAGCTTCGAGCTGGCCGAGGTGCAGCAGCTGCTGCAGCTGATGACCTCGGGCATGGCGATCGCGCTGTACACCACGCTGGTCGGACTGATCGCCAACCTCTGGCTGGGGCTGCAGCTGCTGCTGCTCGACCGCCTGGCCGACCGGCTGGCTGCCGACATCCTGGCCGGCGACCCGGCCAGCGTGGGCTGACGCCATGGCCGTGCTGCGCAAGCGTCGTTTCGATGAGATCGACCCGTTCAGCGACCTGCTGTTCAACACCCTGCTGATCTTCGTGCTGCTGTTCGCCGTGGCGCTGATCGCGATGAACCCCAAGGCCAAGACCGGCGTGATCGACGCCAAGGCCGAGTTCATCATCACCGTCACCTGGCCGGACATGAACCCCAACGACGTCGACACCTGGGTGCAGGACCCGGGCGGCAACCTCGTCTGGTTCCGCCAGCGCGAGGCCGGGCTGATGCACCTGGACCGCGACGACCGCGGCGTGGCCAACGACACGCTGGTCGTCAACGGCCAGCAACTCGTGAACCCGCTGAACCAGGAGGTGGTGACGATCCGCGGCTTCGCGCCCGGCGAGTACACCGTCAACCTCTTCTATTACGAGAGCAAGAACGGCGAGCCGGTGCCGGTGAACGTCTCGGTGGTCAAGGTCAATCCGCGCGCCGAGGTCGTCTACTACGGCAGCGTCACCCTGGCCCGCAAGGGCGACGAAGCCACCTCGGTGCGCTTCGTCACCGACCGCGACGGCCGCGTCACCGCGGTCAACACCCTGCCCAAGACCCTGGTGGAAAGGATCTGAAACACATGACCGTCACCGATTCGGTGCTCTGGGCCTTCGTGGCCGTGCTCTTCCTGCTCGGGCTGGCGCTGGTGGCGTCGCATTGGTCCGCCTGGCGCAAGGCGGCGCTGGTCGCGGCGGTGACGCTGCTGTACTTCGTCGCCGATGCGGCGCTGGAGGACGTGTGGGGCTGGCCCAGCCGCGAGTCGCTGCCCGAGCGCTTCGTGCTGCTGGCCACGGTGGTCGAGGAGCCGGCCAAGGGCCGGGAGGGGGCGTTGTACGTGTGGGTCAACGCGATCGAGAACGGCAAGCCGGTGGCCCGCCCGCGTGCCTACCGGCTGCCCTACGCGAAGGACCTGCACGCCCTGCTCGGCGAGGCGATGAAGAAGACCCGCCAGGGCGTCAGCCAGATGGGCAGCGCCGAGCCCAAGGCCGGCAGCAAGGGCCTGAGCTGGCTGCGCCCCGGCGCCGACGAGCAGAACGTCAAGATCCGCGACCTGCCGCTGCCGCAATTGCCGGAGAAGTGAACCGCATGACCCCGGCTCGTCCCCATCCCCTGGTCGCGGCGCGGCCCGCCCGCGCCGTGATGCTGGCCATGGCCATGGCCCTGGCCCTGGCCACCACCCTGGCAGGCTGTGGCCAGCCGCCTGGCGAGGGGTATTTCCCGCTCGAATCCGGCCACCGCTGGACCTACCGCGTCACCAGCGAGTGGGAGAACCACACCCTGGAGCGTGAGCTGCTGACGCTCACCACCGAGGGCCAGGAGCGCCTGGAGACCAGCGGCAGCACCTGGCGCCGGCGCAGCGACACGGGCGTGGACTACTGGCTCAAGAGCGACGACAGCGGCATCTACCGCGTCGCAGCCAAGAGCGACCTGGAACAGGACCCACGCCGCGATGCCGCGCCGCGCTACGTGCTGAAGGCGCCGCTCGCGGTGGGCACCACCTGGCGCACCGACACCACCGCCTACCTGCTGCGCCGCCGGCAGGAGTTTCCGCCCGAGATCCGTCACAGCCACCCGGCCATCCCGATGAACTACACCATCGAGGCGGTGGGCCAGACGGTGCGGACCGCCGCGGGCGAGTTCAACGACTGCCTGCGCGTCAAGGGCGTGGCACTGCTGCGCCTGTTCGCCGACCCCGTCACTGGCTGGAAGGACATGCCGCTCACCACGCTGGAGTGGTACTGCCAAGGCGTGGGCCTGGTCCGCGTGGAGCGCACCGAGCCGGCCAACTCCACCTTCCTGACCGGCGGCACGCAGACGCTGGAGCTGATTTCCTGGGAATGAACGCATGGCCCTGACTCCCTTCCGCCCCACCCGCCCCGACCGCCGCCGCATGGTCGGCGCCCTGGCTGCGCTCGCCTTCGGGCCGGCCGCGGCCCATGTGATGGCCCAGCCGCCGGCCAGCTTTCCCACCCGGCCCGTCACCCTCTGGGTGCCCTGGCCGGCCGGCGGCGCCACCGACCTGACGATGCGCGTGCTGGCCGAGCTGGCCAGCCGCCAGCTCGGCCAGAAGGTGCTGATCGAGAACCGCGCCGGCGCCGGTGGCACGCTGGTCATGCCGGTGCTGCAGCAGGCCGCGCCGGACGGCTACACCATCGCCCAGCTGCCCCAGCCCGTCTTCCGCGCCCCGCACGTGCAGAAGCTGCTCTGGGACCCGATCCGTGACACCACGCCGATCCTGCAGCTCACCGGCGTCACCTTCGGCATCGTCGTCCCGGCGGCCAGCCCGTTCCAGAGCATGGACGATCTCTTCGCCTTCGCCAAGGCTCGCCCGGGCGAGTTGACCATCGCCACGAACGGCGCGGGCACCACACCGCACGTGGTGATGGACGAACTGTTCGAGCGCCGCGGCCTGCACTACAACCACATTCCCTACAAGGGCACCGCCGAACAGATGATCGCGGTGAGCGCCGGCCAGGTGATGGTGGGCGTCAATTCCAACGGCTTCGCACCCTTCGTCGACGGCGGCAAGCTGCGCCTGCTGGTCACCTTCGGCGAGCAGCGCACCCGGCGCTGGCCCAGTGTGCCGACGCTGAAGGAGCTGGGCCACGGCATCGTGGCGATGTCCCCCTACGGCCTGGCTGCGCCACGCGGCACGCCGCCGGCGGTGATCAAGGTGCTGCACGATGCCTTCAAGGCCGCGCTGCTCGACCCCGCGCACATCGCCGAGCTGGCCAAGTACGACCAGGATCCGGCCTACCTCGGCAGCGAGGACTACGGAAGGGCGATGAAGGACACCTTCGCCGCCGAGCGGCGCGTGGTGGAGCGGCTGGGGCTGGCGAAGGCGGCGCCCTGAGGCGCTGATCAGCTCACCAGCCCGTGCTCACGGGCGTAGTGCAGCATTTCGTGCGCGCTGCCTACGCCCAGCTTCTGGCGCACCAGGGTCTGGTAGTTGGAGATGGTCTTCTCGCTCAGGCCCATCTGGCGGGCGATGGCTTCGACGCCCAGGCCGGCGATCAAGTGGCGTAGCACCTCAGCCTCGCGCGCGGTGAGCTGCTCGTGTGGCGGCTGCGGGTCGAGCGAGCGCAGGGCCTGGGTGAGTGCCGCCGGCAAGGCACGCCGGCCCTGGGCGACCTCGTGCACCGCGTCCACCACCGCCTGCGGGTCACTGCTCTTGGGCACGAAGCCGGCTGCGCCGGCGCGCAGGCACTGCGCCACCATCGTGGGGCTGTCGTGCATGCTCACCACCAGCACGCGCAGGGCCGGGCGCTCGGCGTGCAGGTGGCGCAGCAGCTCCAGGCCGCTGCGCCCGGGCATCGAGAGGTCGAGGATCAGCACGTCCACCGCCAGCGGGGCAGCGCCGAGCAGGGCGGCCTCTGCCTGGTCGGCGTCGCCGAACTCGGCCACCACGCGCACGCCGGGTTCCAGCTCCAGCAGGCGGCGAAAGCCCACGCGCACGATGGCGTGGTCGTCGGCCAGGGCGATGCGCAGGCCGTGAGCCGGGGTGGTGGCCGGGTCGGCGGCTGGGTCGTTGGCTGGCATCACGCGGCGGCTCCGCGGCCGGCGAGCTGGACGCGGCCGGGGCCGGCGATCCACCACCAGCAGGCCGAGCTGGGCAGCGCGGAGACGACGAACAGCGCCGTCAGCGCGCCCCAGGCCGGCAGGACAGCCTGCGCCCCGGGCCATCCCGCCAGGTAGGCGGCGGCGGTCGCCAGCGGCGCGGTGACCAGGGCCAGCACCCCGGCGCCAGCGACGAAGCGCCGCCGCGTGTCCAGGCCGCTGCGCAGGAAGCTGCGCGCCATCAGGTGCGCGCCCAGCACCAGCAGCATGTAGAAGATGGGGAATAGCATCAGCACCAGGCCGATGGCGCGCAGCGGGGTTTCGCCGCCCGGGCTGGCCGCGATCAGTGTGGGCGCGTCGAGCTGGCGCACGGCGACGGTGGCGACCGGCGCCAGGGCGACCATCGGTGACGTGAGGCTGGCGAGGTAGGGGCGGAAGTCACGCATTCGGGGCGGGTCGTTCGTCGATGGCGGGGTGGCGGGCTCGGGGCGAGCCGCCGGGCGGTGCAGCCGTGGAAGCCGGTGGGGTGGCTGCCGGTGGGGTGGTGCCCTGCAGCGGCAGGCTGGCGTGCAGGCACCAGCCGGGCCGACAGCCGGGCCGTGCGTCGGGCTGCGCCGGGCCACTGTGCCACAGGCCGCCGAGGGCCCAGACACGCTCCTGCATGCCGCCCAGCCCGTTGCCGCGCTGCACGGCGCTGCCGGGGTCGGCGATGCCGATGCCGTCGTCGCTCACCTCCCAGTGCAGCTGCGCGGCCGTGGCGGGCGGCTGCGCTGGGTCCAGGGCCAGGCGCAGGCGGATGTGGCCGGCCTGGGCGTGGCGGGCCGCATTGGTCAGCGCCTCCTGGCTCAGGCGGTACAGCGCCAGCAGCAGCGGGCGGGGCAGCGTGAGCGCCTCGGCCCGCCCGGGTGGCAGGGGCCGCAGGGGCCCCTGCGCGGTGCCGGCACCAAAGGCCAGCTCGAAGCGTGGCGCCGCCGCGCCCACGGCCTGCACCGGGGTGGCCTGCCAGCTCTGCACCAGCGCGGCCAGCAGCAGCTGCAGTCGCGCCAGGGGCAGCGGTGGCGCATCGCTGCCGGCGCCCTCCGGGCCGAGCGGGTTGAGCTGGCCGAGCAGCTGGCGCACGTCCTGCTGCAGCTCGGCGCAGCGCTGCGCCATGCCCTGCACCACTTCGGCGAGCTCCGAGCCCGCATCGGTTGCCGGCTCGACCAGCCGGCGCTGCAGCCAGGCGGCATCGAAGCGCAGTGCGGTCAGGCGCTGCCCGAGTTCGTCGTGCAGCTCGCGGGCGAGGTGGTGGCGCTCGTCCTCCTGCAGCGTGAGCAGCTTCTGGCTGAGCAGGCGGCGGCGGTGCTCGGCCTCCTCCAGCGCACCGGCCAGGTGGCGCAGCGCCGCGGCGATGGCCTCCAGCTCGCGCACCGGCATCGCAGGCAGCCGGGCCACCGCGTGGGGGTCCTGGCGCTCGATGCCAGCCATCGCGCCCACCAGCGTGGCCAGCGGCGCCAGGGCGCGGCGCACGTTCAGGTGCATCACCCCCAGCAGCCCGACGATGGCCAGCAGCAGCAGGGCCAGCGTGGCGAGCAGGTTGGTCAGGGCCTCGCGCCGCTCGCTGTCGGCCGATGCGTCCAGCGAGATCACCCAGGCGGCAGCGCCTGGGCGGGGCACCAGCCAGGAGACGCGGCGCGGCGCGTCGCCGGGGCCGAGCCGGTCGTGCAGCCGCAGCAGCGCGGCCAGCCAGGGCGGCTCGTCGTGGGGCAGCGGCGCGAGCAGCGTCTGGCCGTCTGCGCGGTGGATGTGCAGGGCCAGGTGGCGCAGCGGCGCCTCCTGCTGCATCGCGCGCAGCGAGGCCAGTGCAGCCGCATCGTCCAGCGGTGCCAGCGTGCCCAGGCGGCTCATCAGTGTGGCCAGGTGCATCGCGGCGTCGACCTCGTCGCGGATGTCTTCGTTCGCGCGCTGCAGCCCGAGGCCCAGCGCCAGCGCCAGCACCAGCAGCCCCACCGCGGTGGCGCGGCGCATCACCAGGCGAGGCAGGTCCAGGGGCAGCGCAATGGGCATGCGCCCATTCTCGGGCCAGTCCGTGGCGCTCGCGGCCCGGGATAATCCGCCACTCAGTGTTCCCCAGCGACTCAGCGAGCCCCCTCCCGCCCATGCCCACCATCGACGACCCCCGCCGCGACCGCGAAGCCGGCTCGCGCGACGCCACCCACGACACCACCCGCGTCGACGACGTGCGCATCGGCGCGGTGCGCCCGCTCATCAACCCCGCGCTGCTGCAGGAGTGGCTGCCGGTGCCGGATGCCACGCTGGCGCTGGTGGAGCAAAGCCGCGCCGCCCAGGCCGACGTGCTGCATGGCCGCGACGACCGCCTGATCGTCGTCGTCGGCCCCTGCTCGATCCACGACCACGACCAGGCGCTGGCCTACGCCCGCCTGCTCAAGCACGAGGCCGACCAGCTCGGCGACGAGCTGCTGGTGGTGATGCGCGTGTACTTCGAGAAGCCGCGCACCACGGTGGGCTGGAAGGGCTACATCAACGACCCGCACCTGGACGGCAGCTTCGCCATCAACGAGGGCCTCAAGCGCGCGCGCCAGCTGCTGCTCGACGTGAGCGAGATCGGCCTGCCCACCGGCACCGAGTTCCTCGACCTGCTCAGCCCGCAGTACATCGCCGACCTGATCGCCTGGGGCGCCATCGGCGCGCGCACCACCGAGAGCCAGACGCACCGCCAGCTCGCCTCCGGCCTGTCCTGCCCGGTGGGCTTCAAGAACGGCACCGACGGCAACCTGAAGGTGGCCAGCGACGCCATCCTCTCGGCCAGCGCGCCGCACGCCTTCATGGGCATGACCAAGATGGGACAGGCCGCGATTTTCGAGACCCGCGGCAACGCCGACTGCCACGTCATCCTGCGCGGGGGCAAGGCGCCCAACTACGGCGCCGAGCACGTCGATGCCGCCTGCGCCACGCTGCGCGCTGCGGGCCTGCGCGAGCAGGTGATGATCGACTGCTCGCACGCCAACAGCAGCAAGCAGCATCGCCGCCAGATCGAGGTGGCCGCCGACATCGCCGCGCAGATCGCCGGCGGCGAGCGCCGCATCACCGGCGTGATGATCGAAAGCCACCTGCAGGAAGGCCGCCAGGACCTGGTCGTTGGCCAGCCGTTGGCGCACGGCGTGTCGATCACCGACGCGTGCATCAGCTGGGCCCAGACCCAGCCGGTGCTGCAGCAGCTGGCGCAGGCGGTGCGGGCGCGGCGCGGGCGTGGGTGACTTCCAGGTGAGCGGGCAGCCCGTACCGACGGTCAGCGCCGATCGCCTGGCCTTCGCCCATCCGGGCGTGACGGTCTTCGCCGACCTGACCTTTGCGCTGCACCCGGGCCTGACCCTCGTGCGCGGGGGCGATGGCCGCGGCAAGACCACGCTGCTGCGGCTGTTGGCCGGTGAGCTCGCGCCGACGGGTGGCACGCTGAGCCGCCAGGTCGGTAGCCTCTGGTGGGAACAGCCCGGCGAGCCGGCGCACGATGCCGTCGTGGCGCGGGACTGGCTCGCCCGGCGGCAGGCCCTGTTTGTCGGCTGGCGCAGCGAGGTGGTCGAGGCGCTGGTCGAGGCCTTCGGGCTCGGCGAGCACCTGGGCAAGCGCATGGAGATGCTCTCCACCGGCAGCCGGCGCAAGGTCGGCCTGGTCGGTGCCGCTGCCAGCGGGGCCGCGCTGACGCTGCTGGACACGCCCTGGGCGGCGCTGGATGCCCGCTCCGGGCGGGTGCTCGATGAGCTGCTTGCCGAAGCGGCGGAGGATCCTGCGCGCCTGTGGGTGGTCGCCGGCCACGCACAGCCGGCCGGACTGGCCGATGTGCCCTGGTCGGGCTGCATCGACCTGGGGGACTGACCTCGGGGGAAGTCGCAGGGGCCTACCGCGGGGCGCTGATACAACTTGCTGCAACCGGCACGCAGGCCCGCAGGCATGCTTGCCGGCCTGATCCGATCTGCTCCGATCTGCTCGCCTGTGAACGCTCCCTTGCCCTCGTTTTCCTCCACGCTGTCCCCGACCCTGCTGCATGACCGGCTGGACATGCTGCAGCGCATGCCGATCTTCGGCGCCATCCGCGCTGATGCACTGGAGTTCCTGCTCGCGCAGACGCGGCTGCGCAGCGTTGCGCGGGGGGATTTCTTTTTCCGCCACGGTGACCGGGCGCTGGTGATGTACGTGCTGGAGACCGGCCGCGTCTCGGTGAGGCGGACCTGGGGTGAGCGCGAACTGGTCCTGCGCAGCCTGGGCGCGGGCGACTGCTTCGGCGAGATGGCGCTGATGGACCTGTCGGCGCGCAGCGCCTCCGTGCGTGCCGAGAGCGATTGCACGGCCATCGAGATCGGCCCGGGCGACCTGCTGCGGCTGTTCGAGCACGATGCCGAGCAGTTCGCGCTGATCCAGATGAACATCGCCCGCGAACTCAGTCGCCGCCTGCGCGTGACCGACGAGCTGCTGTTTCGCGCCACGATGGGCGAGCAGCCGCCGGGCGTGGACAGCGTGTTCCAGGCGCTGTAGACCAGCGCTTGGCGAGTGCTTGGGCGCGGGGGCTCAGTCGCCGCGGTCAGTCGCCGTATTCAGCGCGCAGCGCCTCGAAGGAGATCAGCCGCCCGGCGATCGCGCTGGCCGCCACCGTCGGCGGGCTGGCCAGCCAGACCTGGCCCGGGCCGCTGCGGCCCGGGAAGTTGCGGTTGATCGCGCTGACCGTCACCTGTTCGGCGGTGGTGGACGAGCCCGGTCCGCAGTTGGCGCAGGCGCCGCAGGAGGGCTGCAGCAGGCGCGCGCCCACCGCCTCGAAGGCCGCGAGAAAGCCCTGCGCGATGCAGTGGTCGCGCACGGCGGTCGTGCCGAACTGCAGGTAGAGCTGCACCCCCGGCGCCACGCGCAGCCCGCGTGCGGCGGCCCAGGCCAGCACGGCGTGGTAATGCGCGAAGTCCTCGCGCTTGCCGGCGGTGCAGCTGCCGCCGTAGGCGATGTGGATGCGCACCGGCTCGCCCAGATCGGCCAGTGCCGACAGCGCCAGGCCGTTGCCGGGGTCACCCGGGCGCGCCAGCATCGGCCCGAGTGCGCTGCAGTCCACCGTGATCACCTCGGCGTAGGCCGCGCCAGGGTCGCTGCGCATCCAGGGCGCCAGCTCCACGTCGACGCCGCGGCGCTCCTTCAGGAAGCGCAGCGTCTCGCCATCCGGCTCGACGATGCCGGTGAAGCCGCCCAGCTCGGCGGTCATGTTGGTCAGCGTGGCGCGCTCGTCGGTGGACAGCGCGCGCACCACCTGCCCGCCGAACTCGAACACCTTGCCCACCCCCGCGCCCGCGCGCAGCGCTGGCAGCGCCAGCAGGTGCAGCAGCACGTCCTTGGCGGTCACGCCCGGCGCCAGCGTGCCGGCCAGCTCGATGCGCAGCACGGCGGGCAGCGTGAGCCGCACCGCGCCGGTCACGAAGGCGTTGGCCATGTCCGTGGTGCCCACCCCAAAGGCCACGCAGCCCAGCGCGCCGCTGTGCGGCGTGTGCGAGTCGGTGCCCACCACCACCTGGCCGGGCAGCGCGTAGTGCTCGGCCACCATCGCATGCGAGATGCCGGCCACGTTGGCGCCATCGTCGCGGGCCGCCTCGTCTTCGGTCAACGTGCGGTGCCCGGTCAGGCCGTGCTCGGCCACGAAGCGCCGCTGCGCGGCCTGCATCGCCAGCACGTTGGGTACCAGGCCGCCGCGCAGGTGCGCCGGGCTCTCGCCAACGTAGTTGGTGTGGTCCTCGAACACCACGATGCTGGCCGGATCGTACAGCTTCAACGCGGCGGGCAGCCCGGTGCCGAAGGTGGCGCCCAGCATGTGCGCGCACATGCCGGTGTAGTACTCGTGGATGAAGCGCAGGTCGGCGCGCACGAAGGCGCCGTCGCCCACCGCCGGCCGTGCCGAGGTCAGCGGCGTGGCCAGCGCATGGCGCGCGATGATCTTCTCGAACAGCGTGCGCGGGGGGCCGCCACCAACGTCTGATCCCGCCTCGCCTTCGCCTTCGCGTTCTGGCTCGCCTTGCGCCACGCGGATGCCGCGCAGCTGCTGCTGGCCGAAGCGCAGCAGCCCGCCCGCGCGCAGGATCGCCACGGCCAGCGCATCGCGCCCGGCCACCAGCTCGTCGATGGCGATCGCCTCGCCCGCCTCGATGCGCGCCACCAGCCCCAGGTCCGTGCTGGTGAACAGGCCGATGTTGTCGGCGTTCTGCCGGTAGATGCGCTCGAAGCTCTTCGCGATCACCAGCCGGACGCCGGCCAGCCGCTCCGCCGCCGGGCTGTGCTCGCGCGACGAGCCCTTGCCGTAGCGCCGCCCCGCCACGATGACGCTGAAGCCCCCTGCGCGCAGGCTGCCCGGCGCAAAGGGTCGCAGGCCCTCGACCTGCAAGCCCGTGTGCGCAAAGTCGCCCAGCCGCTCGTCGTAGTGCGTCAGGATCGGTACCGGCGTGATTTCGTCGGTGGACACGTCGTCGCGCAGCGTCCCTGCGTCGGCAAGGCTCAGGCGCTCACCGGCGAGCTGGCGCGCGATGACCTCGGCGGAGGTGGACAGGAACAGCAGGCGGCCGGGCAGGGGGAGCGTGGTCATGGCGAGCGGAGCAAGGGCGCGGGGGCGCATTCTGGCGCGGAAGGCGCGAGGCCAGGAAGAAGTGAATGGCTAAAATGGCCAACCATTCGTTTGGAGCTGACTTCCATGATCGTCACCGCCACCGACGCCAAGAACCGCTTCGGCGCCCTCTGCCTGCAGGCCAAGGAGGAGCCCGTCATCGTCGAGAAGGCGGGGCGGCCCGACACCGTGTTGCTGTCCTGGGGGGACTACCAGCGCCTGACGGCCGAGCGTGATGCCTAGCAGCGCGAGGCCGCCTTCAGCCAGCGCTACGCTGGGTGGATCGCTGAACAGAACGCCCAGATCGACGCCCAGGGTCTGTGGAACGACGACCTGCGTGTGTGGTGAGTCGGGCATGGCTCAGTACGACGTCTACCCGAATCCGAGCGAACGTTCACGCGCGACGATCCCCTTCGTCGTGGACGTGCAGAGTCGTCTGTTGTCCGAGCTGCGTACCCGACTGGTGATGCCGTTGGCGCGGCATGCAGGCGACCTGAGCGAGCGACCTGGCCGGTTGGCGCCGCGGTTTGTCATCGACGGCACGGCGGTCGTCGCACAGGCCTATCTGGCCGCTCCCGTGGAAGCCAGGCTGCTGAAGCAGCCTGTGAGCTCGTTGGCAGACCGGGCCATGGAGCTGCGCGATGCGCTGGATGCCGTGTGCGGCGGAACCTGACGCCATCGGGATCGCTCAGTCGGCGCACAGGCTGGCCAGTTGCGGCAACACCGTGCCTGCCGCCCCGTTGAGCTGACGTACTTTCGCGCCTCCTACGGCCACTGGCTGCGGGTTGACGTGCAGCACCCAGGCGCCGGCGCGCGCCGCCACGCGCGGGATCGACGCGGCGGGCTCGACCACGCCCGAGGTGCCGACCGAGAGCAGCAGGTCGCAGTGCTCGGCGGCGTCGAAGGCGGCGGCCAGGGCGTGGGCGGGCAGCGACTCGCCGAACCAGACCACGCCGGGGCGGATCAGGCCGCCGCAGGCGGGGCAGGGCGGTGGGGGCAGGCGTTGGCCGTCGGCGTCAAGCGCTTGCGGGCGCCAGCCGGCCGGGGCATTGCGGTCGGCCACCGCGGCGGCGTCGGTGGGTGGCTCGAAGGGCGTGCCGCAGTTGAAGCAGCGGGGCTGGTGCAGGCTGCCGTGCAGGTGCAGCACCGGGCATGCCTCGGCCGGGCTGCTGGCGCGTTCATGCAGGTCGTCGACGTTCTGGGTCACCAGCGTCAGGCGCGGTACGCGGTGGGCCAGGTCGGCGATGGCGTGGTGGGCCGGGTTGGGCCTGGCCTGGCGCACCTTCAGCCGGCGCCACTCGTACCAGCCCCAGACCAGCGCCGGATCGGCGAGGAAGGCCTCGGGCGTGGCCAGTGCCATCGCGTCGAAGCGGGACCAGAGGCCGGTGAGGGCATCGCGGAAGGTCGGGATGCCCGACTCGGCCGACACGCCCGCACCGGTGAAGACGACGATGTGGCGGGCCTCGCGCAGCGCGGTGGCCAGCTCGGCGGGCAGGGTGGGGGCGTTGGTGTGCATGCGGGCGGTGCGGCGATGGCGTTCAGCGCAGCTTGAACTGGACGGTGCTGCCACTGCCACTCGCAGGGGCGGCCGAGTCGCTGGCTGCAGCCGGCGTGGCAGCCGCCGCGTCGACCACCGAGCGGGTGATCAGGATGCGCTCGGGCGGCAGGGTGGCGCCCAGGTGCGCCATCACGGCGTCGGCGCGGCGGTCGGCCAGGGCCTGCAGGGCGGGAGCGAGGTTGGCCGAGAGAGCCGGCGCCGAGCCAGCCGGTGCGGCGGCAGGTGCTGCGGCGGAGGCCGTCGCCGCCGGCTTGCCGGTGCTGGCCCGCAGCGCGGCGCCATCGCGCTGCAGGTCGGCGTGGCCGGTGGCTTCGAGCTTCAGGCCGGGGCGGTCGGCCAGTCGTGCGGCCAGGGCATCGAGGCGCTCGCGTGCGGCGGGCGTGAGTTCGGCCGAGCCAGGCGCAAAGTCGATCTGCGCCGTCTCGCCGCCGTCGCCCCCCATCAGCAGCGCGAAGGGCGCGGTGACGGCCCGTTCCAGCAGGTTCAGCAGCAGCTTCCAGACGATGCCGCCGACCGAGAACTGCGGGTCGTCCAGCGTGCCGGCCACGGGCAGGTGCAGGTCGATCTCGCCGCGGCGGTTCTTCAGCAGCGAGACGGCCAGCAGCACGGGCAGCCTGGTGGCCTTGGCGCTCTCGACCGGGTTGCCGAAGGTGAGCTGGTCAAGGAAGAGCTGGTTCTGCGCCTCCAGCCGGCCCTGGTCGATCTTGTACTGGAGCTTGACCGAGAGCGAGCCCTTCTCGATCGCGTAGCCGGCGTAGCGCTCGGCGTAGGTGCTCAGGCGCGTCAGCGCGATGCCGCGGGCGCTGGCCTCGATGTCGGTGAACAGCCGGGCGCCCAGCGGGTGGATGCGCCCGCCGATGGCCAGCGGGGCGCCGTCGTCCAGCGCGCCGGCGATCTTCACGTCGGCGGGCTGTGGCGCGCTGGAACTCAGCGCCGAGACGCTGCCCTGCAACCGCGTCAGCCGGGCCGAGTAGTTGGGTTTGATGAAGGTGTCGCTGAAGTGCACCGCGCCGTCGCGCAGGGCGATGGCCTGCCAGCGGATCTGGTGGGGCGAGGGGGTCTGCGCGGCTGCTGCGGGCGTGGTCGGGGTGCCGGGGGCCACGGGCGCGCTGGCGGCCGGTGAAGCCACCTGGGCCGTGGCTGCCGCCGTGCGCGGCGTCGTGATCGACTGCGGCTCGGCCTGCGGGCTGCGCTTGACGATGTCGGCGACGTTGAGGTGGCCGTCGGGGTGCAGGATCAGGCGGGCGTTCAGCCCGTCCAGGCCGATGCGGCCGAGGTGGGCCTGCAGGGCACCCGTGCCCGTGCCTGCGTGGGTGCGCCAGGCCACGTCCAGCCCGTCGAAGCCCAGGCGCTGCCAGGCGACGAAGTCGGCGCCGTTGACGCTGTCGAGCGTGCGCAGGCCCCCCACCGCCAGGCGGCCGGCGTAGTGGGCCGCCAGCGGCGCCTTGGGGGCATCCGCCGGCTGGGTCAGTTCGAGCCGGCCCTCGGCGTCCAGCTTGCCGCCGGCCAGCACGAGGTTGAGCTGCGGCGCGAGGTAGGGCTGGGCGACACGCAGGTCGATGCCGGCGAGCTTCAGCGTGGCGCGCAGGTCCAGCGGCTGCGGGCGGACCTCGCCCTGCAGGTCGAGTTGGCCGACCGCAGGCGCCTGGCTGCCGGCCGCGGTGGCGAGGCGGGTCTGCAGCGCGACGCCGATCGGCTGGCCGAGGTCGGCGGAGAGCTTCGACAGCGTCAGCTCGGCCTGCTGCAGCTCGATCCGGGTGGCGGGTTGCACGCTGCGGTCGGTGACGGCGATGCGGCAGGCCACGCAGCGCAGCGTGTCGATCAGGGCGGCCAGCGGCGCCCGGGCGGGCGCGGAGGCTGCGGCGGACGCAGCGGACGCAGCGGATGCGGCAGTGGTGGCAGTGGCGGCCGGAGCCGCTTGAACCGCGGTGGCTGGGGTGGCCGGGGTGGCTGATTTGGCACGGCCGAGGGTCAGCTCGCCGTCCAACCCGTCGATCTGCACGCTCTTCAGCGCATAGCGCTGCTCCAGCGGCGCCAGGTCCAGCCCGTCGAGCGTCAGCGCCTGCCAGCGCAGGCGGCTGTCGAGCGCTGCGGCCTGGGCCTGCAGCTCGCGCAGCGTCAGCCGCCCGGTGACCTGCAGGTGCGGCGGCTGCGGGGCGGGCCGGGTCTTGAAGGCGATCTGCAGGTCGCTGTCGAGCGTGCCCTGCTGCAGGTCGATGGCCTGCTCGGGCGGCAGCGTGGCCTTCAGCAGCCCAGCCAGCGGTGCCAGCGGCAGGCCCTGCCAGCGCAGCGCGAGCGTGGCGGGGTGCTGCGCCGCGAAAGGCCGGGCCTGGCCGCCCAGGCGCAGCGTGCTGCCGTCCACCGTGGCGTCGAGCTGCGGCTGCACGTCGATGGCCACGTCGCTGGGCAGGTTGGAGAGGAAGGGCAGGCCGATGGTCAGCGCCTGCACCTCGTGGCGCTGGCCGAGCGGGGCATCGAGGTAGTGGATGCGCCCTCCAACGAGGCGCAGGTTGTGCAGCGCGTAGCGGGCCGGCTCGGCGCTGGGCGGGGAGGGCGGCTGCTTCGCCAGCCAGCCCCGCAGGTGGTCGAGCACGGGCTGGACGTTGTACGGGCCGGTCTCGCCGCGCTGGATCCACAGCTCGGGGGCCTGCAGCGTCAGCCGGCTGACCACCGGCAGGCGCTGCCAGAGCGACTGGGCGGAGAGCTCGACGCTCGCCTCGGCCAGCTGGAACAGCGGAGCCGCCTCGGGGCCGATGCGCAGGCCCTCGATGCGTGCGGCCAGCGCGAGCGGCTGCAGCTCGATGCGTGCCAGCTTCACCGGTGTGCCGAGGGCCTCGCTGCCCATCTGCTCGATGCGCGGCGCCAGCCAGCCGGGCAGCCACCAGGTCAGCGCGGCGGCGCTGGCACCTAGCAGCAGGGCCGTGCCGCCGAGCCCCCAGGCGGCGTAGCGCAGGGCCCGCCGGGGCCGGGGTGGCGCTGGCGGGCGAAGGGCGGGGGAGGCGGAAGGGGACGATGAGGGAGACGGGCGCTCGTGCGCAGGCAGGTCGGTCATGCGGGCAAGGTGGGGCCAGGCAGGCAGTGGAGTGCCGATCGTAAGCGGGGGCCCGCACGCCGATGTGTCCGCATGCTTTTCAGGGCCGTCGGGCCCGGCGGGTTCATCGTGATGTCCTGCCGATCTGGCCTGTCACTTTGGCAGGCCGCCCTGCCGAGCTGGCAGGTGCGCCGGGCGGGTCAGCGCGCCAAGTCCTTGATTTGTCGAGGAAGGTAGCCCGCGGGGTTGTCGGCACGCCGATTGCACTACAGGGTTCAGGAGGGTGAGCATGTCTTGTAGACCTTGGAAGGTTGGAATGGCGCTGCTGGCGGGTCTGCTGACCGGCTTGGTGGCGCAGGCACAGGCGATCGATGCGCCGGTGGCCGGCCTGCAACCGGATCGGCGGCCAGCGGCCGCGCCGCGGCTGGCTGCGGTGGTGGCCGATGCGGCGCTCAAGCAGCGCCGGCTCGCGGGCATCAGCCCGCCCTGGCCGGGCAACGTCGAGCGCATCGCCGAGCAGGGCGCCTGGTTCTCGCCGATGTTCGCCCCCGGCATGACCGGGCGCTACGACCTGCGCGGGCTGCACCCACCGTCCGTGGCAGGGCGGCCCTGAGCGGCCTGCCGCCATCACCCGTTCACGGCGGGGCGGACCCACGTCCGACCTGCCTTGAGAGAGCCCGCGTGCAACGACACGACGGGCATGAAGAGGGCCCCGTGGTCCCCATGTGTTGATCGATCGATACGGAGAAATCATGATGCAAATCAGCAAAGTCGCCGCTGCTCTGACGGTGTTGGCCGCCCTCGCTTCGTCCGCCTACGCCCAGCAGGCTGGCATGGAAGGCCAGAAGGGCATGTCCGGGATGTCGGGCATGGAAGGCCAGAAGGGCATGTCCGGCATGAGCGGCATGCAGGGCCAGAAGGGCATGGCTGGCATGTCCGGCATGGAAGGCCAGAAGGGCATGTCCGGCATGGCCGGCATGGAAGGCAAGACCAAGGCCAAGAAGGCGAAGAAAGCCAAGAAGGCCGACCAGCAAGGCATGAGCGGCATGTCCGGCATGGAAGGCCAGAAGGGCATGAGCGGCATGTCCGGCATGCAGGGCCAGAAGGGCATGAGCGGCATGTCTGGCATGGAAGGCCAGAAGGGCATGTCCGGCATGGAAGGCAAGAAGTGATTGCCTGACGAGCAGGGTGGCGCTGGCCCGGTGTCGGCGCCACACTGCGGGCGGAGGGCTCCGGCCCTCCGCGCCATCGCGGCCGCTGCCGCAACCTCTGTCCCGAGTCCCCCCATGAGTTTCCTTGTCGTGCTGCGGCCATTGGCCGTGACGGTGCTGGCTGCTGCCGGGCTGCTCGCATCCGCCCGGGCTGCCGAAACGGTGTCCGCCGCCCCGGTGCCGACCGACTACCAGCGCGCCCGCTACGACGCGATCCACTTCAAGCCGGCAATCGATCGGGCCACCGACGCCCAGTGTCTGGCCTGCCATGCCGAGGTGCTCAAGCCCTCCGTGCGTGCCACCTCGCCTGCCGGGATGAAGGCTTCGACTGCGAAGGCCTGGTACCAGCAGACGTCCACCTACAGCGGTGAGCAGGACACCTTTCACCGCCGCCACCTCACGACCGCGTTCGCGAAGGAGGTGATGACCCTGCGCTGCACCACCTGCCACCAGGGCAACGACCCGCGCGACGAGAACCCCTGGAGCTCGGCCACCTCGGCGCGGGCCGGCGGCGACTTCACGCTGCGCAAGATGGTCGCGCCCGAGAAGACCTGCCTCAAGTGCCACGGCCAGATGAACTACACCGTGATGGGCCTGCCCGAGCCCTGGCACAAGAGCCGTGAGATGTTCCAGAACAACTGCCTGCTGTGCCACGCCAACATCCGCACGGTGCGCCACCAGGTCAACTACCTCAACGCCGCCGCCATCGAGGCCGCGGGCGCCAAGAGCAGCGAGACCTGCTACGGCTGCCACGGCGGCCGGGCCTGGTACCGCACGAACTACCCCTATGCGCGCCATGCCTGGCCGGGCATGGATCCCGCCGTGCCGGACTGGGCCAAGGGCCGCCCGACCGAGTCCGAGCTGCGTTTCGTCAGCGACCTGCTGGCCAAGCCCTGAACGGATGCTGAACGAACGGCAGGACGCGACATGACCCACGACCACGACCACAACAACGACCACAACAACGACCACGGCTCTCCCTCGCTCGCCGCCGCGGTGGCCGGTGCGGCTGCCGCCGACCGGCGCGACTTCCTCAAGCTCGTCGGCGCCGCCGGCCTGGTGAGCGCCGCCGGTGCGGTGCCGGAGAAGGCCCAGGCCTTCGCCTACGAGCCCTACCCGACGGACGACCAGCTCACCACGGTGGTCACCTCCTGCGCGCACAACTGCGGCTCGCGCCACATGCTGGTGGCGCACAAGCAGGGCGACGTGATCGTGCGCCTGTCCACCGACGACGGTCGCTACCAGAAGGGCGGCTTC